>ERZ773169.697-NODE-697-length-38104-cov-8.587348_pt1 | contig 38104 bp, 31 predicted proteins | sample MGYA00580536_ERZ773169 | MGnify/ENA primary metagenome ERZ773169 (study PRJEB29015, sample SAMEA2737814) | human gut metagenome | biome: human gut; feature: human-associated habitat; material: faeces | place: China | collected 2012 ... | reverse complement strand
GTAAGGATTGCGGCAGAGAGTGGAACACCCTTATTTCTACCCGTTCCGGTGGGAGCAAATGCCCGTATTGCAGTGGGTACATATTCCTGAAAGGGTTTAACGATTTGCAGACAACACACCCTGAAATTGCTTCGGAGTGGTCGGAGAAGAACTTGCCATTGAAGCCTGATAAAGTAAATGCAAAGTCGAGGAAAAATGTCTGGTGGAGATGCAGTAAATGCGGTAACGAGTGGAAATCTGTTATCAATGCCCGTGTGAAAGGTACGGTATGCCCCGTTTGTGCAGAGAGAGAAGTCCTTGCCGGATATAATGATTTGGCGACAACAGACAGTCAGCTTCTTAGCGAATGGGATTATGAACAGAATAAACTGAAACCTACAGAGGTATCACGAACTTCGGCAAAGAGAGCATGGTGGAAATGCAGACACGGTCATTCGTGGAGTATGAAGATAAATGAAAGAACGATATTGAAGAAAGGCTGTCGAATTTGTGAGCAGGAGTATTTATCTCTATTTCCTGCTTTGGCTGTCAGCTATTATTCTAATAAGAAAGGCTTGAAAGCAGAACTTGGTTCTGACCGATTGCTTGGAGTTCCGCTTGAAACATACATACCTTCAGAAAAGTTGGCTATTGAGTCAGGAAGTGCTGACGAGAATATAGAAATAATGAAAGCATATATGTGTGAGCAACGAGGAATAAGACTGATTAAACTGCCGATGAAAGGCACTGAACTGGATTATGCCGACAGCTTAAAAAGAGCTTTTCAGAACGTACATATATTTATTTCTTCCGATACCGAGGAAGATGTGGAGATAATCAAAAATACATTTGAAAGATGGAGGGACAGCCAATGAGAGAGAAAACCTATCATCTATACTTAAATGAAGAAGAACGAAGCCGAGTGATACAATCGCTCATTGAACTGAAGAACAATTTAGCAGCTCAGGGACGATACACCGATGCAGTAGATGATGTCCTCTGCAAAGTGCTTGAAGCAAAGAAAAAGAAATTGAAAATTGAATACATTTAGAACGTGTTTTGCCGTCTGTTTCCTAACCGGAGCAGGCGGCTTTTTTTATTTCAAAAATTTTTTAAAAAATTTTTGGAAAAGCGGAGATTTTGGGTGTGCATTTCATACCCCTTTGTCCAAATGAGTGAAGGGGTTCATTCCGGATAGCAAAAACGGAAGCCTTTTCGCTTGAAAATTGAATAAGTCATTCACTAAGACTTTATTTCTGATGATAGCCACTTTAGCAGGTACGCCGTGATTTCTGTATTTCAGAATAGCGAGAACTCCGGTTATGAGTATCAGGTTGCTCCTGATATGGCGATGACAGTCAGAATGATAATGATACTTCTCTACGGAGCTGGCGGAGTACCCGGCAGAGGTTAGAATCCTATGATACAGATAAGCAGTCTGTTCCTTAGTGACTTCCCATAAGCATTTTGCTTGGCAAGGGGTGTTGAGAACAAATATTGCTATGACCGATTAGGAAATGAGTCGGTCAGGTACATAGCCATAATGCGGTGGCTATGAATTTTCAGAAAGGAGGGCAAAAAGAAGTGTCAAACTGCAAAACGATTTCCGTATGTAACCAGAAAGGCGGAGTCGGAAAAACCACCACAACAGTTAATCTCGGAGTCGGGCTTGCAATGCAGGGCAAGAAAGTATTGCTCATAGACGCAGACCCGCAGGGAGATTTAACGACTTGTCTTGGTTGGCAGGATACAGACGGCTTGGGTATCACGCTTGCAACGAAACTCACAGATGTAATCAATGAAACGATGACAGACCCTATGGTTGGTATCCTGCACCACGAAGAAGGTGTTGACCTTGTTCCGGCAAACCTTGAGCTTTCAGCAATGGAATTTAACCTTATGAACGCAATGAGCAGAGAAACTACACTCAAGAACTATCTGAGTCAAGTGAAAAACAGATATGATTATGTAATTATAGACTGTATGCCTTCACTTGGTATGGTTACTCTCAATGCTTTATCGGCAGCAGACAGTGTTATCATTCCGGTTCAGGCTCAGTATTTGCCTGCAAAGGGTATGACACAGCTTGTGCAGACCATTTCAAAAGTAAAGAAGTATATCAATCCGGATATTAAGATAGACGGTATGCTGCTTACTTTGGTGGATAGCCGAACAAACCTTGCAAAGAGTACGGTGGAAGCACTCAGGGCAAACTTTGGTAATCAGATAAGAATGTATCGAACACAAATCCCGATTGCCGTAAAAGCCGCTGAAACTTCTTCTAAAGGCAAAAGCATTTATGCTTATGAGCCAAATAGCACAGTGTCTAAGGCATACGCTGAATTTACAAAGGAGGTGTTAGCCGATGGCAGGAAGAAAGAGCGACTTCACTCTCACGAAGCTCGATGATTTATTTACCACTCAGGCACAGAGAGATGAAGAACAGCTTTCAAAAATCCGAGATATTCCGTTAGAGCTGATTGATGATTTCCCAGACCATCCGTTTAAGGTCAGGGACGATGAAGATATGATGCAGCTTGTGGAGAGTGTCAAGGAAAGAGGGGTTATTACTCCGGCAACGGTAAGGCAGAAAGAGGACGGCAGATATGAACTTGTTTCAGGACACAGACGAAAGCGAGCTTGTGAACTGGCAGGATTTGAAACCCTGAGAAGTGAGATTGTAGACCTGAACAGAGATGAAGCGACCATTTTAATGGTTGAGAGTAATTTTCAGAGGTCAGAGATATTGCCAAGTGAAAAAGCCTTTGCCTATAAAATGCGTTTGGAAGCAATGAAAAGGCAAGCAGGCAGACCGAGCAAAGAAAATGGAGTCCCAGTGGGACACAATTCTATTGTGGGTAAATCAAGAGAGATTTTAGCTTCTGAGAGTCAGGACAGTAACACACAAATACAGCGTTATGTCCGCCTGACAAACCTTGTTCCCGAGCTGCTTGAATTTGTTGACGAGGGGCGTATTAAAATGCGTCCTGCCGTAGAGCTTTCCTACCTTGATGAAGATTGCCAGCGTGATGTGGTTGACGAAATCGACCTGAATGACGCTACCCCGTCACACGACCAGACAATCCGTATGCGAAAGTTATTCAACGAGGGCAACCTTACAACCGAAGCAATCCACGCTGTTATGTCTGAGGAAAAGCCGAACCAAAAGGAAAAAATCGTGTTGAGGGGCGACAGAGTAAGACAGCTTATCCCGAAAAACATTTCCGTCAGTCAGACGGAGGATTTTGTCTGCAAGGCATTGGAGCATTACAACAAGTTCTTGCGTAATCGTGCAGAACGTGACAGCAGATAGCCTGTTTTACAGTTCCCCTTTCTCACACTCTAACCCCTTAGTTATATTTTTACCTACCGAAAATGATATATACTATCTCACTTGAATATAACTATCTCAAAGTATATGTCTATCTCTAAGGGGGAATCGCACAGTATGAACGGACTGGAGGTGTATGATAAAATGAAAAATTAACGAAAATCCGCATTTGTTTTTCGGCAGGTAAATCTTGTCGTAAGAGAAAATCCACAAAGGCACATCGTAGAGATACGGTGTGTTTTCAATTTTTACAGGAGGAAACGCAATGATAAAGTCAAAATTCAAAAGAGTCACGTCGCTTTTCTTGGCGACCCTTATGTGTGTGACCACTTTTGCAGGCATTGGCTCGACAACAGCATATGCTGCTTCGGGAGAAAAAGCCGATGTTTATATGGTCGATTTCCCTCGTGATGGCGATGCTAATTACGATGGGGTATGGGGACACAGCAATTTGACCTTGAAAAATGGTTGGCATACCGGACGTTCCAATTTTACCAATCTTAAGGCTATTGGCTCATACTCAGGCAATGTTGCTTATTGTATTGAGCCGGGAATTTCGCTCAAGGTCGGTCAGACAATGAATAAGTATGACGAAAATTATTTTAATAACCTTGCATCCAATGGGGTTATTTCCGGAGATGAAATCCGTCTTTTCGTTGGTCGTATTTTACAGTATGGCTACCGTGGGACAATCTCGACATCTTGGAGGTCACAGAATGAAGCAGCAGCAAACAGCATTGCACAGGCTTATGCCACACAGCTTCTTATCTGGGAAACTGTTATCGGAGAGCGTGATGTGAACTTCAATCATGTAGCAGCCAGTGGTTGTAGCAATGTGAAAGATGTCATCAATGCAAAGCATCCGCTTCGCAATAAGATTTTCAGTTATTACAACAGTATGGTGCAGAGTGTACAGAACCATGCGACCATACCGAGCTTTTGTAATAAATCGTCCGGTTCGGCAAAGACAATAGAACTTGAGTGGAACGGAAGTAAGTACACAACTACCCTGACAGACTCCAATAATGTGCTGTCTAAATATAATTTCAAGGCAAGTATCAGTGGAGTGAGCTTTTCAGTGAATGGTAACAAACTTACTGTTTCTATGGATACTGCACCGAGTAAGGAATTTACCATTACCGCAACGAAGAAAAATGCAGTCCGCAGAGGTGTGGTTGTATGGTCAGAGGGTAAACACGGTCAGAACTCCAGTGTGCAAGATGTTGTCAGCTATGCTCAGGAAGTAAGTGACAGTATTAACGGTTATGTGAAAATGAAAGTCAGCTATGGTTCTTGTCAGATTGTAAAGACCAGTGAGGACGGCAAGGTTGACGGTATCAACTTCACGATTACCGGAAACGGTATCAATCAGACGGTTACAACAGCCAATGGCGGTAAATTCCAGATTGATAACCTTATGCCGGGTATCTATACCGTAACCGAGCAGGCATACGATAAGTACGAGCCGCAGGAAACACATAGAGTTACTGTTGTAGCAGGACAGATTGCAAAGGTCAATTTTAATAACAAATTGAAGCGTGGCGACCTTCAGGTAGTGAAGTCCTCAGAAGATAACCTTGTTGAAGGTGTGAAGTTCCATCTTTTCGGTACTTCTCTTTCCGGTGATGCTGTTGACCAGTATGCAGTTACGGACAAAGACGGTGTGGCAACTTTCAAAGATGTGCTTATCAGTGGTTCTGAACCATATATCCTTGAAGAAGTAGACACAGCTATCCGTTATGTTGTGCCAAAAAATCAGACTGCACCAGTGAAGTGGAAAGAAGTAACCACAAGAAACTTCAATAACATTTTGAAGAAATTTACTGTAACAGTCACAAAGAGCGATGCTGAGAAAGGCGAAGCACAGGGCAATGCCAAACTTTCGGGAGCAGTTTACGGTATCTATAAGGGAGAAACTCTTGTAGATAAGTATGTTACTGATGAAAACGGTCAGTTCACTACTAAAGAATATGTTTGTGATACCGACTGGACGGTCAGAGAAATTACACCGTCAGAGGGATATTTGCTTGATAAGACTATCCATGAAGTAGGTGCAGACCAGAAACTTTATGAGGTGGAACACAACCTTACTTCCAATGATGTAACCGAGCAGGTAATCAAAGGTAACGTGGCTATCATTAAACACACTGATGATGGAGAAACAAAGATTGAAACTCCTGAAAAGGGTGCTACTTTTGAGATTTACCTGAAATCTGCCGGAAGCTATGACGCAGCCAATAAAGACGAGAGAGATACTATCGTTTGCGATGAAAATGGCTTCGGTCAGACAAAAGATATGCCGTATGGTATTTATACCGTACACCAGACTTCCGGTTGGGAAGGCAGAGAGATGATGGACGATTTTGATGTGTTCATTTCACAGAATGCACAGATCTACCGTTATCTTATCAATAACCGTAATTTTGAGAGTTTTGTCAATGTAGTCAAGGTGGACGCAGAAAGTGGAAAGAGTATTCCGTATGCAGGAGCAGGATTTAAGATTTACGACCCGCAGGGCAATCAGGTCAAAATGACCTTTACTTATCCGACACCGACCACGATTGATGTGTTCTATACCGACGCAAATGGTTCTCTTGTAACACCTGAGAAACTGGATTATGGTAAGGGATATTCTATCGTAGAGGTACAAGCTCCATACGGATATGTACTTGATGATACTCCGGTATATTTTGATATTACCGAAGAAAATTCCACAGAGGAAGGCGGCGTAACTGTTGTGAAAGTCAATAAGCCGAATATGGCACAGAAAGGTACTATCACGGTTGAAAAGACCGGAGAAGTATTTAGCGGTGTCAATGTAAGTGGTTCTGAGGACAGTGATGTTATCTATCAGCCTGTTTATGAAGTGGCAGGACTTGAGGGTGCAGTTTATGAAGTCCGTGCTGCGGAAGATATTAGTACACCGGACGGTACACTCCGCTATTCAAAGGGCGAAGTGGTAGATACTATCACAACAAGCTCCGATGGATTTGTTAAGAGCAAAGAACTTTATCTCGGAAAATACGAGGTCAAGGAAATTACCGCACCTGATGGTATGGTAATCAGTGGAGAAACACATACGGTTGAGCTTACTTATGCAGGTCAGAATATCTCTGTTACCGAAACTGCCACATCGTTCTATAACGAAAGACAGAAAGTGCAGGTAAGCCTTGTAAAAGCCATTGAAAAGGACAAGACATTTGGTATTGGCGACAACGGAGAAATCAAAAACATCAGCTTTGGTCTTTATGCCGCAGAAAATATTGTATCTGCAAGTGGTACAGTTATTCCGGCTGATGGACTGATTGAGATTGTCAGCGTAAATGAAAATGGAACTGCTGTTATGAAGTCAGACCTTCCGTTTGGCAAATACTATGTCAAAGAGATTGCAACCGATGAGCATTATATTCTCTCTGATACGAAGTATCCGGTTGTATTTGAATACGCAGGTCAGGATACCGCAACGGTTGAAATCAAAGTGAATGACGGAAAAGAAATCAAGAATGAACTTATCTATGGTTCTGTATCAGGTAAGAAGATTGACGAGAATGGAGAAGCACTTGAGGGTGCTGTTATCGGTATCTTCAAAGCCGAAGAAACAGAATTTACAAAGGATACTGCACTTATGACGACTACCTCTGCAAAAGACGGTAGTTTTTCTTTTGCAAAAGTTCCTTATGGCAAATGGATTGTAAGAGAAATCGAGCAGCCAAAGGGATTTGTTCTTGATGAAAAAGCGTATGAGGTCGATATCAGCAAAGCCGAGCAGGTAGTTGAAATTGAGATTGTCAATGAGTATGTTCACGGCAATATCAGACTCACGAAGGTGGACGCTGAATATCCGGATAACAAGCTTACGGGTGCAACCTTTGAGGTATATAAGGACACCAATGAGAATGGAAAGATTGATGATGGCGATGAACTTATCGGAAATCTTGAAGAAACCGAAACCGGAATTTATGAGATGAAAGAGCTGCTTTACGGAAAATATATTGTCCGTGAAACAAAAGCACCGGAGGGCTTCCTGCTTGATAAGGGAGAATACTCTGTTTTCATTGAGAAAGACGAAACAACTTATTCCGTTGAGAATAAGGCTGGAGTTGGATTTATCAATGAAGCTATGCGTGGAACACTGAAAATCGTCAAGACATCTTCAGACGGTAAGGTCAAAGGTTTTGCGTTCAGAGTAACCGGAGCAAACGGGTATGATATGACATTTGAAACAGATAAGAATGGCGAAATCGTGATTGAGGGACTTCGTATTGGCGAATATACCGTATCAGAAGTGGCAAACAATGCGTCTGCCGCATATATCACACCTGCCGACCAGAATGTTACTATCAAACTTGATGAAACAGCCGTTGTAAAAATGCACAATGAGTTAAGAGATACGCCGAAAACAGGAGATGATACCAATATGAAACTTTGGTATGTCCTTGCCGGACTTTCTGCTGTCGGTATCGCTGTAACTTCTGTTGTTGCACACAAAAAGAAGAAAAAGGAGAGTAACGAGTAATGGAAGCAAAGACAATTATCGCTATCGCATTAGTCGCCGTTATTGTCGGCGGCTTTATCTTTCTTCAGGTTAAAAACCGTAAGAAGTAAGTAACAAGCGAACATTAACCAGTCGGGGCAGAGCGTAAAAACTCTGTCCCTTTAATTTTTTGGAGGAACATTATGAAACAACAGAAAACGGTGGAGAGCCGAGTGCTTGAAATCTTAAAGGAATGCCCGATGTCGAGGTATGATGATATGCTTCTCATTCTGCATTATTACAACCAATACGGATATATACCTGCCGGAAATCTTCCGCTTGAGGATATTGTATTTAATTACCGAGCATACGGACTTCCTTGTTTTGAAACCATACGCAGGGCAAGGCAGAGAGTACAGTCCCTTTTTCCTGAGTATTCACGTAATCCGCAGAAAGAAGAACAGAGCGGCAGTATTTCTATTGTAATCAACATTAGCTAAGGAGGTATTTTCGTGAAAGACAAAGCAACTTTTCAGAATAAGGTCAAGGTGCTGAATAAACTCTTTGACTCCGGTTGTGATACGGAGAAAAAGTTGCAGCAGCTTGATATGGAAGCAATCCTGAAAATCCCGAATATCACGATTCCTGATATGGGTGTGATTATGGAGCTTCAGAAGAATACAAAGTCCGGTAAACTCTTTTCGTATTTGGGCGGAGGTTCTGATGAAGCAGTAAAAAATAAAGGTAACAATGAGAAGAAAGAGCCTGCTATGCAGGAGCAGAGATAAGAAACGATAAGGAGGTGCAAGGGTAATGGCACGAAAATATGACCTTATTTCTGAGCTTTACAACCGCACCTGCAAAACGGTTGTATCAAATCCTCAGAACTGGCAGGCATTCTTGGCTTCGGCTTGCCGAAATTATAAGTTACGCTATGACGAACAGCTTCTTGTATATGCACAGCGACCTGACGCAACAGCAGTTCTTGAGATAGAACAGTGGAATAGAATTTTCGGCAGATGGGTCAACCGAGGTGCAAGAGGTATTGCTGTTTTTGCTGATGAAAACCGTACAAGGCAAAGACTGACACATTACTTTGATATTTCAGATACCCACGAAAGCAGATATTCAAGAACAGTTCCGATTTGGGATATGCGTCAGGAATACGAAGCAGATGTGATTGAAACATTGGAAAGCACTTTCGGAGAGATTGAGAATAAGAGCAGTCTTGCCGAAGCGATTATGGGAGCAGCAAGAAATGCGGCAGAGGATAATATCCCTGATTATCTGCAAGACCTTTACTATGCAACCGAAGGCAGTTTCCTTGAGGAAGTGGACAATGATATTGTGGCTTCCATTTATAAAAATGTCGTAGCAAACAGTGTGGCATATATGATGATGTCAAGGCTTGGTGTTGATACAGACGGTTATTTTGAACTTGATGATTTCAGAGATGTTACTAACTTCAATACGCAGGAAACACTCAATGCACTTGGATTTGCTACCAGTGATATTGCAGAAATGGGATTAACGGAAATATCTAAAACAATTACTGCATTCAACCGTCAAAATCGCATAATTGTCGGTCAGGACAGAAATGAATACAATAAGGTTGAAAATAACGACGAAAGGAGTTTGGACAATGAACGAACTGACCTACACAATGGTGGGCGATTACAGCCTTCCGAACCTGAAACTTCCACAGCAGCCGGAAGTGACTTTGGGCAGATACGCTCAGATGAGGAGAAAGTTTCTGAAGGAACATCACAGAGTCCTTTACTACAATCTCCTGACGAGGGGCGAACTGACACAGCACTTGGCGGAAGTGGAACAGAGAGCCAGCAAGATGGAAGAAACAATCCTGAGCCAGATGGCACAGAAAGAGGGAGTGACCGAACAGATGAAAGCAGAGGATATGATGAAATGGGTTCGTCTGATGAACGCTCTTCGCAGCTCGGCACAGGAAATCGTGAAAGCGGAAGTGATATTCGTTTAGAGTATTACGATAGAACTCACGAGGACAAAAGCCTTCCGTTCTTTGGGCGTGATGAGGTAATCAATGAAATTCTCAGAACAACACCGCATTTGTCGGCAAGTCTGGAAGAAATCAAAGATTATTATGAACGCAATCTTGATAACAAAGACCGCACAGAGTATATAAAGAGCATTTTCAATAATGATTATACAGAGCTTACCCTAGAGGACGGCAGGACAGTAGGATATAAGACCTTTGAAAATGTTCTGCATTTGTGGGAGGGCAAATATGACAGCAGAACCGCACAGAGCTTTTATGATTGGGCTGTTATTGCCCGACACTTTGAAGCTATGCGATTACTGGGAGAATTAAGCGACAGCATAAAACCATTACCGTCGATGGACGGTCAGATGACATTCATATTAGACGGTCAGGCAGAGGAAAAGAACCCCTCTGCCTTTACTTTTTCTCAGGAGATTATCGACGCTGTTCTTACGAATGGAAGCGGATTTTCTGAGGGTAAAATGCGTATCTATGAACAGTTTGAAAAAAGCCTTTCTGCAAAAGAGAATGCAGACTTTTTGAAAAATGAGTACGGTTGGGGAGGCTCTTATCCCGTCATAATCGGAGCGGGAATTGATGAGAGCCACGACGGAAAAGGTATTACGATTACGAAAGGTATCGGTAAAGAAAATCCACATATTACACTTTCGTGGTCGCAGGTGGAGAAGCGTATCGGGGAACTTATCCGAATGGACAGATACTTAAATCCAAAGGAAAAAGAACACTATCCTCGATGGCTTGAAAGCCAAGAGGAACGCAGAACCAAAATTGCGGAAACGAAAAGAAATCGTGAGATACTCTCTAATGCACCGCCGGAACAAGAGGTTGAACCAACCGAAAAAGAACCTGAAGAAGCAGAACAGCCGCAGGATGTGCAGTATGAATATCATCTTGGCGATAAGGTGTATATCGGTGCTTCTGAGTATGAAATCTTATCTGTTGATGATGAGAGAGTAATGCTCTATGACTATGATATGCCACTGTTCAATAAGGAATTTTCACGCACAGAGTTTGACAGAAAAGTGCGAGAGAACCCGATGAATGAGCATTTGATTGTGAAGGAAGAACCTGCTGAAGAAAGAAATGAAGCGGAAGAAGTTCAGACCAATATGGGCAGTATGCCGATTGAGGATTATCGAGAGATAGTAGCTTCACAGTCAGGCTTTGACAGCTATGATGAGATGCATCGTCAGGGGTATCGCATAGGAAGCGGTTATGATAAAGAGCCTGAGCCGGTAGTTCCGGCTTGGGAGCAGAAGAAAAAGGTCAAAGGCTTTGACCTGCACCCTGATGTGCCTATGGCAGACCGTCATACCTTTAATCTCAGAGAAAATGAGGTTGAAACGGTAGGTAAAAAGGAACGCTTCCGCAGAAATATTATGGCGATACAGCTTCTCAAAAAATGTCAGGAAGAAAACAGATTTGCCACGCCTGAAGAACAGATTGTTTTATCAAAGTATGTCGGTTGGGGTGGACTTTCAGAAGCCTTTGATGAAAATAATTCAGCGTGGGCAACTGAATATCTGGAACTTTCTTCGGTATTAACACCAGAGGAATACGCTTCGGCAAGAGAAAGCACATTGACTGCGTTCTACACGCCGCCCGAAGTTATCACAGCCATTTATAAGGCAATGGAGCAAATGGGCTTTAAGGAGGGCAATTTGTTAGAGCCGTCCTGCGGTATTGGTAATTTCATCGGTATGCTGCCTGACTCAATGCAGGATAGTAAGATTTACGGTGTGGAACTTGATACGATTTCCGCAGGCATTGCACAGCAGCTTTACCAGAAAACAACCATTGCGGCACAGGGATTTGAAGAAACCAATTTACCGGACAGCTTCTTTGATGGCGTTGTCGGAAATGTGCCTTTTGGAGATTTTAAGGTATCGGATAAAAGGTATGACAAGCATAAGTTCCTGATACACGATTACTTTTTTGCAAAGTCCCTCGATAAGTTAAGACCCGGCGGTGTGATGGCTTTTGTAACGAGCAAAGGCACAATGGACAAGGAAACTTTAGCAGTACGAAAGTATATTGCACAGAGAGCAGAGCTTCTTGGAGCAATCCGATTGCCGAATAATACCTTTAAGGGTAATGCAGGAACGGAAGTCGTTTCGGATATTCTTATCCTGCAAAAGCGTGACAGACTGATAGATATTGAGCCGGATTGGGTTCATCTTGATACCGATGAGAACGGAATTAAGATGAACTCTTATTTTGTGCAGCACCCCGAAATGATACTTGGAGAAATGAAAATGGTATCGGGGCGTTTCGGTATGGAAGCAACTTGTGTGCCGTATGAAAATGCAGACCTTGCAGCACAGCTTGATGAAGCAGTAGCAAACATTCACGGAGAAATCACGGAATATGAAACTGAGGAAGAACTGGAGGAGGAAGATAATTCTATTCCGGCAGACCCGACAGTGAGAAACTTTTCTTATACGGTGGTGGGCGATAAAATCTACTATCGTGAAAATTCCCGTATGACTCCGGTGGAAGTGTCGGCAACCGCAGAGAACCGAATTAAGTGTATGATTGCTATTAGAAATTCCGTCAGAACGCTGATTGAATTGCAGACAGAAGATTACCCTGACAGCGAAATCAAAGCGGAGCAGGAGCGATTAAACAGACTTTATGATACCTTTTCAGGTAAGTACGGACTCATTAACAGCCGTGCAAATACCTCTGCTTTTTCGCAGGACAGTTCATTCTCTTTGCTTTCCGCATTGGAGATAATCGGAGAGGACGGAGAACTGGAACGTAAGGCTGATATGTTTTCTAAGAGGACAATTAAGCCGCATACTCCGGTTACTTCTGTTGATACGGCAAGCGAAGCGTTGGCGGTATCTCTTGGAGAAAAAGCCACGATTGATATGGACTATATGATGGAGCTTTCCGGTAAATCGGAGAATGAAATCTTTGAGGACTTAAAGGGTGTTATCTTCTTAAACCCGCTTTATGAGTATGGAAATTCTTACGAACCGAAGTATCTGATGGCTGATGAATACCTTTCGGGTAATGTCAGGGAAAAGCTGAGGATTGCAAAGAACTCGGCAGAACTCTATCCGGAAGATTATAAGGTCAATGTGGAAGCACTTCAAAAGGTGCAGCCGAAAGACCTGACTGCAAGTGAAATTTCCGTGCGACTTGGTGCAACTTGGCTGCCGCCGGACGATGTGCAGGAGTTTATCTTTCATTTGCTTGAAACACCACGCTATGCACAGTGGAATATCAAAGTTCACTTCTCTCCATTTACGAGTGAGTGGAATATTGAGGGCAAATCCTATGACAAAGGAAATGTAAGGGCATATAACACTTACGGAACTTCCCGCATCAATGCCTATAAGATTATTGAGGAAACGCTGAATTTAAAAGATGTGCGTATCTTTGATTATATCGAAGATGATGAGGGAAAGAAAAAGGCTGTCCTGAATAAAAAGGAAACAGCGATTGCTCAGTCGAAGCAGGAAATGATTAAGCAGGAATTTCAGGACTGGATATGGTCTGACCCTGAACGAAGGGAAAGGCTTTGCAAATCCTACAATGAGAAATTCAATAGCGTCAGACCTCGTGAGTATGATGGAAGCCATATCATCTTCAATGGTATGAACCCTGAAATTGAACTCAGGGAACATCAGAAAAATGCGGTTGCCCATATCCTTTACGGAGGAAATACGCTTCTTGCACACGCAGTCGGAGCAGGAAAAACTTTTGAAATGGTAGCGGCAGCACAGGAGTCGAAAAGGCTTGGACTTTGTAATAAGTCACTGTTTGTTGTACCAAATCACTTGACCGAACAATGGGCGGCTGAGTATTTGCAGCTCTATCCGGCGGCGAATATCCTTGTCGCAACAAAGAAAGATTTTGAAACCAAGAATCGTAAAAAGTTCTGCGGCAGGATTGCAACCGGAGATTATGATGCAGTCATTATCGGTCATTCACAGTTTGAGAAAATCCCGATGTCCATTGAAAGACAGAGGGCAATCTTAGAACAGCAGCTTGAGGAAATAACCGAAGGAATTGCGGAACTCAAGCGAAACCGAGGGGAAAACTTCTCAGTCAAACAGCTTGAAAAGTCAAAGAAATCCATTAAGCAGAAATTGGATAAACTCAATGACCAGACGAAGAAAGATGATGTTGTAACTTTTGAGGAACTTGGTGTAGACAGGCTTTTTGTTGACGAGAGCCACTACTATAAGAACCTTTATCTCTATACAAAAATGCGTAATGTGGGCGGTATCGCACAGACGGAAGCACAGAAATCTTCCGACCTCTTTATGAAGTGTCGTTACCTTGACGAGATTACCGGAGGACGAGGAACAGTGTTTGCAACGGGTACACCTATCTCAAACAGTATGGTGGAACTCTACACGATACAGCGATATTTGCAGTACAACACGCTTGTGAAAAACGGGTTACAGCACTTTGACGCTTGGGCTTCCACTTTCGGAGAAACCATTACGGCAGTGGAACTTACACCTGAAGGAACGGGATACAGAGCAAAGACAAGGTTCGCAAAATTCTATAACCTGCCTGAACTTATGGCAATGTTCAAAGAGGTTGCGGATATTAAGACAGCGGATATGTTGAACCTGCCAGTACCGGAAGCAAAGTACCATAACATTGCAGTAAAGCCGTCAGAAATGCAGAAAGAAATGGTTGCTTCCCTTGCGGAAAGAGCAGAACAGGTGCGTGGCGGTGGTGTGGATTCAAGCGTAGATAATATGCTGAAAATCACAAATGACGGTAGAAAACTGGCTCTTGACCAACGTATGCTCAACGATATGCTGCCTGATTTTGAGGGCAGTAAAATCAATGCCTGCGTCGATAACATCTATCGGATATGGGAGGAAAATACTGACAAGAAATCGGCACAGCTTGTGTTCTGCGATTTGTCAACTCCTAAGAATGACGGAACATTTTCCGTCTATAACGACATCAGGAAGAAACTGATTGAGAGAGGTATTCCAGAAAGTGAAGTGAAATTCATACACGAAGCCGACACGGATATGAAGAAAAAGGAACTGTTCCAAAAGACCCGTAAGGGAGAGGTCAGAGTGCTTCTTGGCTCTACTCAGAAGATGGGAGCAGGAACGAATGTGCAGGATAAACTTATCGCACTTCACGACGTAGATTGTCCGTGGCGACCTTCAGACTTGGAGCAGCGTTCCGGCAGAATTGTCCGTCAGGGCAATGAAAATCCGCAGGTAGATATTTATCGCTATGTAACAGAGCAGACCTTTGACGCATACCTTTATCAGCTTGTGGAAGGTAAGCAGAAGTTCGCAAGTCAGATTATGACGAGCAAATCTCCGGTCAGGTCGGCAGAGGATATTGATGAAACCGCACTTTCCTATGCAGAGATAAAAATGCTTGCAACAGGTAATCCATATATCAAAGAAAAGATGGACTTAGACATTCAAGTACAGAAGCTGAAGATGTTAAAATCCAATTTCTTATCAGAGAAATATGGACTAGAGGATAAGGTCATCAAGTTCTACCCACAACAGATTGCTTACTTGAAATCCCGTGTAGAGGGACTTACAACAGATGTTGAAACAGCAAAATTACACCCGAAACCGATAGACGAGCAGCCGCTTGGAATGATGGTATCGGGTGTTTCTTATTCCGAAAAATCCGAAGCAGGTCAGGCAATCATCAATACCTGCAAGTCAATGAACAGTCCCGATGCGATACCACTTGGCGAGTACCGTGGCTTTCAAATGGAACTGTATTTTGATACGGTGCAGCGTAATTATGTTGTGAAATTAAAAGGCGAAACAAGCAGAGATGTACCGCTTGGCGATGATTCTCACGGTAATATCGTGAGAATAGATAACGGCATTGAACGCTTTGAAGAAGCACTTGCTGATACGAAAAACAGCCTTGAAAATACGGAAAAGCAGTTTGAAACAGCGAAGCAGGAAATCGAAAAGCCGTTTGCTAAAGAGGAAGAATTGAGGGCAAAAACTGCTCGACTTGATGAGCTGAATATCCTGCTCAATATGGATAAAAAGGAAAATGAGATTGTCGGCGGAGAGCCTGATGAGGGCGAAGCAGTCGGCGGCAGAAAGGAGAAATCGTATGAGAGATAAACAGGAAGGCGGTGGTCGATATGCCATTTATCGTACCTGAGTTAATCATTCAGGCGAAGCAGATGGACTTATTAACCTACCTGAGAAATTATGAACCGTATGAGCTGGTTAAGTTTTCAGGTAACACCTATTGCACCAGAACCCACGATAGTTTGAAGATTTCAAACGGGAAATGGATATGGTGGTCGAGAGGTATCGGTGGCAGGAGTGCTTTGGATTATCTGATTAAGGTTAAAGGTTACAGCTTCCTTGAAGCGGTGGAAACCATTATCGGACACACAGCGATTCAGGCTCCGGTCTATGAAAAGCCACAGCCAAAAGAGGAAAATAAACCACTTCTTCTCCCTGAAAAATGTGCTTCCAACAGAGTGATTACAGAGTATCTTTTCGGGAGAGGAATAGATTTTGAAATCATCAATTACTGTATCTCTAATGACCTTATCTTTGAGAGCCTGCCGTATCACAATGTTGTGTTTGTAGGCTATGACGAGAAGAAAGAACCGAAATATGCAGCCTACCGTTCCACGAATAAGCGTAGGATTATGGGCGATTGCAGTGGCAGTAAAAAAGATTATTCTTTTCGGCTTGGTAAGGAAAACTTGGAGGAAGTACACCTCTTTGAGTGTGCCATAGACCTGTTATCCTATGCCACGCTTGCGAAGCTGAACGGGCAGGATTGGAAAGAAATGAGCTTTGTTTCGCTGTCCGGGGTGTATTCTCCGGCAAAGAAAATTGAGGACAGTAAAGTGCCGATTGCACTGGAAAAGTATCTTGGCAGTAACCCATCTGTCAGGAAAATCCGTATCCATTTTGACAATGATATAGCGGGCAGAAAGGCAGCACAGACCTTAAAAACCATTCTGCCGGATAAGTATGAAATCGTTGATGAGCCACCAAAAGCAGGTAAGGACTTCAACGATTTTCTTTGTATGCGGATGGGCATTTACAATAAAAAAACACACGAAAGGAATGAAGAACGATGAATGATTCTAAGATTAAAGTTCTCTTGGTAGAACCGGAAAAGTACCCGAAGGAAATTGTAATCGACGACAGTCTGGAAGCAATGCAGGAGGTTGTCGGCGGGGATATTGAGGAATATATGCCCTATGACGATGACGTTGCAATCATCTGTAATGAGGAAGGAAAGATGAGAGGACTTCCGCTTAACCGTGCAGTTTATGTGCAGGACAATGATAAGAAAGAGATGGTAGATATTATCTGCGGCAAATTCTTTATCTGTTATGCACCGCCTGAGAGTGAGAGTTTTCAGAGCTTGCCGGACGATATGATGAAGAAATACAAGGAACAGTTCAAGTATCCCGAACGCTTTTCTAAGGAAGTGGGCGGCAATATCGTGGCTGAACCTTTTAAGCCGAAATCAAAGGATTATGAGAGATAGTAGACCGAGAACGGGGCAACCCGGAGGAGATGTTTATTCTTAGCGAGCAGACCATTTGGATAAACACAGTTTCCCAAACGGTAAAAGGCTCGTTAGGGGTTGCCCCTAATACCCCGTGAGAAAGGAGAACTTGATTTGAGAGAGTTATTACTTATCGCCGCCGGAACACTGCTCGGCAGTTGTCTTGGCGTTACGATGATGTGCTTATTCCAGATTAACAAAGATTGCAGAGTAAAGAGAAAGGAAGATACCGATTATGAGAAAGAGAAACATTCAGAAGATTGTACGCTTTAACCGCAAGGAAGCACAGGATTTGGCAGCTAAGGCAAAGAAGGCTTGTCTTTCCGAAGCAGGGCTTATCCGTTTGCTTATCAGAGGTTACGAACCGAAAGAGAAACCCGATGACCGTTTCTATGATGTGATGAGGGAACTTTCCTCTATCGGTAATAACATCAATCAGCTTGCTGCCAAAGCAAATACGCTTGGTTTCATTGACGCACCTATGCTGAAGAATGAAGCTGCGAAGTGGAATAAGTTCCAGTCAGAGATTGAGAGGACATATCTTCGTCCGAATCAGAGCGAAATGAAATGGCAGTAACAAAGTTGTGGTCGGTAACAGAAAGGCTCGGTCAGGTCATTGACTATGCGACCAATCCGGAAAAGACTTCTGCAAATATCAAAAGGGAGTTTTCGCCGGAACAGTATCAGGCTCTTGCAGATGTTATTGCTTATGCAAAGGACGAAGAAAAAACAGAGCGAGAATTTTATGTTGAGGGTATCAACTGTAATGTGGCGATTGCCCGTGACCAGTTTATAACGGTTAAGGAACAGTACCAAAAGACAGAAGGTATCCAAGCCTACCACGGATATTTGAGTTTCAAGGAAACAGATATATCTCCTGAGATGGCACAGAAAATCGGAATGGAGTTTGCGAATGAAGTGTGGGGGAAAAGATTTCAGGTCGTTGTGACAACCCACCTGAACACAAAGCACCTGCATTGCCATTTTGTCATCAACTCTATTTCTTTCGTCGATGGCAAACATTTGTGGGGCGAGGAAAAAGCGTGGTTCAAATTCCGAAAAGTTGCAGACAGAATTTGTGAGAAGTACGGACTTTACTATGACCCGAATCCGAACCGCAGTAAGCAGTCGGATTATCTGACGATGAAAGAAAAGGCAGGTATGCCGACACGCTATTCGGTTGCAAAAGAAGCCATTGATTATGCTATCGACCACAGCAAGACCCTGAAAGAATTTCAGTTTGCTCTCAAGGAAATGGGATATGCCTATAACCTAAGTCCAAGCCGAAAATACTGGACAGTCATTCCAAAGGGATATGATAAGCCGATACGACTGAAAAATCTCGGAGCAGATTATACCAATGACCGGATTGTAGAGCGTATCAAAGAAAATCGTGACAGATGGGCAGAGATTGAGCCGTTCCAGAGGGCGACCTATAAACCAAGACAGTACCGTATGCAGACCAGAGGGCAGAAGCTGAAAAAGAAAGGCGGACTTTATGGGCTGTATCTGTATTACTGTTACAGACTCGGTTATCTGCCCAAGTATAAGAAACAGAATAACGCAAGGCTTCATTATCTTTTGAAAGATGATTTGATGAAGCTCGATAAGATTACTGATGAAGTAAGGCTGCTCGGACGAGAAAATATTTCCACGGACGAACAGCTTTTTTCATATAAGACTTCCTTAGAGGAGCAGATGAAAAATCTGATTGCCGGAAGAACACATCTCCGAAAAAAGATAAGAACAAATATTGATGATGGTCAGCTTCAGGCGGCAAAAGATGAAATCGCTTCTATCAATGGAGAATTGAAAAAACTCCGACGGGAAGTAAAACTCTGCGAGGATATTGCGGAGAGGTCAAAGGTTATGGAAGAAAACCTTGAGCATATCGAAACAGAGGAACAAAAACAGCAGAGAAAGGAGAAATCACGCTATGAACAACGGTGGTGACGCAGCAGAGCAGGTCGTTAGGCTTTCGCTTGAAGGATTTGAAGTTGCTGCAAGATTAAGCGGTTCGGCGGCGAAGAATATCGCATTGCTTTTGGTATCGGTTCTGAAGCAGGAACAAAAGACGAAGGGTAAAGCAAGGCTTACCAATATGATTAAGTCAGGCAAGGAGCTGAAAGTCTTTTCCATTCCGCAAAAGGATTTGAAGAAGTTTACCGAACAGGCAAAACGCTATGGCGTTCTTTATTGTGTCCTCAGAGATAAGAACACAAAGGGAGAGAACGCTCCGGTAGATATTATCGCAAGAGCAGAGGACGCTTCTAAAATTCAGCGTATCGTTGAAAGATTTGAACTTGGCAAGGTGGATAAGGCTTCGATTGTCAGTGAAGCAGAGAAAGCTATCGCAGACCGTGAAGCGGTTGAGAAAGAAAAGCCGACTAAATCCAAGAGTGAAATCATTATGGAAGAAGCGGTCAGAAATCCAATGCAGAAAGAGGAGCGAGCAAACGCAAACCCCTCAGTCGCCAAAACAGACAAAAGCCCTCTGTCAAGGCAAAACTCAGAGCCGGTAGAAACGCAATCTGATAAGGGTGTTGCAAAGCCAGTGGAAAAGCCATCGGTCAAAGAGAAACTTGACCGTTATAAGGTTCAGGCAAAACAGCAAAAAGAAGCAGAGCGTAAAGAGCCGGAGGTTAAGAAAGACGGTAAGAAGCCGCAACAGAAAAACGGTCAGACGGTACACCGTCAGCCGAAGAAGAAACCAAAAACAAAAGAGAGGTAATTCACTATGACAAATGATTTCAAACCCGCAAAGGCTGGCGGTAATCAGCCAAGATTATCCAAAGAGGAGTATGCAGAAAAGAAGCGAGCAGAAAAAGAAAAAGTCTATCAGATGATTGATGATGCTGCCCGTGAGATTGTGAGTGACCCTGAGAAGTTCAAGAACTTTCTTGATACGCAGAGTCGAATGGACAGATATTCCGCAGCAAATGCTCTCCTTATTTACAGTCAGTATCCGCAGGCGACACAGCTTAAAGATTTTGATGATTGGGGTAAGGACAATGTGAAGATTACCAAAGGGGCAAAGAGTATTTCTATTCTTGAACCAGTGGAATACACAAGAGCAGATGGTTCTTCGGGTATTTCCTACAATGTCAAAAAGGTATTTGATGTTACGCAGACAAATGGAAGAAAAGCTCCGGCAGTATCAGCAAACCGTGACCCGAAAGCACTTATCACGACAATGCTTGATGTATCTCCGGTGGAGGTTGCGGCAACCGATGAACTTCCGTATCCGAATATGGCAGCTTTCTATAATAATGAAAAGCAGACCTTGTATGTGAAGCGTAATGTGGGCGACAGCGTAGCAGTTGCTCAGTGTGTCGCTCAGGAACTCGGACACGCACAGCTTTCCATCAACAGCGAAAGTTACAGCCGCAGGGATATGGGATTTCAGGCAGTGTGTATCGGATATATGATTTGCAAGAAGTATGGCGTAGATATACAGAATTTTGCAATTAACCGTATTCCGGAGGGACTGGCTTCCAAAGAGCCGAAAGAAATCCGTGCGGAGCTTTCCAAGACACGAAATGCAATGGCAGAAATTCACAATCATATCTCTGATGAAATGTTCCGCAAGAAGCAGGAGCGTTCAAAGGACTATGAGAGATAACGGAGGGCAGATATGGAAAAAGAAAAACTCTACCACATTGCTTTGGACGATTATGAACACGGTGTTGTCATTCGCTCCTTAAACGATGAGAAAACAAAGTTGATGGAGGAAGGCAAGTCCGCAGACGCAGTAGATGACCTGCTTGTAAAAGTCGGAAATGCCCCATTGAAAAAGTTCAAAGTGATTGAAAGGAAACGCTCAGATGAAGCGAGATAATGACAGGCAGACTGCCATTATTTTATCCATTGTCGGTATCGTTCCGGTCATATGGCTGGCACTTCTGATTGCACCTTTCATAAGCGGAGGATTGCCGGAGATAGCAGCCAATCTTGCGACACTCTTTGATAATCCATTTTCCATAAAATTATGTGGGGACAGCCTGAAAACTGTCCTCATTTTGCTTTTATGCTATGGAATGGGTATCGGGATTTACTTTTCGACAAGAAAGAATTACCGCAGACGAGAAGAACACGGTTCTGCCAAATGGGGCAATGTCAGAGCCATTGATAAAAAGTACCGACAAAAGCCACTATCAGAAAATAAGCTGATGACTCAGAATGTGTGCATTGGACTTAATGCCAAGAAGCACAGACGAAATCTGAATACGCTTGTGTGCGGTGGCTCCGGTGCAGGTAAGACGAGGTTTTATGCAAAGCCTAATATTATGAATGCTGCAAGAAACAGCTATGTGATATTAGACCCGAAAGGGGAAATCCTGCGAGATACGGGACATCTTCTTGAGAAGAAAGGTTACGAAGTGCGTGTGCTTGATTTGATTTCAATGGAGAAAAGCCATTGTTACAATCCTTTTGTTTATTTGCAGAATGACAATGATGTGCAGAAGCTCGTAACCAATCTTTTTAAGAGTACCACTCCGAAAGGTTCACAGAGTAATGACCCGTTTTGGGATACGGCAGCGTCAATGCTTCTGCTTGCACTTGTATTTTATCTGCATTATGAAGCACCGCCGGAAGAACAGAATTTTGCAATGGTAATGGAAATGCTCAGAGCCGGGGCGATTGAGGACGAGGACGACCCAAGTCCTTCTCCGCTTGATAATCTGTTTTCGGATTTGATGATAGATAATCCTGACCACATTGCTTTGAAGTATTACCACTCTTATCATTCCGGTTCTTCCAAAACATTAAAATCCATACAGATAACCCTTGCAGCAAGGCTTGAAAAGTTCAACTTGGAAAGTCTTGCTGCTCTTACTTCTGCCGATGAACTGGATTTGCAGTCACTCGGAGAGAAAAAGGTGGCTCTGTTTGCACTGATACCGGATAACGACTCAAGTTTCAACTTCTTGGTATCCATTCTTTACACACAGCTCTTTCAGCAGTTGTTTTATGCAGCCGACCATATCCACGGCGGCTGTTTGCCGATGCCTGTTCATTTTATGATGGACGAATTTGCCAATGTTTCACTGCCGGACGACTTCGACAAGATACTGTCGGTTATGCGTTCCCGTGGTGTATCGGTAAGCATCATCTTACAGAACTTGGCACAGCTTAAAGCCTTGTTTGAAAAACAGTGGGAGAGCATTGTGGGTAACTGCGATGAATTTCTTTACCTCGGTGGAAATGAGCAGTCAACCCATAAATATGTGTCGGAGCTGTTGGGCAAGGAAACCATTGATACCAACACGTTCGGAAAGAGTACCGGAAGAAGCGGTAACTATTCCACCAACTATCAGATTAGCGGCAGAGAGTTACTTACCCCTGATGAGGTGCGTATGCTCGATAATCAGTACGCTATTTTATTCATCCGTGGAGAAAGACCCATTATGGATTTCAAATATGACATTATGAAACACCCGAATGTGACACTTACCACAGACGGAAAGGCAAGTCCTTATAAGCACGGAGAAGTCACAAAAGATATTGCTTCGATTGTCATTTGGGACATTGACCCTGCAACACTTCCTGAAAAGGAAATGAAAGAAACGAACTGGGAACTTCTTTCCGATGAGGAGATGGAAGCTCTGTTCATAAACAATCAAACAAATTAAATTTTGGAGGTATTCAACTATGACTATTTTTAAGAAAAAAGCAACTGATATTCAGGAAACAAAGAAACTGCCTATGACTGGAAAGGTCAAGAAAGGCTTCCGTGCTTACTGCACAATGGTCATTGTCGGTGCGTTGGCACTTGGAATGACAACGACTGCATTTGCAGCGAATGACCCGCTTACCGTAGTCAACAATCTGTCTGACTTTATCTTCGGACTTATCCGTGCTATCGGTATGATTTTGCTCGGCTTTGGTATCGTGCAGGTCGGTCTTTCACTCAAATCTCACGACCCTTCTCAGAGAGCCAATGGCTTCCTGACTCTTGCGGGCGGTGTCATTATCACTTTTGCGAAAGAAATCCTTACTCTTATCACAGGCTAAGATAAGAGTTACACAGTTATCGAGGGGTGTGCCAAGTTAAGGGACACCCCTTAATTGTAAGGAGGTGCTTTGAATGAGTGATAACTGGGTAGTTCAAAATCTTGAAAATGCCCTTGAAACTTGGAATGAAAAACTGTCGGAAATATGGACACTCATCACAACTACACCGCAGAACTTTAAGGGCGGGAATATCTGGAAGGTTATTGTTGACATCAACGGTGCAGTTCAGGCTATCGGGCTTGCCTTACTTGTATTGTTTTTTGTGATAGGTATGGTAAAGACCTGCGGAAGTTTTACAGATGTGAAGAAACCGGAACACGCTTTAAAACTCTTTGTCCGTTTTGCATTGGCGAAAGGTGTTATCACATACGGAATGGAGCTTATGCTTGCATTATTTAATATCGTGCAAGGGACGATTTCAACCATTATGAATGCTGCCGGATTTGGAACTCCGGAACAAACGACCTTGCCCGCAGAGATGGTAACGACCATAGAGGATTGCGGATTTTTCGAGAGTATTCCATTGTGGGCGGTAACGCTTATCGGAGGATTATTTATCACAGTGCTTTCGTTCATTCTGATAATGACGGTGTACGGAAGATTTTTCAAGTTGTATATGTACACAGCACTTGCACCGATACCGCTTTCCACATTTGCAGGAGAACCGACACAGAATGTAGGCAAGAGTTTTATCAAGAGCTATTGTGCCGTTCTGCTTGAGGGAGCAGTCATTGTACTTGCTTGTATTATTTTCTCCGTATTTGCTTCATCGCCGCCAGTGGTTAATCCTGATGCAGCAGCAGTTACGCAGGTGTGGGCATATATCGGGGAACTGGTATTTAATATGCTCGTTCTTGTCGGTGCAGTGAAAATGTCTGACCGTATTATCCGAGAAATGATGGGACTTTAAGGAGAGATTTTGAGATGAACCAAAGAGATTGTAAGAAATGTGTTTACTATGGCGGTAAACGAAAAGGCAAAGTCTTTTGCCTGAATGATAAATGCGTGAGGGAGAAAGACCGAAACCGCAGGAAAGGAAACAGATATGGAAGTAAAAATTAACCGAGAAATCAGAAATTATACAGAGTCAATGTTTTTTGGACTGTCGCTCAGACAGTTCATTTTTTCTGTTCTCGCTTGTGGCGTTGCAGTAGGACTGTATTTCTTGCTCAGACCGTATGTTGGCACGGAAACCGTATCGTGGGTGTGCATTTTGGGTGCTGCTCCGTTTGCGGCACTTGGTTTTGTGAAGTACAACGGTATGACCGCAGAAAAAGCAATCTATGCGTGGATAAAATCGGAGTTTTTAATGCCGAAGAAGTTGGTATTTCATTCCACCAATGTTTATTACGAACTGATGAAGCCAAGCATTGAACAGAAGCAGAAAGACCATTTTCGAGAATCTAAAACATAAAATAAGATTTAATCTATTGACAGACAAGTGCTTTCTGAATATACTATAATGATTTAGCATTTGACTAGATGGGCGGCTTGGGAAGAAAGGAGAAATGTTAATATGTATAAGTATGTGGAAGACAAACAGTTTCTGAGCCGTATGCGTTCGTTATGTGGAGAAATAATGCAAGACCTTTGCCATACGCTTAAAGAAGAATATGATATTGGTGCTTCATTCTATCTCGTGGGCAGTGGTGCAAGAAACCTGATATTACAAAATGCTAATCAACCGATTGATTTGGATTATAATCTTGAAATCACAAGAACAGATGATTGGGAAGATTGCAAAGAAATCAAAGAATGTGTCAGAAAGGCTTTCAATATTGTTCTTAGAGAATATGGGTGGAGTGACTGCCAAGATTCTACCTCATCTTTAACAACGGAAAAGCGGCACTTTAATCAGGGAAATAGTACAGAATTTTCAATGGATATTTGTATTGTTTGCGAGGATACAGACGGAAACTATCATCGCCTTATTCACGATAAGAGATGTTTTCCAAACAGATATTTCTGGAATCAAGCACCTAATTCAAGAAACATTAGAGAGAAAGCAAAGTATATCAAAGAAAAAGGAAAATGGACATTAGTTAGAGAGCAGTATCTGAAAATAAAAAAGCAGTATTTGACTTCCAACGACTACAATCATTCCTCTTTCATTTGCTATATTGAAGCAGTCAATAATGTATATAATTCAAGAAAGCACTGGAACTAAATAAAACCAATTTGATGTATCGTCACTATAATCAGTGGCGATATTTTTTTGCCAAAAGGAGGTCATGAGTTTTTATGATTAAGACTCTTACAAACCTGTTTAAGCAGGACAAAGAAAAATTTGTTGTACCGAAAGGTGTGCAGGACGTGATTCCCGTAGTGGCTATCTTTGATGATGGCATTTTCAAAGTGGGAAAGGATAAATATTCAAAGACTTATCGCTTTACGGATATTAACTATGCAGTGGCAAGTCGTGAGGATAAGGAAGCGATGTTCCTTGAATATTCCGAACTTCTGAACTCCCTTGACAGTGGTGCAACGACAAAAATCACAATCAATAATCGTCGGCTCAACAGACTGGATTTTGAGCAGACAATTCTTATTCCGACAACCGGAGATAATCTGGACGAATATCGAGAGGAATACAATAAAATGCTTCTTGATAAGGCAACGGGTGCAAACTCCATTGTTCAGGATAAGTATATTACCATTTCCATCAACAAAAAGAGTGTGGAGGACGCAAGAACTTATTTTGCCCGTGTCGGTGCAGATTTGATTGCTCACTTCGGCAGGCTCGGAAGTAAATGTGTGGAACTGGAAACAGACGAAAGACTTCGTATTTTTCACGACTTTTATCGTGTGGGAGAGGAAAGCTCTTTCCATTTTGATATTAAGGAAACAAGAAAAAAGGGACACGATTTTAAGGATTATATCTGCCCTGACACAATGGAATTTGAAAAGGACTATTTCAAGATGGGAAACCGTTATGGAAGAGTCCTTTTTCTTCGTGAATATGCGTCCTATATCAAAGACAGTATGGTAGCGGAACTTACGGATATGAACAGAAATCTGATGATGTCCATTGATATTGTTCCCGTTCCAACTGATGAAGCAGTAAAAGAAGCAGAGAACCGTTTGCTTGGTGTGGAAACCAATATCACGAACTGGCAGCGTAGGCAGAATGCCAATAATAACTTCTCTGCAACTGTTCCGTATGATATGGAGCAGCAGAAGAAAGAAATGAAAGAGTTCCTCGATGACCTTACAACCCGTGACCAGAGAATGATGTTCGCTGTTATCACGATGGTTATTACAGCAGACAGTAAGGAGCAGCTTGAGAATGATACGGAAGCATTGCTTACCACAGCAAGAAAACATCTTTGCCAGTTCGCAACGCTGAGATTTCAGCAGGTAGACGGACTCAATACGGTAATGCCGTTTGGAACGAGAAAGATTGATGCGTTCAGAACACTTACCACAGAGAGCCTTTCGGTATTTATCCCATTCAGGGTGCAGGATATTTTCCACGAGAACGGTATCTATTACGGTCAGAATGTTATCAGCAAAAATATGATTATCGCAGACCGTAAGCAGCTTTTGAATGGTAACTCCTTTATTCTCGGTGTATCCGGTGGCGGTAAGTCATTTGCGGCAAAGGGAGAAATCATCAATCAGGTGCTTTCTTCAGATGCGGATATTATCATCATCGACCCTGAACGAGAGTATTCACAGCTTGTCAATGCGATGGGCGGAGAAGTAATCAATATTTCTGCTACTTCCGACAATCACATCAATGCAATGGATATGAATAAGGATTACGGCGACGGTGCAAACCCTGTCATTTTGAAATCTGAGTTCATTATGTCCCTTTGTGAACAGCTCATCGGCGGAACAAATCTCGGAGCAAAGCAGAAGTCTATCATTGACCGTTGCACGGCAAGCGTGTACCGCAGTTATCAGCAGAATGACTATCAGGGACATATACCGACCTTGCAGGATTTCAGGGCAGAACTTTTGCAGCAGGACGAACCGGAAGCAAAGGAACTGGCACTTGCTATTGAGCTTTTTACGCATGGTTCTCTGAACACTTTTGCAAAGCAGACGAATGTGGATACCAATAACCGCCTTATCTGCTATGACATTCTTGACTTGGGTAAACAGCTTATGCCGATTGGTATGCTTGTTGTCCTTGACTCTATCCTGAACCGTATCACACAGAACCGTGCAAAGGGTAAGAATACCTTTATCTTCATTGATGAGATTTATCTTCTGTTCCAGCACGAATACTCTGCAAACTTCCTCTTTACCTTGTGGAAGCGTGTGAGAAAATACGGTGCATACGCAAGCGGAATAACTCAGAATGTCGATGACCTTTTGCAGAGCCACACAGCGAGAACAATGCTTGCAAACTCAGAGTTTATCATTATGCTGAATCAGGCTTCCACAGACAGGCTTGAGCTTGCAAAACTTCTGAATATTTCCGACCTTCAGATGTCCTATATCACGAATGTGGAAGCAGGACACGGACTTATTAAGGTGGGAAGTTCGCTTGTGCCATTTGCAAACAAATTTCCTAAGAACACGAAACTTTATAAACTGATGACAACCAAACCAGGCGAAGCATAAGGAGGGATTTAAAATGTCTAAGATTCAATTTCGCAATGCTGCACACAGAGATTTTGTATTGGAAAATCTGGATAAGTGCAAAGTCAACGACTGCTATCACAGAGCATTTTTCTATGTGATGGGTATTTCAGAAGAAACGAGAATGAATATCGGAAAGATGTTTGATTTCAAGAGGGACTGTATCATACCGGAAGGTATGCATGGCGGTTGGCAGACAAGTGGCACAGTCAAGGTCTGCCACCTTGCCTTTAATCTCTGGAATGGATTTACGGAAGAAGGCAGAGAAAACCTCTATACACCGGAGGAACTGTTCTGTTGCGGATATGCTCCGTATTTTATGGAGGGTATCAAGTTGAGGTATCCGGAGTATTGCAGAGATTTGACTCCACCTAAGAGAAACGATATGGAAAGGTAAGAGAACATGAGCAGAAAAATCTATATTATTATTGCGGTGGTGCTTACAGTAGTGTTGTCTGTAAGCACCTTCTTTATTATCCGTAATCACATTGACTCTGCCAAGCAGAATGAAGTCTATGATAACCTTGCGGAGATTGTGGAGGACGAGCCGCCAAAGGAAAATAAGGGCGTGACGTTTTCGGAAGATAGGGACTATCTTGCGGAATATCTTGAACTCTATCGGCAGAATGAGGATATGGTGGGTTGGATAAAGGTTGAGGATACCAATATCAACTATCCGGTCGTGCAGTCTGTAAATGAGCCGAACTTCTACCTGAAGCACAAGTTTGATAAGACCTATTCCGCTTATGGCTGTCCATATATGCAGGAAAATTGTGATGTGCAGAAACCTTCAGACAACATCATTATATATGGACACCATATGAATGACGGTTCGATGTTTACGGGACTGATGAAGTACAGAAACAAGAGCTTTTGGGAAGGTCATAAGACTATTACCTTTGATACACTGACGGACAGACACCAGTATGAAGTGATTGCAGTCTTTAAGACAGTCGTTTATACAGACAGCTCCGATAGCTTTAAGTATTATGAGTTTACGGACGCAGAAAATGCGGCAGAGTTTGATGCGTATGTTGCTAAGTGCAAGGAACTTTCTTTGTATGATACCGAAGTATCGGCAGAGTATGGCGACAAGCTTATTTCTCTTTCTACTTGTGAATATTCAAGAAACAATGGCAGGCTTGTTGTTGTCGCTAAGAGAGTGGATTAAACCCCACTCTCTATTATTTTTCGAGAAAGGAGGAAACCGATGGCTGATATAAAAACAAGAGATACAAGCAAAGGTACAATCAAGACCATAAATAAGGCAGCAGTTGCCACGGAGCGAATGAAGAAAGCTTATGTGATGACGAAAGACAAGGCAGAACATTCTACTAACGCTTCGGAAAATTCCGCAGAGGAATATGCTTCCGATAAAATCGAAGTGGCAACGGATAGGACTGTTCACGAAACAGCATACCGTGCGGATAAAGTCGGCAGATGGGGTGTGCGTGAAACAAGACAGAATTATCAGAAAGCCAAAACGGGAATTGAGAATTTCAAGACCAAGCGTGCAGAGAAACAGCTTCAGAAACAATCGGTCAATCCTGTCGGAAAACAGAGCATCCGAACTCTGGAGCGTACGGAGAAAACAATTAAACAGTCTGCAAGGTCGGCAGGAAATACGACAGTCAAGACCGTATCGAAAGGTGCAACCAATACTGTTCAAAGGTCGGTCAAGACCGCAGAACAAACGGCAAAGACTTCTATTAAGACCACAAAAGAAGCTGCCATTATAGCACAGAAAACAGCAAAAACAACAGCCAAAGCAACACAGAAAGCGGCTCAGACGGCAAAGAAAGCGGCGAAAGCCACAGCAGATACCGTTAAAGCCACAGCGAAAGCTACTGTTGCGGCAGTCAAAGCGATTATTGCAGGGACAAAGGCACTTGTAGCAGCAATCGCTGCAGGCGGTTGGATAGCGGTGCTGATTATTATGATTGTCGTGTTGTTTGGTGCTGCCGTAGCAATGTTTGGAGGAGGAAGTGACAGTAATTCCTATACTCCGGTAAGTGCAGAGGTAGAAGCCTATGAACCTATCATACAGAAATATGCCAAAGAGTACGGCATTCCTGAGTATGTAGAACTTATCAAGGCGGTTATGATGCAGGAAAGCGGCGGCAGAGGACTTGACCCTATGCAGGCAGCAGAGGGAAGTTTCAATACAAGGTATCCGCACGAACCTAATGGAATTAAAGACCCTGAATATTCTATCCAGTGTGGAGTTCAGGAATTGAAAGCGGCTCTTACTTCGGCAGAAGTGGAAAGTCCGATAGATATGGAGCATATCAAACTTGCCTTGCAAGGCTACAACTTCGGTAATGGGTATATTTCTTGGGCAAAAACGAATTACGGCGGTTATTCTTATGCCAATGCAGTGGAGTTTTCCACTCAGCAGGCACAAAGGCTTGGTTGGGACAGTTATGGAGATACCCAATATCCGGCTCACGTTCTGAGGTACTATCCGTATGGGCGAGCCTTTACTGCCGGAGGTAATCAGGCGATTGTTGAGGTTGCCTTGACACAGCTAGGCAATCAGGGCGGACAACCTTACTGGAGTTGGTACGGCTTTAACAGTCGAGTGGAATGGTGTGCCTGCTTCGTATCTTGGTGTGCTGACCAATGCGGGTATATTGAAAGTGGACTTGTTCCGAAATTTGCAGGTTGCGTGGATGGTGCAAACTGGTTTAAGTCAAATGGAAAATGGCAAGACCGCACTTATGAACCAAAGACAGGAGATATTATCTTCTTCGATTGGGAGGGCGACGGTACAACAGACCACGTTGGTATCGTAGAGAAATGCGAGAATGGCACAGTTTATACCGTAGAGGGTAACTCAGGCGATGCCTGCAAGCAAAGACAGTACACAGTCGGAAGCAGCAATATCTATGGATACGGTATTCCGGCATATTAAAAATTCCAGACGGTGTCTGGAAAATTGAAAAGATGGCTGCTCAGTTGAGTAGCCATCGGTACATTATGAGAAATCGGTTGTTTCTCTGTTATTCAGGAAAATATGGTGTGTGTGATAAGTGAAGCTGAAAAGCATATCGGCATTTTCTTTACTGCCGTCTAAAAAGGAAATATCATCGGCAAGGATAAAAAGAATTGCTAACAGCTTCTTGATGTATCCAGTGTAGCAGGCATAATCTACATAGATGTTAGCGATATATCCCTCGGCAAATTCTATCAGGTCAGCATCAATTTCAAAGCTATTGGATAGTTCGTAAACGGTCTTTATGAATTTGTCCTTATCAGCAATTCGTTCTTTACTTGGAACACTTCTGCGGTTCTTCTGTATGAATTTCAAAAAATCATCAGCTTCCGTAAAGTCAGGAGTGATTGTGTTGCCAGTTCCCAAATCTGTTTTGTAATCCTCAAATTTCTCTTTTTCAAACCTATTACTGAATATTATCTTTTGTTCGTCCATTCCTTTTTACCCCTAAGTTTATTCTATGGAGATTGTTTAACTTGGCTCTTGGGTTGTGATTTGTCTTTCGCCATTAACAATCGTGAATTACTACTTTTATAGTATAACATAAAAATAGTTGGGAATCATCACTAATAGTTGGTTTGACTTCCTTTGGGTGCGTGTGATTTAAAATCGACTTAATCTATACTATTAGTTATGGAAACACACTAAGGGAGGTGATGTGATGAAGCTCGATACAATCGGCAAGAATATAAGAAAGTTCCGACTTGCGAGGAAATTACGCCAAGAAGATTTGGCTGAGAAAACAGATTTGACAACAAATTATATTGGTATGGTTGAGCGTGGAGAGAAAATTCCGTCACTCGAAACTTTCATAAAGATAGTAAATGCTTTAGGTGTATCATCGGATATGGTTCTTACAGATGTTCTGGAAACGGGATATACAGTCAAGAACTCAATGCTGAATGAGAAACTTGAAAAACTTGCTCCTGAAGATAGAAACAGAATTTATGAAGTCATAGATACACTTGTGAAGCAGTCAAAGCAAATACTTCCATAAAACACAGAAGTTCGTCCTAATCGACGAGCTTTCTTTTTTTCAATATAAAAAATTTCAGCTATCGACAAATTTTTCGGGACTTCGACAGAGAGAATATGCTATAACAACAACTGTCAGTGATAGGCACATACTAATAGACATAGGAGGAAATAGAAGTGAACGACATTTTCAGACAAATAGCGAAAGAAAATGGAACAACCGAAAAAGCAGTAAAAGAGGAAATGCAGTTTGCCATTCGGGAAGCAATGAAAAGTGCTGAACCGGAAGCAATAGCTTTTTGGAAAGCAGTTGCACCGGACGGGAAAGAGCCGCCGATAGAAAAGGTCATAGCAATGATTGCATTGAAAGTTAATAATAGAATGTATAATTGAGGTGCTTCGGCATCTCTTTTTTAGTTTTCAAAAAATCAACTTATCAGGTGTTTGTAAAAAGTGACACCTTGCTGGTTGAGAGGGCGAATATTTTGTCTATATCTTGAATTTACTGATAATTTATAGTATAATATGAAATGAGAAACTGTAACAAAAACGGAATACATGAAGCCTGTAATGACACTGGAGGCAGCCGCATATCATAAGCTCAAGAAGATAAAAGCAGAACTTGATAATCAGAATAGTCTCATTTTTCAGGCTGAACAGCAACGAGGTAGTCTTGAGATTGGAATTAAAGCATGGTCATACATGGAAATTAAGAAAACGTATCTGTTCCAATACTATATTTACGAAATCAAAGGAGGATTCAGATGAAAAAATTAAAGCATAATTTTAAGAAAGGCATGGCGTTTGTTCTTTCCCTTGCTATGGTGGTAGGACTGGTTCTTGCTATGTCTGGCGGAGCAAATACGGTGCAGGCTGCAACCGGTTCCGGAACAGAACCAAGCGTGACAGCATATGCTACGAAGGACCAGTTAATGACCGCATTTACCCCGGATGCTAATGGTACTGCTACGACCAAAGGAAAGCTGGTATTTGGTAAAAATAGCAGTAGCGTTGCGCAGGAATGGCACATCTTAGGAAAGGATGAGGGCGTATCAGGAGATAATACCATCATCTTTGCCGCAAGTCCGATTGCAGGAGGGCAGAAGTTTAATTCAGACACAAGCAATAAGAATGATGAAAATCTATGGTCAGATTGTGTTTATAGTGAAGCGACTATAACAGAAGTATACGCAAATCACTACGGAGCAAGTGAACTTCGTGATACACTGCAGGGTATGGCTACGAATACATCCTACTTCACCTCAGCCGAGCAGGGCTTGATGAATGCCACCACAGTGACAACGAAGGATACGAAGAATAGTAGTGTAACCTATACCACCACAGACAAACTGTATGCGTTACAGGGAGATTTTGATAATGACCAATACTTGTGGGTAGGAACCGATGACAGTACAGTACTTGCCATGAGAAGTTACTGGAGGAACGGAGATTGGATCTGGCTGCGCTCGCCTTACGGTAGTGGTGGTAATCGTGCGTTGCTCGCTATTCCGGGCAATTATGTCGACGGCAGAGGTGTCTACTACGTTTTCGCTGTTCAGCCCGCTTCCAATCTGAATCTGTCATCTGTACTCTTCGCATCTGTTGCGACAGCAGCATCATCTGATACAGTAGAGGCAAGAACAATCGCAGACGGTACGGCGATGACTTTAAGACTGGACGGAACAGGTAAGGATATTGGTACAGCAACATATAACACCACAACAGGTGATATTAAGGCGGTGAAGGGTGCTACCTCACAAACCGTGGCACTTGTCGTGCAGGGCAATGACGGAACAAATAACTGGTATTACAGTAAGAAGATTACAGGAACAGATGTTGTGAACGTATCTGATATTGTGGCAGAATCAAATACACCGGCATCAATCGATTTATCAGCCTGCAAAATCTGGCTGGAAATAACCGAGGATAATGTGACTTATGCGGTCAATGCAACTGAAACTGTGGTCAGTGAAATTTCATCAGTAGCAATTACAGATATTGCTACTCCGGTGTCAAATACTGCATTGGATGCCGAAGCATCATGCGTAACCGAAGGTGTGAGCAGCACCACACCACAGATTACATGGACACCAAGTGATTCCACAGCCGGATATAATACAAGCTACACAGCGAGCATTACACTTACAGCAGCTACAGGCTACGAATTTACGGATTCCACGACAGCTACCGTATCAGGTAATAACGCAACAAGCATTACAAAGAATACGGATGGAACACTTACGGTAACATATGATTTTCCTGCCACGGCAAAGGATAAATTGATAAGTATCACAGCACCACAGTCGATAACCGTAGCGAACGGAACCGCTTATAGTGACATGAATCTGCCGGAGCAGGTAAATATTGTGACAGAGGGTAATACGGTAAGTAGTGCATCGGTCACATGGAACACCACTACACCGGCAGGCGGAAGCTATGAACCGTCTGAATTAACCGAGCAGACCGTAATCTTAACTGGAACGGTAACATGTCCTGACAGTATTGATGATAATGGAATTCCGCTTACCACAACCATTACCATCACCATCAGTGCGGCAGGCATCGTTGGTGCACCGACAGCAAATCCGACAGCCGGAACTTATGCAGAGAATCAGTCTGTAACGTTTACTTCTTCCACAGAAGGAGCAACGATTTATTATACTACCGATGGAAGTGAACCAACAATTACCGGTGGTGTACCTGCCGGAACAACAGCACAGTACACAGCACCGATAGCGGTAACAGGAACAGAAGGACAGAGTATTACAACTACCATCAAAGCAATTGCAGTAAAGGACAGAATGCAGAATAGCAGTGTAGAGACATTTACCTATACCATTCAGATTCCGGTACCGAAATATGAGGTGACCGTAACGAATGGAAGTGGTTCAGGAAATTATGCACAAGGCTCTACAGTAACGATTACTGCAAACACAGCACCAAATGGACAGCGTTTTAAGGAGTGGACGATAGAGAGTGGAAATATAACACTTGCAAGCAGCACAAGTGACACAACAACATTTGTAATGCCAGCAGGAGCAGTAAGTGTGAAAGCAAATTATGAAGCGATTCCAACTCCTGTATCTTACAAGATTCTGGATGGCGCAAACAGTGATTGGAAGCAGAATACTGAGGAAACTATTACAATCAGAGGAAATGGTGATTTTTCCAAGTTTGTTGGTGTAAAAATAGATGGAAACACTATTGATGCTAAGAATTATACCGCAAAGGAAGGCTCTACAATTATTACCTTAACGACAGACTACCTGAAGACACTTTCTATAGGAACACATACATTTGAAATTGTATGGACAGATGGTTCGGCCAGTACAAACTTTACAGTAAGTAAGAATAATTCCGGTAGCGAAACACGAAAAGATGATGACAAAAACAAAAATGATAATAGCGGAAGTCAGACAGGTGATAATCAGCATATAACTTCCCCACAGACAGGAGATAATAGTCATCCGACTTTATGGATTTCTTTGTTAGGAGCGTCATTAATAGGATTGCTGGCAACGTTGTATATGAGAAAGAAAAAGGATAATGAATAATATGAGCCTTTAGACAAGGCATATATATTCAGTAAAGGGGATAGCTGGCACGAAAGAAATGCTGGCTATCCCCTCTGTATATATGGTGGTATATGCAGAGTGTTATTCTTATGCGTCTTCTGCATCTACCCACATCTGCATAGTTCCATTAAGATATAGCTTAGCATACTCTAGTGGCTTATCAATCGCAAGAGCATTTAACGAACATTGTGAGCAGGGAGTAGTTTTTAGTCCATCCTCTGCCTTATTACAGTCAATGCGTAACATATATCCGGCAGATGTGTAGATATCAATACTGTTGTGATACATATTGTATTCTGCGTAAATGGTATTCATGTTGTGTCTCCTTAAAATCAAAAAATATTGAAGCATTTCAATCAGTTCACCATGTCAGTTTTATTTTGTGTTATACTGTTTTATAAGATTTTGATGCCCTTACTTTTCCCTTATCAGAGTTCGTAAAAACTTGTGGAAAGATATAACACAAGGGAAAGTCTAAGGGAAAGTTCACCTGCCACAAATTCCTGTTTGTCGAGCAAAGGAGGTGCTGCAACAGATGGACAATCATTCTTATGACGATATAATCAATCTGCCGAATCCGACATCAAAGAACCATCCTCGTATGTCACTTCACGACAGAGCAGCACAGTTTGCTCCTTTTGCGGCACTTACGGGACACGACGCAGCCATTAAAGAGACTGCAAGGCTAACAGATGAACGGTTAGAGTTAAGCGATGAAGTCATTATGAAATTAAATGACCAATTAAATATGATTAGAGATAATATCGGCACAGAACAGGAAGTATCAATAACTTATTTCGTGCCTGATGATAAAAAATCCGGAGGAGCATATGTCACACATTCCGACGTAGTAAAAAAGATTGATGAATTTGAACGCAAACTGACTATGCAGGATGAAACAGTTATCCCGATTGAACAAATCAGCGAGATTCAAGGAGAAATTTTCAAAGGACTATATGAGTAATAACTTGGAAAGGACAAACAATGGAAACAAAGCCAAGAATATTATATTTAAAGAAAATATTAGAGGAACGAACGGACGAGGAACATCCGCTTTCGACGACGCAGCTAATCAATATATTGGCTGATGAATACGGGATTTCAGCACATAGAACGACCGTTTCAAAAGACATTGCAGCACTTCAGGAGTTTGGAATGGATATTGTTACTATCCACTCTACTCAGAGCAAATACTTTGTAGCCAGTCGCAAGTTTGAACTGCCGGAACTAAAACTGCTGATAGATGCAGTGGAGTCATCGAAGTTCATTACAAAGAAGAAAAGCGAAACGCTGATTGAGAAGATACATACGATGACCAGTCCGGGGCAGGTGGCAAAGCTGAAGCGTAATAACTATGTGGTCAATCGCATTAAGCCGGATAATGAGCAGATATATTATATTATTGATGCTATAAATGACGCCATCAACGCAGGTAAACAGATTTCTTTCCAGTATTATGATTATACCGGATTAAAGAAAAAGGTTCTGAAAAATAAGGGCGAGATTTATAAGCTGAGTCCGTATAAGCTTCTCTGGTGTGGGGACTATTATTATGTTCTCGGATATTCTGAGAAGAAAAGCAAGGTTATCAATTTCAGGGTAGACCGTATTGCTTCCAAGCCGGAGATACTGGATAAGGATATTATTCCTATGCCTGATGATTTTGATATTGAGAATTACACAAAAGAAGTATTCTTTATGTTCTCAGGCGAGAAAGTCCTTGTGGATTTACGATGTGATAACAGTCTGATGAAAACAATGGTTGACCGTTTCGGAGAAGATGTGACAACCCTTGCGTATGATATGACTTCTTTCAGGGTACAGACCGAAGTATCAGCCAGTCCGACTTTTTTCGGTTGGGTGTTTGGCTTTAATGGCAAGGTACAGATACTTGCACCGGAAAGCTTGAAAGAGCAATACAGACAAATGCTTACAAAAGCTACTGAAGATATGAAAGAGAATGAATAGTGCAGATTTGCATTTATGTAGATGGTCTGCATAAAGCGTAAAGTCAATATTAAAGAATGGAGAGGTGTTAGCAAATTGCGACACCTCTTTTCTTTTGCGAAAAACCTACTTGAAAAAATTTTCGTATCAGGTATAATAAAACTATCGAAAGCAAACTGCTTCCGATAGAAAAGAAAGCGAGGTGCAGGTATGAGAAGCAAGAGTCCTGAACTTATGAGTGAAATAAAAAAGTATATCGAGGATTATTACCTGCAAAACAGACAATCCCCATCGACTACAAAAATTGCGGAAGCTGTTGGCATTGCCAGAGGTACAGCATATAAATACTTGGTAGAGATGGCTGAGAAGAATATGATTGAGTACGACGGGCAGGAGATTCGCACCAATGTGACCCGTAAGTACAGTGGCGAACAGACACAGACGCCGATTGTAGGTTCTATTCCTTGTGGCAGTCCTCAGTATGAGGAAGAAAATATTGAAGAATATGTATCACTTCCTACTGCTATTTTCGGCAAAGGAGATTTCTTTATATTAAGAGCAAGCGGTCAGTCTATGATTGAAGCAGGGATTGATGACGGCGACCTTGTGGTTGTTAAAAAGCAGGTAGAAGCCAATGAGGGCGATATAGTAGTTGCCCTTGTGGATAATC
>ERZ773169.680-NODE-680-length-39090-cov-17.681235_pt1 | contig 39090 bp, 39 predicted proteins | sample MGYA00580536_ERZ773169 | MGnify/ENA primary metagenome ERZ773169 (study PRJEB29015, sample SAMEA2737814) | human gut metagenome | biome: human gut; feature: human-associated habitat; material: faeces | place: China | collected 2012 ... | reverse complement strand
CCAGCCGGGTGGAGCGCGCCATCCGCCACGCCATCGAGGTGGCATGGGACCGGGGAGACGTGGACACCCTCAACAGCTACTTCGGCTACACCATCCATAACCTGCGCGGAAAACCCACCAACAGCGAGTTCATCGCGATGATAGCTGACAAAATGCGGCTGGATAAACGGCAGCGGGTGGGGTAAGTGTCGTTCCCGCACAATTCAGCGTTCCACTGTTTTTATTGATACAAGTTGTTCCATAATCTTCCTGCTTAAAAGCCGATGCTGCACGCACCGGCTTTTTCTTTGGGTTCCTGTCTTTCATAGAATCTGCTGCCGCTCATATTCTGATAAGAGCAAGCCATGCAGGCAAAGGAGGTTTTGCCCTTGAAACGATCAGAATACCTTGCCCGGCGCAGGCGGGCCAGAGTTGCGGCGATGATGTTGTTTGCCCTTATCATGGGGTTTGTATCTGCTGCGCCGCCGGTTGTCACCGGATGTCAGGCGCAGGATCTGACCCCGGTACCGGACACCTCGGTGCTCTCCCCTGCCATCTCTGTTCCGGTGCAGGCAGAGCCCGCTGCCCCTGTCCTTCCGGAAAAGTGGGTCTGCTTGACCTTTGATGACGGCCCCAGCAAGACCACGCCGGATGTGCTCAATGCCCTGAATGCTGCAGGGGTGCACGCCACCTTTTTTGTGGTGGCTACCGGCCACAACGAAAAGTATCTGCCCTTGCTCACCGAAGCGGTCAGCGCCGGGCATCAGATCGCACTGCACTCTGCTTCCCACGAGTACAGCGATATTTACCGCAGCAGCGAAGCCTACTGGGCGGACATTGCACTGCTGAAGGAGCGCATTGCTCCCTATGTGGACGCAGAAAGCATCCGGTATCTGCGGTTCCCCGGCGGCAGCACCAACACAGTGAGCCGACGCTACGGCGGGAAAGGCCTGATGAAGCAGTTGAAAGCCGAAGTAGAGCAGAAGGGCTGGCAGTGGGTGGACTGGAACGTCTGCGCCGAGGACGCCGTAGGCGGGCATCCAAGCGCGGACACCATTTACCGCAATGTGGTGCGGGAGACCGGGCAGCAGACGAACTGCATCGTTCTGATGCACGATTCCGCCACCACCCGCACCACCGCCGAGGCGCTGCCCGACATCATCCGGTGGTATGCGGATCAGGGTTTTGCGTTTTTGACGGTGGCCGAAGCGCTGCCGATTGGGTAAACAATTTTAATGGCCTCCGTTTCACTCTGGCCATATTCAGAGGAAAAATATTTTTATTTGTGTTTGTCGCGGCCTGCGGGCCGCGACAAACACTCTTTCACGAATAGGGGCCAACCGGAATAGCTGCATTTTTTCTCTGCGGCTCCTTCGTGAAAAAGCAAAAGGGAAGCGTCCGCAGACGCTTCCCTTTTTGCAAGTTAAAACGATTTTCCGCTAAGAATAGCAGAGCGCACGCGGAGCCATTTTCAAATCACTCGTCCGCGTTCTGGCAGAACAGCGAGAAGGTACGGTAGGCCATGTACAGGTCGGTCTTGTGGATGACCTCGAAGGGCGAGTGCATGGACAGCACCGGCACACCGATGTCCAGCACGGGAATCCCCCGGTTTGCCACATACTTGGCAATGGTGCCGCCGCCGCCAAGATCCAGACGGCCTAGCTCACCGATCTGCCAAGCTACATCGTTGGCGTCCAGCAGGCGGGTGATGTCCCCTACCAGCTCGGCGTTGGCATCGCTGGCAGAGCTCTTGCCGCGGCTGCCGGTATACTTGAAGAAGGCCACACCGCGGCCGGCGTAGGTGCCGTTCTGCTTTTCAAAGGCACCGGACCAGGAGGGGTCGTAGGCAGCGGTCACGTCCGCAGACAGGCAGACGCTGTTGCGGAAGGCAAGGATATCGTCCTGACCGGCTGCGCGGCACAGCAGCTGCATAAAGTGGAACACATACATGCTCTGCATGCCGGTGACGCCGTCGGAGCCGATCTCTTCCTTATCGGTCAGCACGCAGACAGTGGTGTGCACCGGGTCTTTGGTCTCGATCTCTGCCATCAGTGCGGGATAGGCGTCCACCCGGTCGTCGTGGCCGTAGCCGCCCACCATGGCGCGGTCAAAGCCCACGTCCCGGGCCTTGTAGGCGGGCACCACCTCGATCTCGGCACGGGTGAAGTCCCGCTCGGTGATGCCGTACTTTTCGTGCAGCAGCATCAGGGTGTTGAGCTTGACGGCTTCCTTGATGTCGGCATCCTCCACGGCATCGGAGCCGATGAGGACGTTCAGTTCTTCTGCCTTGATGCCCTCGCTGAGCTTGCGGTCGTTCTGCTCGGCACCCAGATGGGGCAGCAGGTCGGTGATGCAGAACACGGGGTCGCTCTCATCCTCACCCACGCACACCGAAACGCTGGAACCGTCTGCACGGGTGAACACGCCGTGGATGGCCAGCGGCATGGTGCCCCACTGATACTTGCGGATGCCGCCGTAGTAGTGGGTCTTGAAATAGCTGAAATGGTCAGCCTCGTACAGCGGATTCGGGCGCAGGTCCAGCCGGGGGCTGTCGATGTGGGCAATGACCAGCCGGAAGCCCTCCTCAAAAGATTTCTGGCCGATGGTAGCGGCCACCACCGCCTTGTGCTCCTGCACAAAGTAGATCTTCTGGCCGGGGGCATAGGTCTTTTTCGGCTCAAATTTTTCGTAGCCGGCTTCCAGCAGCATTTTTTCGCTGACGGCAGCAGCTTCGCGCTCGGTTTTGGCGGCGTTCAGAAACGCCTTGTAACCCTCGGCAAAGGCTGCGGCTTCCTTCTTGACGCCGGTACTCTTGTCGGCAGCATACTCTGGCTTATAAAGCAGCTGTTCGGCAGCCTGCTTTGCGGTAAGTTTTTCGCTCATTTTTCTTATCTCCTCTCAGCTTCCTGCATAGATGCGCTGATATTCCGCATAGCAGAAAGTAATCTTTTTTACGTAGTGATTCATCTGGTTATAGGGAAAGCCCTGCAGGGTCTCGCCGTCTGCGGAGTGCTCTTCCATCTGTAAAAGAGCATCCACCGTGCCCCACCCGCTGTGATAAGCAGCAGCGGCAGTGGCAACATCGCCGTTGTAGCGCTCCATGCACAGATGCAGGTAATAGCATCCGAACCGGATGCTGGTCTCCGGGTCATAGAGATTTGCAAAGAGCAACCCTTCGTCCGGTGCGATCTTGCTGCGCAGCCAGATAAAGGTCTCCTCGGTCATCTGCATCAGGCCCCGGGCATCCACAGTGGAGGTGGCCTGCGGGTCAAAGCCGCTTTCGGTGCGGATGAAGGCGTCCACCAGAAGCGGGTCAAGGTCGTAGGTGTCGGCCCACTGCTCTACCAGCGCTTCGTACTTACGGGGGTATAAAAGCCGTTCTGCCCTGCCCCACAAGTTGGGCACCAGCACAAACAGCAGGATCAGCGCCATGCCCAGCAGGAACAGCCTGCGGCTGCGCATTTTTTTGCGGCGGCGTGCCTTCTGGGCGCGGAGAGCGCGGCGGATGCGGGCCGCCTCCGGGTCGTACTGCGGTGCAGGATCTTGTTCGTTATATCGTTCGTTCAAAGCTCTTTTCCCGCACCTCCTTCTGCCAGAAGCTTCCCGCACAGCTCCTCAGCCGCAGCCTGCAGGTGTGCAAGGTCTGCGTCATTGCGCAGAACGTAGTCTGCCTGTGCGGTGAGCACGGTTTCCGGCGTCTGTGCGTTCAAACGGCGGGCAGCCATTTCAGCCGAAATGCCGTCCCGGGCCACGATGCGGGCCACACTGGTCTCAAAAGGTGCCGTGACCACGCACAGGCGGTCGCACTCGGCCTGTGCCGCAGTCCCCACGATGACCGCACCATCCAGCACGAACAGCGGTGCTCCGCCATCCAGCGCCGCCTGCTTTGCCCCACGGATGCGGCGCACGATCTCCGGATGGGTCAGGCTATCCAACGCTGCTTTGCCCTCAGGGGTGGCAAAAGCACGGTCGGCCAGCAGGCGGCGGTTTAATGTGCCGTCCTGTTTTAAAATGTCCGCGCCGAACCGCTGCGCCAGCTTTGGCAGCAGCGGCGAGCCGGGCAGCAAAATTTCGCGGCTGATTTGGTCGGCGTCGGCCAGCGGCACGCCGTGGGCCGAAAACACCGCCGTGACCGTAGATTTTCCGCAGCCGCTGCGGCCGGTGATTCCCAAACAGATCATAACTCGATCACCCGGAAAGCCGCAGCGCGGATCAGGCGGTTGTACACCGCCATGGAAAGGCCGTCTTTTCTGGGGCAGCGGGCGTAGACCACCGCATCCCCCTGCTCATCCAGCGCACGCAGAGAGCGGAAGATGTGCTTTGCCTGATCGGCACCGTCCCCCTCGCGGCCATATTCCACGCAGGGCACACCCAGCTTTTCTGCCTCGCCGGTGAAGCACAGGCAGCTGGGATTCTGGTCAGCGTGGGCGTCCACATATGCCTTGAACTGCTCAAAGGTGCCGTCCAGCAGGGTCACATCTGCCTTGGGCGCATAGTGCTTGTACTTCATGCCGGGGCTGCGCACCACAGCACCCTCCGGCAGCTTTTCGAGGATGGCCTTGGACACCTCCACCTCTTCACCGAGGGCACGCTCGAGGTCTTCCAGCGTGATGTGGCCCGGGCGGAACAGGGTGGGCTTTTCGCCTACCACCGACACCACGGTGCTTTCCACGCCCACATCGCACTCGCCGCCGTCCAAAATCAGCGGCAGGCGGCCGTCCATATCGGTGAACACATCCTGCGCGTTGGTGGGGCTGGGCTTGCCGGAAAGATTGGCGCTGGGGGCGGCAAAGGCGCAGCCGCTCTTTTCAATGACTGCACGGGCCACCGGGTGGCTGGGCATCCGGATGCCCACGGTGTCCAGACCTGCACAGCACTCCGCTGCCACCTCCGGGCCGCGGGGCATGATGATGGTGAGCGGGCCGGGGCAGAACGCCGCCATCAGCAGCTGGGCGCGCTCCGGCACCTCGCTGACAAGGCCGGGCAGCATTTCCGGGCCGGTGACATGGACGATGAGGGGATTGTCCTGCGGACGTCCCTTCGCCACAAAGATCTTTTTGACCGCCTCGCCGTTGCGTGCATCGGCGGCAATGCCGTAAACCGTCTCGGTGGGCAGCGCCACCAGCTCGCCTTTCTGCAGCAGGGCGGCCGCTTTTTCAATGCTTTTTTCTTCTGCAGCGGATAAAACTTCAGTCTTAAATTCCATACGGATCATCGTTCTTTCTATCTGTAAAGTGTTTTTGCTTTTCAGCATATTTCAGCAGTACAACGTATTATTTTGAAATTGTATTTCAGTGCTGTTCGTTGAGCTTCTGCAGCTTTTCGGTCTGTTCCCGGGTGGCAAGCGCATCGATCACATCGTCCAGATTGCCGTCCATGATCTTATCCAGATTGTGCACGGTCAGGCCGATGCGGTGGTCGGTGCAGCGGTCCTGCGGAAAGTTATAGGTACGGATCTTCTCGCTGCGGTCACCGGTGCCCACCTGCCCCTGCCGCTCCGAATTGATGGCGTCCTGCTGCTGTTTCTGTTTCTGTGCCAGCAGGCGGCTGCGCAGGATCTCCAGTGCCTTATCCTTGTTTTGGAACTGGCTGCGCTCGTTCTGGCATTCTACCACCGTGCCGGTGGGGATATGTGTCACACGGATGGCACTGGAGGTTTTGTTGATGTGCTGACCGCCCGCGCCGGAGGAACGGAAGGTGTCGATGCGCAGGTCTTTCAGATCCAGTGCAAAGTCCACTTCCTCGGCCTGCGGCATAACGGCCACCGTGGCGGTGGAGGTGTGGATGCGGCCCTGGGTCTCGGTCTCCGGCACGCGCTGCACCCGGTGCACACCGCTCTCGTACTTGAGGCGGTTGTAGGCCCCGGCACCATCCACCGAGAAGATGGCTTCCTTCACGCCGCCAAGCTCGGTCTCGTTCAGGTTGAGCATTTCCAGCTTCCATCCCCTGCTTTGCACATACATGGTGTACATGCGCAGCAGACTGTGGGCAAACAGGGCCGCTTCCTCGCCGCCTGCGCCGCTGCGGATCTCCACAATGACATTTTTGCCATCGTTCACATCTTTGGGCAGCAGCATAATTTTGAGATTATTTTCCAGTTTTTCCACATCTTGACTTTTTTCGCTGATTTCCTGCTGTATCATCTGTTTAAAGTCCGAGTCAAGAGCACCAGACTCTTCCAGCAGGGCTTTTGCCTGTTCCAGATGATCCTGTGCAGTCTGCCACTCCCGGTAGGCCTGCACAACAGGCTCTGCGTCGTGATACTCCCGCATCAGCTTGCGGAACAGCGCAGGGTCGGCAGCGGCATCCGGCTGGTTCAGGCGAACGGAAAGCTCCTCAAAGCGATGGCAGACAGCATCCATTTGGGTAAACATGTTCGGCATAATTCCGGCAGTTCTCCTAACAACTCAAATCTGCATCTGCAGCGCAGCAGGACGCCCCGGCAGGGCACGTCTCAGACCCGCACATGCAAAGGCATACGTTTCCCATGCGAGCTGTGCCGGACGCTAGACCTGCCCGGGCTTTATCACCTTTTTGATGTTCTTTTCAATTTTAGCACGCGGCAGCATCACCTCATGCCCGCAGCCAGTGCACCGGATCTTGAAATCCATGCCGACGCGCAGCACTTCAAAGCTCTGCGCACCGCAGGGGTGCTTTTTGCGGGTGAGGATGGTATCGCCTACAGCAATGTCCATAACCTTGGCTTCTCCCTTCTGCCTGCCTTTTTCAGTCGTCTGTGGGCAGGCGGCGCGTGTGTGCGCCCCCGGTGTGCCGGGCACAGCGCATACAAATATAGTATAATGCAAAGCCACATAAAATGCAAATATCCGCAATAGCAGATGCATAAGTTTTAATGAAATGGAGCTGGCTTTCCCAGACGGCACCTGTCCGGCTCCCAAAAACAACAGAAAGAGGAATGAAAGATGATGCATGCATATCGTACCGAAGGCAGCTACCGTTCTGCTGCCCGCATGACCGCCGCCGAGCTGCGTGCTGCTATGGCCAGCCGCGAGATCCTGCAATCCACCGCTCTGGCCTTTGACACCCAGCGTCAGCTGCGGTTTGAGCTGGGCGGAGTGAAGGCCGTGATGCCCTTTGCCCAGTGCGCCGACGGGGCCGAGAGCGGCACCGTGCGGGACATTGCCGTACTGACCCGGGTAGGCCGTCCCACCTGCTTTGTCATTGAGTCGCTGGACACCGACGAGACCGGGCAGCCGGTGTACCGGCTTTCCCGTGCTGAGGCACAGCGGATGTGCAAGGCCGACTATCTGGACGCCCTGCAGCCCGGCGATATCCTGCCCTGCACGGTGACCCACATTGAACCCTTTGGTGCCTTTTGTGACGTAGGCTGCGGCATCAGCGCCCTGCTGCCCATCGACTGCATGTCGGTGAGCCGCATCTCCTCCCCTGCCGACCGGGTGAGCGTGGGGCAGCAGATCCTATGCGCCATCAAGAGCCGGGACCTGCAGGGCCGCTTTGTGCTGACCATCCGGGAGCTGCTGGGCACCTGGGAGGAAAACGCCGCCGGGTTCACCGTGGGCGAGACCGTGGTGGGCATCGTGCGCAGTGTGGAGGAATACGGCACCTTCATCGAGATCGCACCCAATCTGGCCGGTCTTGCGGAGAGCTGTGCCGACCTGACCCCCGGGCAGGCTGTCAGCGTCTACATCAAGAACATCCTGCCGGAAAAGATGAAGATCAAGCTGGTGATCGTGAATCATTCCCTGAACCAGCGCCACCGGTTCGAGCTGAAATATTTTATCACCGAGGGGCATCTTGACCGGTGGGTCTACTCCACACCGGAAAGCCCGAAGCGGATCGAGACAGATTTTGCCGCTGCGGCTTGCAATCCGGCGTGAAACCCTTTATACTATAAAAGAAAAGGAATGCAAGGGGGATGTATGGAACGATGGCCGCTAATGATGCTTTTACCGCCGGTGTACGTCCCGGCGGGCTGACCAGCAGCACCGAGATCCGACTGCTGCTGTGCTATCTGGTCAAAAATGCCGGACCCATTGCCCGGCAGGAGATTGAAAACGCCCTGATGGAAGAAGCTCTGGTGAATTATTTCGAGATCGGCTCGTGTCTGGACGATATCACCAAGCAGCAGCTCGTCACCCTGACAAAGGGCAGCTACACCATTACCGATAAAGGCCGCAAGGTCGCGCAGGAGCTTGCCTACGACCTGCCCCGCAGTGTGCGGGAACGCGCTGTAGCTGCTGTGCTGCGCTGCCAGACCTGGGCCCGCAAGGAGGCCAAGTACAGCGCCAGCATCACCGAAAAGGCAGACGGTCACTGCACCGTGCGCTGCACCGTAAAGGGACTGGATGCGGAGCTGTTCTGTCTGGAGCTGGGGGCTCCCGACCGCCTTTCGGCTGACCTGATCAAAAAGCAGTTCATCCTCAAGGGCAACGAGATCTACCAAATGCTCATCAATAAGCTGACCGAAGAAGAGAAGTAACGATTTGGAATGGCCGCCGCGCACGCTTTAGCCATAAACAGCGGAAATTTCATTATTTTATTTGCGGTTTGGAAGTGTCTGCGGACACCTCCAAACCGCTTTTTTCACGAGAAGTACCCAAACTATAAACGAAATCTCTCCCAACTCCTTCCGTCACCTTCGGTGCCAGCTCCCTCGGAGAGGGAGCCTTTGGCAAAACCGAAAAGTTTGACGGAACGAGTCAGACGCGAAAAGCAGCTTTCCTCCACGACCCCATTCCGTGAAAAAGGGTTCTGGAAGAATCCGCAGATTTTTCCAGAACCCTATAAAAATATTTTTCCTCTGAAGATGGCCAGAGTGAAACGGAGGCCATTCTCAATAAAAAATCAAATCAGGATGCAGATGAGCCCGGTGCAGCCCTCATTGATGACCCGTTCCAGCGTTTCCTGCAGCCGGGTGCGGGCCTCCTGCGGCATATGCAGCAGCTTGCTCTGCAGGCCCTCGTTCACCAGCTCGTGCAGGCTCTTGCCAAAGATGTTGGATTCCCACAGTTTCTCCGGGTCGTCCTCAAAACCGGCCAGCAGGCTGCGGGCAAGCTCCTCGCTCTGCTTTTCGGTGCCCACGATGGGGCTGAGTTCGGTGTGGATGGTCGCCTTCAGCATCTGGATGGATGGCGCGCAGGCTTCCAGACGGACCCCATAGCTTGCCCCCTGCCGCACGATCTGGGGCTGTTCCAGCTTCAGCTCGCTGACCGAAGGCATCACAATGCCGTAGCCGGTGGCTTCCACCTGCTCAAGGGCACTGCGCACCTTCTCGTACTCACGCTTCGCCCGCGCCAGCTCCATGATGCAGGGCATCAGGCCCGCTTCATCACCAATGGCAAGGCCGGTCTGCTCGCTCAGCACCTGATAAAAAATCTCCGGTTTTAGCTCCACCGTGATGCGCACGCTGCCGGCCGCAAGGTCGATGCCGCTGATGGACGACCGCTGCACCGCGTCACATTCCAGCGCAGGTGCGTTTGTTCCGGAGGGTACATCCTTCATGCGGGAGACCTTCTCTGCCAGCTGCATGGCGGCATCATACACCTGCGTCTGCAGCCAGTGGCCGTTTTCCAGCATCGTGACCCAGCGCGGCAGGGCAAAATCCAGCTCCCTCACCGGAAATTCGTACAGGACCTGCCGCAGAATGCTGCCAAGTGCCTCCGCGTCCAGATCCACGCAGCTCACCGGCAGAACGGTGTGGTCGTAGTCCCGGGCCATGCCCTCGGCCAGCTGCTTCGTCTCCGGGGCTTCCGGGTGGGTGCTGTTGAGCAGGATGATGTAGGGCTTGCCCAGAGCATCCAGTTCTTCCACGATGCGCTTCTCGGTTCTGGCATAGCCCTCCCGCGGGATGTCGCTCACCGAACCGTCGGTTGTGACCACGATGCCGATGGTGGAATGTTCGCAGATCACCTTGCGGGTGCCCGTCTCGGCGGCAAGATCGAAGGGGACCTCGTGGTCGAACCATGGGCTCTTGACCATGCGGGGCCTGTCGTTTTCCTCGTGTCCCATGGCCCCCTCCACCATGTAGCCCACACAGTCGATGAGCCGCACCCTGCACTCGCCGCCGCCCTCCAATTGCAGGGGCACGGCTGTTTCCGGGATAAATTTCGGCTCGGTGGTCATGATGGTACGGCCCGCGGCCGACTGCGGCAGCTCGTCCCGGGCACGTTCCCGGGCTGCCGCCGGGCCGATGGCCGGCAGCACCAGCTGCTCCATGAAACGCTTGATGAAGGTGGATTTGCCGCTGCGCACCGGGCCCACCACCCCAATGTAGATATCTCCGCCGGTGCGTGCGCCGATCTCACGGCAGATGCCATTCTGTTCCTGATTTGCCAAATTGCTCTCCCCTTCCCGTTTGCGCTGTGCACCGGACAGGTTTCCGGTCCGCTTGTTGTATCGTATGAAACAGGGCGGGGCATTATGCCGGAACGATTTTGGATGCCCTCCGCCTTGCTCTGGGCATATTCAGCGGAAAATTTATTTTATAATTGCAATTCAGGAAAATCTGCGGATTTTCCTGAATTGCTTTTTCACAGATGGGGTCGTAGAGGGAAACAGCATTTACAGCGCCGCTTTCTGCGAAAGCGCGGCGCTGTGGAATAGGCTTTTTCGTTTGCTTTCAGCATGCTGAACCCTCTCAGGCTCACATTCGTTCGCCAGCTCCCCCGAAGGGGGAGCTTTTTGCAGTAACGGCGCAGTTTCCGGATAAAATGCAAGCCTTGCGGATGCGTCAGAAGCTCCCCCTTTCGGGGGAGCTGGCAAATCCGAAAGATTTGACTGAGAGGGCGAGGATACTTTTCCTTCTCCCAAGGGGACGGCTGAACTCCCTCTGGCAAAGCCGGACATCTTCTTTATTGCAATCGATACTGATGCCATGCAAAAGCCGTTTTCCGTCACAGCCCCATCTGTGAAAATGGTCTAGCGGAATGCCCGCAGGCATTCCGCTAGACTAAAATCTAAAAATTATTTTCCGCTAAGAATGGCAGAGCGAAGCGGAGCCATTTTAAATCGTCCAACAAAAAGAGAGCTGCTACGCAAAATGCACAGCAGCTCTCGGTATGGTTCCTATGAAATTACGGAGTCAGACGGTTGGGGCCGCGGAACAGGAACTCGGCGTCCTTGATGGTCAGGCCGCACAGCAGCATGGTCAGGCGGTCGATGCCCAGACCAAAACCACCGTGGGGCGGGCAGCCGTACTGGAAGAACTCCAGATAGAACTTGACATCCTCGGCCAGACCCTTTTCCTCAGCCTGCTTCTTCAGCACTTCGTAGCGGTGCTCACGCTGGGCACCGGTGGTGATCTCAACACCACGCCAGATCAGGTCGTAGCCCTGCGGCACGCCGTTCTCATCCCGCATGTGGTAGAAGGCACGCTTCTCGGCGGAATAATCGGTGATGAAGAGGAACTCGTGACCGTAGTGCTTCTTCACCCACTCATAGCTCAGGCGCTCGGCCTCAGTGGTCAGGTCGCCCTTCTCGCTCTCATCGACGGTATAGCCGAACTCTTCTTCCAAGCCCTTGTACAGGTCTGCCAGCTTGACCACCGGGAACGGAGTAGTGGGCACGATGACTTCCTGACCGAACATCTCCTTGATCTGATCGCCGTAGTTGTCCTTGACGGCCTGCAGACCAGCAGTCAGCAGCTCCTCTTCCATCTTCATCACGTCTTTATAGGAAGTGATGTAGCTGAACTCCAGATCGAAGCCGGAGAACTCGGTGGAGTGCTTGTTGGTGTAGCTCTTCTCTGCGCGGAACACGGGGCCGGTCTCGAAGATGCGCTCAAAGCCGGCAGCCATAGCCATCTGCTTGTAGAACTGGGGGCTCTGTGCCAGATAGGCATTGCGGTCGAAGTAATCCACCTTGAACACCTCAGAGCCGCTCTCGCTGGCAGCAGCGATCAGCTTGGGGGTGTGGATCTCGATGAAGTTACGGTCCAGCAGGAACTTGCGCATGGCGTTGACGAAGCAGCTCTGTGCCTTGAACATCAGCTGGTTCTCGTCGGTGCGCAGGTCGATCCAGCGGTAGTCGATGCGCTGGTCGATGCTGGAGCGCTCCACAGCCTTCTTTTTCTTGGTGGCTGCGATCTCCTTGCGGACGATGGGCAGTGCATCGGCAATGCTCTCGATCTCGATGGACTCGGGGATCATCTCCACGCCGCCCATCTTGACGTAGTCGTTCTCCATCACCTTGCCGGTGACGGTGATGACAGAATCCGGGGTGAGCTTATCGATGGTATCCACCAGATCGGGGTGATCTTCCTTTTCCACCGTGATCTGCAGTTTGCCGGTAATATCCTTCAGCACGATGAAGGCCATATACTTGCTGTTGCGCAGGTTCTCGATAAAGCCCTGCACCTTGACCGTGCCGCCGATGGCCTTCTGGGCCTCGTTGATATAGGTGCGTTCCATAATACAGGAATCCTCCTTTGACGTCTTGTGTACTGTTTTATTATACGCTTTTCCGGGGATAAATCAAGAGAAATGGTGATTTCGAGTTCGCAAGGCAAAATGCAGTTTCCGTTCGCGACCCTTTCTGTGAAAAAACAGTTCTGAAAAATCCGCAGATTTTTCAGAACTGCAAATAAAAAATATTTTTCCGCTGAAAATATTCGGGTTGCGGCACGCGGCGGCTATTCTTAATGGTTCTCTTTGCCTGTTTCTTCGTGCAGAGTGCCCGTGCCGCCCTCCACCACGCCGTCGTGCCTGAGCACAGCCGCAATGGTGCCGAAGAAGCATTTCACATCCAGCCCAAAGCTCAGATGCTCCACATACCAGCCGTCCAGCTTTGCTTTCTCCGCAATCTCCAGCTCATCGCGGCCATGGATCTGTGCCCAGCCGGTCAGGCCCGGGCGCACATCGTTGGCATGGTACTTGTCGCGCTCGGCCAGCAGATCATACTGGTTCCACAACGCAGGCCGCGGGCCGATGACCGCCATATCCCCCACAAAGATGTTCCACAGCTGGGGCAGTTCGTCCAGACTGGTCTTGCGCAGGAAATGCCCCATCCGGGTGATATACTGGTCCGGGTCGTGGAGCAGGTGGGTGGGCATATCGTGGGGCGTGTCGATGCGCATGGTGCGGAACTTTAAAATGTAAAAGTGCTTTTTGCCAATGCCCACACGTTTCTGTTTGAAGAACACCGGGCCGGGCGAATCCAGCTTGATGGCCACGGCCAGGATCAGAAAGAGCCATGACAGGCAGACCATGCCGCACAGGGACAGCACGATCGCCAGCAGGCGCTTGATACCGTTACGATACATGAGCTTCCTCCATTTTTTGCCATTGTTCTGCCAAGGTGTCCCTGAAAAGTCGAAAAGATCGTCTATTTCTTTGTTTTCAGATACACCTTGGAACAGCGTTACCAGTATACCAGCATCCCTCTCCATTTGCAATCGTATACCGTAACAGATGCCGGTATTTTGATAATTCGGCTGCATTCTGCCGGTTTTATTGCAGAAAAACGCCGGTTTTGTCTCTTGTTTTGTGCGGCAGAAGGACGTAAGATAAAGAAAATGAGAAGTCAACTCCCCCAGTCTCGCTTTCGCTCAACAGCCCCCTCGGAGATGGGGCCTTTGGCAAAACCGGAAAGTTTACCGTACTGCCAAGGCCTCTCACTTTAGGAGAGGTGGCACGCCGAAAGGCGTGACGGAGAGGGCAAGGATACTACAAGGAGGTTCCCCTATGATCCAGCATTTCCGTTTTGGCGCTCCCCTGCCCACCGATAGTGTGGTGCAGGACATTCCCGTTTCCGCCGGGCCGGTGCCCTTTCTCACCGCTGAGAAAGGCGGCTGGGAATACCGGATGGCTCCGGATGCCATCGTGTACGGTCTGGGCGAAATGCCGCGCGGCATCAACAAGCGCGGCTGGCACTACGTGACTAACAACACCGATGAAGCCCGCCACAGCGAGGACAAGCTTTCCTACTATGGTGCGCACAATTTTCTGCTCATTGACGGCGGTGCGGGCCGTGAATGCTTTGGCGTGTTCATCGATTTCCCGGGCAAAGTGCGTTACGATATCGGTTACACCGAATACGACACCCTGCGCTTTTCTACCGAAGAGCCGGACTACGAGCTTTACATCATTACCGGCGGAGACCTGAACGATATCAGCCGCCAGTTCCGGCAGCTCATCGGCCGCAGCTATATCCCGCCCAAGTGGGCCTTTGGTCTGGCACAGAGCCGCTTTGGCTACAAAACCGCTGAGGACGTGCGAGAGGTGGCCCGTCAGTACAAAGAGAACGATCTGCCGCTGGATATGATCTGCATGGACATCGATTATATGCAGGACTACGCGGATTTTACCGTAAACAAACAGCGTTTCCCGGACCTTGCCGCCCTGAGCGCCGAACTGAAGGCACAGGGCATCCGGCTGGTGCCCATCATCGATGCAGGTGTGCGCATCGACCCGGCAAACCCCGTCTGTGCCGAGGGCCTTGCAAACGGTTACTTCTGCACCAAAGCCGACGGCACGCCCTTTGTGGCGGCGGTGTGGCCCGGCAAGGCTTACTTTGCGGACTTCCTGCGTCCGGAGGTTCGGGAGTGGTTCGGCCAGCAGTACAAGGCGCTGACCGACTGTGGCATCGAAGGCTTCTGGAACGACATGAACGAGCCTGCGCTGTTTTACTCACCCGAGCGGCTCAAGGCTTTCTTTGAGAGCATGGACGCCCTGAGCCGGAAGGACAACATCGTGCAGGATGAATTCTTCGGCAAGGTGGTAGGCGGCGCGCTGGGCCTGATGAACGCCCCCGCGGACTATGCCAGCTTCTACCACGACCTGGATGGCCGACGGGTGCGCCATGACAGGGTGCACAACCTCTACGGCGGCAATATGACCCGCGCGGCAGGCGAAGCCTTTGCCCGCCTGCGGCCCGGCAGACGCACTTTGCTGTACAGCCGCTCCAGCTTCATCGGCAGCCACCGCTACGGCGGCATCTGGCTGGGTGACAACGCTTCCACATGGGCACAGCTTCTTGCCAACATCCAGATGATGCCCAATGTGCAGCTCTGCGGCTTTTTGTACACTGGCGCGGATCTGTGCGGTTTTTCCTACGATACCACGCCAGATCTTGCCCTGCGCTGGCTGGAGTTCGGCCTGTTCACGCCACTGATGCGCAATCACTCCACCGATGGTTCCCGGATGCAGGAATACTACCGCTTTGCGGACATGCTGCCCGCCCTGCGGAAGATGCTCCGGCTGCGGTATGCCCTGCTGCCCTACCTTTATAGTGAGTTCATGAAGGCGGCACTGGAAAATACCAGCTACTTCCGGCCATTGGGCTTTGACTTCCCCGCCGACCCGGACGCCCGTGAGGTGCAGGACCAGCTGCTGCTGGGCGAGGGTGTGATGGTGGCACCCGTCTACACCCAGAACGCCAGCGGACGCCATGTCTACCTGCCCGAGCCCATGAAGCTCTACCGTGTCCGCAGTGTGGACGACTACGACACCGAGCTTCTGCCCGCCGGACACCATTATGTCCGCTGTGCACTGGACGAGGTCCTGCTGTTCATCCGCCCGGGCCATGCCGTGCCGGTGGCAAGACCCGCCAGCTGCACCGCCCAGCTGGACGATACCAGCCTGACCCTGTGGGCCTGCCCGGACGAAAACGGCAGCGCCCGCTGCCGGATGTACACCGATGACGGCGAGACGAGCGATTTTGCTGCACCGGAACACTGGAAGGTGCTTGAATCGAACTGAAAAGCCGTTTTCCTGTGACATTGCCGGAAAAAGCTGTCTTTTTTCGGCGGTGCCACTTGTATTTTTCTGCGCCGCGCGTTATAATATGCCTTTGGTTCCCTTTATTTACGAAAAATTTACATTTCAGATGCTGTCCTCCTAAGCAGTGTGCAATGCTTAGGAAACAGCTTCTCCGCGTAAACGATAAAAAGGAGGCGCTCTTCTCATGGCTCAGACAAGCCGCTCCGCTGACCTGACCAGCGGCCCGATGCTTCAAAAGATCATCCTGTTCTCCATCCCGCTGGCAGCTTCCAGCATCCTGCAGCTGCTGTTCAACGCAGCGGACGTAGTGGTCGTGGGCCGCTTTGCGGGCAGCACCGCACTGGCGGCAGTGGGCTCCAACGGCTCCCTCATCAATCTGCTGGTGAATCTGTTCGTGGGGCTTTCGCTGGGCGCAAACGTGGTGGCCGCACGCTGTTTTGGTGCAAAGGACGAGCGCGGTGTTCAGAACACGGTGCAGACCTCGGTGACGCTGGGCCTTGTCAGCGGCGTGCTGCTGGCCGTGGTGGGGTTCTTTGCGGCCCGTGGCCTGCTGGAGCTGATGAGCTGCCCGGAGGATGTGATCGATCTCTCTGCGCTGTACCTTAAAATCTATTTTATCGGAATGCCCATGACCATGCTGTACAACTTCAGCTCGGCACTGCTGCGCGCTGTGGGCGACACCAAGCGTCCCCTGTACTGTCTGGCGGCGGCAGGTCTCATCAATGTGGTGCTGAATCTGGTGTTCGTCATTGGCTTTTCCATGAGCGTGGCAGGCGTGGCACTGGCTACCATCATCAGTCAGACCGTCTCTGCCTGCATGGTGACGCGGATGCTGATGAAGGAGGAGGGCGCTCTGCATCTGGATCTGCATCATCTGGGCTTCCACATGGGTGCCCTGAAGCAGATTTTGCTCATCGGCCTGCCTGCCGGTCTGCAGAGCACCGTGTTCAGCCTGTCCAACGTGGTCATCCAGTCGGCCATCAACTCCTTCGGCTCCACGGTGGTGGCAGGCAGTTCGGCCTCCGCCAATCTGGAGGGCTTCGTCTATACCGCCATGAACGCCTTTTCGCAGGCAGCGGTGACCTTCACCAGCCAGAACATGGGCGCGCGCAAGTACCAGAACCTGAACCGCGTTGTCCTCAACTGCCTGCTGTGCGCCATCGTCACCGGCGTGGTGCTGGGCGGCGGCGCAGTGCTGGCAGGCACCCAGCTGCTGCACTTCTACTCCTCGGATGCGGCGGTCATTGCCGCCGGATATGAGCGCCTGCGGGTGATCTGCGGCACCTACCTGCTGTGTGGCATCATGGACACGCTGGCCAGCAGCCTGCGCGGCCTTGGCTACAGTGTGCTGCCCATGGTGGTGAGCCTTGTGGGCAGCTGCCTGCTGCGTCTGGTGTGGATCGCCACCCTCTTCCAGCTGAACCGCACACCGTTCATGCTGTACATCAGCTACCCCATCAGCTGGGTGCTGACCGCCGCCGTGCATCTGGCCTGTCTGCTTGTGGTGCGGCACAAGATGAAAAACAAGCTCAAACTATCCATCGACTGAAGAACAGGGCTGCATCCGTTTGGGGACGCAGCCCTGTTTTTTACAAGTCTTTTTTCAGCAGATACCGGTCGTATCCGCCATACATTTCCCGCCGGGAGACGATGGCAAAGTCCGATGCAAGGGCGTTGTTCAGGCTGTACTGGTTTTCCGGGCTGACGGTGGCCCCGATGTGGGTGATTCTGCCCGGGAAGAGCGGCAGGGCTGCTCCCAGCATGAGCCTTTGCAGGCCGTTGCCGCGAAAGTCTGCGTGGACGATGGCACTGTCGGCATTGGCCCAGTGCTCCCACTCGGTACGCGGGACGTCCATGAAGGCCGCGTAGTTGTGCTCGCTCTGCCCGCAGAAGCGCACGATGAGGTACCCGCCCAGCCTGCTGCCCTGCCATGCACCAATACACAGGTCCTTGCGGACATAGGCCGTGATATTTTCCAGCGTGTCCGGCACGAACTGCTCGGGGTGCGGCATGGCGGCGCGCACCTCATTCTGCAAAGCGTACACCGCCGGGGCTTCCTCTGCCGTACAGCGGCGCAGCAGCATGGGCACCGGCGGCTCTGCGGTTTTGCCGCATATCCTGTGCAGAAAAATTTCCATCTTGCTATCCCCTCCAAAATAAAATCGTACTTTTGGGCCGATTCCAGTATAAATGCCGCTTTTATAAATGTCAATTTATGCTATAATAAAGTAGAAAGGGGTTTTGCGGTGCATGGCCGTGGTCACAAAGCGGGGCCGTGCGCCGCAGGGCTCCAAGTCCCGGCAGTGCCCTGCGCTGCCTGTGAACGGAGGAACCAAACCATGAAGGAATCTGCACTTGCATCTTCCAGCCGGTTGGGCGGCGCTGTCATCAGCGACCGCATCGTTGCCAGTCTGCTGGAAGAGCTGCGCACCGGGCGCTATGCCCGGGCCGACCGTCTGCCTGCCGAGGTGGACCTTGCCGCCGAGCTGGGCGTGAGCCGCACCGTCATCCGTGATGCGCTGAGCGAAATGGAACGCGCTGGTTACGTGGAGCGTGTGCGCGGCATTGGCACGGTGGTGAACCGTACAGTGCTGAGCCTGCGCAGCCGTCTGGACCAGAAGCTGGAATACTACCCGCTGATCCGCAGCTTTGGCAGCTATCCCCACGCCGACGGCATTCAGGTCTTTCCCATCCGTGCCGGGGAGGAGCTGGCCCACAATCTGGACATCGCACCCGGCGATGATGTGATCTGCATCAAAAAGCGCATTCTGGCCGACACCACCCCGGTGATCTATTCCATCGACTACCTGCCCAGAGCATTGTTCGGTGCCCGGGATTATACCCGCATCGACCTGACCGGCGGGGTGTTCGATATTCTGGAACGGGAATGCCACCAGCAGATCTCCTCCAACGTTGCCCACCTGAAGGCAAGCTGCGGCGATGACGCCATCCGCTCGGCCATGCGCCTTGCTCCCGGCGAAGCCATGCTGCTGCTGGACGAAGTGTGTTTCAATCGTTTGTGCCGCCCGGTGATGCGTTCGCTGAGCTACTACACAAACTTCTTTGATTTTTCTATCCTACGCAAACTGCTTTAAACGGAGGTATGTACCCATGCGACATCTGATCGACCCGTTGGATTTTACCCAGCAGGAAATCTCCACGCTGCTTGATCTGGCCGACCGCATCCACGATGACCCGGCAGCCTATCAGGACGCAGCCAGCCACAAAAAGCTGGCCACCCTGTTTTATGAGCCCTCCACCCGCACCCGCCTTTCCTTCGAGGCTGCCATGCTGAATCTGGGCGGCCATGTGCTGGGCTTCCCCAGTGAGACCGTATCCAGTGCAAGCAAGGGCGAGAGCGTAGCCGACACCATCCGCGTGGTGTCCTGCTATGCGGACATCGTGGCCATGCGGCACCCGAAAGAGGGCGCACCGCTGCGTGCAAGCCGCTACTCCCGCATTCCGGTGATCAACGCGGGCGACGGCGGACACCAGCACCCCACCCAGACCCTGACCGACCTGATGACCATTCGCCGCCGCATGGGACGGCTGGATGATCTGACGATCGGCTTGTGCGGCGATCTGAAGTTCGGCCGCACCGTGCACTCCCTCATCAAGACCATGGCACGCTGCAAGAACATCCGCTTCGTGCTCATCAGCCCGGAAGAGCTGCGGGTGCCGGACTACATCGTGAAGGACGTGCTGGAGGCCAACGGCATCCCCTACAAGGAGACCCGCAGTCTGGAGGAATCCATGCCGGAGCTGGATATTCTGTACATGACCCGCGTGCAGAAGGAGCGTTTCTTCAACGAGGAGGACTACATCCGCCTGAAGAACAGCTACATCCTCACCAAGGAAAAGATGAACCTTGCAAAGCCGGATATGGCGGTGCTGCATCCCCTGCCCCGTGTTAACGAAATCGCGCTGGATGTGGACGATGACCCCCGCGCCGCTTATTTTGAGCAGGTGCAGAACGGTGTGTACGTCCGCATGGCACTGATCATGACCTTGCTGGGCCTGCGCGACCCCAAGGCACCTAAGGAGGAAAACTGATATGCTGAACATCGACGAGATCCAGAATGGCATCGTGATCGACCACATCAAGGCAGGCACTGCTGTCGGCCTGATGGACCTGCTGGGCATTGCGGGCAACCGCACCGCCAGCGTGGCACTGATCCAGAATGCACGCAGCAACAAGAGCGAGAGCGGCCGCAAGGACATCCTCAAGGTGGAGGGCGATGCTTCCTGGCTGAATCTGGATGTGCTGGCCTACCTTGACCCGAACATCAGCGTGACCATCATCGAAAACGGCAAGGCTGTGCGCAAGGAAAAACCCAAGCCTCCCAAGCGTCTGGTGAACATCGTGCGGTGCCGGAATCCCCGCTGCATCTCCTCCATTGAGGAAGAGTGCGATCAGATCTTTGAGCTGAGCTCCAACGGCAAGTATCGCTGCATCTACTGCGAGCAGGAACTGCAGGTAAAGCCGGAGTAAGGCCCGGCTTTTCCAACATCTCAAAACGTTAAAAAAGAGCTGCTGTACCCGGTTTTTCGCCGTACAGCAGCTCTTTTTTTTGCAATAAAAACCTGACAGAACTCTCACCGACGCAGATGCTCTGTGCAGCAGATGCTCCATTCCCACAAGCAGCATCTGCCGGACAGAAATGCGACGTACCGAGTGACTTTATCAGCAGCAAACCCCAAAGCTCGCCGTTGAAAGCCCCGCCAGATGAACCGCACGGCATCTGCCATGCGGTACAATGAGCAAAGGGAAAGCAGACAGCTTAACACGCACCGCTGTCCGAAGCACCGCACCGTATGTAAAGTGTTTCCTGAGTTGCCTCAGCCGCAATCCACTCTGCCCGTGCAGGCATCACCTTTACCGTTTTCAGTATAGCACGGTTGCGGTCCTGTTGCAGAAAACTTGTCATAAACTGTCGGTGCCCATGTCATGAATTGCACACCGGGATGGCGCAGGTGAAGCGGAACCAGCGGTCGCGGCAGCTGACCGTATACTCTGCGCCATACTTGCGCAGCACCTCCTGCACATTGGCAAAGCCCATGCCGTGGCCGCTCTCCTTTTTGGTGGTGCCGGGCAGCTTGTTGTCCTCCAGATCCAGATCATCCTGCACGCGGTTGCGCACCGAGAGCAGGTACTCCTCCGGTGTTTTGCGGATGCGCACATACACCTCCGGCGGCAGGGCCTGCGCTGCGGCACGGATGGCATTGTCCAGCAGATTGGACAGCACGATGACCATGTCCATGCCATCAAAGGGGATCTCCTTGAGGTCGCACAGGTCAAAATAGACCGTCACACCCTTTTGGGCCGCTTCTTCGTACTTTTTGCTCAGGATGGAGTCCAGCAGCGGGTTGTGGGTGTCCATGATGGTGGTGCCTGCCGCCACCAGTTTGCTCACACTTGCAAGGTAGGTGCGGGCTCCCTTCAGGTCGTCCTGATCCAGCAGTGCGCTGAGAGCGCTCATGTGGTTGGTAAACTCGTGGGTCAGGCGGCGCTGCTCCGTGTAGGAATCCAGCAGTGCTTCTGCACGCTGCTGTTCCAGCTGAGCACGGTAGCGGGAGTTTTCCCGCTGCACAACTTGTTCGTTGAACATCTGCACGATAGCGATATGCACCAGCACCGCCACGCTCATGCCAAAGGTGAGCAGCATGGTCACCAGGGTGGCGGGCTGCCGGGTCCCTGTGACCATCAGCACGATGTTCAGCACCACAGCCACCCCGGGGAAAAAGGACATCACCAGCGCCTGCAGCGGCTGCAGAGCACACTTCTGGTTCCAGCTGTACAGGGAATGCGCAACCGCTGCACCCACGATGAAGTTTGCGGCGCACAGCGCGATCAGGCAGCCGGGGTGCTGCCATGCTTCGCCGGTGCGCACTCCCGTGAACCAGGAATAGGTATAGTTGACCGTGTTCTCCACCAGCAGGCACATGGTGCCGTTGATCAGGCAGGCGGTGAGCTTATCCGTCATCGTCCCACCAAACAGCTGCGCGGTAACGAACAGATACAACACATTGAGCAGAATGGCCTGCACATTGAAAAAGGGCATTTCTGTCGCGAATGACAGACAGAGCTGCCCCATACACAGCAGCTCTGCCCACAGCACCGGCCAGCGCAGTTTTCCCCTGCCAAGGTAGGCCCATTCTACCATAATAAAAGCATTCGCCTGAACCAGACAGACCAGATGCCCGAGCAGCGCCTCTGTGAACACCTCACTCATCGACGTACTGCCCCTTCCATTCCAGATATGCGCTGCGGATAGCGGCATAGCCCGCGCGGCTGATGCTGAGTTCCACCCCGTTTTTCAGCGTCATCTTATAACTGCGGATGCCGCACACATATTTCATGTTGACCACATCGCTGCGGCTCACCTGCAAAAAGCCGTTCTCGTACAGCATCTGCGGCAGGTCGGCAATTTTGCCGTAGTAGGTGCAGATGGGCTGGCGGGCAATGTCGCCATAAACGTTGATCTGGCGCAGGTCGCTTTCCAGATAATAGATCTGATCCAGCGGGATCTCTGTGGCAGCGCGGTTGTGGTGCACCGTCAGGGTCTTGCGCTGGTCGGTCAACTCGGCCAGCAGGTCGTCCAGACAGCTGGGCAGGGTGTGCACAATGTCCCGCTTGAGCAGGTAGCGGTATGCATTGACCGTATAGCCCTCCAATGCAAATTCCAGATAGGCCGATACGTATACCAGCTTCAGCCCGGGGCATCTCTGCTTGAGCTGGCGCCCCAGCACCATACCGTTCACGCCGGGCATGTCCACATCCAGAAACGCCAGCTGGTACAGCTCCAGCTCCGGCGTTTCCAGCGCCTGCCCCGCGCTGGTGCAGACGGCAGTCTGTACCAGAATGCTGCGGGCCGCAAAGTAAGCGGCCACATATTCTGCCATGCGGGTGCCAAAGGCCGCATCGTCATCACAGATCAGAATGTGCATTCCGGAGAGCTCCTTTCTTCTGCAAAAAGCCCCTCTTATTTATGGAATAAGAGGAGCCGAAGAACTCCTTCCGTCACGGCTTGCGCCGTGCCACCTCCCTCTGTGCGGGAGGCTTTGGCAGTACGCAAAGCTTTATCTCTTCGCCAGAGGCTCCCTCCATGAGGGAGCTGTCGAGCGAATGCGAGACTGAAAGAGTTTCGCTTATTTACGCAAAAAATTTATCGTAGATGCCAAAAGCAAAGATGAACAGCACGATCACCGGCAGCACATAGGTCAGGTAGCCGCGCATCCAGTCCTGCATTTTGAGGCCTCTGCCGGTGTTGACTTCCTTTTTATAGTTGTCCCAGCCCCAGCCGTAACGGGTAACGCAGAACAGCAGATACACCAGACTGCCCAGCGGCAGGAACAGGTTGCTGACGAGGAAGTCCTCCAAATCCAGCACAGCGCCGCCGAACACCGCAAAGCCGTCCCATGCCCAGAGGTTGTAGCCCAGCACGCAGGGCAGCGAAAGCGCCGTGATGAGCACAAGGTTCACCAGACTGGATTTTTTGCGGCTGCAGCCGGTGAGCTCCATGCCGCAGCAGATGATGTTCTCGAACACAGCCAGCACCGTAGACAGGGCCGCGAATGCCATGAAAAGGAAGAACAGAGTGCCCCACAGACGGCCCAGCGCCATATTGGCGAAGATGTTGGGCAGGGTAATGAAGATCAGGCTGGGGCCGCTGGTCTGGTCCACGCCGTAGGTGAAGCAGGCCGGGAAGATGATAAGACCGGCGGTGATGGCCACAAAGGTATCCAGAATGACGATGCGGACGGACTCACCCAGCAGGGAGTGCTCCTTGTCGATGTAGCTGCCAAAGATGGACATTGCGCCGATGCCAAGGCTCAGGGTGAAGAAGGCCTGATTCATGGCGGACACCAGTGTGTTGACCACACCCACCTCTTCCATCCGCTTGAAGTCAGGCACAAGGAAGAAGCTCAGGCCCTCCTTTGCACCGGGCATGAACAGGCTGTTGACGGCCAGCACCACCATGATCACCAGCAGAGCGATCATCATGACCTTGGTCACGCGCTCAAGGCCGTTCTGCAGGCCCTTGGCACACACAAAAACGCCCAGCGCCACAACAAAGACCATCCAGAAGGTCATAACACCGGGGTCTGCCAGCATTTCGGTGAACTTACCGGCCACCTGATCGGCGTCCAGACCCTCCAGCTTGCCGACTGCGGTCATGTAGAAATAGTGCAGCATCCAGCCTGCAACGGTGGTGTAGAACATCATGAGCAGATAGCAGCCCACGAGGGTAAGATAGCCGTGGATGTGCCACTTCTGGCCCGGTTTTTCCAGTGCCTGATAGGCCCGCACCGGGCTCTTGCGGGAAGCACGGCCCACCGCAAACTCCATCGTCATGATGGGCAGGCCCAGAATGACCAGAAAGAGCAGGTAGAACAGCACAAATGCGCCGCCGCCGCCCTGACCGGCAATATAAGGGAACTTCCACACGTTGCCGATGCCGATGGCACAGCCTGCCGAAAGCAGAATGAAGCCCAACCGGGACTTCAGTTTTTCTCTTTCCATGATTCCAAAACTCCTTGTTTTCCGATCTGCTCCGCCCCGCCTTCATCAGGCCGGACAAAGCGTTGCTTTTGTATTATAGCACAAATTCTGTCGATGAACAGGTCTGCTTCAGAAAGATGAACTTTTGTTGTCAAAAGTATTTTTTGTATTTCTCGCATGCACAGCCCGTCCTGCCGCAGGGTCACGCAGCAATTTTCGTTGCAGGTGCGTCTGTTTTCGGTGCATTTGCGGCGGGCTGCAATTTTTCTCACCTGAAAAGTGAAGAGCTGACAGTTATTCATCTTTCCACCCAGCAGCAAAAAAGGGAGAAGCATCTTTGGACGCTTCTCCCCTTTACAGGTGTATTTACTTCCGCTTTTTAGGGGCATTACCCTTGCCCACCGGGCCGCGGGGGCGGCGCTCGGCAGCCTTGGACTGCACTGCGGCGCTGCGGGTCTGGGCGCGGCCCTTGGCGGCAGCGGCACGCAGACCGTTGATCTCCGCCTTGGTCAGCTCGCGATAGGTGCCGGGCTTGAGCATTCCCAGCTTCACGACACCCTCGGCGTTGCGCTTCAGACGTACCACTTCCAGACCTACGGTCTCGCACATACGGCGGATCTCGCGGTTCTTGCCCTCTTTCAGGGTCATTTCCATCACGGTGCGGCCCGGCTCATCCGTAACAACGTTGATGGCGCAGGGCATGGTCTTGGTCCCATCATCCAGCACGACGCCGCTGCTCAGCTTCAGGATCTGGCTTTCATCGGCGCGGGGCTGCACGGTGACGCGGTACAGCTTGGAGATACCGCCCGACGGATGAGTGACGGCCTGTGCAAAAGCACCGTCGTTGGTCATGAGCAGCAGGCCTTCGCTGTCCTTATCCAGACGGCCCACCGGGTACAGGCGGGCAGGGATATCGCTCACCAGCTCCATCACAGTCTTGCGGCCCAGCTCATCGCTGGCGGTGGTCACATAGCCGCGGGGCTTATACAGTGCCAGATAGTACATCTGCTGATCCTTGCGGATATAGATGCGCTCATCGTCCACATGCAGCACGTCACGGTTGGGGTCCATCTTGTCGCCCACCTTGACGGGATGGCCGTTGACCTTGACGCGGCCCTCGGCGATGATCTGTTCGGCGGCACGGCGGGAGCAAAGCCCCTGCTCGGCCATGATCTTCTGAATACGTTCTTCTGCCATAATTCAAACTCCTTGTGCGCCTCCCGGCGCTCAAAATGCGCACCTCTCCCCTGCTTTGGGGTGCGGGTGCGCCTGTATCAAAACTGTGAGTTGGAAGCTCACAGTTACGGCGATGATAGTTGGCGGTACATTTTACTTCTCCGCAGGTGCGGCTTCCGGGGTCTTATCGTCCTTCTTCACCATGGCGGCAAGCTTGTCCACCAGCTCAGGCAGCATGGTCAGCGCACGGTCGATGGTGTTGGAGGTGTCGGACAGCTGGATGGTGCGCACGCAGCCATCCTTGATGACCAGAAATGCCACGGGCTGGATGTTCACGCCCGCGCCGGAACCGCCGCCGAACAGATCCTTGTTGGCAGCATTTTTGCCGTCAAAGTCGGTGCCGCCGGAGGCAAAGCCAAAGGAAACCTTGGACACCGGCAGGATGGTGATGCCGTCCTCGGTGGTAATGGGCTTGCCGATGATGGTGTTGGAGTCCACCATCTGGTGGATCTTCTCCATGGTAACGTTCATCAGGCCCTGAATGGGATGTTCAGCCATAAAACAGTGCTCCTTTTTCATTCAATTCGGGCAGTGTGCCCGTGTCAGCACGCTTCTCTGCCTTGCGGCAGACAGAGCGGAAAACTTGCATTGATATTTTTATATAGTGTACCACATTTTACAGGAAGATGTCCAACACTTTTTTGCGCCAGAATTCGTACAAAACGCGCAGAGCCGCGATCACAATGAACAATGCCTGCGCGCTCACCCGGCAGGACACCCGGTCTTCTACCGTGGGCTGACTGCCGCCGAAGTCCGGCAGGATGCGCAGCTCGTCAAATTGCAGCCAGAGGAACCGATCCAGGACGCCCAGCACCGGATACAGCCACGCCTGCAGCTTGCCGTAATCGCGGGCCGCTGCAGCAGGGTCCTCCCCGCGCACGCCAAGGCGCACCTGTATTTTTGTGATGCGCAGGGCCCCGAACACCGCCTTCATCAACCTGCCCGCACCCCTGAGCATGGTGCAGATGATCTCCAGTGTGATCTTTGCCTTTTTGCGGGGCCGGGCAGGCTTGTCGGCGGCGGCTTTTTTCCGGGCCTTTTCTTCGGCTTTTTTCCGCTTGCGCTCAGCGCGCCATGCAGCAAATTTTGCCTTCACTTTGCCAAAGCCTTTGGGCGGCTCCGGGTTTTCCGGCGCGGGCGGCGGCTCCGGCTTCGGGTACTGGAACACCGGGAAGGTGATCCCCAGTGCGCCGGCTCTTACGGTGAGCACACCGTGCTCCCAGCACAGATCCGCACAGAAGGGGCACAAAAGCAGCAGCACCACAAGCACCAGCACCACCAAAAGCAGGATGCCGACGGCTTTCAGTACAAACAGCAGCACCGCGCCCAGCGCGGCGAGGAATGCTCCCATGCGTTACCCCTCACTTTCCTTCGATGCCGTGTCACTCTTTGTTTCCGCGCCGTGCACCGGCGGCAGATCCGCCAGACTGGAAAGCCCGAACACCCGCAAAAAGGTATCCGTGGTGCGGAAGCTCACCGGCCTGCCCGGCAGGTCAAGGCGGCCGGCTTCCTCAATGAGGCCCTTTTCCAGCAGGCCCGACACGCTGGACGAGGAATCCACGCCGCGCACCTGCTCAATAAAGGCACGGGACACCGGCTGGTTATAGGCGATGACGGTCAGGGTCTCCATGGCGGCAGGCCCCAGCGGCACCGAGCGGCGGCTGTCCAGCAGACGGCGGATGCAGTCGGCCCACTCCGTTTTCGTGGCAAGCTGCCAGCGGGTGTTCAGGTGCAGCAGACACAGGCCGCTGTCCTCTCTGGTGTAATGCTCCCGCAAGGCTTCCAGCGCGGCTTCCACGCTGACCTGCGGCAGCTGTATCGCCTGAGCCAGCTTATCTGCGCCAATGGGATCCCCACAGGCAAACAGCATAGCCTCCACGGCTGCACGGATCTGTTTCTGGTTCATTCTTTCTCCTTGTCACGTTGGATGCGGCCCCGCTGCATGGTCAGCTGGCCCTGTTCGTCCAACTTTACGCGGCCGCCGCGCACCAGCTCCAAAAGGGCCAGAAAGGTGGCCACGTTGGTGCTGCGGGTCTGCTGGCGGCTGAACAGCTGGCTCATTTTTGCCGCCGTACCGCTGATCAGGTGTCGCAAAATGTACACCACCCGGCTCGTCACCGACACCATGGGTGCCGTTACCAGCGGCTCAAACTGCTGCTGTGTGGGCTCCCTGCGCAGTTTGGTGCGGCCCGAAAGTGCAGCCCAGTAGTCTGCCAGCACCTGCGGCGCATGGTGCAGGTCATAGGCGGTATCGAACTCCATTTCTGCAGGCGGGCGCACAAACACCGGCGCGGCCTCCGCTTTTTCGCGCAGCAGCGCAGCCATACGGCGGCACTGGTCGTACTCAATGAGCTGACCGGTAAACTCCTGCTTGAGCCGCTCGCCCTCTTCGCTGCGGGGCAAAAGCAGGTAGCTCTTCATTTCCACAAGCCGCGCAGCCATTTCAATAAAAGCGCTGGCGGCTTCCGGGTCGGGGTCTGCCTGCTCCACCGTGCGGGTGTACTGATCGATCAGCTCCAGAATGGGGATGTTGTGCAGATCCATCTTATGTTTGGCCACAAGTGCCAGCAATAATTCCAGCGGGCCGTCAAAATCTTCCAGATGGAAGGTCAGTTCCTCTGCCACGCTCACACCACCGTCCCAAGGCCTGCGTAGTAGATGGAATACGCGATCTTATCGATGTATCCGGTGCCCTTGCCCAGCAGATCCCACACCATATTGTTCAGATAGTACAGCGGCGTATCCAGCGCGCCAAACCACACGGCGGCCAGCAGGGCGATCATGATGTAGCGCTCGTACCGCATCAGGCCAAAGTACATCTGCCGGGGCAGCACCACCAGCAGGATGCGGCTGCCGTCCAGCGGCGGCACCGGGATGAAGTTGAACACGGCAAGGCTCACATTCATCAGCACAAGGTACTGCAGGAACATGGCCACATACAGGGTGGCATCGTTCACCGGGGCCCAGTAGTACATGAGCTTCCACGCCACCATGCCCACATAGGCAAGGATCATGTTTGCCGCAGGGCCTGCCAGCGCGGTAAGGGCCATGCCCCACTTCGGGTTTTTGAAGTTGCGGGGATCGGTGGAGACCGGCTTTGCCCAGCCCACGCCCGCAAACACCATGCACAGCGTGCCCAGCAGGTCAAAGTGGGCAAAGGGGTTCATGGAGAGCCGCCCCTGCCGCTTTGCGGTGTCGTCGCCCAGAAGCCATGCTGCCAGCGCGTGGCCGCACTCGTGGAAGGGGATGGCCACCAGCGCCACCAGCGCGCGGATGAGATAATAGATGCCCTGAGAGGTCATTCGATATTCCTGCCTTTTTTCAGTATACCATATATAATACTATTTTTTGAGGTTTTAGACAAGGGGTGTCCAGACGATTTAAAATGATCTCCGCTTCGCTCTGATCATTTCAGCGGAATTTTATTTTTAATTCGTGATTTGTCTACGAGTTGCGGCACCCAGCATTCGTTTCGTGCCTTGAACGGCACTCACGTCTTGCTGGCCGCTGCCCCAACAGCTTCTCCCTGTTTCCGCCACTGGCGGCGGTCGCCGCCGTTGCAGCCTGCGGGCTGCTCCAAATCACATTTTCACACAAGGGGTCGTAACAAAAAACAGCATCTGAGTGCATCGGGGCAGTTTTCCAAAAAACCGCAATATTTTTTGAAAAAAGGCTTGCTTTTTGCCCGGTAATCTGCTACAATAGTCAAGCTGATTATTTTGATTCCTTACTTCACTGCAGGAGGTGCAAGTACCATGGCTAAATGTGAATGCTGCGGCAAGGGTGTTGCCTTTGGTATCAAGGTTTCTCACTCTCATCGTCGTTCCAACCGTACCTGGAAGCCGAATGTCCGTCGTGTCAAGGCGGTCGTTGAGGGTTCTCCCAAGTACGTCTACGCATGCTCCCGTTGCCTGCGCGCTGGCAAAGTTACCCGCGCTGTCTAATTTGGTGTATGTGGCCGGTCACTTTGTCGAGTGGCCGGCTTTTTTTGTTGCTGTAAGGAGGCAAAACAAATGGCTCTGCCCAATGACCCCATCATGCTGCTGAGCGTGGTGAACCTGAAGCTGCGGGATTTTTACAAAAATCTCGATGCTCTGTGCGAAGATCTGGATGCCGACAAGGCAGATCTGTGCGCAAAGCTCAAAGCTGTGGGCTACGAGTACGACGCCCAGCGCAACCAGTTTGTGTGATTTTACCAGAAAGCTTTCTTTTGATCGCTAACGATCAGTGCCGGTGCGCAGCGACTGTGCTCGGGCTGGTGAATATAGAAACAAGGAGTGCTTGATTTATGATCCAGGGTACCTATTACAAAGAGTGGAGCAGTGTGCTGAACCGCGAGATGGAGTTCAAGGTATACGGCAGCGCCGGTGTGCCGGTGCTGGCCCTGCCTGCCCGCGGCGGCCGCTTTTACGATTGGGAGAACAACGGTATGCCGGACGCCATCGCCCAGCTGCTGAACGAGGGCAAGGTGCAGCTGTTCTGCGCTGACAGCATCGATGGTGAGGCCGTGCTGAACGGCGATGCCCCGGTGCGCCGCCGGGCCGAGATGGAAGAAAAGTATTTCGTCTACCTTACCGCTGAGCTGGCTCCCCGTGTGCTGGCCCTGAACGGTGCCGCAAAGGGCACCCGGCTGTGGTGTGTAGGCATTGATCTGGGCGCTGCGCACGCAGTGAACTGCCGCCTGCGCCGCCCGCAGCAGTTTGCGGGGGCCATCGGCCTTTCCGGCATCTATGATCTGGCCCGCTTCTGGGGCAGCGAGAAGGATGATCTGGTACTGCGCTCCTCTCCCCTGCTGTATCTGGGCGAAAAGGGCATTGCCAACAAGCTGACTCTGGCAAAGGCCGAAGAAAACAGCCTGATGCTCTGTGCCGGTCAGGGTGCCTACGAGGACGATGCCAAAGCCGACACGCAGGCGCTGGCCGACCTGCTGAAGGTGGAAGGCCTGCCTGCACATCTGGAACTGTGGGGCGGTGATGTCTCCCACGAGTGGTACTGGTGGGGCAAGATGCTGGGCCTGTTCGTGCCGCGGATTCTGGAGAAGTAAAAGTGATTTGATAGAGGGAAGGCATTTGCAGTGCCTTCCCTCTTTTTGTTTGTATTTTTCAATTCCCTACTTGATTTATCGGGTTTGCTGTGCTATACTCATGCTGTAAGATGTATACCCCCTATGGGTAAAGGAGATATTTTATGGACAACGAGAAAAAGCCCTGCTGCTGTTGCGGCACGCCCGCCCAGCCCGAAGCTGCCACGGCTCCGGCCGTTGACGCATCCGCTGTGCCCACCGAAAGCGTCACCCCCTCCTGCTGCCGCCACAAGGACCGCACCCCTGAGGAGCACAAGGCCCTGCTGAACCGGCTCAGCCGTATCGAGGGTCAGGTGCGCGGCATCCGCGGGATGCTGGAAAAAGACGCCTACTGTGTGGACATCCTTGTGCAGGTGGCGGCAGCAAACTCCGCGCTGAACAGTTTTTCCAAAGAGCTGCTGGCACAGCACATTTCCACCTGCGTCGCTGACGACCTGCGCGCGGGCAGCGAGGAAAAGCTGGACGAACTGATAAAGCTTCTGCCAAAGCTCATGAAATAAAAAGCTCCTTTTACATGCATACTGAACGCAGGAGTGAGATTTTATGGAACAATTCAATGTTACCGGCATGAGCTGCGCGGCCTGCTCTGCCCGGGTGGAAAAGGCCGTGAAGAAGGTGCCCGGCGTCACCAGCTGCTCGGTGAGCCTGCTGACCAACTCCATGGGTGTGGAAGGCACAGCATCCGACGCCGCCATCATCCGGGCCGTGCAGGATGCGGGCTACGGTGCCAGCCCCAAAAAGGCGGGGACGGCTTCGGCTGCGCCCGGCACCGGTGCCGACCTTGACGCCCTGACCGACCACGAGACCCCCAAGCTCAAGCGCCGCCTTATTGCATCACTGGGCTTTCTGCTGGTGCTGATGTACTTTTCCATGGGGCACATGATGTGGGGCTGGCCCCTGCCCCACTGGTTTGATGGCAACCACATTGCCATGGGCCTTGTGCAGCTCCTGCTGGCAGGCATCGTAATGGTCATCAACCAGAAATTCTTCATCAGCGGCTTCAAAGGGCTACTCCACGGCGCTCCCAACATGGATACGCTGGTGGCCATGGGCTCCATGGCAAGCTTTGTGTGGAGCACCTACGCCCTGTTCGCCATGACCCGTGCTCAGGTGGACGGCAACAATGAGCTGGTCATGCACTATATGATGGAGTTCTACTTCGAGTCGGCTGCCATGATTTTGACCCTCATCACGGTGGGCAAAATGCTGGAAGCCCGTTCCAAGGGCAAGACCACCGATGCCCTCAAGAGCCTGATGAAGCTGGCCCCCAAGACCGCCAACCTGCTGCGGGACGGTGCCGAAATGACGGTGCCCATCGAGCAGGTGCAGAAGGGAGACATCTTCGTGGTGCGCCCGGGCGAGAATGTGCCCGTGGACGGCATCGTACTGGAAGGCAGCAGCGCTGTGAATGAGAGCGCCCTGACCGGCGAGAGCATCCCCGTGGACAAGGCCGAGGGCGATAAGGTGAGCGCCGCCACCACCAACCAGTCCGGCTTCCTCCGGTGTCAGGCCACCCGTGTGGGCGAGGACACCACCCTGTCCCAGATCATCAAGATGGTCAGCGATGCCGCTGCCACCAAGGCTCCCATTGCAAAGATCGCCGACACCGTGTCCGGTTTCTTCGTGCCTGCGGTCATTTCCATTGCAGTGATTACCACCATCGTGTGGCTGCTGCTGGGCCGTGAGCTGGGCTATGCACTGGCCCGCGGCATTTCCGTGCTGGTCATCAGCTGTCCCTGTGCGCTGGGTCTGGCCACGCCCGTTGCCATCATGGTAGGCAACGGGCTGGGTGCCAAAAATGGCATCCTGTTCAAGACTGCCGCTTCGCTGGAAGCTGCAGGCCGCACCCAGATCGTGGCTCTGGACAAGACCGGCACCATCACCAGCGGTGAGCCCAAGGTCACCGACATTTTGCCCGCTGAGGGCGTTTCCGAGACCGAGCTGCTCACCCTTGCCGCCGCACTGGAACGCAAGAGCGAGCATCCGCTGGCCAAGGCTGTGCTGGCCTGCACCGAGGCACAGCAACTGAGCGCTCCCGAGGTATCCGACTTTACCGCACTGCCGGGCAACGGTCTTGCCGCAAAAATGGACGGCGTGGAGATCTTTGGCGGAAGCGCGTCCTTTATTGGTACCAAAGTCACCGTGCCTGCACAGCTGCAGGAGAAGGCCGCAGCCCTCTCCGCACAGGGCAAGACGCCCCTGTTCTTCGGCGGGGCGGGCCGTCTGCTGGGCATCATTGCAGTGGCCGACACCCTCAAGGAGGACAGTCCCCGTGCCATTCGGGAACTGCAGGCCATGGGCATCCGCGTGGTGATGCTCACCGGCGACAACCAGCGCACTGCCGACGCCATCGGCAGGCAGGCCGGTGTGGACGAGGTCATTGCAGGCGTGCTGCCTGACGGCAAGGAAGCGGTCATCCGCCAGCTGCAGGCCTACGGCAAGGTGACAATGGTAGGCGATGGCATCAACGACGCCCCGGCTCTGACCCGTGCCGACACCGGCATCGCCATCGGCGCAGGCACTGATGTTGCCATTGACGCGGCAGACGTGGTGCTGATGAACTCCCGTCTTTCGGACGTACCCGCCGCCATCCGCCTGAGCCGCGCTGCCCTGCGCAACATCCACGAAAATCTGTTCTGGGCCTTCATCTACAACATCATCGGCATCCCGCTGGCAGCCGGTGTGTTCATTCCCTTCGGCCTGACCCTGAACCCGATGTTCGGTGCCGCCGCCATGAGCCTTTCCAGCTTCTGCGTGGTGAGCAATGCCCTGCGTCTGAATCTGTTCGATGTGCACAGCACCAAGCACGACCGTGCACCCAAAAACGCCGCTTCCCTGCCTGCTGCCCTCACGCAGCCCGCAGTGGATGAGAATAAAGAGAGTTCCATCAAGGAGGACACTGCTATGAAAAAGACCCTGAAGGTTGAAGGCATGATGTGCGGCCACTGCGAGGCCCGCGTAAAGAAGGCTCTGGAAGCCCTGCCCGAAGTGACCGAGGCCGTGGTGAGCCACGAGACCGGCACCGCCATCGTCACCCTGAACGCCGATGTCGCCGATGACGTGCTGAAAAAGGCCGTTGAGGATCAGGACTATCCCGTAATCGGCATCCAGTGACCCAAACAGCCTGACCGCAAGCGAAAGACCGCTGCACGGAACATCAACGTGCAGCGGTCTTTTTGTGTTGGCCATGGAGCTCCCCGCACTGTCCGCTGCACCTCTTCTGCAGCTCTGCCACAGCAATGCAGCACACGGCAAAGGCCAGCAGCGCGCAGTCCAGCGGCACGCGGTGCATGACCGCCACCCGCCCGGACAGGGTGCTGAACGCCTGCACAGCCTGCTCTGTGCCCGGCACCACCAGCCAGAACAGTGCCAGTGACAGGGGCAGATGCAGCACCCGCGCTGCCAGCAATGGCCTCAGTGACACCTCCGGCGGGCAGATGGTGCGCACCTGCAAAAGCACCGAGGCTCCCTGCACGCTGAGGGCTGCACAGCAAAGTGTGCTGGCCCACAGTCCGGTACGGGACGCGCAGTCGCAGCCGGAGCAAACCTCTAACAGCATCGCAGGCAGCACCGACCACGGTTTTGGCAGCAAAGTCTCCGCTCCCGCCGCCAGCAGCCGGAAATACAGCACAAAACCACACAGTTTCAGGTACGTGACCGCTGCCTGCGCCACCACGGCATCCAGAGTGGGCAGCGGGATCTTCTCTGCCTTTGCGGGCAGGCACTGCCCGGCACCGCCCTGCATCCGGCAGAGCAGCGCAGCCGTAAGATACCCCGCCAGCAGCTGGGCCGCAAACAACCGCACCCCCAGCGCCCGACTGCCCAGCATCTGCTCCCCTACCGTGAGGATCACAAAAGATGGCCCGCTGCACACACAGGCAGGCAGCAGCGCCGATGCCTGCCGGGGCGTCAGCTGACCGGTGCGTACCGCCTGTGCCGCTGCGGCCGCTGCCGGTGCAAACCCGCCCAGAAAACCTATGAGCAGCACACTGCCTGCGGCCTTTGCCCGCACCCCGATGACCCGGGCTGCCGGCTGGAACGCAAAGCCCAGCAGCGGCCCGGCCCCGCAGCCCATGAGCAGTGCCGAAACGATGAGGAACGGAAACAGCGATACCAGCAGCGGCCCGCCGCAGAGCACAAGGCCTGCGTGCAGGGCATCCGCGCAGCGCTGCGGTGCGGCAAACACCAAAACTGCCGTGAACATTGCCAGCGCCAGCAGCATTCCCTGCCGGAATTTGTGGGTTCGATTCATAAGCAAGCCCTCCGCATCCATATATATGTAGCAGCGCGCCGCGGGCAGAACTGCGGGATGGGAGGGAGTGGCATGTGGGCCAAGCACAAAACGCAGCCGCCGCACCGCTGGCTTGCAGCACTGTTCCGCCAGCCGCCCAAGGGGTTTTACCGCACGCCCGCCGTCTACCTGAGCGGCGGACAGATGGAGATCGAGCATTTCCGGTGCATCCTGACCTACAGCCCGGACTGCCTTTGCCTGCAGATGCCCCATGGCCGTTTCACCGTTCACGGCGATGAGCTGAAGATCATCACCCTCACCGCCACCCGCCTGACCCTGCGGGGCCGCTTTCTGCGGACGGACTTCGCAGATGAATAGGAGGTGCCCCCATGGAACCGGTAAGGCTTTGGGCCGCAGTGGAGTTCACTGCACGCAGCGGCAGCACCGAGGCCCTGCTCACCGCTGCCGCCCGGGCCGGGGTGCATCTCTACGGCGTGACGGCTCTGCCCGGGGGCTTCTGCGGCCACTGTGCCGCCCGGCAGTATCCGCGCCTTGCTGCTCTGGCCCGCAGATGCCGGGTACGGCTGCGGGTGCGCAAAAAGCAGGGGCTGTACTTCCGGGTGCGCCCGTTGCTGCGCCGGGCCGGGCTCTGGGCCGGGCTGGCGGTGTTCCTGCCGCTTTTGCTCTGGACGCAGCAGTTCATCTGGTTTGCTGACGTCTCCACCCTCACCGCCGGACAGTCTGCGCGGGCGTCTGCCATCCTGCGAGAGGCGGGCCTGCAGCCCGGCTCTGCCGTGACCGAAGCAAAGCTCGCCGCCGGGGAATACGCCCTGCTGCACAGTGGTGAGTTCTCATGGGCCAGCCTGAATTTTGCCAAAGGACGGCTGGAAGTGGAAGCTGCCGCCGCAAAGCCCAAGCCCGACATTGCCGCCGGAACGCTGCACGGCATCCGGGCCCGATGCAGCGGCACTGTGGTGCGCACGAACCTTGTCAGCGGCACCATGCTGGTGGTGCCCGGGCAGCAGGTGGAAGCCGGGCAGGGCCTCATTGGCACGGCGCGCAGTGAGCGCGACGGTACGCTGATCTTTGCCCCCGCCGCCGGGACGGTGCTTGCGCAGTTTGAATGGAACGACACCCGCACCGTGCCGCTGGAAGAGAATGTCTTTCAGTACACCGGAGGCTGTACCCGCAGCATAGAGCTTTTGGTGTTCGGGCAGGCATTTGCCCTGCCTGCCGCGGCTGCGCCGGAAAACGCCATTCTCACCGCCCGGCATTACCAGCCAGAGCTGCCTTTGCTTGGCCTTGCGCTCCCCTGCTCCATTCGGGAGACCTGCCGGTACGGGCAGCAGCCGGAAACACTCTGCCGCACCGAGGAGCAGGCGGCGGCACTGGCCCGGCTGCAGAGCCTGCAGGCTTTGTACGCCGCATGGCCGGATGCGGAGCGCATTGCCCGCAAAGAGGACTGCACTGTGAACGACGGCAAGCTGAATTACACCGTGACGTATACCGTTGTGGCAGATATTTGCGGGTGAGATGCAAAAAGGGCCTTCCCATTTCCGGGAAAGCCCTTTTGCATTTTGCGTCTTATTTGTTTTCCGCTGCCTGCGCGTCATACTCCGCGAGCAGGTCGTTCAGGTCGTACTGGTACTTGCTGTGACAGAAGTGGCATACCACCTCACAGTTCGGGTCCTCGTCACGCATTTTCACCAGCTCCTTGCGGCCAAGGCTGAACAGCATTTCCTTCGTGCGTTCCGCACTGCAGTCGCACTGGTAATGCACGTCGCGCTCGTCCAGCACGTTGGGTTCAAAACCCGCCAGCGCCAGCTGCATCATATCCTCGGGGGTCTTGCCCTTGTGCAGCATGGTGGTGACGGAAGGCATGGCCGCGATGTTCTTTTCCAGCTGATCGATCTCCGCATCGGTGGCACCGGGCAGCAGCTGCACCATAAAGCCGCCTGCGCACAGGATGGACAGGTCCTTGTCCACCAGTACGCCCAGTGCCATGACGGTGGGCACCTGCTCGCTGTAGGCGTAGTAGGCGGTCAGATCCTCGGCGATCTCGCCGGAGACCAGCGGCACCTGACCCACGGTAGGCTCCTTTTGCAGGCTGTTGTCCCGGATGACGGTGAGCACACCGTCTTTGCCCACAGCGCCGCCCACATCCAGATGGCCGTTCGGCTTTGCAGGCAGCTCCACCAAGGGGTTATCGATGCATCCTTTCACGTTGCCGGTACCGTCGGTGCAGGCAATGACCACGCCGGCGGGGCCGCCGCCGGACACACGCAGGGTGATCTTATCGCGGTCGTCCTTGAGCATGGAGCCCATCAGGGCTGCGCCGGTGAGCAGGCGGCCCAGTGCCGCGCTGCAGGTGGCGCTGGTGGTGTGCAGCTTTTCGGCCTTGCGGACGATCTGGGTGGAGTCCACGCCGCAGAACACGACGCCGCCGTTCTCCGACAGGCCGCGGATCAGATTTGCCATAGGTTATTCCTCCAATTGTGTATACTGCTTGACTGCGCAGAAGAAATAGCGCTGGCTGTCCTCGGTCAGCGGGCCGAAGGTCTCGCCGTCGCAGACGCTTTCCAGCGCAAAGCCGTGCTTTTCCAGCGCGGTGCGGATGGTGTCAAGGTCGTAGGTGTACTCGTAGAACTGCTCGTGGAAGTGCTCGCCGGTCTCGTGGTAGTCGATGTCCACGGTGATCTCCACACGGCGGTTCACGGCATCGTAGTGGTTGCGCCACACACAGGCGGCATCCTCTTCCTCAAAGGTGAATTCGTTGTCGCCCAGCACGTTCCGGTGCTTGTAGGGCGTGTTCATATCAAAGAGGAACACGCCGCCTTTTTCCATAAAGAAGCCTGCGTTGGCAATGGCCGTGTCCAGATCCGGGATGTGGTTGAAGGTATCAAAGGTGGACACCGCGCCCCGGATGGTGCCGTACAGATCCAGCTTGAGCAGATCCTGCCGCAAAAGCAGCAGCCTGCCGGAAAGGCCCAGCTGTTCGGCCTTGTCCCGCACAACGCAGAGCATTTCCTCGGACTGGTCAATGCCGATCATATCATAGCCCGCCTGCGTGAGCATCAACGTCAGCTCACCGGTGCCGCAGCCAAGGTCGGCAAGGATGCCGTCCTGGATGCCATGGGCTTGCAGTTCGGCACGGATGTGCGCATACAGCGCGTCATAATCAGCCTCGCCGTTGAATTCATCGTAGAAATAGGCAAATTCGTTGTAGGCCATGGTTTACTCCGCTTCCTGTTCCCCGGCCACAGCGGCGTTTAGCACCGCCTGCAGCTCCGGGATGCCGTAGCCATTCTCGCCGCTGGTCAGCACCACCTTCTGGCATCCATAGGGGCGGCAGAGGTTTTCAAAGTCCTCCTGCGTCTTGGCCAGCTGACTCTTTTTGAGCTTATCAGCCTTGGTCAGGGCCACCACATAGGGAATCTGGTGATAGTGCAGGTAGCGCAGCATCTGCTCATCGTCAGCGCTGGGTGCATGGCGGCAGTCCAGCAGCTGCACCAACAGGGTGTGGTGGCGCGGGGCCTCAAAATAGCTGTTGATGAGGTCGTCCCAGCGCTCACGGTCGGCGTTGCTCACCTTGGCATAGCCGTAGCCGGGCAGATCCACAAAATAGCAGTCGTCCACCGAATAGAAATTGATGGTGGCCGTTTTGCCCGGGGTGCTGGACACGCGGGCGAGATTTTTGCGGCTGCACAGCTTATTGATCAGGCTGGATTTGCCCACATTGGACCGCCCCGAAAAGCTCAGTTCCGGGCGGTCGCTCTCGGGCAGCTGGCTGGAAATGCCGTAGCTAGCAATGAAATCAGCTTTGTTGTAATTCATGGAGCTTTCCTTTCTGTTCTGCGTTCAAGGGACTGTGTGTCGGCAGCCCCGGTCAGATGCAGCTTGTCCGGCGGGACGGCAGATAGTTTCTCCAGCGAATGTCCTGGGGGTGGGGCCCCGGCGCGCAAGCGTTGGGGCGGGACTGGAGTCCCGGGCTGTTCGCGGAGAAATCCATCTGCCGGCCTGCCCTATTCTCAGCACACCGCGCCGGGCTGGGGCTTTTCTGCGGTGGGCGGCACAATGGCGGCGTCTGCCGCCTTTTTCTTTGCATGGGTGCGGCTGGGAGCCTTGGCCTTCTTTGCGTTCTGGGGCTTGAGCAGAGCTGCGTTCAGCACCTGCGTCAGGCTCTGCATGGGCAGGAAGGTAAGGCTCTTCTTCACCTCATCGTCCACATCGTAGAGGTCGGGCTCGTTGTCCTTGGGGATGAGCACCGTTTTCATGCCCTCACGGTAGGCTGCCATGCTCTTTTCCCGCAGGCCGCCGATGGGCAGCACATTGCCGTGCAGGGTGATCTCGCCGGTCATGG
>ERZ773169.674-NODE-674-length-39484-cov-10.490882_pt1 | contig 39484 bp, 30 predicted proteins | sample MGYA00580536_ERZ773169 | MGnify/ENA primary metagenome ERZ773169 (study PRJEB29015, sample SAMEA2737814) | human gut metagenome | biome: human gut; feature: human-associated habitat; material: faeces | place: China | collected 2012 ... | reverse complement strand
TGCGGGCCAACAAACAGAAGTTTGAGGAGGTAAAAGGAATGTGTGATGCACTGCGGGAATTGATGAAAGATGAGATTGATGCGGAAGTGAACAAGCGCTTGGAAATAACTAAAAAGGAGAGCTCTGAAGCAGTAGAAAAACGAATCAATGCTCTGAATCTGGCGCTTTCTAAGGCAGACCGGATAGCTGATATTATAAAGGCAGCAGAGGATCATGATTATCAGCAGAAATTATTCGAGGAATTTGGTCTGTAGAGGAGAGAAAAATGAAGTACAATCATGAGCTGATCGTGCCGGATGAGGGGCTGCCCTTCAAGATGTTTATTTTTGAGGGCAAGGATGGCAATTATAAGCGTGAGATGCACTGGCATCGTTCTGTGGAGATTTTTGCGGTCTGTGAGGGGGAACTTTGTTTCTATATCAAAGAGAAGCCGTATCCTCTTGTGCAGGGAGAATTTATGATCGTGAATTCCAACGAAGTTCATTCCGTGCATTCTCCAAAGCCGAACCAGACGATTGTATTGCAGATACCGATCCGGTTGTTTGAGAATTATTTTACGGGAGAAGGATTCATCTGGTTTACACACAATCCGGTGGATCGGGATGAACGGCTGATGGAGTTGATCCGCCAGATGTATGAGGTGTACATAAAAAAAGAGCGTGGCTATGAAATGGAAGTGAAAGGTCTGTTTTATCTTGTGATGCATTTGCTGGTATCTGAGTATCAGCGGATTGATGTGACCGAGGCGCAGCTTCGGGACAATAAAAATCTGAACCGTCTTTCTACGATTACATCCTATATTAAAGAAAATTATGCATCAGAAATGACACTGGAGAGTCTGGCGAAGATTTTTGGATATTCTCCGACCTATCTTTCAAGGATGTTTCAGAAATATGCGGGGGTAAATTTTAAAGCCTATCTGCAGGATATCCGGTTGAGATATGCATGGAAGGAAGTCAAAGACAGTGATAAGACCTTAAGTGAGATCGCTATGGAGAATGGTTTTCCAAACAGCAAGGCGCTCGCCAGATCATTTCAGAAAAAATACGGGATGCTTCCAAGCGAATATCGAAAAAGAGAGAAGTGACTGTTCACAATAACAAAGAGCAAGAAATTGACATAAAATAGATAAATAATAGGTCGCAGAAGCGAAAAAAAGTTGATAAAATGACCTCAATGGGAAACTTGGAGACAGGTTTTTGATTGGAGGTCATTTTTTATGGAAATTCAGAAAGTTACAGATACCGCATTTGCCAAATATGGAAAAGTGATGTCAGATATTCCGGTAGAGCGGATCTTAAAAGAGATGGAACACACGCCGCTTCCGGAAGATGTGATTTATGTTCCGTCTGTGGAAGCGCTGGAAGTACTTCCGGATGCGGTGGCAGTCAGAGAAAAAGGATTTGGAGGGCTGCCGATTCAGATTGGGTATTGTAATGGGAGAAATGTGAAGTTGAATGCACTGGAGTATCACAGATCCTCAGAGATTGATATCGCAGTGACAGATTTGATCCTGCTGCTTGGATGTCAGCAGGACATCAAAGAAGATACCTATGATACAGCTCTCGTGGAGGCGTTTTTCGTACCGGCAGGAACGGCAGTGGAATTGTATGCGACTACGTTACATTATGCACCATGTAATGCAAAAGCAGGCGGTTTCCGATGTGTGGTCGTACTTCCGAAGGGAACGAATGAGGCACTTCCGTTTGCACCGGAAGCAAAGGGCGAGAGCAGACTTTTGACAGCAGTGAACAAGTGGCTGATCGCGCACGAAGACGCAGAGATTGAGGGTGCGGTGAACGGCTTAAAAGGTGAAAATATTACAATTGTGTAAAAATAAAAAGCAAATAGAAAGGATGGTAACAGTATGAGTAACATGCCAGAATTAAAAATCGGAGTCGTTGCAGTGAGCAGAGATTGTTTTCCGGAGAGTCTTTCCGTGACAAGAAGGGAAAATCTGATCAAAGCATATAAAGAAAAATATGGAGAGGCGGATATTTATGAGTGTCCGATCTGTATCGTGGAAAGTGAGATCCACATGGTGCAGGCACTGGAGGACATTAAAAATGCAGGATGTAATGCACTTGTTGTGTATCTTGGAAACTTCGGACCGGAGATCGCAGAGACATTGCTTGCAAAACATTTTGACGGACCGAAGATGTTTATCGCAGCAGCAGAAGAGCGCGGAGACAACCTGGTTCAGGGAAGAGGCGATGCTTACTGTGGTATGCTCAATGCAAGCTATAATCTGAAACTTAGAAATGTAAAGGCCTACATTCCGGAGTATCCGGTAGGAAATGCAGAGGAATGTGCGGACATGATCGCAGAGTTTCGTCCGATCGCAAGAGCTGTCATCGGACTGAACAGCTTAAAGATCATCAGCTTTGGACCGCGTCCGTTAAATTTCCTCGCATGTAATGCACCGATCCAGCAGTTGTACAATCTGGGAGTTGAGATCGAAGAAAACTCAGAGCTGGATTTATTTGAGGCATTCCATAAACATGATGGAGATGAAAGAATTCCGGAAATCGTAAAAGAGATGGAAGAAGAACTGGGAGCGGGCAATAAGAAACCTGAGATCCTCGCGAAACTGGCACAGTATGAACTGACCTTGAAAGACTGGGTAGAAGAGCACAGAGGATACAGAAAATATGTAGCAATCGCAGGAAAATGCTGGCCGGCGTTCCAGACACAGTTCGGATTTGTTCCATGTTATGTCAACAGCCGTCTGACAGCACAGGGAATTCCGGTATCCTGTGAAGTAGATATCTACGGTGCACTGAGCGAATTTATCGGAACAGTTGTCAGTGAAGATACTGTGACACTTCTGGATATCAACAATACAGTACCGAATGACATGTACAAAGAAGATATCGAAGGCAAGTTCCCATATACACAGAAAGATACATTTATGGGATTCCACTGTGGAAACACAGCGTCCTCCAAGCTGTCATTCTGTGAGATGAAATACCAGATGATCATGGCGAGAGCGCTTCCGGAAGAGGTGACACAGGGAACTCTGGAAGGAGACATCATCCCTGGAGATATTACATTCTTCCGTCTGCAGAGTACGGCAGACTGCAAGCTGCGCGCTTATATTGCACAGGGAGAAGTACTTCCGGTGCCGACACGCTCCTTTGGATCCATTGGAATTTTCGCAATTCCGGAGATGGGAAGATTTTACCGTCATGTTCTGATCGAAGGCAATTATCCGCATCACGGAGCAGTTGCATTTGGAAAATGGGGCAAGGCATTGTTTGAAGTATTCAAATATATCGGAGTGGATGTCAGTGAGATCGGATATAATCAGCCAAAAGGTGTCAGATATCCAACGGAAAATCCTTGGAATGAGTAGAGTGGGAGGAAGCGTATGTTATACATAGGTGTGGATCTTGGAACATCAGCAGTGAAATTGCTGCTGATGGATGAGAACGGCAATATTCACAAAATTGTATCCAGAGAGTATCCGCTGTATTTCCCACATCCGGGCTGGTCAGAACAGAAACCTGAGGACTGGTTTGCCCAGAGTATGGAAGGAATCCGTGAACTGACAGCAGAGTGTGACAAAAGTCAGGTCAGAGGAATCAGTTTTGGCGGTCAGATGCATGGTCTGGTGGTACTCGATGAGGCGGACCATGTGCTTCGTCCGGCAATCCTCTGGAATGACGGACGAACAGAGGAAGAGACGGATTATTTAAATCAGGTGATCGGCAAGGAAACACTGTCCAAATATACAGCCAATATTGCATTTGCCGGGTTCACGGCTCCAAAGATCCTGTGGATGAAAAATCATGAACCGGAGTTGTATGAAAAGATCGCAAAGATCATGCTGCCAAAAGATTATCTGGCATATAAGCTGTCCGGTACTTTTTGTACCGAATATTCGGACGCATCGGGGATGCTGCTTTTAGATGTACAGAATAAATGCTGGTCAAAAGAGATGTTGGATATCTGCGGAATCAGGGAAGAGCAGCTGCCAAAGCTTTATGAAAGTTATGAAGTGGTTGGCAATCTGAAACCGGAAATTGCAGAAGAACTGGGACTTGGCACAGATGTAAAAGTCATTGCAGGCGCCGGGGACAATGCGGCTGCGGCAGTGGGAACCGGAACAGTAGGAGACGGTCAGTGCAATATTTCTCTTGGAACTTCCGGTACAATCTTTATATCAAGCAAGACGTTCGGTGTGGATCAGTACAATGCGCTGCATTCATTTGCACATGCAGACGGCAATTATCATCTGATGGGATGTATGCTCAGTGCGGCATCCTGCAATAAATGGTGGATGGATGAAATTTTAAAGACAAAAGAGTATGCAAAAGAGCAGGAAGAGATTGTAAAGCTGGGTGAAAATCAGGTGTTCTATCTGCCTTATCTTATGGGAGAGCGATCCCCTCATAATGATCCGTCTGCAAGAGCTGCATTTATCGGGATGTCCATGGACACCACACGTGAAGAGATGACGCAGGCAGTTCTGGAAGGCGTTGCATTTGGACTTCGTGATTCTCTGGAAGTGGCGAGAAATCTTGGAATTCAGATTGAACGCACGAAGATCTGCGGAGGCGGAGCAAAGAGTCTGCTCTGGAAAAAGATCATTGCAAATGTGATGAATCTGAAAGTCGATGTGATCGAAAGTGAGGAAGGTCCCGGATACGGTGCTGCGATTCTGGCAGCAGTCGGATGCGGAGAATTTGAAAATGTGGAAAGCGCTGTGGATAAACTGATCCATGTGGTGGAAACTGTGGAGCCGGAAGCAGAGCTTGTGGAAAAGTATGAAGAACGCTACCAGAAATTCAAAAAATACTATCCGGCATTAAAAGGATTGTTTTAATTGTGAAGAAAATGGTACATGCTAGAAAGTGGATAGTTCTAAACAGGGGCAAGTATGACTCATGCGAGTCGCTTTGCCCCTGTAATTTTTCTATAAAAAGAAAAAGATAGATAACAACTGCTATCTTACGAGAAAATTCTTAATCATTCAGAAATATCTTGCAGGAGTTTTTAAAAAAGTTTTTTCCGAAAAACAATGGTTTCATATTGGCGAATATTACCGTTCTTATTTCCGTAGATGATATCCCCCTTTTTTGGCAGTACTATGTTGATATTGCGGTATGAGAAATTTTGTATAAAGATATATTCGTATTCATCATCTGTCCGACTTGTTACCTCAATCCCATCAGGAATTGTATTTAGAATAGAATGAATATGATGTTTAGCTAAAATTTTGGCATAAAAATCATGGTAAAAAAGTTCTTCTGCGTCGGTACAGATGTAGTAAGCATATCCCTTACCATACTGATTGACGGTCAGTGCAGGTGTGCCTTGATAAAAATCACTTCCATAATTCATGAGTGGTGTGGCACCATTGAGTTGAACTAAATCACAAAGATTTTTGCATTTATAGGAAGTATGCAGTTGCAAAGAGTTTTCAGGGATTGGAATAAGCGAATTCTCTTCCCATTCATAGAGTCCATCAATTTCTTTGCTTCTAAGTCCAAATACATCGAGTAAGCTATGTGGAGTTCCCTCAAGGTAGCACAGATCCGTTTCATTTACGATTCCACTCCAGTATGTCATGATTAGTATCCCACCATTTTCAACGAAAGTACGCAATTTTGTTTCGATAGCAGATCGAAACATATATAACATTGGTGCAACCACAAGTTTATAAGAATCAAGGGATTGCTCCATGTTAATGATATCCACATTGAGTGCTGCTTTTCGAAGCGCCTGGTAGGATTTTAAGACACTTTCATGGTAAAAAAGTCCTTCATTTCGGGGACCTTTCGCGTCTTCCATTGCCCATCTGTTTTCCATGTCATAAATAATAGCAGCGGATGAATCTACTTTGCTTCCAATAACTTGTTTTAATTCTATGAGGGATGCACCAGTTTCAGTTACTTCGTTGAAAACGCGTGTATCAGATCCACCATAATGATCAATGACCGCTCCATGGAATTTTTCGAAACTTCCACGACTTTGTCTGATCTGGAAATATTGTACGCTGTCCGAACCATGTGCAATTGCTTGTAGAGAAGCAGATTGTAACAATCCCGGTTTTTTTAGTTTACTTATTGCTTGCCAGTTTGGACTGGAGGGGCAGGATTCCATTAAAAGAAATGGCTTCTGTTTCATACTCCGCATGAGGTCATGCTGCAGTGCTGTATTGTATGCTGTACGAATTTCGTCTTCTTTATTCCATGCAGGATAGCTGTCCCAAGATACATAATCGATGTGCTTTGCCAGATTGTAGTAGTTTAAGCCCTTATAATCATCCATAAAATTAGTTGTAACGGGCTGAGTTGCACCACCATCTCGCAGAGCATGTATCTCTTCGCACATAAAATCAACTGTCTGATCTGTTACAAATCGTTTCCAATCAAGATTGAGGCCGTGTAGTCCGTGGTCTCCTATGGAAGATGGACTTTCAATTTGATGGAATGAATTATAGGTATGGCTCCAAAAGGTTGTCCACCATGCCCGGTTCAAGCTGTTAATATCTTTATATTTGTTTTTTAACCAGTTGCGAAAAGCTTCTTGACATAATGGACAGTGGCATTCACCTCTGTATTCATTGGAAATATGCCACAGGATTACTCCCGGATGATTTCGAAATGTTTTAGCCAACTTTTGGTTGATGATTCGAACACGTTCTCTGTAAGCAGGTGAGGTGTAGCAATGATTATGCCGCTCCCCGTATAGTTGGCGTGTACGATCTTCACGGACACGGAGAACTTCGGGGTATGTTTCTGCCAACCAACGCGGACGGGCTCCAGATGGTGTGGCAAGTATGACCTGGATGCCGTTGTCGTAGAGTTTGTCAATTATGTCAATCAGCCAGGTGAAATTAAAACAATCTTTTATTGGTTCTAAAGTAGACCAGGAGAAAACACCCAGTGTTACAGTATTTATGTGTGCCTTTTTCATAAGAAGTAAATCCTGTTTTAGGATATCGGGTCTATCCAACCACTGTTCTGGATTATAATCACCCCCATAGATAAATTTATCAATATTTAAATCATTTTGGATCATTCTTCTTATCCCTTCTATCAGTAGTAATAAATTTGTTATAAAATGCAGTTTAAAAGTTTTCCTAAATTTACGCAATAATAAATATAAAATTAGGCGGTTACATTTTTGCACAGCGAACTGGCAAAAAAATGAATTTTTAAAATTCACAAGTTGGTGTAGAATGAGGGCATGAGAAAGAGGAAGGAGAGTAGGGATGAGACCCAAGTATCATATTTCACCGGAACAAGGTTTTTTGAATGATCCAAATGGTCTGGCACAATTTCGTGGAAAGTATCATGTGTTTTACCAGTGGCTGCCAGATGTTGTTCCACAGGGTAATAAGCAATGGAGACATTGTATTTCAGACGACCTGGTGCATTGGACGGATGAGGGAAGCACATTACAACCCAAGGAGTGGTATGAAAAGAATGGTTGCTATTCAGGATCGGGTATTGCAACAGAAGATAAGTATTTTCTGTTCTATACAGGTAATGTAAGGGATGCTGAAGGGGGGAGAGAAACATATCAATGTGTTGCTGTATCTGACGATGGGAAGTCTTTTCAGAAAGAAGGTCCTGTGATCTATCTGCCTGATGGATATACTGCACATTTTCGAGATCCGAAAGTATGGAAGAAAAATAACAGCTGGTGGATGGTTGTAGGAGCACAGACAAAAGAATTGCAAGGTAATGTGGCATTGTTTGAGTCGAATAACTTGAAAAAATGGGATTACCGGGGAAATCTGCTAGATCCGTCAATGGACTGGGGATATATGTGCGAATGTCCGGATATAGTGGATATAGACGGACAACAATTTTTAATAGTCAGTTGTCAAAAAGAAACTGGGTGTAAAGGAATTGTTTTCAGTGGAAAGATGGACTACATCGAAGCAAAATTTCAATTAGACGATGTGGGCAATTTGCTGGATGCAGGATTCGATTTCTATGCGCCACAGAGTTTTGTAGATGAATCGGGACGGTGCATTCTACTGGGATGGCTTGGAGCAGGTAAGCTGGATTATCAGATGAGTCAGCCTACAGTGAAAGAGGGTTGGTTACATTCACTGACAATTCCGAGAGAGTTGTTTGTACAGAACGGAAAGCTTCATCAGCAACCGGTTAAGGAATTAGAAAGTATCAGAAGACATGAGCGTGTAATCGAAGCAGAAGGACACACTTTCATTAATCAGGAAACATGGAGCGCAGAATTACTGGCAGAGCAGATATCTGATCAAAAATTTTCTTTTAATTTTGGAAATGTGCTGAAAATTAGTTTTGCTAATAACAGCATGGTTATTCAAAGAAAGCATTGGAGCAGCGAGGAATATGACGAAGTACGGGCAGAGATTTCTGTGATTAAAAATATCAGGGTGTTTTTAGATCAGTCTACTGCGGAAATTTTTGTGAATAATGGAGAAAAAGTATTTACATTTAAATCTTTCTTTACGGATGATAAATGGGTTGAAGTTGAATCCGAAAAAACAATTAGAATTAAAATATGGAGGATGGAGGCATAGAAATGGCAACAAATTATAAAGCAATTGCGAAAGAGATTATCGAGATTGTCGGAGGTGCTGAAAATATTATTTCAGCAGCGCATTGTGCAACAAGATTGCGTTTGATCGTAAAGGACAAAGAACTTATTGATGATAAAAAAATTGAGGCAATTGACATTGTAAAGGGATGTTTCTTTACGGCGGGGCAGTATCAGATAATTCTTGGAACAGGTATCGTGAACAAAGTATACGAAGAAGTAATAAAACTGGGTATTTCAGGCACTTCCAAAAATGAACAGGCAGCTACGGCAGCTCAGAATGGAAATGCATTGCAGCGATTGATTCGTATTTTTGCGGATATTTTTGTTCCAATTATTCCGGTAATGGTAGCCACAGGTTTGTTCATGGGATTAAGAGGACTTCTGACACAGGATGCTCTGCTTGCATTCTTTGGGACATCTTCGGATGCAATTCCACAGCAATTCCTTCAGTTTACTCAGATTCTGACAGATACAGCCTTCGGATTTTTGCCAGTACTTGTTTGCTGGTCGGCATTTAAAAAATTTGGCGGATCTCCAGTACTTGGTATTGTTATCGGTTTGATGCTTGTAAGTAATATTCTCCCAACTTCCTGGGATGTAGCTCAGGGAAATGCAGAGCCAATGATTTTCTTTGGGTTCATTAAAGTGAATGGATATCAGAGTTCTGTTCTTCCAGCATTTATTATTGGATTTCTAGGATCCAAAATAGAACAGTGGCTGCATGATCATGTACCGAATGCATTAGATTTGATTATTACACCGTTTGTTACAGTATTAGCATCTCTTTGCCTTGGGTTGTTCCTTGTAGGACCGATTTTCCATACGGTTGAAGTAGGTTTGGTTGGTGTTGTAAGTGCATTGTTTGAACTTCCATTTGGGATTGGAGGATTTATTTGGGGAGCATTATGTCAGGTAATTGTTGTAACAGGAGTTCATCATGCATTGAACCTCGTGGAAATTGAAATGCTTGCAAAAACAAATTGGAATCCAGTAAATCCAGTAGGATCATGTGGTAATGTTGCACAGGCAGGAGCTGCAATGGCTGTAGCTGTAAAATCTAAATCAGTGAAAATGAAATCACTTGCATATCCGTCTTCTGTATCTGCTTTGTTAGGAATTACAGAACCGGCCGTATTTGGTGTAAACTTAAGATTGGTCAGTCCTTTTGTATGCGGTTGCTTAGGAGGAGGAATCGGAGGCTGGTTAGCAGCAATTCTGGGATTAAAAGGAACAGGGATGTCAATTACTGGTATCCCGGGAATGTTATTATATTTAAATGAGCAGTTTCCATTGTACATATTGGTAAATGTGGTTGCATTTGGTGCAGCATTTGCATTGACTTATGTTTTTGGAATGAAAGGTGATGTACAGGAGTAATATGGACAAGAATCAGATAAAGAATCTGGTTCGGCAAATGACTCTCAAAGAAAAAGCCGGGCAGGTAACACAGTTGCCTTCCCGGTATTTTCAGATTAAAGGGAGTCAATTGACCGGAACGGAAAACAAGTTAGGAATAACAGAGTGCGAAAAATGGCAGGCAGGAAGCATTTTAGGGAAAATGGATGCAGAGTCTATGCGCAATATACAGGCAGAGAATATGAAACGGAGCCGCCTCAAGATTCCAATGATGTTTATGACAGATATCATTCATGGATATCAGACGATTTTCCCGGTACCACTTGCAATGAGTTGTTCATTTAATCCAGAATTAGTGGAAAAGAGTGCAGCTGTGTCTGCAAAAGAAGGGAGCGCTGCTGGATATCAGGTTACGTTTTCCCCGATGGTAGATGTTGTAAGAGATCCGCGTTGGGGACGTGTCATGGAAAGTTTTGGCGAAGATAAAAGATTAAATGCAGATTTTGGAAGTGCTATGGTTCGTGGATATCAAGGAGAAGATTTAAAACATCCAGAGAGCATGGCTGCATGTGTCAAACACTTTGCGGCATATGGTGCTGTACAAGGTGGAAGAGATTATAATACAGCAGATGTTTCTGAATATTCACTAAGGAATCAATATTTGCCACCATTTAAAGCGTGTATAGATGCGGGAACAAAATTAGTTATGGCTGCATTTCAAGCTTTGAATGGTGTTCCGGCAACTGCGAACAGATGGCTTTTAAATGATATCCTTCGAAGTGAAATGGAATTTCAGGGGACGGTTATATCAGATTGGGGCGCCGTTATGGAATTGATTCGGCATGGTGTAGCAGAAAACGATACTGATGCTGGAGAAGAAGCCTTGCGGGCCGGTATTCAGATTGAAATGGCAACGACAACTATCATGAAAAATATAGACGAATATGTAAATCTTGATCCCAATATAGAAATATTATTGGATAGAGCCGTTGAAAGCATCCTTCTATTAAAGAAAGAGCTTGGTTTGTTCGAGGATCCATATCGTGGAGTGAATGCACTGCGTGAAAAAAATCAATTACGTTGTGCCAAGAATAGACAGGCAGCACTAGAAATGGCATTAGAGTCATGTGTTTTATTAGAAAATCATGCTGTGCTGCCGTTACAGAAGGATACATCCATTGTTTTGGCAGGTCCATATGCAGAATCGCAAGAGATACTTGGACCATGGTCTGTAGACGGGGTTGTTGAAGATGCTGTTAGTGTAGCTCAGGGACTCCGTAATAGAGGGGGATGTTTAAAAAGCATAATTCCACTTCCTTTTGAAAAAATATCAAAACAAGAAATGGAACATATTCTTGAAGATTCAAAAAAAGCAGATGTAACAATCCTTGCACTGGGAGAACCAGAATTATGGTCGGGAGAAGCTGGATGCAGATCCGAGATTACGCTTCCGGAATCACAATGCAGATTAGTAAAAGAACTATTTGAAAACAAAATTAAGACGGTTGTATTACTATTCAATGGACGTCCATTAGATTTGCGGTCAATTGTGCCCTATTCAGACGCAATTATTGAAATGTGGTTTCCAGGAACAGAGGGAGGAAATGCGGCAGCAGATTTGCTGTTTGGAAAAGTGAATCCATCGGGACATTTGACAATGAGTTTTCCATATGGAAGTGGGCAGATTCCGGTATATTATAATATGGGAAATACTGGGCGTCCGAAGGAACTGCTGGAGCAGGAGCCAAGATATAAATCTCAGTATCTGAATATTCCAAATGAACCCTTGTATCAATTTGGATATGGGCTTAGTTACACGAACTTTGTTGTAGTATTTGATGGAGAAATACAGAAATTAGATGATGGAGCATATTCCGTGCCGATTAAAGTGACAAACACAGGAAATAGGGCAGGAAAAGCAGTAATCCAGGTATACATTCACAAAATGAAATCCAAAGTGGCAAGACCGGTCAAAGAATTGGCTGCATATCAAAAGGTGATGATCCGTGCAGGAGAAAGCGTGAGTATAAATATTCCTTTAGAAAAGAAAAGCTGGGATTATTGGATTCCAAATATTGGGTGGACAAAAGATGCTGGACACTATAAAATCATGGTAGGAACGGACAGTCAGTATGTGGAGGAATGTGATCTGATTGTCGAGTAGACATGATGGAGAACAAAATGTACAACAGAACGATTAAAATTATAAGGACGCTCGTAGGACATGAAAAAATGTCTTCGGTAGAACTGATGGATAAATTGAAAATCAGTCAAAGAACACTAAGAGCAGAAATAAAAGAGGCAAATAAGTTTCTTCAACGAGAAAATGTTTTCATTCATTCATCCAGCACAGGAGGATATTATGTGAAGCAAGAAGATCGTGCTCAAGTTCAGAAAGTTCTGGATGCGATCATTGAAGAAAGCAAAAGAGTGATCTTTCCAGAAACACCGGATGAAAGATTTTTGTTTGGAATTTCCTGGCTTTTCTTTTTAAACGAACCGGTATCTATTCAAAAATTGGCAGAAAAGCTTTATGTATCAAAAACGGCAATGCTGCAGACAAAGAAACAGATTCAAGATACGATCAGGTGGTATCATGGACTTTTTCTAGAGTCCGGGAAAAAAGGAATGTGGATTAGTGGAAATGAAAGAATTAAGAGACATGCCCTGGCAGAAATTTTAAATTATCGGACTTATGGCTCAATCCTAATGGAGCGTGTGATTACTTTTTTGTTCGGCAGCGAGAAGTATGAGGATTATATTTTGCTGTATCATCAATTGCCCCAAATTCTCTCAGAACACGGGTATCGATTGATTGATAAAGCAATAGAAGGATTTGCCCTTGATATTTTTATCAGTTTGATGAGAACTGATAAACAGTTTGTTCTTGAAGAACAGATGGATGATATCAGCTGTGAGAATGCATGTGTCGAATCGATATGCGCGGTTCTTTGCGAAATGGGATATCATGTAGGGGGTCGGGATCAATTGTTTCTTGAAGAATGTCTCAGTGCAAAAAGAGTGCTATATGTATTAGGAAAAGATTATCATATACCAGAGGAATATCTTTTAATTACAGATGGATTTTTAGACAGAGTTGATAGAAGATTTCACACGGATTATCAGAATAATCCAGAACTGCTATCAAGATTGTCTGTACATATCATGAAGATGATAAAGCGTATTCAACAAGGGTATTTTGAGACCAATCCAGTGTTGGAAGATATTTTGAATTCTTATGAAAGGGATGTTGAAGCAGCAGATGAATTGAATAAAATACTGGAAGAAAAATATCATATAAAGGCAAATATTCATGAATTGTGTTACATTGCAATTTACCTGCGTGCATATTATGAAAGACGATTGAAAGCAGTTGTTTTGTGTGATATCGGAGAAAGTATTGCAGACAATATGATGCGTCGTATTAATGATTATTGCGGAGATAGGATTGAGATTTTGAATAAAATGTCGCTGGCAGAGTACAGATTAAATCCACTCCCAGTTGATTTATTAATTTCTACTGCTCGTGTTTATAATGTAAATTTATCGAAAAAAACAAAAGTAATATATGTGGATTATCTAATGAATGAGGAAAACTTAAAGGACATTCAAGAGTATTTGCTACAAGATATGCAGAAGGAGTAAAGCAGATGATTCGAATGATTGCAAGTGATCTGGATGGAACACTATTGCGAAAGGATTGGTCTATCTCAGAATATACGATTAAAATTATAAAAGAAGCACAGGCCAGCGGAATACGTTGGGTGACTGTAACAGGAAGATCAGATAGAGGTGCCCGACCAATTATGGAGAATTACGGTCTTAGCTGCGATTATATATTAATGAACGGGGCTGAATTTCGAGATACAAATGGAAATTTGATTAAGTCTGAAAATATAGATACGGATTTAGCAAGGTTTGTATGTGAAAAGCTTCATCGTGAAAATCTTGGATTTGAAATCAATACAGATCGGGGAGATTATACAACTACGATGGAATTAGCAGAGTATTCGGATTATTTGGAGGATGGATACGAGAAATTATTTGAAGAAAAACATAATATTCGTAAAATATTGGTTTTCTGCGATGATATTCCCAAAATCAGAAGAATAAAGCAACAAATTTATGACGCTAGTGGCTTGTCTGTTCTTTCCTCTTTTGAAAATAATATGGAAGTGACCTCTCAAAAAGCAAAAAAAGGAATTATGTTGAAGCAAGCGATGAAGCATTTTGGATTTTTACCAGAAGAAGTAGTCGTGTTTGGAGATGGTGAAAATGATATATCTATGTTTCAGGAATTTCCATGTTCTTATGCAATGATAAATGGGGTTGATGCTTTAAAAGAACTTGCGTATCGAGTAACAGAATATTCAAATGATGAAGACGGAGTTGCAAAAACGGTAGAAAAATTTCTGAAAGCATAGTGTTGAATTTGATCAGGAGGGAACCATAAACGAAAAAGACAATGGCAGTAGTTACAATTGTTTTTCTTGGCATTGCAGGAATGACAGGATGTGCATCCTCAGAGAAGCTTCTGATTCAGAAAAACTGGGAAATGAAACTTCCAGATGGCGGTACGGAAGATTCTTATGCAGAGTTTGCAGAAAAGTATCTGGATATTATTGATGTTCCAAGTGAGAAGTACCATTTCTGTCATACGCAGCATTTTTTCGGATAATGAATAAGAACCTTCATGGAGGCACCAGTCATAGATGGTGCCTCTTGTTGCGCTTAAAATATCTTCTGTGATCAAAAATGCAGTTCCCTTTAAGCTAGCGGAAGAAATTTCTTTTTCAATCGTGTTTTTAATCGTCTGGTAAAAAAAACGATCTGGATTTAAAATATATTTTTCAGAACAGGAAAGTTGGTTTTTGAAATATTGCAAAGCTGCAGGGACACCCATTCTTTCCATGGAAGCTGCCTGTTCAGATATTAAAAAACGAATGGCATCCAAATTGTCTGCGGGATGTCCGGCGAACCAGGCAAGTTCGACTTCTTGATCAAACAGGCGGTATCCTTCGTCCAGGATATTTTCTTTGCCTCATCATGCGACAAAGTCCCGGACAAAAGTCCGGGCTTTTCTGTTATGGTGTTTTGGACAACAAATCAGGAGTCTGTTTTAAGGCTTCCCGTACTTTATTATATCGTGTTTTTCCAACAGGAATCTGGATGTCATTTGTCAGTGTAATGGAATAACGCCTTATTTCTAAAACATATAAGGGGTTTACAAGCCAGCTTTTGTGACACTGTATGAGAAAAGGCATCAGTTCCAGCAATTGATTCAGATTTTTGCGGATACAAAAGCTTTGTGTTGATGTATAAATCATGGTATCACGATACATGATCGAAATATAGAGGATTTCAGATGGAAGCAGGTAATGAATGCCGCCGTCAATATCTTTCAGGAGAAGTCGTTTTTCTTTTTTGATCTGTCTGTTTTCGGCAAGGAGCATATAATCATACCAACGATTGACCGTTCCTTTTTGACGGATGATATCATCCAGATTTCCTTCCAGAGGAATGTCTCTTGCCATGGTGCAATGTAAATGCAAAAGCTTAAATCCATTTGGGGTTAATTTCCATATAAAGGTTGCGCGCTGGCGGGTATAGAGAAAAGTTTCTTCATTCTTCCAGGCGGATGCAGAAAAACGTCCATACACAGCATAAGCATGATTGGTGTGAGAGAGGATATGGTATTCTTCATCATATACTTTGGCTGAGTTTTCCTGTTGTTCTTCTTTCGTGATCTCTAAAAATTCATCAATCCCTTTGCTGTATTGAACGTCATAGGAACCGATCCAGACAAAATTTTCATCTAACAGGCTGACAAATGTATCCATGTCTCTGTCGAAATAAGAATGAAAGACAAGACTGGACTGCTGGATCAATTCTTGTTCCAAAGTATCGCGTCTGCGTATCTTCGAGCACATAAAATCTCTCCTTTGTAAAAACTACATATATTATAACAGAAAAAATATTCCCGTAGAATACAACTTTTCCTGTTGAGGACACATGGGTTGAAAGTAAAAGTTGAGTTTGGTAGCATAAAAACGATATCAATTGATAAGTTTCATTTAGACAACAGGGAGGGGAATCAATGAAAAAGCAGTATTTAGCAAAGCGCCTGTTTGCTTTGATTTTGGCGGTCTCTGTGTGTGCAGCTGCAATACCGGTGCCGGTCAGAGCAGAGGAGACAACTGCTTCACAAGAGACAGATGTTTCAGAGGAGACGGCTGCTTCAGAGGAGGAAACAGGGCAGCAGGACGCTTTCACACTGTCAGAAGAACAACAGGATGATCCGATGCCGGAAATGGAAAATGACAGCCCGTCTGCAGAAGTGCAAACTCAGGAGCAAGCAGAATCTGCAGTTGTAGAGGTCAATGGCAATCAGATCAAGAAAGGTGAACTGGTACAAAAGATAGAAGAAGCGACAGGTCTTAAGATCAATCAGCCACTAACAGGACCGACAGTAAGATTGGTTGGGAATGGTGCAGAGGAACGAATTGCGACAAAAGGAGTTCCACATGGAGAAAATATGTCTTTAAAATCTGGACAATACGAAGTTCAGTTTTCTACCAATTTCGTCGATACCAAGTGGGAAGTCAAAGCGATTCTGGAAATAAAAGTTTTTTATCAGGTGAATTTTAATGTGACAGGTGCGCCAGAGGGCGGTGTTTTGGTCGATGGGGCAGAAAGCAGCACAGCAAAAGTTTACGAAAACCAGTCGCTTACCTTTCAGACAAAAGCAGTTTCAGGGTATGAAGTGACAGTGCAAAATGGTGAAGAGGTCATTACACCGGATAAGAATGGAAATTATACGATCACACCTTCTGCAAACCAGGAAGTTTCTGTTATTTATCAGGTAAAAGAAGCAGAAGGTTCCAAAGTTACTGTCGAAGCGACAGAAAATGGAAAGGTTACAATCAACGGGAAGGAAGACAGTGAGGCGATTGTGCCGGTGGGAGGACAGATAGTGATCGAAGCAACTCCGGGCAATGGATATGCGGTGACAGCAATCGCGGTCAATGGAGAAGCTAAAACACCTGTATTTGAGGAACGCAAAGGAAAAGTTACGCTGACTGCAGAAGAAGGACAGAATTATACAGTTACAGTTACATTCAAAAAAGCGCAGATTGCAGTCAAGGATGATCCGACAGTTTCCTTTTATAAAGGACAGAAAAAAGAGATCACTCTTCAGAAAATCTTCGACGCAGTTGTAGATGGTACAAATTCTGTGCCGGATACTCTGAGTCTGCAAGATGTGACGATCCAATATAAAGCAGGATATACAGGCCTGACCTGGAAAGAGATTGATTACATACCAGGTGCATTGGAAGTTACTCTTCACGAATTTGGAGGAAAAGCGACAGAAGAAAACCCGGCTTCTGAGCAGGTACGCATCAAATATACAGGAAATGAACAGTATCCAGGTGCTGAGATCACAAAGGATATTACGGTGAAACTGGAAGATAACAGACAGGAAAGTATCATCGAGGTCCAACAAGATGCTTCCATGGTATATTCTTCAGAAGATGCCGAGGTGAAAGAACGGCTGTATCAGGCATTGCAGCCAGTGGTGAAAAGTTCAGAAACAGGCGAGATCATTGAAACAACGGCAGAAGATTTTACCTATCAGTATGAGAAAATGACGGTAGGAACGAAGAGCGTGACACTTACCTATAAAGGAAATGATGCATACAAAGGTTCGACAGTTACAGCAAATGTACTGGTAGAAAAGGCAGATTCCTATGCCATTGTCAATTCTCAGAACATTACATATGGAGAAACATTTGAACCGGTATTTTCATCCAGTCCATTGGATGCGAATGTAATAGGGATTATTGCAGGCGCCGATTCCAGTATGGGAGGATATCTCAGCCTGGAAGCTTCCAGTATTACATTAAATGACCTTGCAGGAACAGATATCCCGGTGATCGGAACAACATCTTTACAAAAATTTATCACAGATATGTATGGAGATGAGTTTAAGATCCGTCAACTGACAGATGTGATCCAGAAAATTGCAAATCTGATTCCGGGCGGCGGAAATCTGGGGCAGATCCTAGATGGGATCAACCAGGCGATCACGATCATTGATCAAGTTGCACCGGGAATTCTGGACACCAAAGTAGTTCTGGGAAAAACTCCGGAAAAAGCTGGAATTTATACGGCAATTGGAATCACTGCAAATGCAAATTATAAGACATCTGTAAATGTAGGCATTCTGACAGTGTCACCAAAGACTACGAATCTGAAATTGAAATTTTGCCAGGAACTTCCGGAAAATGGAAAAATAAAATATGCGGAGGCGAAAGAGTTTCAGTTTGGCGCGCAGCTCTATGATGAAGAAAAACCGGTAGAGTCCAATCTTCAGATGCTGTATACAGGAGTAAAATGGAATGGACAGCCTGTAGTAAGCAGCGAACCGATCCTCGAGCCGGGAACTTATATAGAAAGTGCCTGTGTATTAAATGGAGATTACGCAGTAGCGCCGATCAGTCGAAAATATACTGTAGAGAGAGAAAAAACGGTTTTAAAATTTGAAAAAAGGAAGCTGACTGCAACATATGATGGAGAAGAGCATCCTTTGAAAGCTGTTATTTACGGAGAAGACGGTGAGCCGATCGAGGGAGTAGAGCCGACTGTTATCTACACAAACATCAAAACAGGGCTCGACGTGACAACTCAGGCGCCGGTAGATGCCGGAAGCTATATGGCAACTGCATTTTTTGCAGGAAATGAGCAGTATAAACCAAGTAAGATCACTGCAGAAAATCTGTTTGGAACAGTAAAGATCAAACGGGTAGAGTATGCAGAAGTCCAAATTTGTGATCTGACAACCACGTATGGAGATTTAACAGAACTTACGCCTGTATATGGAGAGACTTATGTGGTCACAGATGAAAGAATACCAGAAAAGGACAGAGACGGTATTTTAAATGAACTGCATTGTACAGACAGTACACACCAGGCAGGGACTCACGAGATTGCGGGAACGCTGAGAGATGGATTAAATGGAAATTATAAACATATCGAAGTTTTACCGGGTATTCATACTGTAAAACCATATGAAGTGACGGTCTGGCCTTCGGCAGTGAGTAAGTACGAAGGAGAAGAGGATCCAGAGTTAACGTGGAATTGTGAAGATTCACTTCCGAACGGAGAAACGCTGGCAAGTTTGGGAGATATTATTTTAACGAGAGAACCGGGAGAAGAAGCGGGAACTTATGATATTTTCCTCTCTGATGAATCTAAGATCAATGCCAATTATCAAGTAACGTTGATAAATGGAGCAGATAAGTTTGAGATTAAACCAGGTCATAAGACGATCATTCTTAATTTTGTGGACGAATCCGGCAATCCGGTATTGTCTACAGACATCAAGGTAGAAAGTGACGCAACCTATTTCCATACCAGCCTGATCCAGGATAAAGTTCCATCCGGCTGGGAACTGAAAGACGTAGGAGATATTGCAATCGCAGAGGATAACACAGCGACTGTAGTGCTCCGTGAAAAAGCGCATACCAAAGATGTCACTGTAAATTATGTTACAGAAGATGGAGAGAACGTTGGAACAGAAAGTGTCACAGTAGAAAAAGAATATGATTACATCGAAACAAGCTGGCTGAAAGAAGTACCGGAATACTATGAGATCGTAGAGCCGGGAAAAGTCACGATCGGAGAAGACAATACAGCAGAAGTTGTTGTGCGTAAGACGATGAAAAATGTGATCGTCAACTTCGTGGACGAATCCGGCAATCCGGTATTGTCTACAGATATTAAGGTAGAAAGTGACGCAACCTATTTCCATACAAGCCTGATCCAGGATAAGATTCCATCCGGTTGGGAACTGAAAGAGGTAGGAGACGTTGCAATTGCAGAAGATAATACAGCGACTGTAGTACTTCGTGCAAGTAAAAAACCAGAAGAGCCAAATAAGCCGGAAGAACCGGACAAACCAGAGAAACCGAATAAACCGTCGGATTCCGACAGACCATCAGAATCTGAAAAACCTTCTGATTCTCATAAAGTTCCAATGACTGGTGACCAGTCACCGGTGGGAATGGCTGCTCTGGGATTGCTCGCATCAATGGGATTGCTCATAAGCAGGAAACGAAAATAGTTTTTAGAGTATGAAATAAAGTGTGTAAGTTATTGGAAACAAAACTTATGCACTTTATTTTATGCAAAAATGCGTATCGAAAGGGAATGGAGTATTCCTGTGCCAAAATTATTTGTGGAAAAATTTGATGTACTGCTTTATAATAACCATATCCATTTAAGGTGGTAAATCATACAAAGATATTATACGAGGAGAAACACAAGTGAATTTTTTGAAAGAGGTTATCCAGATATACATTGAGAGAAAAGACTGGTTTTTAGAGCTGATCGCAGTGCACATCGGATTGTCGCTGGTTGCAATTTTATGTGCAGGTGTGATTGGGCTTCTTCTGGGCATCTGGATATCAGAACATGAAAAAGCGGCGGGACCGGTACTGGCAGTTGCGAATGTATTTTATACCATCCCGTCCATTTCTCTTCTGGGAATGCTGATCCCACTTTTAGGAATTGGGAATACGACAGCAATCGCAGCCCTGACGATTTATGGGATCATGCCGATGGTAAGAAATACGTATGCGGGGATCAAAGGGGTAAGTGAAGAGATTATTCTGGCAGCTGAGGCCATGGGAAGTACCAGGCTTCAGATTATGAGGAAGATCAAATTGCCGCTGGCAATGGGAGTGATCATAGCAGGGGTCAGAAATATGGTAGTCATGACGATCTCTGTGGCAGCGATCGCTTCTTTTATCGGAGCAGGAGGTCTGGGAGTTGCCATTTACAGGGGAATCACAATTTATGATACGGCCATGACATTTTGCGGAAGTTTTCTTATCGCATTGATCGCGCTGATCTGTGATTTCCTGTTGGGGATGTTAGAAAAACGAATGAAGAAAGGAAAAAGTATATGAAAATGAAAAAAATTGCAGCAGTGTTGCTGGCAGGAGCCATGGTATTGACAATGGCAGGATGTGCCGGGAAGAAAGAAGAACCGATTAAAATTGCAACAAAACCGATGACAGAGCAGTATATTTTAGGGGAAATGCTGAGTCAGCTGATCGAGGAGAAAGCGGGATATAAAGTAGAACTGACCAAAGGCATCGGGGGAGGTACGAGCAATATCCAGCCGGCTATGGAAAAGGGCGAGTTTGATCTGTATCCTGAGTATACCTCCAGCGGGTGGATCATGGTTCTGGGACACGAAGCAGGAGAAGTCAGTGATGAAGAAATGTTAAGCAAGCTCCAGGAAGAGTATGAAAAAGAGTTTGATATGACGTGGATCGGACTGTATGGATTTAACAATACGTATGCAGTTGTGACAACGAAAGAAGCAGCGGAAACCTATCAGCTGGAGACTTGTTCCGATTTGGCAAAAGTGTCAGATCAGCTGGTATTTGGCGGTAACCCGGATTATATCGAACGGGCAGATGGATTTCCGGGGCTTTCAAGAATGTATGGCCTGAATTTTAAAGAGGTAAAGGATATTGACATCGGATTAAAATATGAGGCGCTGAAAAAAGGGGACATTGATGTAACGAATGGTTATACTACAGATGCACAGATCAGCCAGGATGATGTAAAGGTTCTGAAGGATGATAAGAATTATCAGACGAACTATTATTGTTCTACCGTTGTCAGAAAAGACGCCTTGGAAAAATACCCGAAATTGGAAAAAACACTGGAGACGATGGATGGAATCCTCACAGATGAAAAAATGGCAGAACTGAACTATCAGGTAGAAGAGGAAGGAAAAGATGAAGCAAAAGTAGCAAGAGAGTTCCTGATCTCTGAAGGCCTGTTGGAAAAATAGAATCTGCAGCAAAGGATAAAAAATGGAAATGATTCGATTTGAACATGTAAACAAAAGTTTTGGAGCGGAAAAGGTTTTGGTTGATTTCAGTCTGCATATAGAAGAAGGCGAATTTCTGACTGTGATCGGCCGTTCCGGATGTGGAAAAACAACGATGCTGCGTATGATCAATGGGCTTCAGATTCCGGATTCCGGGAAAGTATTGGTGGAAGGGCAGGATGTGGCGAAGGCAGATTTGATCGCTTTGCGAAGAAGGATCGGATATGTGATCCAAAACAAAGGGCTGTTTCCTCACATGACGGTGGAAGAAAATATTACATATGTACCCGTGATCAGCGGAAAGAAAGACAAGCAGGAAAACCGAAAGCTGGCACTGCGTTTATTGCAGACTGTCGGGCTAGCGCAGGAGATGGCAGATCGATATCCGGCAGAGCTTTCCGGCGGTCAGCAGCAGAGAGTGGGGATTGCCAGAGCGCTGGCAGCGGATGCGAAGATTTTGTTGATGGATGAACCCTTTGGTGCGCTGGATGAGATCACAAAACGGGCTATGCAGGATGAGATGTTGTCTTTACAGAAAAAGCTTCATATGACGATCGTGTTTATTACACACGATATCCGGGAAGCAATGAAACTGGGAGACCGTGTGCTTGTGATGGAAAAAGGAAGGATTGCCCAGATTGGAATGCCACAGGAGATCCGGGAATATCCGGCAGATGATTTTGTAAGAGAACTGACACAGTGGTGATAAAAAAGGGAATCTGCGATTCTTCGCGATTCCCTTTATCATGGACCTGGCGGGAGTCGAACCCGCGTCCAAAAGCCTATCCCATGTACTTCTACTATCATAGTCAGTTCTTTTTGATTCCCCCGACTGCACGAAAACGGACATCCTTACAGCTTCGGTAGCTTCATGATACGCCTGACAGCTCAAAGCTTTGCTGCCATCGTTTCTCACAAAAGTCGATGCCAGATTCTCAAGGTGTGAGTGCCCTGAGGCTGACAAGCAGCAACTAGGCTGCTAACGCGTAATTTTCGTCTGCGTTTAATTTTAAGTTTGCGATTTGACGCATCTGCCTGCGGATAGCTTCTCCATCTTCAAGACCCCTGTCGAAACCAGTACAAGCCCTGAATTATACGGTTTATCACCGTTCTACTTATAATATAGGAGAATCTGATAAAAAGTCAAGGGGAAACTTGTAACAGATTTGGATTTTTCGTTTATTTTCTGGAAAATTGTGATAAGATATAAAATAGGTTTTGAAAAAACAAAAGCAGCGGGAGTTTTGATTGAAGAAAGGGGAGAGCATATGCCGACAACGTATACACATTATCGATTTGGAAAAGATGTTCTGGATGCACTTCCGAGAAGAATCCGGACGGCAATGGAGACAAACAGAGAATTATTTGACATCGGTCTGCACGGACCGGATATTTTGTTTTATTATAGAGCGCTGATTCCCAATTCTGTGAGCGGACAGGGATATGGAATGCATAAGCAGATGGCGGATTTGTTCTTTGAAAGGGCGAAAAAGGTAATCGCCGATGCAGATGACAAAACTATGAGCAGGGCTTATATCTATGGCTTTATCTGCCATTTTGCGCTGGACAGTGAGTGTCATCCTTATGTAGAAAAGATGATCCAGAAAAGTGGAATCGGTCATTCAGAGATTGAGATGGAGTTTGATCGTTATCTGTTGACAGAGGACAAATTTGATCCTTTGACTTACAGGCAGACGGAGCATATTCACGCTACTGAGAAAAATGCAAAGGTAGTCGCGCCGTTTTTTGATCATGTGACTGCCCAGCAGGCGAGAAAAGCACTGAAAGGGATGCAGTTGTGCCATAAAGCGTTGTATGCACCGGGAAAAACAAAGAGAAATCTGTTGTTTGGAGCAATGAAGACAGCAGGACAGTATGACAAGTTCCATGGGCTGGTGATGAGTGAAGAACCGAATCCAAAATGCAGGGAATACTGTCTGTTATTGAATAAATTGTATGAGGGTGCAATCCCTGTGGCAGTAGATTTGATCATGAAGTATCAGAATTATCTGCTTGGAACCGGTGATCTTCCGAAACGGTTTCACTGTACGTTCGGGGCAGGTGACAAGTGGGAGGAACTGGTGCTGTGAGAAAGAAGGCATGGACGTTTGGCATTCTGACAGGACTGCTGTTGTCTGTGCTCTGCCCGTTTACAGTACAAGCTCAGATTGCATCACCGCAGGCGTTTCAAAATCTGTCCTGGAAGATGGTGAAGGAAGAGTCGATCGAAACAGAACATGGAGTAGTACAGTCCATATGTGCGACAGACGATTACATCGTTTGTCTGGAAAACGTGCTGGATGGAAGTGGACAGCCGGATATTGTAAAGGCATACTATCGCAATGACAAGGATAAAAACGGCAATCCGGTCGAGCAGTATTCCCTTGCAATGCAGGTACAGGAGACAGATTATGAACATGCCAATGGAATGGCATATAATCCGAATACCAATGAGATCGCGGTCAGTCTTTATACCAGTTATCAGAAGGAAAACAGAGGATGTCTTTTTATCATGGATGCAGATACACTGAAATTCAAGCGCAAGGTGAAAGTGACAGATTCCTATAATATCCTGGGAATCGGTTATGATTCGGCAAATGACAGGTATGTGATCCAGACAAATGCAGATGGAGGATATCAGTTTAAGATTTTAAATAATGAGTTTCAGGTCACAGAAGACCTGGGAGATCTGGGCGGTTATGCAGGGGATGGAAATTATCAGGATCTGTGCGTGACAGAAGATTATGTTTTGAATTTTCCTCTGACACTGTTCTCGGGAAATGGTGATTTTCTGAATGTATACTCTCTTTCTGAAAAGAAACTGCTGTATTATGAAAAGCTGGATTTTCAGTTTGAGGATAATGTCACCAGTGATGAGCCGGAATCAATCTGCGAGTTAGATCCGGGAGTCTTTCTGGCGGTTGTGAATGTCACATTATCTGACGGGACAAAGAAGGTCAGATTGTACAGGATGGAAGTGCCTTACCAGTATGAGGTTGAAGTAAAGGTTCAGGTTGGGGAGGACAAGCCGTCAGTTTCCAGGAAAACAGTGCTGCGCGGAGAAGCATTTGAGGCAGATTATCCGGAGAAAGAAGGATACAGAATCGCTTCAGTTAAGATTGATAAAAAAGAGATCGATCTGGAAAAGTATCAAAGCAAATATACTTTGAAATCCGTACAGGGGGCACATACGATTTCTATCGTTTATGAAAAGAAACTCGCAATGTGGAAGATCATACTGCCTGTTTGTGTCGGAGTGGTACTTTTGTCAGCGGGCTTTGTCTTTTACTTAAGAGTCCTGCAGATACGGCGGATCCGCAGGCGCAAACTGGAAGCGGAAAAACGCCGCAGAGCGCGAATCAAATGGCACAACGACGAGTGGAATATCGACGAAATTTATTGAATTTTCAGAAACAGTTCATAAAAAAAGAACTGTTTCTTTTTTTGCCTCATGCTATAATAAAGCGGAAAGGATGGGTAATGTATGGACACATTTGTAAAGTTGGAAAATATTACAAAGATTTATCATATGGGAGAAGTAGAGATCCGGGCAGTAGACGGAATTGATTTCTCGATACAAAAAGGTGAATTTGTAGTGATTGTAGGCCCAAGTGGGGCAGGAAAGACGACGGTTTTGAATATACTTGGCGGGATGGATACTGCCAGTGGCGGTCGGATCACAGTGGACGGTCAGGATATTACAAAGTACAGCGAGAGGCAGCTGACGGGATACCGGAGGGACGATATCGGGTTTGTGTTTCAGTTTTATAATCTGATCCCGAATCTGACTGCTCTGGAGAATGTAGAGATGGCGCTTCAGATCTGCCGAAATCCGCTGGATGCAAGAGCAGTATTAAAAGAAGTCGGGCTGGAGGAGCGAATGGATAATTTCCCGGCACAGCTTTCCGGGGGAGAGCAGCAGAGAGTTTCTATCGCAAGAGCTCTGGCTAAAAATCCAAAGCTTCTTCTATGTGATGAGCCGACCGGAGCGCTGGATTATAATACCGGAAAGGCGATCCTGAAGCTTTTGCAGGAGATGTGCAGGGAAAAGGGAATGACGGTGATCGTGATCACACACAACTCGGCACTGGCACCGATGGCCGACCGTCTGATCAAGATCAAAAACGGAAAAGTATCCAGTATGAAAGTAAACGAGAATCCGATATCCATAGATGAGATTGAGTGGTAGGGGGATGAGATGAGAAAAAAAGCACTGCGAAAAGATTTTTATATGGAAATACGAAAGAGCTTCGGAAGATTTCTCTCCATTTTTTTCATTGTTGCCATAGGAACTGCGTTTTTTTCGGGAATCCGGGCAGCGGAACCGGATATGCGCTTATCGGGAGACGCGTATTTTGACCAAAGTAAGCTGATGGATCTGCAGGTAATCAGTACGATGGGGCTGACAGCGGATGACTTGCAGGCGATACGGGAGATCAAGGGAGTGGAACAGGCACAGCCTGTCTATTCCATGGATGCATTGTGTGATGTGGACGGCAGTCAGAAGGTCGTACATATTTTTTCCTCTCAGGATGGGATAAATGAGCTGAAGGCAGAAAAGGGGCGTATGCCCGAGAAAGCGGACGAGTGCGTGGCAGATGCAGATTTTCTGGCATCCAGCGGATATCAGATCGGAGATAAAATCACATTTCTGAAGGATGAGGATACAGAAGTGACAGAAGAACTGACACAGAGCACCTTTCAGATCGTGGGAAGTGTGAGCAGTCCGGAGTACATTTCCTTTTCCAGAGGAAGCAGTATGATCGGAAACGGAAGTGTCAGTGGTTTTATATCAGTACTTCCGGAAAGCTTTCAGATGGATGCGTATACAGAAATTTCGATTCAGGTGAAAGGCGCAAAAGAAGAGACTGCTTTTACAAAAGAGTATGATAATCTGGTGGATGAGACAAAAAAGAAGGTGGAAGCGATCCAGTCGGAGCGTGAGGATATCCGTCGGGAAGAGCTGATGCAGCAGATGGATCAGAAGCAGGCAGAATTACTGGCAGAAGTTCCGCCGGAGGCGATGGAAATTGCAGCACCTCAGCTCCAACAGCAGATCGAGCAGCAAAAGACAAGCCTGGAACAGGGAAAGTGGTATGTAAATGACAGGGAAGATCTGACAGAGTACAGTGGATACGGAGAGAATGCCGACCGAATGCGGGCCATCGGGAGAGCATTTCCTGTTTTATTCTTTTTAGTTGCGGCGTTGATCAGCCTGACTTCTATGACGCGTATGGTGGAAGAGCAGAGGACTCAGATCGGAACACTCAAAGCGCTGGGATATTCCAGACGTTCCATTGCCGGAAAATATTTGGGATATGCATTCTGGGCGACAGTGGGAGGCTGTGTGTCCGGTGTGCTGGTTGGAGAAAAAATCCTTCCTTATATTATTGTGACAGCTTATGGAATTATGTATCCTCATATGAATACGGCTGTGATTCCATATAACCTTTACTATGGAGTTTCAGCATCACTGACGGCTCTGTTGTGTACGATGGGAGCTACATTGTTCTCTTGCTATAAAGAATTGAGAGAACAGGCTGCGGAATTGATGCGTCCGCCTGCCCCGAAAAAAGGAAAACGAGTATTTCTGGAGAAGATTCCATCCTTGTGGAGCCAGTTCAATTTTATCTGGAAGGCAACAATCCGGAATCTGCTGCGTTATAAGAAGCGGTTTTTTATGACAGTGTTTGGAATTGGCGGGTGTATGGCTCTGCTTTTAGTGGGATTTGGCCTGCGGGATTCTATTGTTGATATTGCGAAGCTTCAGTATCATGAACTTCAGCTCTATGATGCCAATATTATTTTAAATACCAGCGCCAGTAAGCAGGAGCAGAATAATGTGGAACAGGAGTTGTACTGGAATGATCAGGTAGATAAGACTGCGGTGGGATATCTTGGTCAGATGAAGGTAAAACATGGGAACGAAGAACAGGAAGTATATCTGAATGTTCCGGAAGATCTGCAGGATTTTGAAGAAATGGCAGTATTTCGTGATCGCAGATCTCATACACAGTATGATCTGGAGACGGAGGGGGTAATCCTTACAGAGAAGACAGCGAAACTTCTGGAAGTAAAGGAAGGGGATACGATCACGCTCTGCCAGACAGGAAAAGAAGATGTCAAAGTAAAGGTCGGAAAGATCTGCGAAAATTATATCGGGCACTATCTGTATATGAGTCCTGAAATGTACCAGTCTCTGTATGGGGAAGAACCGCAGTATAACAGTGTGTATTTCCAGATGAAAGAAGGATATGAAGATCAGCTGGAGGTTTTGGGTGAGGATATCTTGAAAGGAGAAGGAGCACTGAATATCAGCTATACAGATTCCATCGAAGATCAGCTGGATGACATGCTTGGAAGTCTGGATATTGTAATGGCAGTGCTGGTTATTTCGGCAGGGCTTCTGGCATTTGTCGTATTGTATAACCTTAACAGTATCAACATTACAGAGAGAAGAAGAGAACTGGCAACATTGAAGGTACTTGGATTTTATGATAATGAAGTATCGGCATATGTATACAGGGAAAATATGATACTGACTGTGATCGGCGGCGTTGCCGGTATGATTCTCGGAAGTATTCTTCACCGGTTTGTGATCGTGACAGTAGAAGTAGATTCTGCGATGTTCGGACGCAGTATTGAAATGTCCAGTTATGGATACAGTTTTCTGATTACACTTGCATTTTCTGTATTTGTAAATCTTGTCATGTATTTTAAACTCAAAAAGATTGATATGGTGGAGTCATTAAAGAGTGTAGAATAAATTCAGAAATTTCACAGTACGGACATAAATCTTTGATATGATGAAGCTAAAGAGTGGTTGCTGTTCACAGTAACAAAGAGTGGCAAGATGAGGAGTGAGGAAAAGATGGATAAGACGAAAATTTTAGTAGTAGATGATGAGAGCAGGATGAGAAAGCTGGTAAAGGATTTTCTTGTGAGGCAGGGATATACCGTGTTAGAGGCCGCAGACGGCATGGAGGCAATGGACTATTTTTATGAGGATAAAGATATTGCGCTGATCATTTTAGATGTGATGATGCCGAAGATGGATGGATGGCAGGTTTGTCGGGAGATCCGTATGCATTCAAAGGTGCCGATCATCATGCTGACGGCAAGATCGGAAGAGCGGGATGAGCTGCAGGGATTTGATCTGGGAGTGGACGAATATATTTCCAAGCCGTTCAGTCCGAAAATCCTGGTAGCCAGAGTAGAAGCAATCCTTCGAAGGACGCAGGGAAGCGGAAACACAGATGAGATTTCAGCCGGCGGAATCGTGGTGGACAAAGCGGCACATACAGTGATGAGTGATGGATCACCGGTAGATCTGAGTTTTAAAGAGTTCGAGCTTTTGACATATTTTATCGAGAATCAGGGAATTGCACTTTCCAGAGAAAAGATTCTGAATAATGTGTGGAATTACGACTATTTCGGGGATGCCAGAACGATTGATACCCATGTCAAAAAACTCAGGAGCAAGCTGGGGGACAAGGGAGAATATATCAAGACCATCTGGGGGATGGGCTATAAGTTTGAGGTAGAGTAATGAAACATTCGATCAAAAGGCAGATGACCGTAGTATTCAGCGGACTGATCATTTTTATTCTGGTCATGATGTTTCTCGTATATTCCAAGTGTCTGGAGACATACTACATCATGCATAAGGAGAGGGACCTTCTGGAAGTGCATAAGACAGTAGGAACGGCACTGGCACAGGGAAATAGGGAAGATGAGCGCGCGTGGAAAGTGATGGAGCGTACGAATATATCCATGCTTGTCTTACAGGATAATCAGGTGATTTTCTCGCCGAGAGGAGATCAGGAACAGCTTGTCAGCCAGCTGCGCGGATATGTATTTAATCAGAATCAGGATGAAGGAGAGCTTCTGAAAAGTACGGACAACTATGAAATACGAAAGATCAGAGATCCGGTAGCAGGAATTGACTATCTGGAAATGTGGGGAACCTATTCTAAAGGAGAGATCTTTATTCTGAGGAGTCCATTGGACAGTATCTGGGAGAGCACGGCGCTTGCAAACAAGCTGCTGGTCTATGTCGGAATTGCGGCACTGGTGCTGGGAGGAATTCTGGTATCTTTGTTTGCGAGAAAGATTACAGAGCCGATCACACAGCTTGCTTCCCTTTCCAGACGGATGTCAGAGCTGGATTTTGACGCAAGGTACACCGGAGGTGGAGAGGATGAGATCGGAACGCTCGGGAATAATTTCAATATTATGTCCGAGCGTCTGGAGAAGACAGTTTCGGAACTGAAGCGCGCCAATAATGAGTTGATGAAGGATATTGAGAAGAAAGAAAAAATGGAAGATATGCGGAATGAATTTCTGGGCAATGTTTCCCATGAGTTAAAAACGCCGATCGCTTTAATCCAGGGATATGCAGAAGGATTGAAAGAAGGCGTCAGTGATGATCCGGAAAGCCGGGAGTTTTATTGTGATGTGATTATGGATGAAGCTTCCAAGATGAATCTCATGGTCAAGAATCTTCTGACGCTGAATCAGCTTGAGTTTGGAAATGATGAAGTTATATTCGAACGTTTTGATGTCTCCAAACTGATCCAGGGTGTGATCCAGAGCTGTGAGATCCTGATCCAGCAGGCCGATGCGAAGATTGATTTTATCGGTGAGAGTCCGGTTTATGTGTGGGCAGATGAGTTCAAAACAGAGCAGGTGATCCGCAATTATCTCACCAATGCGATCCACCATGTGGACAATGAGCGCAGAATCGAAGTCCGTGTCCTGTCAAAAGATGACATTGTTCGGGTGACGGTGTTCAACAGTGGTCATCCGATCCCTCAGGAGGATCTTGCAAAGTTGTGGGACAAGTTCTACAAAGTAGACAAAGCACATACCAGAGAGTATGGCGGTAACGGAATCGGACTGTCGATCGTCAAAGCAATCATGGAGTCCTTCCATCAGAAATACGGGGTCAGAAACTTTGACAATGGTGTGGAATTCTGGTTTGAGCTGGACGGGAAATCAGCTTTACATGAAGAACAAAATGCGATAAAATAATCTGCAAATGCAGGCATACAACGTGCCAACTGGAAACAGGAGGTGTTTTGTATGCCTTTTTTCATAGGAAAGAACGTTCAGATGAAAGGAGCACATACATGACAGTAATTATCGATTATGGCGCAGGAAATATCAAAAGTGTAGAAAAAGCACTGCTCTCTCTCGGACAGGAGGTCGTGATCACAGATGATGCAGATACGATTTTAAATGCCGAAAGGATCATACTTCCCGGTGTCGGCGCGTTTGGCAACGCGATGGCACAGCTTGAAAAAACCGGACTGGATGAAGTGATCCGCGAAGCTGTAAGAAGAAAAATCCCGTTTCTTGGAATCTGTCTTGGTCTTCAGCTCTTGTTTGAAAAGAGTGATGAAGCTTTGGGAGTGAAAGGCCTTGGGGTTTTAAAAGGGGAAGTGAAGAAGATTCCGGCAAAAAAAGGATTGAAGATTCCTCATATGGGATGGAATTCTCTGCATTTTGCGCATAATGGAAAGCTGTTTCAGGGAATCGAAGAGGGCGCATATGTTTATTTTGTGCACTCTTATTACCTGGAAGCAGAAGAAGAGTCGATCGTGAAAGCTTCTGCCGAATATGGGGTACATATCCATGCTTCCGTGGAAAAAGAAAATGTATTTGCCTGTCAGTTTCATCCGGAAAAAAGCGGTGAGACAGGTCTGAAGATCCTGAAAAATTTTACAGAACTGTAAGGGGGAAGAGGCGATGTTTACGAAGAGAATTATCCCATGTCTGGATGTAAATAACGGACGAGTTGTAAAAGGCGTGAATTTTGTGGATTTAAAGGATGCCGGGGATCCGGTAGAGATTGCGAAAGCGTATGACGCGGCAGGTGCAGATGAACTTGTGTTTCTGGATATTACCGCATCTTCTGACGGGCGCGGGACAGTGATCGATATGGTACGGGAAGTGGCAAAGTGTGTGTTTATTCCGTTTACAGTCGGCGGGGGAATCCGCACAGTGGAAGATTTTAAAGCACTGCTTCGCGAGGGGGCAGACAAGATTTCCATTAATTCTTCTGCGATCGCCAATCCGCAGCTGATCCGGGATGCAGCGGATAAATTTGGCAGCCAGTGTGTAGTGGTGGCGATCGATGCCAGAAAGAGAGAGGATAGAAGCGGCTGGAATATTTATAAGAACGGCGGACGCGTGGATGTCGGGATCGATGCCATTGAATGGGCGAAAAAGGTGGAAAGTCTGGGCGCAGGAGAAATTCTTCTTACAAGTATGGACTGTGACGGGACAAAAGCAGGATACGATTTGGAGCTGACCAAAGCGGTGGCAGAGAGCGTGTCCATTCCGGTGATTGCATCCGGCGGTGCGGGGACCGTGGAGCATTTCAAAGAGGCGCTGACAGACGGCGGCGCAGACGCAGCACTGGCGGCATCATTGTTCCACTATAAGGAACTGGAGATCCGGCAGGTCAAAGAATATTTGAGAGATCAGGGGATTTCCGTCAGACTAATATAGAACAAAAGAGAGGAAGTGAACATCATGTCTGGAATCAATGGAGACTGGTATGAAGCATTAAAGGGGGAATTTAAGAAACCTTATTATAAAACATTATTTAATACGGTCAATGAGGAGTATCGGACCAGACAGATTTTTCCGCCGGCGAATGATATTTTCAATGCGTTTCATCTGACACCTTTAAAAGATGTGAAGGTAGTGATTCTGGGGCAGGACCCGTACCACAATTTCAATCAGGCGCACGGGCTGTGCTTCTCGGTGAAAAAGGGAGTGCAGGTGCCTCCGTCTCTGGTTAATATTTATAAAGAGCTGCAGGATGATCTGGGCTGTACCATTCCGAACCACGGGTGTCTGACAAAATGGGCCGAGCAGGGAGTACTGATGCTCAATACGGTGCTGACGGTGCGGGCGCATGAGGCAAATTCCCACAGAGGAATCGGCTGGGAGGAATTTACAGATGCAGCGATCATGGCAGTCAACGCACAGGATCGGCCGATCGTGTTTATTCTGTGGGGAGCGCCGGCACAGCGCAAAAAACGGATGCTGAACAATCCGAAGCATTTGATCCTTGAGGCGCCGCATCCGAGTCCCCTGTCTGCATACAGAGGATTTTTCGGAAGCAGGCCGTTTAGCCAGACCAATCAGTTTCTGGAAGAACATGGGGTGACACCGATCGACTGGCAGATTGAGTAAGGCCATCAGGAATCCAGATACTGAAAAAGCTGGTTTACCGTATGTTCTACCATATCTGACTGATAGAAATAGTACAGCTTGTTATTGCGGACTTCATGGCATACAAAACCATTCAGATACAGCTGATTCATATGATGCGAAATGGTCGCAGTTGTCAAAGAGAGCCTTTTTGCCAGATCACTCTGGTAAGTGGGTTCTTTTTTTAAAATGGAAAGGATTGCCAGTTTGGTTGGATCCGAGAACATTTTTAGGTGTTCACTGAGCTGCTCTGTGGAGAATACTTCCCGGGAAAAAGTGTCAATAGCGCAGAACAGAATGCCCAGACGGACAATATTGGAACGTTGTGTTTTGTCAGCAAAAGAAGTATAAAAATCGGCCATATTACAGAGGGAAAGACAAGGGAGGATGCAGGTGTCCTGTGGGAGCGTCATTCCCATTCTGCGAAGCAGGATTTTCTGGCAGTCTTTGGAGGAAACCAGAGTATCACAGTATGTGTAAAGAGAATGATATTTGTTAAAAATCGGCTCAATTGCGGCGGCGATTTGTTTTAACAGGAGAAGACATTCTTCTATCCAGGTCTTTCCATCTAATAAAATCTGCAGCATGGCAAGTTTTTCAGGAGCATCCAGAGAACTTTTCAGGACACAGGATACCGGATCGGAAGGCGTTTCTTCAAGATGAAGGATGGAAGCGGTCCATTTTGCGCCGTGATCATCTTCAAAATGCCTGCAGATATCATCAAAAGAGACGCCGTGCTCCATGATATCATAGTAGATGTAAAAGAAATCACGAATGAAAAAAGTAGGAACATTCCCCTCATCTGGCGGTGTAAGCTGTGTATAAAGTGGATTTGAGAGATTCGGTGTGAGCGATTCGGAAGCTGCCATCATTTCCAGCAAAGGTTGGAAAAGCTCTGTGATCAGTTCTTTTTCCGGCCGCTTTGCGAGAATGCTGTTACGCATCGCGAGACAGTCATCCTTTAAAAGTTTTCGTGTTAAAATTCCAAATGCTTCTGCGTATAAATCAGGTGTCAGTTTGTTCATGGTTAAAAGTATTCCTTTCTAATCTAAATATTCTTATTTGAGTTTCGATATTTCCCGGTCAAAAAATTCCCCACATCTGCTGATCTTGAAAAGGAAAAGAAGCAGAAGAGAAAAGATCCCTGTTCCAAGAAAGATCATGGGGATTTTTATATAATGTACAATTCCTGCAAGCAGAAAAGAGAGAACCGGCATGATGGCACTTCCGGCAGAATTAAAAAATCCGGCGGCGCGGGCAAGGTATTCGGGTTCTACGATTTTGACAAACGTAGTATTGAGAAATGCCTGAAAAATTCCCATACCGCATCCCTGTATACAAAACAGTCCAATCCATACTGGCAGAGTCATGCCTCCATTCAGGGAAGGAAGGACTGCCAGAATCAGATAAAAGAGTCCCCATATCCCAAGAGAACACCAGGTATAGACAAAAGACGGCCGGATCAGTTTCTGGATTTTCGGATAGAAAAACAGAAGCAGCAGGCTCGATAAAATCGTCAGAATATCAGCGCAGGCAAGGTATTCTGAGGATTTGTGCAAGGTTCCGCTGATGTAGGCCGCCGAAAGGGAGGAAAGGATCGTGGCAAGTGCATTGCATAACAAAGCTCCGCTGACAAACAGAAGAAACAACTTGTTTTTGCAAAAATAAAGAACGCCTCCTTTTAGATTCTCCCAGTAATTAGTTTGCGTAATAGCCATATCCAGATGTTCTTCTACCTTCATCGCACCAATCAGGCATGCAGAAAGGAAAAAACTCAGCAGATCCAGACCGATGGCAAGGCCGGGGGCTATGGCCACAAGAACTCCTCCTGCAGCAGTTCCTGCGATCATACAGACCTGAGAACTGATCTGATTGAAGTTGATGCCCTCGTCAAGCTCTTCGTTGGCAAGCACTTTTGGCAGATAAGAAACTCCGGCGGGAATGCGAAATGCCTCGATACTATTAAAGAGAAAGGTAAATGCAACAAACATCCATGGCTGTAGAAAATCTGTCAGAAACAGCAGCAAAAATCCTGAAAGAGAGAGTCCGCGAAGGAGATCAGACCACACCATAACCTTTTGTTTTTGCATCCTGTCCACAAATGGAGCGGCCAGTGGCTGGAATAAAACAGTAGGAAGGACATTGGCTGCAAACACAATGGCAGAAAGACTGGCATTTTTCGTCAGAGCATAGGTCAGCCATGTGAATGCAATCGAATCAATCCCGTCACCAAGACGATTGATCATATTGGCAGACAAAAGTTTTGTATAGTTCCGATTTTTTAGGAGGGTACGGTACATACAGATCACAACCTTTCTTAAAATAATAGATAAATATCTAATAAAATTATAGAATATTATTAGATATATGTCAATAAATAAAAGCGGAGAGGTATTGTAAAGGCTGATTGAAACAGTAAACAGACAAGCTGTTTTATTACAATCTTAAGAAAATTTTAATAATTTACCAAGCAGAAATTTTTAAATTCTTTTATATAATGTAGTGCATTGGGAGGAGGTATGGTGTGAAAAAGATCATTGAAGTAAAGAATTTATACAAACTGTATAAGCTTGGAGATTCTGCAGTGCGAGCACTCAACGGAGTCAGTCTGGAGATTTATGAGGGTGAATTCTGTGCCATTGTAGGTACTTCCGGCTCAGGAAAATCGACGATGCTGAATATGCTGGCAGGTCTGGAAAAACCCACAAAAGGAGAAGTCATTATAGACGGACAGCATATTGAGAATTTAAAAGAAGATCAGCTTGTCAGATTCAGGAGAGAAAAAGTAGGATTTATCTTTCAGTCTTTTCAGCTTTTAGGCAGTATGAATGCGCTGGAAAATGTGGCGCTTCCTTTGAGTTTCCGCGGTGTGCCGAAAGCCCAACGCCTGAAAAAAGCGGATAAGATGCTGGATCTGGTCAAGCTGAAAAAGCATAAAAAGCATCTGCCAAACCAGATGTCCGGAGGACAGCAGCAGAGAGTCGGTGTGGCAAGAGCACTGGTGGTAGATCCGAAGATCATTTTTGCAGATGAGCCGACAGGAAATCTGGATTCCCGTACATCCCGGGAAGTCATGGCGCTGATGCAGCAGGTGGTCAGAGAGCAGAAGAAAACACTGGTCATGGTAACCCATGATGATCATCTTGCGGGATATGCAGATCGCATCTTCCATATTATAGACGGGAAAATCGTCAAAGTAGAAGACAATAGAAAAAAAGCAGGGGAACATGCAGAGCAGGGAGGAAATGAGCAATGAGACGATGGAAACAGGCAATGGGAGTGATCGTAAGTTTTGCACTGGTGGCGGCAATGCTGCTTCCGATGAGTGCACTGGCAAGAGAGCAGGCGATTCCCACGATACGACTGACACTCGGAAACGGACAGACAACACCACAGTATGCAGCAGGAGAGACAAGTGAACTGTTGATTCGGGTCTGGAACAAGGGAACACAGGATGCGGGGAATGTAAAGATTTCTCCGGTACTTGATGATGGGGCGAGCTGGCCGTTTGAAATCGCCGATATGAACAACGAACTGGAGCTGGGAACAATCCCGGCGGGACAGTACGCAGAAGCAGTCTGGAAAGATTTAAAGGTACGCGATGATGTGGAGACAAAATCATACAAACTGGCGTTTACAGTGACTTATGATGATGGTGAGAACCAATTCCAGAGTACACCGTACATCTTTGCGAAGACAACGGCAAAGCCGGAGGAAAAACCAGATGACAATAATAACAATAACAATGCACAGCCGGAAACACCGCAGGAGCCACAGGGCGGCGGGGAAAGTCTGGCTGGTGGAGTGACAAACACGGATCCGATCATCTCCGGAGGAGGAAGTGGCGGTGGAACTTCTACTGCTTCAGTACCGCGAGTGATCGTGACAGGGTTTAATACAGATCCGGGCGATGTCAATGCGGGAAGCAACTTTAAACTGATCATTCATTTGAAGAATACATCTTCCACGACAGCGGTTTCCAATATGCTGTTTGATCTTCAGGCACCGGCTTCCGGAACAGACGCAGCAGCAGAGGCGCCGGCATTTTTGCCTGCATCCGGTTCCAGCTCGATTTATCTGGATGGAATCCCGGCAGGAGGGACAAAAGATATTTCCATTGATCTGAATGCAAGAGCAGATCTTGTGCAGAAACCATACAGTATTGCGATGTCCATGAAATATGAGGACGGCAATGCCACACAGTTTGAAAGTGCTTCCAGTCTGGCAATCCCGGTAAAGCAGGCAGCCAGATTTGAATTGAGTGACATTGAAGTGGCACCGGAATCCGTTGCTGTTGGAGAAGAAGCAAATATTACCTGCAGTCTTTACAATACCGGACGAATCAAGCTTTACAATGTAAAAGCCAAATTTGAAGGGGAAGGTCTGACAGGAAAAGAAGTATTTGTAGGAAATATAGAGCCGGGGGCAACAGGTTCTATTGACGGAATCGTAACAGCAAATCAGGAGATGGATGAGACGAAAAAGTGTAAAGTCGTGATTTCTTATGAAGATGAAGCCGGAAAGAGTGCGAGTATGGAGAAAGAATTTCCTCTGACAGTAACACCTGCACAGAATCCTGCGGATATGATGCCGATGGAGGCAGAAGCACCGGAAAAAGGACTTCCGGTTGTTCCGATCGTGATCGCGGTTGTTGTGGTGGCAGGAATTGTTACAGTTGTGCTGCTGCTCAGACATAAGAAGAAAAAAATGACGGCTTTGGAAGAGGAGGACTTGCTGAATGAGGTGGATCGATTTACTGAGGATGAGTAGCAACAGTCTGAAACGAAGAAAGCTTCGGACGTTTTTGACAGTGCTGGGTGTCGTCATTGGTACTGCATCTATCGTAGTCATGATCTCGCTGGGTCTTGGACTTCAGGAATCGATGTATCAGGAAATTGAGCAATCCGGAGGTGTTACAAGTCTGACAGTGACAGGAAAAGGTTCTTCCCAGATGGGCGGTTTCTATATGGGGGATACCAACAAAGAAGAGGAAGCGAACAAATATACAACAGATGATGTGATCGAACAGATTAAAAAGCTGGATCATGTGGCAGACGTGCAGCCGGTTTTGTCAATTGATGCACTTTTAAAGAAAAACGGATATATCGGATACTGTTCTCTGACAGGTATGACAGAGGAAGGGCTGAAAGATCTGAATATCAAACTGGCACCGGGCGGAAGCCTTCCGAAAGCAGACAGTGCGGAACTGGATCTGGTTATCGGAAATAATGTCATTACAAACTTTTCAGAAGAATCAACAGGAAAGATGTATTGGGAGACAGGAGTGCTTCCGGATATAGATCTGGCTCATGATTCATTGTTTTTGATCCTGGATCAGGAGGGATATAATTCGAGTCAGTCGCCTTCTACGGGAGGGACAACAGCGGAGAGCAGCGGAGACGGCAAGACACAGAAGAGCACAAAGCCGCCGAAAAAGTATGTCGTGCGGGCAAGCGGCATGGTGGAAGGGGATGTGGATACATACAATGCAAATTCCTATTCTGTGTATTGTAACCTCGAGACATTGAAAAGTATGCTGAAAAAGGAGTTCAGCGGCAGAGCGATTCCGGGACAGCCGACTACAAAATCCGGAAAACCATATAAGGATTTTGTATATTCCTCACTGAAAGTCAAGGCAGATGACATTGACAATGTAGACGCACTGTCCACAGAAATCCGAAATATGGGATTCCAGGTGACTACAAATGTGGAGTATATGGACAGCATGAAAAAACAGTTTGCAATGGTGCAGGCGGTTCTTGGTGGAATCGGTGCCGTGTCACTGTTTGTAGCGGCGATCGGAATTGCCAATACAATGATGATGTCCATTTATGAGAGAACAAAAGAAATCGGTGTGATCAAGGTATTGGGATGCAGCCTGCGCAATATCAAGCAGATGTTTCTGTTAGAGGCAGCGTTTATCGGATTTATCGGCGGACTGGTCGGAAATATCTTAAGTTTTTTGATCTCTTTTGTGATCAATGCGATCGTGGCCAGCAGCGGGGCAATGGGAGTGGAAGGAAATATTTCCTATATTCCGATCTGGCTGGCAGCGGCATCCATGATTTTTGCAGTATTTGTGGGGATGGCGGCAGGATATTTCCCGGCACTTCGGGCAATGCGGCTGAGCCCATTGGCAGCAATCCATAACGAATAAAGGCAAATTATTAATTCAAATATTTCGCTATTGCAGAGGATGTATTTTTTATGTGCGAAGTTTGAGTATAAGAAAAGCAGGAATCAGTGCAGTTCCTGCTTTTTGAAATCATAAGTTTCGGGATATTTCTCTGATATGCGGAAGGTAATCGGAATCAAGGCGGCTAAATACTCTGCCAGAATTTCCCGACAGCCCCTTTTACGTAATAAGAAACGATGGAGTTTTCAAGGGGAAAATGAATTTCAACTTTCTCTTTTTAAATAATCGTGCTATAATGCAGAAAAGCATAAAAA
>ERZ773169.673-NODE-673-length-39574-cov-7.448797_pt1 | contig 39574 bp, 34 predicted proteins | sample MGYA00580536_ERZ773169 | MGnify/ENA primary metagenome ERZ773169 (study PRJEB29015, sample SAMEA2737814) | human gut metagenome | biome: human gut; feature: human-associated habitat; material: faeces | place: China | collected 2012 ... | reverse complement strand
ACATGTGCGGCGAAGAAAATACTTCTCAGGCTGCAAGTGTGGAATTTGTGCGCCGCCGGCGCACAAATTATGCGCGCGGCAGACTGCAATCCCCTTTGTCAAAAAGGAATACTTTTTGACAGTCTCAGGGCCGGCGTTCCCTTGTTGGAACGCCGGTCTTGCAAAAAATATACGTATGTGCTTATGCCTCGAGCTGCTGCGTGACCCAGGCGATCTGCGCCTCGACGCTCGGCACGGACGTGCCGCCGTAGGACACGCGCCGCGTGACGCAGTTTTTGAGGTCGATGGCGGCATACACGCCGTCGTCAAAGAGCGCGCTGAAGGTCTGAAACGTCTCGAGCGGCAGCTTTTCGAGCACGGTGTCATGCGCGATGCAGTAGGCCACGAGCTGGCCGGAGATCTTGTACGCGCTGCGGAAGGGCAGACCCTTCGTGACGAGGTAGTCCGCGAGGTCAGTCGCGTTGAGGAAGCCCGTCTGCGCCGCGTGGAGCATCTTGTCGGCGCGCACGGTCATGGTCGCGAGCATCGGCGCCATGACGCGCAGACACATCTTCACGGTGTCGACCGCGTCGAACACGGCCTCCTTATCCTCCTGCATGTCCTTATTATATGCCAGCGGCAGGCCCTTGAGCGCCGTGAGCATGGCGATGAGGTCGCCGTAGACGCGGCCGGTCTTGCCGCGCACGAGCTCGGCCATGTCGGGGTTTTTCTTCTGCGGCATGATCGACGAGCCGGTCGTGTAGCTGTCCGAGAGCTGCACGAACTGAAACTCCCAGCTCGACCAGAGCACCAGCTCCTCGCTCAGGCGCGAGAGGTGCATCATCTCGATGGCGTAGGCATCGAGCAGCTCGACGCAGAAGTCCCGGTCGGACACGCCGTCCAAACTGTTGCGCGCCACGTCGTCAAAGCCGAGCTGCTTGGCCTCAAAGAACCGGTCGGTGTCATACGTCGTGCCGGCGAGGGCGCAGCAGCCGATGGGCGAGACGTTCATACGCCTGACGGCATCCTGCATGCGGTCAATGTCGCGCAGGAGCATCATGGCATAGGCCATCAGGTGGTGGCCGAAGGTGATGGGCTGCGCGCGCTGCAGGTGCGTGTAGCCGGGCAGGATGTCGCCCTTGTGCGCCGCGGCCTGCTCCACGAGCGCCGCGAGCACGTCCTTCGTGAGCGCGATGATCTCCTGCGTCTCACGGCGCAGGTACATGCGCAGGTCGAGCGCGACCTGATCGTTGCGCGAGCGGGCGGTGTGCAGCTTCTTGCCAAGGTCGCCGATGCGCGCGGTGAGCACCTGCTCGACAAACATATGGATGTCCTCGCACGCGGGGTCAATGGCAAGCGCGCCGCTGTCCAGATCGTCGAGGATGCCCTGCAGCGCGTCGATGATCGCGTCGGCGTCCGCGGAAGGCAGGATGTGCTGCGCGCCGAGCATCGCCGCGTGCGCCATGCTGCCCGTGATGTCCTCACGGTACATGCGGCTGTCGAAGCGGATGGAGGAATTGAAATCGTCCGCGACCGGGTCGGTCACGCCGGCCGTGCGGCCCGCCCACATTTTTGCCATGGTGATGGTCTCCCTTCGTGCGTTATCTCAAACGAGACCCGCTTCGCCGGGCTCTCGTTTGAAAAAGATGCGGCTCGCTGCAGCGCACGCGCCATGCGCGCACATTTGCGAGGCGTTTGGAACGATCTTCCCGCGCCGGGAGGCCCGGCGCGGGGAGAAAATCTTACGATATATTTATTGTACCGCTTACATGCTCTTGCCGTCAACCTTCGCCTGCACGGCGATCGGCAGACCGTAGAGCTGGATGAAGCCGGCGGCGTCCGCCTGATTGTAGTCGCTCGCGCCGAAGGTGGCGATCTCCTCGGAGTACAGGGAGTACGGGCTCCAGACGCCGGCATTGATGATGTTGCCCTTGTAGAGCTTGAGCCGCACCGTGCCGGTGACGTGCTCCTGCGTCTTGGTCACGAACGCGCTGAGCGCCTCGCGCAGCGGCGTGAACCACTGGCCGTTGTACACCAGTTCGCCGAAGGTCACGGCGAGCTTCTGCTTTTCGTGCATGGTCATCTTGTCGAGGCAGAGCGTCTCGAGCACGCTGTGCGCCTTGTAAAGGATCGTGCCGCCCGGCGTCTCATACACGCCGCGGCACTTCATGCCGACGAGCCGGTTCTCCACAATGTCCAGAATGCCGATGCCGTTGGCGCCGCCGAGCTCGTTGAGCTTGAGGATGATGTCCTTGGCGCTCATCTGCTTGCCGTCGAGCGCGACGGGCTTGCCCTGCTCAAAGTCGAGCGTGACATAGGTCGGGGCGTCGGGTGCGTCGATCGGGCTCACGCCCAGCTCGAGGAAGCCCGGCTTCTCATACTGCGGCTCGTTGCCCGGATCCTCCAGATCGAGCCCCTCATGGCTCAGATGCCAGAGGTTTTTGTCCTTGGAGTAGTTGGTCTCGCGGTTGATCTTCAGGGGCACGTTGTGCGCCTCGGCGTAGGCGATCTCCTCCTCACGCGACTGGATGTCCCATTCACGCCACGGGGCGATGATCGGCATATCGGGCGCGAAGTGCTTGATGGCCAGCTCAAAACGCACCTGATCGTTGCCCTTGCCGGTGCAGCCGTGGGCGATGGCGTCCGCGCCCTCCTTCTGGGCGATCTCGACCAGCCCCTTGGCGATGCACGGGCGCGCGTGGCTCGTGCCGAGCAGGTACTCCTCGTACATGGCGCCGGCCTGCATGGTCGGGATGATGTAATCGTCGACATATTCGTCCGTCAGGTCGAGCACGTAGAGCTTCGACGCGCCGGTCTTGATGGCCTTTTCCTCCAGACCGTCGAGCTCGTCGGCCTGACCGACGTTGCCGGACACGGCGATAACTTCGCAGTTGTTGTAGTGCTCCTTCAGCCACGGGATGATGATGGACGTATCCAGACCGCCGGAGTAAGCAAGGACGACTTTTTTGATATCTTCTTTTTTCATAATGGGTGCCTCCATTGATTATTCATTCATAAGATGTGCATATTATTCACCTTTTTCGTGCAAATGTCAACCCTCCATCTGCATAAAATTCGCCGGAAAATTCATATTCTTTCCGTGATATTCACAAAATGAGGTGTTTATACGTAGCTTCCCGCACCGCGTCGCCTGTAAGCGGCAGCAAAATATGCATTCGTGCGAATATTCTTGCGGCCGCTGGCCGATGTACGCTCTGCTCGAACGGGCCGTTTTTTGCCCGCATACCAAAAAATGCGTAAAAAGCCGCCGCGCCCACTTTTCAAGCGCCGCGCCACGCGGTATAATGAGAAGATACCATATAATAATAATTGCCTGCCGCCCTGCGCGGGGCGGCAAATCACGCACAAAGGAGCACCGCATATGCAATGGATCGAAGTGTCCGTCCCCACCCGCAGCGATGAGATCGACGACGTCTGCGCGCAGCTGGCCGAGCTGGGCGCCGGCGGCATGGTCGTGGAGGACGAGGCGGATTTTCAGGAATTTCTCGAGCACAACCACCAGTATTGGGACTACGTCGACGACGCGCTCGAGGCGCAGTTTCGCGGCGTGTCGCGCATCAAGTTCTACCTCTCGGACGATGACGACGGCCGCGCGCAGCTTGCGTCCATCCGCGCCGGCCTCGGCCGCGAGCTGACGACCGCGACCGTGCGCGACAGCGACTGGGAAAATAACTGGCGGCAGTACTATCAGCCGATCGAAGTCGGCGAAAAACTCGTCGTCGTGCCCGAATGGCTCGATGCGCCGGCGGACGGGCGCGTCGCGCTGCGGCTCGATCCGGGGCTCATCTTCGGCACGGGCAGCCACCCCACGACGCGCATGTGCCTCGCCGCGCTCGAGCAGTACGCCGGTCCGGGCAAGACCGCGCTCGACCTCGGCTGCGGCAGCGGCATTCTCGGCATCGGTGCGCTGCTGCTCGGCTGCGCGCACGTCACCGGGTGCGACATCGACCCCAAGGCGCCCGAGGTCGCGGCGGGCAACGCCGCGCTCAACGGCTTTTATGACGACCGGTTCTCCGTCTGCGCGGGCGACATCCTCGCCGACGCCGGACTGCGCCGGCATCTCGGCACGGGGTATGATCTCGTGCTGGCAAACATCGTGTCCGACGTCATCATCCCGCTGGCCGCGCACGCCCCGGCATTTCTCGCCCCGGGCGGCACATTCATCTGCTCGGGCATCATCGACGGGCGCGAGGACGAGGTGCGCGCCGCCATCGAGCGCGCGGGCTTCACGGTCACGGCGCATGACAGCCTTGAGGAGTGGCACTGCTTCACGGCCACGCTTGCGTGACGGTGCGGCCGGCAGCCTGACCAAACACGAAACCACCTTTTTATGCACTTTGACCGGCGCAGCGCGCCCGTCCGGAAAGAGAGAACTGCGATGAAATACGCCTTTGATAACGCCAGCCTGATCGACGGCACACAGGATATGCGCGTGCAGCCGGGGCTGTGCGTGCTCACGGACGGCGAGACGATCACGGACATCGTACCCGCCGGCACTGCGCCGGACGGTTACCGGCGCATCGACCTGCACGGGCGCTACCTGCTGCCGGGTCTGATCAATATGCACGTGCATCTGGCCGGAAACGGCAAGATCCAGAAAAAGCAGCGCGATCTGGAGACGCTCGTGCGCCGCATCCTCGCAAACCCCGTCGCGCGCGCGGTGGCCTACCGCATGGTGTGCTCCTTTGCGCGCACCGAGCTGCTCGGCGGCGTGACGACGATCCGCACCGTCGGCGGGCTGGACACGTTCGACACGCGCCTGCGCGACGAGATCCGCGCCGGACGCCGCATCGGACCGCGCGTGCTCACGGCGAACGAGGCCATCTCCGTCCCCGGCGGGCACATGGCGGGCTCGGTCGCCATCGCGGCCAGGACCGTTGACGAGGCGCTCGCACAGGTCGACGCCGTGCACGCGCAGGGCGCAGACCTCGTCAAGCTCATGATCACCGGCGGCGTCATGGACGCGACCGAGCGCGGTATGCCCGGCGAGGTGAAAATGCCGGCTGAGATGGTGCGCGCCGTGTGCGAGCGCGCGCACGCGCTCGGCTACACCGTGGCGGCGCACACCGAGTCCACGGAGGGCGTGCGCATCGCGCTGCAAAACGGCGTCGACTCCATCGAGCACGGCGCAAAGCCGGACGCGGAGATCCTACGGCTGTTTCAGGAGCGGGGCGCATTTTTGTGCGCGACGTTCTCGCCCGCGCTGCCGTATGCACGCTTTGACCGCGCAGTCACGCATCTGACCGAGGACGAGCTGTTCAACGGCCGCGTCGTCTTTGATGGCATGATCGCCTGCGCGAAGGCCGCGCTCGAGCACGGCATCCCCGTCGTGCTCGGCAACGACACGAGCTGCCAGTGGGTCGCGCAGTATGATTTCTGGCGCGAGCTGTGCTATTTCCACGAATATGCCGGCGCTTCCAACGCCTGCACGCTCTACTGCGCCACCGGTCAGAGCGCGCGCATGGCAGGGCTCGGCGACGTGACCGGCACGCTCCGCCCCGGTCTGTGCGCCGATATGCTCGTCACGAGCGAAAACCCGCTCGAGGATCTGCGCGCACTGCGCACGCTCGACATGGTCGTCGCGCGCGGCCGGATCATCGATCGTCCGCGCCCGAAGCGCAACGCCCGGCTCGACGCCGGACTCGACACCCTGCTCGCCTGAGCAGGGGATCCCATACCTTATATAATGTAATTCAGGTGATGTTATGAAAGCGCTCTCACAACCGCTGTTTGCCTCCCTGCGGGGCTATGACCGGCAACAGCTCGGGCCGGATCTGTTTTCCGGCGTGCTCATTGCGCTGCTGTCCATCCCGATCTCCATGGGCTATGCCCAGTTGGCGGGTCTGCCGCCGGTCTACGGTCTGTACGGGTCGCTGATCCCGATCCTGCTCTTTGCGATGCTCAGCACAACGCGGGAATTCATCTTCGGCGTGGATGCCGCACCCGCCGCCATGGTCGGTGCGGTGCTCGCCTCGCTCGGCGTCACAGCCGGCAGCGCGGAGGCCATGCGCATCGTGCCGGTGCTGACGCTCTACGTCGCGCTGTGGCTGGCAGTGTTCGCACTCGTGCGCGCGGACAGGGCCGTTGATTACATCTCCGAGCCCGTCATGGGCGGGTTCATCAGCGGCGTCTGCTGCGAGATCATCCTCATGCAGGTGCCGAAGCTGCTCGGCTCGGGCACGGGCACGGGCGAGCTGTTCGAGCTGCTGGGGCATATTTTTGACGCGGCAAAGACCGTCAACCTGCCGACCGCCGCGCTCGGCTTTGCGACGCTGGTGATCCTGCTGCTTGCGCCGCGCAAATGGCCGAAGGTGCCGTGGGTGCTGGTGATGATGGTGCTCGGCGGGCTGCTCGGCGCGTTTGCGCCGCTGGGTGCATGGGGCGTGGCGCTGCTGGCCGCCGTGCCGCGCGGATTGCCGAAGCTCTTGCTGCCGGATCTCACGGCGCTGCCGTTTACCAAGGCACTTGTAGCGACGCTGCCGGTCGCGGCCGTGATCTTAGCCGAGACGCTGCTGGCCTCGTCCGGCACGGCGCAGAAAAACGGCTACCGCCTCAACGGCCGCCGCGAGATCGCGGCCTACGCCGTGGGCAACGTCGCCGCCGGGCTCGTCGGCTGCTGCGTCGTGTCAGGCAGCGTGTCGCGCACGGCGGTCAACGAGCGCAACGGCGGGAAAACGCAGCTCGTGTCCGTCACGGCGAGCGTGACCATGCTGCTCGTGCTGCTGTTCGCCACGCCGCTGATCCGCTTTCTGCCCGTGCCGGTGCTGACGGCCATCGTCGTCAACGCGCTCATCGGGGCGACGGAGTTCGGCATCGCGCGGCGGCTCTGGCGCGTCAACCGCGTGGAGCTCGGCATCTTCGCCGGGGCATTTCTGGGCGTGCTGCTGCTCGGCGCGATCAAGGGCGTGCTCGTGGGCATGGTGCTGTCGTTCATCGACGTGCTCATGCGCGCCGCAGCGCCGCAGCGCACCTTCCTCGGCACACTGCCGGGCAAAGCCGGCTTCTTCCCGATCGACCGCGTCAGCGGGGTGCAGCCGCTGCCGCACATCGTGCTCTACCGCTTCAGCGGCAGCCTGTTCTTTGCAAACATCCGCCGCTTTCAGGAGGACATTGAGGGCGCGCTGCAGCCTGACACGCAGGCCGTCATCGTCGACGGCAGCGCCGTCGTGAGCGTGGACATCACCGCCTGCGACCGGCTCGTCGCGCTCAACCGCAAGCTGCGCGCACAGGGCGTGCGCTTTTATCTGACCGAGCACATCGGTGAGGTCAACGACCAGCTGCGGCACTTTGAGGCCGGCGAGCTCATCGAGACCGGCGCCGTGCGCCGCACGATCCGCGGCGCGCTGCGCGACGCCGGTGTGACGCTCGACCCAGGCAGCTCATATCAGCAGATCCCCGGCAACATGGACGACATCCGCCAGCTGCAGGAGCTTGAGTGGCTCTACGGTGCGGACGCGGAGGTGCAGATCGAGCGCAACGTCCAGCTCATGCTCGCGCGTATGCGCACAACGGACGACGTGCGCGCGCGCCGCGCCATGCTCGAGCACTTCCTCAACGAGGACTTCCACTTCGGCAGCATCGACGCCGACGAGGTGCTGCTGCATCTCGAGGGACACACGGACGAGCTGGCGCAGCTGCTCGGCAACTCCGAGGACGACGTGTTCACCGACCTCGAGGTCGAGCGCGACAGCCTCATCGACCGCGTCGAGCAGGACTATCCCGAGCTGGTCGAGCACGTGCGCGAGCGCCGCGACCACCTCGACCACGATTTCCACACCAACCACCCCTCGAGTGCCGCACGCATCGACGCCCGCCGGCAGCAGCTGCGCGCACGCATCGAGCGCGAGCGCGCCGAACGCGGAGAGCGCCGCGCCCAGCATCAGGCCGAGCTGCTTGAGCGGCACGAGCAGCACGCCGCCGCGCATCAGGAGCGGCGCGAGCAGCACGCCACCGAGCAGCAGCTGCGCCACGAGCGGCAGCTTGAGGAGCGGCTGCGCCGCCAGGCGGAGGCGCAGGTCGCGCGCGAACAGCGGCAGGCGGCAGAGCTGGCCAAAAAGGCACAGCGTGCGGCCGAGCGTGCCCGCCGCCACGCGGAACACTCCGCCGAGCGCGCGCAAAAGCACGCCGAGGATCTCGCGCGCAAGATGCAGCGCCACGCCGAGCACAAGGCCGAGCGCCTCGAGCGCCACGCCGCGCACGAGGCAAAGCACGAACACAAGCACGGCGACGAGGACTGAGCGCCGCGCACACAGGCGGCTTTTGTCAGGGGAACGCAGCGCACGTCGAAAAATAAGTTTACATAATTCCGAAACCCGCTCGACACGTTCCACCTGTCGAAGGCAGGCGAGAAAAAATGGATTTTTCCGAATCTTTATGCTTTTCGACGAAGTATATCAGATTATGTCAACGGAAACTTAGGGTTATTCGCCAAGAACCACACGATTCCAGCATCCCAAACATGGTAAAATATCCGCGCAAGACAGGGAAAACGAGCGGTTCATCAGACAGCTGACCGCAAGCCCGAAATTTTGCAGAGGAGAAGGTTATGGAAACAAAAATCAGTGTACTGGTGGCAGAGCCCAGTGAGGAATACCGCGCAGCCTATGCCAAGGCCATCGCCCGGGAGGCGGACATGGAGCTGGTCGCACAGACGGACAACGGGCTGCGCGCAGAGGCGCTCGTCGACGAATTTCAGCCCGACGTGGTGGTGCTCGACCTCGTGCTGGCGAGCGTCGACGGTATGTCGCTGCTGGCGCGGCTGCAGGCCAAGGAGAAGCCGCCGCGCGTGATCGTTACATCCGCGATCTACAATGACGAAGTGCTCATGGAGTGTGCCGATCTCGGCACGATGTACTTCATGCAAAAGCCGGTCGACCCGCCGCTGCTCGTGTACCGCATCCGGCAGACCGCGCGTCCGCGCCGCCGCACCGGCAGCCTGTGCGCGCAGCTTGACGCACCCGAGCCCGCGCCCACGCTCGAGAGCGTCGTCACCGACGTCATCCATGAGATCGGCGTCCCGGCGCACATCAAGGGCTACCAGTACCTGCGCGAGGCGATCATGCTGGCCATCGACGATATGGACGTCATCAATTCCGTGACCAAGGTGCTCTACCCCGAGGTCGCGCGCAAATTCAACACCACGCCCTCGCGCGTTGAGCGTGCGATACGCCATGCGATCGAGGTCGCGTGGGATCGCGGCGATCTGGAGACGCTGCAGAAGTTTTTCGGCTACACGGTTTCGAACATCAAGGGCAAGCCGACGAATTCGGAGTTCATCGCCATGATCGCCGACTGCCTGAGTCTGCGGCAGAAGCAGAGCGCGTGCTGACGCGCGGCATGGATGGCAGAGGGATGCACAAGCGCCCCCGAACCCAAAACGGTTCGGGGGCGCTTTTTGTCTGTATTCAAATCTCAGGGGTGTACTGCCCGAACTTACCAGCTCGGGAACAGGGCAAGAAAATCGTCAAGGTTGCGGTAGCTGCCGCCCTGCGGCGAGAGATCCGGCGCGGCGGCATAGGCGCTGCCCGGCGCGGCCGTGACGGTGAGGTTGGCCGCATCGACCTGCGTGCGCAGCGTGATCCGGCTCGGCGTGAGCGAGATGTACAGCGGCGAGGCCGCGATGTTCGCCGTGATGTTCAGCGCACCGTCGGCATAGCCGAAGTCCGAGATCGCGCCGACAACGCTCGCGAACGACAGGTGCTCGAAGAAGTAGGTGTACGCCTCGATAGCGTTTTGCACCGTCTGGCGGTCGACGCCCGGCGTGACGGTGAGCACGGCATAGAGCGCACGCTCGAGCGAATCCATCGACGCCGTGACGTGGTGCCAGCCGTAGTCGATGTACACGCGGTCGTTCCAGAAGGTGACAGTCAGGTCGCGGCCGAGGATCTGCGACACGGCGCGCGCCGCGACGGGCTTGCCGAACGAGAGCACGACATCGGTGTCAAGGCTGTAGCCGTTGACGCTCACCGTCGCATCCATGCCCATGGCCTGCGCGCCGACATAGCGCTCAAGCACGGGGGCAAAGGGCTGCAGCTGCGAGAGCGTGACATAATTTCCGCTCGTGGGGCTGAGCGCGGCGGCACTGCCGGACGTCGAGGTGACCGTCACGCGCACCGTCCAGCCAGCAGCCGTAACGCTTACGCTGTCGGCCGAGAGGGCGGCGGACACATCCGTGCCCGCGATGTTCAGCTGCGCATGCAGGGCATTGTTCGACCACGTCAGCCCGCGGATGCTGTCAACGGCGGACTGCGGCGTGAGCTCACGGAAAAACTGCGCATAAGCGCTGCCCGCGGCGTCCGCTCCGCTCGCACCGGCGAGCTTGCCTGCCCACGCGACGAGGTCTTTGATCTCGCTGCCCGTGCCGCTGACGTGGATGTTGCCGGCGGAGACATAGACCGTGCTGCCGATGTATTCGGCGCGGATCGTCACACCGTCTACCACGGTCGTGAGCGCAGCGTCATAGCCGCCGGAGGTCTTGGTCACGGTGACCGTGCCGCTGAGACTCAGCGGACCGCTGAGCGCGACGTCGAAGGTCGCGGTCTTGGCCGTGGCCGCATCCATGAGGGGGCTGACGAGACTCAGCGCGCCGGTCAGATCGGTGTAGCCGTCGAGCGGCTGCACCCGGAAGCCGCCGTAGTACGGCGTGGCCGCGATGCGCATACGTGCGCCGCCGATGTTGAGCGACACGTCCGCACGCGTCAGGCGCAGCGCGTCGGGATCGGTCAGCTGCACCGTGCCGGAGATCATCGGGTCGTTGAGGCGGATGTTCATGCCGTTGGCGGTCTCCTGCATGGTGACGTTTTTCGTCAGCGCAGCCATGCCGGCGGAATCGAGCGAGATGTCCGGGATCTGCACGCCGAGATAGCCCGCCACCGTGCGCGCCGCGTCGAGCGTGTCGCTCGCGCGCAGGGTGATCTTCTGGCTGCCGAAGGCGATGTACACCCGCTCGTTGCTGTAGGCGGCGAAGAGGTCGACGCCCGCGACATTGCCGCGCAGCTGGAAGGTGGTCTGATCAATATCCATATGCGCCGTCAGGCCGTAGGACTGGCCGTTCGCGGTGACGGTGAGGCTGTAGTTCGGCGTGCGGCGGAAAAAGTCGCGCACCATGGCCTGCGTGTCCTGCCCGCCGTCGGAGAGCTTGCCGAGGTTGTTGGGGTCGTACTGGGTGGCGAGATAGTGCTGGAACTCCGTCTGGTCGTCGGTCACGGCGCCGAAGTCCGTGAATGTCTCCGTGAGCGTGCTCGTGCAGTTGAGGCTGCCGAGACCGGACATGGACACGGAATAGCTCTCCACGGTGTCCATCTGCAGCAGATCCCAGTTGGCGTCGATCGTCCAGACCATGTGCACAGCCGTAAACTCGGGGTTTTTCGACGCGCCGCTGTACGTGCGCACCTGATGCTTATAGTATGCGCTCGCGCCCGCAGGCTCGAGGTCAAAGGTGAGGGTGTACGTGCCGTCATCATTGGCGGTCATGGTCGGGTTTTGCACCGTGTCCTGGCTGATAACGTAGTTGCTGAGGTTGCGCGGATCCTGCCCATAGGCATCCTGATAGTCCTGCTGCGAGATGGCCACGATCTGGTCGCTCCACGTCGCGCTGTCGGCGGAGACGGAGCTCGCCTTGCGCACGAGGATCGCACCGTCCTTAAAATATTTCTGCTCGCCGAGCTTGACGAACATGCTCGTGCTGATGGCCTCGGTGAAAACGCTGTCACTCGTCACGACGCGCACGTTGTGCACGTTCTGGTTATAGTCGATGAAGCCGACCTTCGCCTTCGTCTGCCCGACGGTCTCGGAGCGGTAGGTCTCCTGATCCATGACGCCGGTCGTAATATAAATGTTGTCCTCGGCGCTCTGACCGGAGGGATCGCCGTCCGGACGCGCGAGCGTGGTGCTCGCCCCGCCGGCGCCGTCGTCGGTATCGACCGCGCCCGGCAGCGCCACTGCCGCCGCGATCGCCAGTGCCAGCAGCACGCCGCCGATGACATAGGTGCGCTTGCCGTGCTTGCGGCGCGTCGGCTGCGCGGCGCTCTCGGAGGGCACCAGTTCGCTGTCGGCGATGTCCGGCGCGGTTTCGTCCGCCGTCGGCTTGCGCCGCCATGGCGGAAGACGGAAATGTTGTTTGCGCATAGATCTCAAACTCCTTGCGGGCAGCCCCGGCGTGCACATCGTCGGGGAAGTCCCGGTTTTTTCTTGTTTTCATTATACGGCAAGGGGTCTGAAAACGCATCCTCCCCGCTTTCGACCGGTAGAAATGTTGAGAGAAGCCAATTCTACCGGCAGGAGAATCCCTGTATCTGGGACTTTGCCGGACTTGCGGTGTGGCACGCGCTGTGGTATACTCATACCATGGAAGATGTGAGAGGCGCGCTCGCCGCCAATTTAGCCGAGCTGAGAAAAGAAGAAAATCTGACGCAGGCCGAGTTCGCCGCGCGCTTCAATTACTCCGACAAGGCCGTGTCCAAGTGGGAGCGGGGCGACTCCCTGCCCGATGTCGTCATGCTCAAGACCATCGCCGACCTCTACGGGCTGCGTGTGGACGATCTGCTGACCGAGGACGGCGTTGCCAGCGCGCTCGCCGAGGCGGCCGGCCATGAGAAAAAGCGCGACGCATACCTGATGCAGAAAATGCTCATCGCCGCCATGTGGGTGACGATGGTGTGGGTCGTTGCGGTCGTCGTGTTTTTGTACTCGCAGTTCAGCATCGGCAAGATGTACTGGATGGCGTTCGTGTGGGCGGTACCGGTGTCGTTCGCCGTGGCGTTCCTTTTCTCCCGCCACTGGAAGGGCGAGGCGGTGCTGCAGTGCGTGTTCGCGTCGCTGTTCGTATGGAGCTTGATCACCGCGTTTTATTTCCAGTACCTCGAATACAACATCTGGGCCGTGTTCTTCGTCGGCGTTCCGGTGCAGATCGCGCTCATCCTGGGGGCAAAGCTCCGCCGCGCCGGTGTGCACTGGCTGCGCCGGTGAAAAAACAAAACTACCGCTTGACGGCGGGCCACGCCCGTGCTATACTCGCGTCTAATGACAGGCCGGAAACGGCCGGGCGGCGTCCGCGCCGCAGCAGACAGAGATCACCGCGTCTGTGGGACTTCATGCCCCGCAGGCGCTTTTTTATTCAGAAAGGAGTCTTTTTTCATGCGTGAAACCGCTTCCGCACCCGATGATGCCAAGCGCGTGACCATGCAGGTATCCACCGTCGGCATCGTCTGCAACGCCGCGCTGACGGTGTTCAAGCTCGTCGCCGGCATCGTGGCGCACTCGTCGGCCATAGTGGCCGACGCCGTGCACTCGGCGTCTGACATCCTCGGCTCGCTGATCGTGATGATCGGCGCAGTCTTTTCCAACAAGGCGGCCGACGCCAGCCATCCCTACGGGCACGAAAAGCTCGAGTGCATCGCCTCGATCCTGCTCGGCAATATTCTCGTGCTCGTCGGCGCTGCCATCGGCTATACAGGCATCACAAAAATCATCCACGGCGAAACGCTCGCCGCCCCCGGCATGCTCGCGCTCATCGCGGCGGTGGTGTCCATCGTCGTCAAGGAGGCGCTGTACTGGTACACGATCGCAGCCGCCAAGCGCATCCGCTCCGTGTCGCTCAAGGCCGAGGCATGGCATCACCGCTCGGATGCGCTGTCGTCCATCGGCAGCTTTGCGGGCGTGCTCGGCGCGCGGCTCGGCCTGCCGATCCTCGACCCCATCGCGTCGATCGTCATCTGCCTGTTCATCTTCAAGGTGGCCTTCGGCATCTTCCGCGAGAGCATCGACCGTCTCGTCGACCGCGCGGCTGACACCGACACCGTCGCCGCCATGCGCCGGACGATGCTGCGCACCCCCGGTGTCGTGCGCGTGGACGATCTCAAGACGCGGCTGTTCGGCAGCCGGACGTATGTCGATGCCGAGATCGCGGTCGACGGTGCGCTGCCGCTGCGCGACGCGCACGCCATCGCAGAGCGCGTGCACCATGAGCTCGAGCACGATTTCCCGGACGTCAAGCACTGCACCGTGCACGTCAACCCCGCGTAAGACGCGCGGCGATCGCGCCAAAAAAGCGGATATACACTGCACGAAGAGCCGCCCTTTCGGGCGGCTCTTCGTGCAGGTTCGCTTGCCTCTGCGCGCTTTCCGCTTACCTTACGCGCAAAATTGCGCAAATTTTGTGCTAAGATATGCTAAGAATTCACATCCTGCCCGCATTTGTCGGCCAGGTAATCCCGTTCGACAGGGTTCGACGCAGGCTTCGGAGGCTGGTTTACATAATATGAATCGGCATCGGGCACGCGGGCCAAAAAACATCGGCGTCACGGAGCTGCCTCCGTGACGCCGATGCGTCGGTGCGCGCGCTCAGCGCTTGCGCTTATTTTTCTGGTACAGTTCCCACAGCCCGTTGAGCAGCAGGTTCTTTTCATAGATAACCTCGCGCCGGCAGTGCGGGATGACGATGCCGCCGAGGCCGCCGGTCGCGATGACGGTGGCAGACTCGCCGAGCTCATCCTCCATGCGCTCGATCATACCGTCGAGCATGGCGGCCGTACCGTAGACGCTGCCGGAGCGCATGGCCTCGATGGTGTCGGTACTGATGCACTTTTTCGGCGCGTCGAGCGAGATGTGCGGCAGCTGCGACGTGCCGCTTGCGAGCGCCTCGAGCGAGATGCCCACACCGGGGATGATCGCGCCGCCGAGGACACGCGCCTCACGGTCGATGACTGTCATGGTGGTGGCCGTGCCCATATCGATGATAATGAGCGGAGGCGCGTGCATCGCAAGCGCCGCGGCCGCACCGACCACAAGGTCGCTGCCCATGGTGGCGGGGTTGTCGAGCGCGATGTTCAGCCCCGTTTTCATGCCGGGGCCGACGACGAGCGGGTGGATGCCCGTGATCATGCGCACGGCGGCGACGAGCGCGCCGTTGATCGGCGGCACGACGGACGACAGGATCGCGCCGTCGACATCCTCCGGCGCGATGCCGGAAAACTCGATCACCTGCCGCAGCGAGATCGCATACTCGTGCGCAGTCTTATCGCGGTCGGTCTCCAGACGGGCAATGTTGCGGATGCCCGACTCGTCGAGAAAACCGATCACAATGTTTGTATTGCCAACGTCCAGAGCCAGAAGCATATCAGTCCACCGGACCCTTCTTGCCGGCTGCGATCAGCCGGGTAATGGTCGGGCTCAGGACGAGGTTCACGCCCAGCTCGAGCAGGAAGTTCACGCCCACGAGACCCGTGACGATATAGGTCGCAACGGCGGTGTCGCCCGCCCACGCCTGAAGCTGCGGCTGGTAGAACAGCAGCATGGCGAGCACGAACAGGCCGGTATTGATGACCGGCGCGGCAGCGGCCGCGACGATCACGCCGGCGAGTGCATTCTTTTTGCTGATGGCGCGATAGACAAGGCCCGCGACATAACCGGCTGCGGTGCCCTTGAGCAGGCAGACGATCACGGTCATGACCGGACGCGCGGAAAACATGATGTAGCCGCCGGCATCTGCGCCGGTGACGACGGCGATCGTGACGACGACGCCAAACACGAAGCCGAGCCAGGCACCGGCTTTCACGCCGTAAACGGCCGCGCCGACCACGATCGGGATCAGCACGAGCGACACGGCAAACGGGCCGACCTTGATGAAGCTGCCGAGCAGCTGCAGCACGACGACGATGGCGGTGAAGAGTGCAAGCCCAGCCAGACGCCGGGTCTTACCATTGCTGTTGTTCATTTTTTATACCTCCTAAGCTGCTGTTCCCGCTCCGGGCGGGATATAGCGCACGAGTATGATACCCAATCCGGCGCAAAAAATCAAGAGCGGATGTACAAACTTTGCACATCCGCTCATGACAGTTTTTTATAACGGGGTTTACTTCAGCGCGTCCACGCTCGCCAGATACAGCGCATCCGAGCCGTCGGACGGCATGAGGAAGCCGGTGCGCGGCGAGAAGCTGAAGCCGTTGAGCGTCGGGCCGTCCTGCAGGCAGGAGCGCTTGAACTGCTGGCTGAAGAGGCGGCGGCAGTAGCTGCGCAGCCACTTCTTGAGCGTTGCGTGGTCAAACTCGTCGCCGTAGGCGATGTCGGCCAGGCGCAGCACCTTCTCGGGTGCAAAGCCGTGATCGACCAGATAGTACAGGAAGAAATCCTGGAGGTTATACGGGCCGACGGAGTCCTCGCTCTTCTGGGCGATCTCGCCATTGCGCGTCGGCGGCAGCAGCTCGGGGCTGACCGGCGTGTCGAGCACATCCAGCAGCGCCTTGGACAGCACGTCGTCGTCCGTGGTCTCGGCAACGTAGCGCACGACCATCTGCACCATGGTCTTGGTGGAGCCGGCGTTGACATCGTACATGGAGATGTGGTCGCCGTTGTAGGTGCACCAGCCGTCGGCAAACTCGCTCATGTCCTCGGTGCCGACATGGATGCCGCCGTCGGCAAAGCCGTTGGCCACGTCCATGAGGATCTGGGTGCGCTCGCGCGCCTGCGCGTTTTCATACACGACGTTGCGGTTTTCAGGGTCGTGGCCGATGTCTTTAAAGTGCTGCATGACGCTCTCGCCGATGTCGATCACGCGCACGGTCGCGCCGAGCTGCTCGGACACGATGATGGCGTTGGACTTCGTGCGGTCGGTCGTGCCGAAGCACGGCATGGTCACAGCGTTCACATAATCGGCCGGCAGGCCCATCATCTTCACGGCCTCGGCGCAGATGATGACGGCGAGCGTGGAGTCCACGCCGCCGGAGATGCCGACGACCGGGTGCTTGAGATTGGCGTACTGCATGCGGCGCACGAGGCTGGCGGCCTGCATGTGCAGCAGGCGCTTGGCCGCGGCGTGATAATCGGCCGGGTCGTCCGGGCGGTAGGGGTACTTGCCGAACGGGCGGGTGAGCACGGTCTCCTCCACGCCCTCGCCCCACTCGGTGACGACGTAGGACGCAGCGTCGCCGGTGAAGGTCGCGTCCTTGCGGCGCGCGGCGATGAGCAACTGCACGTCGAGCTCGGTCACGACGTCGGAGCAGCCGTCCTCGGCGCTCTCGAGCACCTTGCCGTCCTCAGCGATGAGGCACAGGCCGGAATACGTCGCGTCGGTGCTCGACTCGCCGAAGCCGGGGGCCGCCAGCACGACACCGGCGTGCAGCTTCGCGCTCTCGGCGCGCACGGCGGTGGTCACGCGGCAGGCGGAGTCCGTCGCCATCGGGAAGCCCGCCATCTCGACGAGCACGGTCGCACCGGCGAGCGCATGACGCACAGCCGGGGACACCGGGGCGGACACGTCCGCGCCGACGAGCACGGCGACGTTCAGCTCGCTGACTTCGCTGTGCTGGAACAGCTGCTGCGGGTGGAAATCGACCGGGCCGAGGGAGCCGATCTGAATATCGTCGAGCAGCGCGCCGGGCAGGGCGAAGTGCTTGTCGCCCGGGCAGCTGGCCGGCACGACGCCGAGCAGCTCGCCGTTGCACACGGCGGCCGCCGCGTCATACACCTTCGCGCCCTGCGCGACCGGCAGGCCGACAAACACGAGCATGTCCTTGCCCTCGGACGCCTTGACGACCTTTTCGAGCGCGGCCGCCGCGCCCGCGAGCAGGGTGTTCTGGTAGAACAGATCGCCGCAGGTGGCGCCCGTGAGCGTCAGCTCCGGGAACACGAGCACCTTCACGCCGAGGCGCGCGTGCTCGTCCATGGCGCGGATGACGGCATCCGCATTGAACATCGGGTCTGCTACCCGGATCTCGGGAGCAGCCGCTGCAACCTTGATAAATCCGTGTTTCATGTTGATTCTTCCTTTTCTTCTATTCTAATCTAATTTGCTTTCTCAAACGTAAAGAGCGCCGCATCATAAAACTTCAGCACCGCACCGCGCACGGGCACATATTCCTTTTCCGACGCTGTAACGGTGACGGTATCGCCGTCTGCCTCGGCGTGCGCGGTCTCGTCGAGCACGGGCAGGAAATTTGCGTTGAGCTCCTGCGCGAGCTCATCGAGGTGTTCGGCATAGTACGCGCTCTCGTGCGGCGGCGTGTAGCCCGGCACGGGGTTTGCCCCCGCCGTGAAGCAAAACACGACCATCAGCGCCGAGAGCAGCAGCACGAAGACGCCGCCCACCGGCCCGAGCCAGCGGGCGATCTGCGCGCCGGGCTCCTCCTTTTCGGTCGGATCCGGCGGCGGGACGATCTTCGGCATGGCTTAAAACTGAATGCGCGCGGCGATGTAGTCGGCGAGCTGATCCATGGGGATGCGCTCCTGCTGCATGCTGTCGCGGTCGCGCACGGTCACGCAGCCGTCCTCGGCGGAGTCGAAGTCAAACGTGACGCAGTACGGCGTGCCGATCTCATCCTGACGGCGGTAGCGCTTGCCGATGGAGCCGGCCTCGTCATAGTCGCACATGAAGCGCTTTTGCAGCTTGTGGTAGAGCTCGGTCGCGGGCTCGGAGAGCTTTTTCGACAGCGGCAGCACCGCGCACTTAAACGGCGCAAGCGCCGGGTGGAAGTGCATCACGACACGGGTGTCGTTCTTGGCCTCGTCCACGACCTCCTCGTCATACGCCTCGCACAGGAAGGCCAGCGTCACACGGTCTGCGCCGAGCGACGGCTCGATGACATAGGGGATGTAGTGCTCGTTTTTCTCCTGATCGAAGTAGTCCATGTCCTGGCCGGAGAACTTCTGGTGCTGGCTCAGGTCGTAGTTCGTGCGGTCGGCGACGCCCCAGAGCTCGCCCCAGCCGAACGGGAACAGATACTCAAAGTCGGTCGTGGCCTTGGAGTAGAAGCTCAGCTCCTCCTTCTCATGGTCGCGCAGGCGGAGGTTCTCGTCCTGCATACGCAGACCCTTGAGCCACTCGTGGCAGAAGCTGCGCCAGTAGTCGAACCACTCGAGATCCGTGTCCGGCTCGCAGAAGAACTCGAGCTCCATCTGCTCGAACTCGCGGATGCGGAAGATGAAGTTACCCGGCGTGATCTCGTTGCGGAAGCTCTTGCCGATCTGGCAGACGCCGAACGGAATCTTGCGGCGCGTCGTGCGCTGGATGTTCTTGAAGTTGACGAAAATGCCCTGTGCGGTCTCGGGGCGCAGATACACCTCGGCAGCCGTGTCCTCGGTCACGCCCTGATGGGTCTTGAACATGAGGTTGAACTTGCGGATATCGGTAAAGTCGCTCTTGCCGCAGCCCGGGCAGGGGATCTGCTGGGCGCGGATGAAGGCGACCATCTCGTCATTGGTCATGGCCTCAACGTTCACGTCGGGCATGGGGTTCTCGGCCAGCCAGCCCTCGATGAGCTTGTCGGCGCGGTGGCGCATCTTGCAGGACTTGCAGTCAATGAGCGGATCGTTGAACGTCGTCACATGGCCGGAAGCCACCCAGACCTGCGGGTTCATGAGGATCGCGGAGTCGAGCCCGACGTTGTAGGGATTTTCCTGCACGAACTTCTGCCACCATGCGCGCTTGACGTTGTTTTTCAGCTCCACGCCGAGCGGGCCGTAGTCCCAGGAGTTGGCGAGACCGCCGTAGATCTCAGAGCCGGGGTACACAAAGCCGCGGTTCTTGCACAGGGCGACGATCTTGTCCATTGTCTTTTCGGTGTTTTTCATGATTTTCCTCCCTGCTCCGCCAATGGCGATGGCGGAAGCCAAATGTTCTCCGCCGATGGCTTCGGCGGGACGCGCCCGAGCGCAGATAACACGACCGGACAAATAAGTATTATAGCACTGAAGCGCCCGCCCTGCAAGGACTGACACAACGTTAACACGACCGCGCACGCAGCGCGAAATTTTGTTGCGTTCCCTATAAAATCATGTTAAACTAACCTTACCCCCGGTTGACAAACGCACATACGTCGGGCGTCGCCGGTGGCTCACAAACGTAGTAAAGGAGAGATTTCCAATGTCCATTTCCGTTGGCGCCGTCGGTACCGCTTCCACCGTCGTGACGCCTGAAAATACCGCGGCCGCTGTCGGCTCCGGCTCCCTGCCGGTGTTCGCAACGCCGTATATGATTGCCCTGATGGAAAATGCCGCCTGCAACGCCATTGCAGACGCTCTGGAGGACGGCCAGAGCAGCGTCGGCACGAAGCTTGACGTCTCGCACGACGCGGCGACCCCCGTCGGTATGCACGTCACGGCCGGGGCCGAGCTCATTGAGGTCGACCGCCGCCGCCTCGTGTTCCGCGTCACGGCGTCCGACGATGCCGGTCCGATCGGTCAGGGCACGCACGAGCGTTTCCTCATCATGGCCGAGAAGTTTCTCGCCAAGGCGGAGGCGAAAAAGGGCTGAGTGCCCGTCCCGCCGACGAAAAGATTGCCGATCGTGCGGCGATTGAGAAAAAATTCACAGATTCCGCTTCCCTTTTGCCGCGAAATCGGTTATCATGTATATAACGATCCGGGATGACCCGGAGTGCAAACCTGAAAGGAGTGGCGTTTTATGAAGTTCACGTTCATCGAAAAGAAAATGGCCCCGTCCGGTTCCCTGCGCGCGTATGCGGAGAAGAAGGTCAGCAAGATCGACCGGCTCTTCCGCACGGAAAGCGAGGCAAACGTCACCTTCAGCACGGAGCGCGGCCGCTTCACGGCCGAGATCACGATCAAGAACAACGGCACGTTCTTCCGCGCCCACGAGACGACGAGCGACATGTACGCCTCCGTCGATTCCGCCGTGGCGACGATCGAGCGCCAGATCCGCAAGAACAAGACCCGCCTCGCCAAGAAGCTGCGCGACGGTGCGTTTGAGCGCGAGGTGCAGCCCGATTTCCTCCCCGCGGATGACGCGGCCGAGGCCGGCGCGTTCGAGATCGTGCGCCGCAAGCGCTTCCCCATCAAGCCCATGAGCGTCGAGGAGGCGATCCTGCAGATGGATCTGCTCGAGCACACGTTCTTCGTCTTCCGCGATGTCGCGGCCGACGGTGCGGTGTCGGTGGTCTATCGGCGCAAGGACGGCGGCTACGGTCTCATCTCCGACGCGACGGAGTGACGCCGTTGCCCGCTCTGCCTGAGCAAACAGCAAAACATGCAAAACCCCGCGCCATCCGGCGCGGGGTTTTCTGACGTTACGGACACCGGAGATTTTTTCACCCTTTCGCTCGACCGGAGGTGCGCAGACGCTCTCCGCGCCCAAACTCCACACTTGCAGCCTGAGAGGTATTTTCTTTCGCCGCTCCGGCGGCAAGACTCCGCGAGGCTTTCCGGCGTTACGGACACCGGAGGTTTTTTCACCCTTCCGCTCGACCGGAGGTGCAAAGCAGACCACAAGCAAAAACGTGCATGGAAGCTCGCTTCCATGCACGTTTTCTATCTGTGTTTGCCCGCGGCTCAGGCGTGGCCGCCGTGTGCCGGGTAGTGGATGTGCAGCAGCTCGTGGGCGCGGCCCTTGAGCAGATTGTCGTAGACATAGCTCAGATCGGGGTTCTGCTGCGGGATGCGCAGGGCGCACGCCTCGTCCGCCTTGAAGATGGCCTCGGCACGCTCGGCCTTGCGCTTGTTGCAGGCGGGGGGCTGACCGCCGCCGCCGATGCAGCCGTTCGGGCAGGCCATGACCTCGATGAAGTCGAACTGCTCCTCGCCGGACTCGACCTTGGCGATGAGCTTATCAGCATTGGCCAGGCCATTCGCCACCGCGATGCGGATGGTCAGGTCGCCGGCCGTGACGGTGAACGCCTTGATGCCCTCGAGACCGCGCACGCCGCACTCGGCAATGGTCTGCAGGGTGTTCGGGCTGGCATCATCGAGCACGCGACGGATGACGGCCTCGGTCACGCCGCCGGTCACGCCGAAGATGACGCCGGCGCCGGTGTAGTCGCCGAGCGGAGCGTCGGGCTCTTCATCCGGGAGCGCGGCGAAGTTGATGCCGGCCTCCTCGATCATGTCGCACAGCTCGCTCGTCGTGATGACGAGGTCGATGAGCCGCTCGCCGTCCTTCTCAAGCTCGGGGCGCGCAGCCTCGAACTTCTTGCCGGTGCAGGGCATGATGGCCACGGAGTAGACGTTCTCGCCCGCAAACTGCTTGCGGATGAGCGAACCGAACATCGCCATCGGGCTGCCGCAAGTGCTCACCTGCGGCATAAGGTGCGGGTGGCGGTTCTCGACGTGCTGGATCCAGCCGGGGCAGCAGGAGGTGAACATCGGCAGCTTCGCGCCGGTCTTGACCTTCTCGAGGAATTCTGCCGACTCCTCCATGATCGTGAGGTCGGCGGTGAGGTTGGTGTCATACACCACGTCCGCACCGAGGCGGCGCAGCGCGGCGACGAGCTTGCCGGTGCAGGGCTCGTTTGCGGGCAGACCGAAGCGCTCGGCCATGCCGACACGCACGCTGGGCGCGTACTGCACGACGACCTTGCGGGTCTGATCCTGCAGCATCGACCAGAACTTTTCGGTCTCGTTGCGGATCGTGATCGCGCCGGTCGGGCACACGGCGGCACACTGGCCGCAGCCGACACAGTCGGTATCTTTGAGGGTCTTGCCGAAGTCGGCGGAGATGTGCGCCTTCTTGCCGCGGCCGCTGAAATCGACCGCGCCGATGTTCTGGATCTCGGCGCAGGTGCGCACGCACAGACCGCAGAGGATGCACTTGCTCGGATCGCGCACGATGCTCGGCGACGAGAGATCCATGGGCTCGGTGCAGTAGGTGTTGGGCTCGAAGCGGTGCTCGTCCACATGGTAGCGGCGGGCATACTCCTGCAGCTTGCAGCGGCCGCTCTGATCGCAGGTCAGGCAGTCGGCGCGGTGGCTGCTCATGAGCAGCTGCAGCGTCGTGCGGCGGCTGTCGAGCACCTGCTTGGTGTGGGTGTTGACAACCATGCCGTCGCGCGGCTGCATGGAGCAGGCCGCGTCCATCTTGCCGCGGTCATTCTCGACAAGGCACAGACGGCAGCCGCCGTAGATGGACAGGTTTTCACAGTAGCAAAGCGAGGGGATGTCGATGCCGTTGTTGCGGGCGACCTCGAGCACGTTGCGCTCGGTCGTGAACGGGCAAGACACGCCGTCGATGATCATTTTCTTTTCAGCCATGGTTCACGCCTCCTTGATCGCACCGAACGGGCAGCCGGCCTTGCAGGCGCCGCACTTGATGCATTTTTCCGGATCGATGTGGTGCGGCTTTTTCAGCTCGCCGGTGATGGCGCCGGCCGGGCAGTTGCGCGCGCACTTCGTGCAGCCCTTGCACACTGCCGGGTCGATGACATACGTCGTCAGGCTGCGGCAGCTGCCGGTGCGGCACTTCTTGTCGAAGATGTGCTCGCGGTATTCGTCCTCGAAGTTTGCGAGCGTGGACAGCACAGGGTTCGGCGCAGTCTTACCGAGACCGCACAGGGAGGAATTCTGGATCATCTTGGCGAGGGAGCGCAGCTCCTCGATGTCGCCGGGTTTGCCGTTGCCCTTCGTGATCCGGGTGAGGATGTCGAGCATGCGGGTCGTGCCCTCACGGCACGGGGTGCACTTGCCGCACGACTCGTTGCAGATGAAGTTCATGAAAAACTGCGCGATGGACACCATGCACGTGTCCTCGTCCATGACGACGAGGCCGCCGGAACCGATGATCGCGCCGGCCTTCTTGAGCGAGTCAAAGTCCATGGGCAGATCCATGTGCGCCTCCGTCAGGCAGCCGCCGGACGGGCCGCCGATCTGCACGGCCTTGAACGCTTTGCCGTTTTTGATGCCGCCGCCGATCTCATACACGACCTCGCGCATCGTCGTGCCCATGGGCACCTCGATCAGGCCGGTGTTGACGACGTTGCCCGTCAGGGCGAAGGCCTTCGTGCCGGAGCTGCCCTCGGTGCCGACGGACTTGAACCAGTCGGCGCCCTTCTTGATGATGTCGGGGACGTTGGCAAACGTCTCGACGTTGTTCAGGCAGGTGGGCTTGCCGTACAGGCCCTTGTCGACGGAGCGCGGGGGCTTCGTGCGCGGCATGCCGCGGTTGCCCTCGATGGACGCGGTCATGGCCGAGCCCTCGCCGCAGACGAACGCGCCCGCGCCGCAGTTGATGTGCATATGGAAGTTGAAGCCGCTGCCGAGGATGTTGTCACCCAGCAGGCCCAGCTCCTTCGCCTGTTCGATGGCAACGGTGAGCCGGTGCACGGCCATGGGGTACTCGGCGCGGACGTAGATGTAGCCCTCGGTCGAGCCCGTGGCCACGCCCGCGACGATCATGCCCTCGATGACCTTGTGCGGGTCGCCCTCCATGCAGGAGCGATCCATGAAGGCGCCGGGGTCGCCCTCGTCGCCGTTGCAGACGATGTATTTCATGGGCTCTTCGGTGTGCGCAGCGACCTGCGCCCACTTTTTGCCCGTCGGGAAGCCCGCACCGCCGCGGCCGCGCAGACCGGAATCGCTCACGACCTGCACGATCTCGTCCGGCTGCATCTCGAACAGCGCCTTGGCCAGCGCGCCGTAGCCGCCGATGGACAGATACTCCTCGATGGATTCCGCGTCGATGTGGCCGCAGTGCTCAAGCACGCGGCGGGTCTGACGCTTGTAAAACGGGATATCCTCCTGCCGCTCATAGAGCTCGCCGCCCCGATTGTAGCCGAGGCGCTCGATGAACTGCCCGCCGAGGATGGTCTTCTGGATGATCTCCTCCACGTCGCTGACCTGGCACTTCGTGTACAGCCAGCCCTCGGGCTCGATGCGCACCAGCGGTCCCATCTCGCAAAAGCCGTGGCAGCCGGACTTTTTCAGGCCGACGGAGTCGTCGTGGTGCTCGGTCAGGGAGACCTCGCAGGGGATGCCGAGCTCATCCATGCGCTTTTTGAGCTCATGATAGACGTTCAGGTTGCCGCCGGCGACACAGCCCGTGCCGCAGCAGACAAGGATCTTCCGCTTTTCCGCCTCGCGTGCGGCCATGTACTCGGCCTGCAGCGCGCGGAACTGCTCCAGGGATTCGATTCTCTGACGCATTACGCACCCTCCTTTGCACGCAACTCCTCGATCAGATCTGCGGCCTTTTCAGGGGTCATGGACGGGTGGACGGTGTCGTTGACCATCACGACCGGGCTCAGGCCGCACGCGCCGAGGCACGAGACGATCTCGATCGTGAACAGGCCGTCGTCCGAGGTCGGCTTGCTCTCGCTCAGGCCGGTAGCGTCATACAGCGCCTGCAGGACGTTGCCGGACTTGCGGACATGGCACGCCGTGCCGCGGCAGACCTTGAGCACATACTTACCCTTGACGTCGAGCGAGAAGTTCTCATAGAACGTCGCCACGCCGTAGATCTTCGACTCGCTGATGCCCACCTTGTCCGCAATGTAGCGCAGCGCGTCCTTCGGCAGGTACCGATACTTGGCCTGCACATCCTGCATGATCGCAATGATCTGCGAGGCGTCGCAGGCGTGATCCGCGAGGACCTGGTCAATGAATTTGTAATCGATCTGTTCCATAATTTCGATTCCCTTTCCAACAAATTTGCACTTTGCCGGCTCCTACCCCGGCTGATGCAGGTTTTCTATATACAAATATACAGGATTTTTTCTGTGATTTCAATGCCCAGCCCCGTCGTTTTGATAACGACAAGCTGAGAGATTTTTTCACAATACGTTCCATTTTTCAACCTCTGTGCATCTTTTGGAAAAGTCGCCGCAAATGCTTGACACGTCTGCATTTGCATGGCATAATCGAACCAAACTATGCGCCCGCGCCGCAAGCTCTGCTGCCGGCCCGGCCGCCGCCGATCCCGCACCGAATCTGACACCGAATCGCCCATGAGGTGGAAGGCTGCGTGCGTGCCTTGCTGCACCGCCATGCCTTTCGGGCATGGCATTTTTTGTCTCACGATGCAGGCGGCAATCACGAAAAGGAGAGATCTGCAATGAAACATCTGCACAAATGCACGGCCCTGCTGCTGGCCGTCCTGTTGGTGTTCGCCCTCGCCGCCTGCGGTGAGAAAGACACGGGCAGCGCCGTTGACAAGGAGCTGACCGTCAACGTCGTCTCGCTCAACGGCACGACCGGCTTCGGCATGGCAAAGCTCATGGCCGACAGCAAAGCAGGCAGCGCCGCGCTCAACTACAATTTCACCGTCGAGACCGACCCGAGCAACGCCACCGCCGCGCTCGTCAACGGCACGGCCGACATCGCCGCCCTGCCGACGAACGCCGCCGCCGCGCTCTACAACAAGACCAATGGCGCCGTGCAGGTGCTCGCGCTCAACACGCGCGGCGTGCTCTACGTCGTGACCGACGGCACGGAGAACATCACGTCCTTCGCCGATCTGCGCGGCAAGAACGTCTATGTCCCCGTACAGAACCCGACCTTCATCTTCCAGTACCTGTGCGAGAAAAATGGTCTGACCGCCGGCACGGACATCACCATCGACAACACCTATGCCCAGCCGGCGGAGCTCAACACGGCGCTCGCCTCCGGTGAGGTGCACATCGCCGTGCTGCCCGAGCCGATGGTCACGATCGCCCGCGCGGCCAATCCGGAGCTCACCGCCGCGCTCGACCTGACCGCCGAATGGGACAAGGTCTCCGAGGCCGGCAGCCTCGTGCAGGGCTGCGTCGTCGTGCGCAAGGCGTTTGCAGACGAGCACCCGAACGAGGTCAAGGCGTTTCTCGACGAATACAAGGCGTCCATCGCGTTTCTGACCGCCGAGCCCGAGCAGGCCGGCCAGATGATCCAGGACGCGGGCATCTTTGCCAAGGCCGCCGTGGCCGCCAAGGCCATCCCGAACTGCAACGTCTGCTTTGTCTCCGGCGCGGAGATGCAGGCGCCGCTCACGGCGTTTCTCACCGCGCTGAGCACCGTCGCCCCGCAGAGCATCGGCGGCAGCGTGCCGGGGGATGACTTCTACTGCGTGCTGAAATGAAGCGTTTCGCCCGCGGTGCGCTGACGCTTGCATTCTGGGTCGCGGTGTGGACGGCGCTCGCGCTGCTCGTGAACCGGGAGCTGCTGCTGCCCGCGCCGTGGGTCGTCGTGCGCAGGCTGTGTGAGCTCGCGGCGACGGCGGCATTCTGGCGCATCACGGCCGTATCCATCGGCCGCGTGCTGCTCGGCATCACGGCGGCGGTCGCGCTCGGCACGGGCATGGCCGTCGCCTGCTCGGTGTCGAAAACCGCAGACGCGCTGCTGCGCCCGCTCATGACGGTCGTCAAGTCCACGCCGGTGGCGTCGTTCGTCGTGCTCGCGCTCGTGTGGATCGCGCGCGACTGGCTGCCGGTGTTCATCTCGCTGCTCATGGTGCTGCCCGTCGTGTGGAGCAACGTCTGCACCGGCATCCGCTCCGCCGACCCCACCCTGCTCGAGCTTGCGCGGGTGTACGGCTGGCCGCGCGGACGCATCCTGCGGCGGATCTATCTGCCGGGCGTGCGGCCGCACTTTCTCGCGGCGCTGCGCTCCGGCATCGGCTTCGGCTGGAAGTCCGCCATCGCCGCCGAGGTGCTCACCGTGCCGCGCAGCGCCATCGGCCGCATGATCTATGAATCGAAGCTGTATCTGCAGACCACCGACCTCTTCGCGTGGACGCTCGCGGTCATTCTCCTGAGCGTCGGGCTCGAGCGGCTGGTCCTGCGCGCGCTGACCCCGCGTGGGAAAGGAGGCGGCGGCACATGATCGAAGTGCATGACCTCACCGTGACCTACGACGGACGCGACGTGCTGCACAAGGTCACGCTCACCGTGCCCGACGGGGCGCACATCGCGCTCATGGGCCCGTCCGGCTGCGGCAAGACGACGCTGCTGCGTGTGCTCGCCGGGCTGCGCGCGCCGGACGGCGGCAGCGTGCGCGTTTCGCCCGGGCGCATCGCGTGCGTGTTTCAGGAGCCGCGGCTGCTGCCGTGGCGCACGGCGGCGGAAAACGTCAACGCCGTGCTCTCCGACCGGGCGCAGACCATGCCGCAGGCGCGCGCATGGCTCGAGCGGCTGGAGCTCGGCGCGGCGGCGGAGCAATATCCCGCGGCGCTCTCCGGCGGTATGCAGCAGCGCGTGGCCATTGCGCGCGCGCTCGCGTATGACGCGCCGGTGCTGCTGCTCGACGAGCCGTTTCGCGCTCTGGATGCGGCGCTGCGTGCGCGTGTGATCGCGTGCATCGCCGCCGAGACGCAGGGCAGGACGCTCGTGCTCGCCACGCACGACCCCGCCGACGCCGATGCGCTCGGCTGCACGGTGTATGCGTATGCCGGCGGCACGTTTCGCTGCGGCGTACCGTGAAGTGCAAAACGCACCAAAACGCAGAAAAAACAGCTCGCTCTGATGGAGCGGGCTGTTTTTGCACATCTGCTCAGTCGCGCAGCGCATGGCCGCACCCGGACATAGAACAAACCCCAGACGGCAAGCCGCCTGGGGTTCGTCGGCTTGCTGCGCAAGCGCGTGCCATGGAAACCGAGGCGGGCCTTGCCCCCTCGGGCTCCCCCGCTGCTCTGTCGTCCCACGCTCGCGCCGCGTTTCTTGCCCGGATATAGAACAAACCCCAGATGGTGTTACCCATCTGGGGTTCGTTCAATAGAGAGGAGAATATGAGGAGGGAGAAACTAGCAAATTAAGAGATGTCGTTCGTGTCGACGAGCTTGACTTTGACGTCGAACGTTTTGCCGTCGCGATAGATGGTCAGGGTGACGGTGTCGCCCACCTGCAAGCCATCCTTGACGGCGCTGACATCGTAGGTGGTGGTCACGGCCTTGCCGTTGACCGCCAGAAGCATGTCGCCGGACTGGATGCCCTTCTTCTCGGCGTCCGAGCCCTCAGCGACGTCGCTGATATAAAGCCCCTCGGGCAGATCATAGTAGTCCGAAGCGGCGGAGGAGATCGCGCCCACGGTGATGCCGATGCTCACGCGGCCGGAAACGCGGCCGTCTGCCAGCAGGGCATTGACGATCGGCCGGATGACCGCCGTCGGGATCGCGAAGCCGATGCCCTCCACGCCGGTGGACAGGGCCTTCATGTTCGTGATGCCGATCACCTGCCCATACATATTGATGAGCGGGCCGCCGGAGTTGCCTTCGTTGATGGCGGCATTGGTCTGCAGGAGGGTCATGCTGTGCCCGTTATAGACCATGTCGCGGTTGATGGCGGAGATGATGCCGTTGGTCATCGTCCAGCGCAGCTGCTCGCCGAGCGGGTTGCCGATGGACACAACGTCATCGCCGACCTGCAGGGAGCTGGAGTCGCCGAACTCGGCAGGGGTGAGCCCCTGTGCGTCGATCTTGAGCACGGCGATGTCGCTCACGGCGTCTGCGCCGACGAGCGCACCCGTATACTCGGTGCCGTCCGACGTGGTCACGGTGACGCTCTTCGCGCCGTCGAGCACGTGCGTGTTCGTGACGATGTAGCCATCGCTCGTGAGCACGATGCCCGTGCCGGTGCTGTACTCGCCGCGGCGGATGTCGGCATGAATGCCGACAACGGACGGCAGGCACTTGGCATACACGCTCTGCAGCGAGAGCGCACTGCCGCCGGCGGGCTGGAGCGCCATGGTCACGCCGGGATCTGTCGGCGCGCCCGGCAGCTCGTTCTTGCCGGTGACGGTGGTGTCATCGTCCGCATCGTCCTGTGGGATCGTCACGCTGCCGTGCTGCCCGGGATCGACGGAGGGAACAGAGTCCCGTCCGCGCGCCGCGAACACATAACACGAGGCGATGATCAGCACCAACACGCCGAGAATGATCATCGTGATCTTCAGACCCTGATGGGACTTCTTCTTCGGTGCGGCGGTCTGCGACGGGCTCCAGTAAGAGTCGTAGCAGCCGCTGCCGGAAGCTTCGCTGCGGGGCGCGGAATAGCCGGCCTCATACCAGTCGGACTCCGGTTTGCGAACGTTGTCGTACATGTTGGTGTCCCTCCCAAGGAACGATTTGATGATAACACACGATTTTGTGCTGCTTATGAATGGAAAACGAACATTCTATGAATTCCGCGAACAATTCATGAACTCTTGCGCCCGCCCCGTCGGCCGGTGTTTTCCGGCTTGGCAGTGGGCTTGGGCGCGGGCTTTGCGAGCGTGAGCGTGAACACGAACTCCGTCTCCCCGTCGCGGCTCGTGACGGCGATGTCCTCCCCGTGCGCGTCGAGGATGCTCTTGACCAGATACAGCCCGAGGCCCACGCCGTCGCGGTCAAGGCTGCGGCTGCGGTCGGACTTGTGGAAGCGGTCGAAGATGAACGGCAGGTCGTCGGCGGGGATGGTCTCGCCATGGTCGCGCACGGAGACGTAGGCCTTGCCCTCCGACTTCCAGAGCGAGACGCACAGCGTGCTGCCGGGCGCGGCAAATTTGACGGCGTTGTCCATCAGATTATAAAGTACGCGCGTAATGGCGTCCGGGTCGCCGAGCACGAGCATCGGATCCTCCGGAAGCTGGAGATCAACGTCGAGCTGCTTGTCATTGGCGCGCGCCTCAAAGCTGAGCATGGTGCTGACGATCCTGTCCGAGATGTCAAATTCGCGCCGGCGCGTCAGATCCTCGCCCGTGCTCTCCACGCGCGACATGTCCAGCATGCTGCGCACAAGGCGCGAGAGGCGGCGCGTCTCGTCGGCAATGGTGACAAGGTACTTGTCCTCCTGATCCTTGGGGATCGTGCCGTCGAGAATGCCGTCGGCAAAGCCGGCGATGGTGGTCATGGGCGTCTTGAGCTCGTGCGAGACGTTGGCAATGAAGGCGTTGCGGCGCTCCTCACTCGTCTCGAGCGAGTCCGCCATGGTGTTGAACGCCGAGATGAGCGCGCCGACCTCGTCGGTGCGTCCGTCATCCGTGACGCGGGCGGAAAAATCTCCGTGTGCGAATTTCTTGGCGGCGACGGCCATCTCGTCGAGCGGCTGCGCCATGCGCTTGCTCGTCACGAGCGAGAGCAGCAGCGCGATCATCATCACGGCTGCGGACGCGGCGAGAAATACCCACACGAACGTGCGCCAGCCGTCGATGATCGTGGCGCTGTTGGTCGTCACGAACACGTAGCCGACGATGCGCGCGGCCGAGCCGATGTTGATCGGCTGGGCGACGACGTAGTGTGCGGAGCTGTAAAACCCGCCGAGGCTCGTGATGAGGTTGAGCTTGCCGTCGCTGCGCAGCTGCGTCATGGCGCTGCCGGTGAGCGTGCGGCCGAGGTGCTCGCAGGCAATGTTCCGGCACGAGCAGGACACGACCGTCCCGTCGGTGTCGGTGATGAAGATGTGGTTGCCGGTCGACTGTGCAAGCGTGCTGATGACCATGCGCAGGTCCCAGCTCGCAAGATCGCCGCCGCGCACGAGCGCCTGCGCCGCATGGCTGACCTCTTCGGCGTTGGAGACCATGTTGCCGCGGTATTCGCTGATAACATAGCTGCGGCCGAGAAACACGAACGCCGTGCCGAGGATCAGAAAGCTGAAGAGCACCATGGCAGCGGTCGCGGCGAAGTTTTTGAAATAGATGCTCTTCACTTACGTCTCTTCCGCTTCGAACTTATAGCCCACGCCCCAGACGGTCTTGAGCGCCCACTTGTCGGACACGCCCTCAAGCTTCTCGCGCAGGCGCTTGATGTGCACGTCCACGGTGCGGCTGTCGCCGAAGTAGTCAAAGCCCCACACCTCGTCGAGCAGCTGGTTGCGGGTGTAGACGCGGTTGGGCGTGGCCGCAAGGTGGTACAAAAGCTCCATCTCCTTGGGCGGCGTGTCGATCTTTTTGCCGTCAACGATCAGCTCATAGGAGTCGAGGTTGATGACGAGCTTGTCGAAGGTGAGCTTCTTGCTCTGGGGCTTGCCGTCGTCGCCGGTGCGGCGCAGCACGGCGTGCACGCGCGCAAGCAGCTCCTTGACCTCGAAGGGCTTGACGATGTAGTCGTCCGCGCCCATCTCCAGACCGGAGACCTTGTCCTCGGTCTCGCCCTTGGCGGTGAGCATGATGATGGGCATTTTCATGGTCTTGCGCAGCTCGCGGCAGACCTGCCAGCCGTCCATCACGGGCAGCATGATATCGAGCAGCACAAGGTCGGGCTGGATCTCCTTGGCCATCTCGACGGCCTTGCCGCCGTCGGCCGCGTGCGACACCTCAAAGCCGTCCTTCTGCAGATACAGACGCAGCAATTCCGCGATGTTGATATCGTCCTCCACGACGAGCACTTTCTGGCTCATGTGTTGTTGCCTCCTTCACCGGCGCGGTGCGCCGGACATAATGATCCAATGGTGCATCCTATTATAAACAACCGGCACGATTTTTTCATGTCCAATCTGTAAAATCCGCGCCCGCGCAGCCGCACGGCGCTCCCGGCGCGCAAAAGGCATTTACAAGACCGCGAAAATGTTGTATGGTTAACTGTAAACCCATTTTTGAACGAACAGCGAGGCAACCGCATGAACACCTATGGCGAACGTGTAAAAGTGACGATTTTCGGCGAGTCGCACGGCCCGGCGATCGGCGTCGTGCTCGACGGCGTCCCGGCCGGAGAGGCCGTTGACATGGACGCCGTGCGCATCCAGATGCGCCGGCGCGCCCCCGGCTCGTCCGACCTGACGACCCACCGCTCCGAGACCGATGACCCGCTCGTGATGAGCGGCATCCTCAACGGCGTGACGACCGGCGCGCCCATCTCGGCCATCTTCCGCAACAAGGACCAGAACAGCGCGGCCTACCATCCGGAGATCCCGCGCCCGAGCCACGCGGACTATGCCGCGACCGTGCGCTTCGGCGGCCACGCCGACCTGCGCGGCGGCGGCCCGTTCAGCGGCCGGCTCACGGCGTGCCTCGTGTTTGCCGGGGCGGTCTGCCGCCAGATCCTCGAGCGCCGCGGCATCACGATCACGGCCAACGCCGTGCGCGTCGGTCAGGCGACGGGCAAGGAGCTCAACTTCGACATGAAGCGCGCCATCCTCGATGCGCGCAGCGCCGGTGACTCCGTCGGCAGCGAGCTTGAGTGCGTCGTCACGGGCGTACCCGCCGGCGTCGGCGGGCTGCTCTTCGGCGGCATGGAGAGCCGCATCGCCGGCATGCTCTATGCCATCCCCGGCGTGAAGGGCGTGGAGTTCGGTCGCGGCTTCGCCCTTGCCGAAATGCGCGGCAGTGAGGCAAATGACCCCATCCGCCTGCAAAACGGGCGCATCACCATGGCGTCCAACAACGCCGGCGGCATCAACGGCGGCATCACCAACGGCATGCCGCTCGTCGTGCGCATGGCCCTGCGGCCGACGCCGTCGATTGCCTGCGAGCAGCCGTCGGTCGACCTCGTAACCATGGAGGAGACGCCGCTGCGCATCAACGGCCGGCACGATCCGTGCCTTGCCCCGCGCGCGATCCCCGTCATGGAGGCCGCACTCGCCTGCTGCGTGCTCGACGCCATGCTCGACAGCGCCGCCACGATCTGAGAAAGGAGCCCATCATGGACGAACACAAGACCCCCGAAGAAATCATCAACGACAACGCCGCGCCGGACGCCCCGGAGACCGATGCGCCCGAAGCGTGCGTGCAGCCGGAAGAAGGCACGGCCGGCGAGCCCGCCGCCGGCGAAGCCGATGCTGCCGAAGCCCCCGCTCCGGCGGAGAAAAAGCCCATGAGCGTCCGCACGCGTCACGCGCTCCGGCGCGGTGTGGCCGGTCTGCTGGCGGCCATCGTGCTGCTGGCGGTGTCCGGCTTCGGCGTGTTCCGCATCGCCCGCGGCGCGCAGGAGATCTCCGGCACATTCGATGCCGACCCCGGCACGTTCGTGCAGCATGACATTGTCTTTATCCTCAACACGTTTTCCGACCCCAACGGCGGCAGCGCGCAGTACGGCGTTGTGCCAATCGGCGGCAAGCTCGTGGCCTTCCGCTTCCCCGCGCGCTGGAACGCCTCGGTCAAGACCATTGCCGACGCGACGACAAGCGTTCTCTCCGGCCAGAGCTACTCGGTCGACAGCTTCATCCGCGTCACCGGTACGGTCAAGACCATGCCGGATGCCGTCTCGTCCGCGCTCTACGACTGGTACACGGAAAACCACGCCTACCTGCAGCAGATCGGTGCCATCGGCGACAGCGACGACGCGGCCGACTACCTGCCCGACGAGATCGTGCGCGTGGACACCGTCGGCAGCATCCCGCAGGGCTGGGTCGAGGGGCTGACGGTCACCGCCGTCGCCTGCCTGATCTACGCCATCGTGGTGCTCATCCGCATTCTCTGCGGCAAGTATGAGCAGGAAAAGCTGCCGGACATCACCTTCGAGCTCGTGGACATGACGCCCGAGACGGAAGCGAAGCCCGAGACCGCACCGGAGGCAGACAGCGCACCGGAGGCAGACAGCGCACCGGAAGCTGAGACCGCGCAGCCCGAAAAATCCGAAGAAACCGAGGACACGCCCGATGCCTGACCACAAACTGTGCGTGCCGTGCCTGTTCGGGCTCGAGGGCCCGCTCGGCAATGAGCTGCGCCATATGGGGCTGCGCGATGTCATGCCCGAAAACGGCCGCGTGCGCTGCACCGGCACGGACGCGGACATCGCGCGCATGAACATCCGCTGCCGCTTCGGCGAGCGCGTGCTGCTCGAGCTGGGCAGCTTCCCTGCGCCGACGTTCGACGCGCTCTTTGAGGGCGTCAAGGCGCTGCCGTGGGCGGACTATCTGCCGGCGGACGCGGCCTTCCCCGTCAAGGGCTACAGTCTGGAGTCGGCGCTGCACTCCGTGCCCGACTGCCAGAAGATCATCAAGAAAGCCGTCGTCGAGTCGCTCAAGCGGCGCTACCGCGTCGGCTGGTTCGCCGAGACCGGCGCATTGTATCAGATCCAGTTCTCGCTCGTGCACGACACGGCCACGCTTTACCTCGACACGACCGGCACGCCGCTGCACAAGCGCGGCTACCGTCCGGCGCACGTGGCGGCGCCCCTGCGCGAGACGCTGGCCGCCGCGCTCGTGGACATCGCGGGCTACCGCGGCCGGGGTGACTTCTGCGATCCGTTTTGCGGCAGCGGCACCATCGCCATCGAGGCGGCGCTGGCCGCCAAGGGCCGCGCGCCCGGCATCAACCGCGACTTTGCTGCCATGCAGTGGGCGTGGCTGGACGAGGCCGTCTGGCAGGATGCGCGCGAGGAAGCGCGCGCACGCGAGTTTCACGGCGCGTATCACATCTTTGCCTCCGACATCGACCCGCACGCCGTCGCCATGGCGCGCGACAACGCCCGCCGCGCCGGTGTGGACGACTGCATCACGTTCGCCGTCGCCGACGCGCGGGAATTTGACCGCACGACCGAGCGCGGCGTCATCGTCACGAACCCGCCCTACGGCGAGCGCCTGATGGAAAAGCGCGAGGCCGAGGCGCTCTACGCCGCCTTCGGCGCGGCCTACGCCAAGACCGCGCACTGGAAGCTCTACCTCCTGTCGTCGCACACGGAGTTTGAGCGCACGTTCGGCCGTCCGGCGGACAAGAAGCGCAAGCTCTACAACGGCACACTCCGCTGCGACCTGTTCCAGTACACGAAGGACGTGTGAGGCGGCAGGCCGGTGCATATGCTCACACCGGTAGTTAAAAATCCGCAAATATTCACGATTTCCCCCTTGCGCGTCCGCGCCGCACGCGGTATAGTTGTTGTATTATTTTGTCGAAAGTGCAGGAATTCACTATGAAACATCTGTTCATCGTCAATCCCGTCGCCGGCGGCAAGGACCGGCGCGAATACGTGGCCGAGCAGGCGCATCTCGCACTCGATGGCAGTGAGGACGCTTACGAGGTCTATGTCACGACCGCGCCCATGGACGCGTGTGCCAAGATCGCCGCGGAGGCGGCCTCCGGCGAGGAGCTGCGGGTGTATGCCTGCGGCGGCGACGGCACGCTCAACGAGTGCGTCAACGGCGCCGCCGGCCGCAGCAATGTCGCCGTGACGCACTTCCCCTGCGGCACGGGCAACGACTTCATCAAAATGTTCGGCGAGGAGAAGGCGCGCTTTTCCGACCTTGCCGACCTCGTGCACGGCGAGGTGCGCCCCTTCGACATCATCGAGTGCTGCGGGCGCTACGCGCTCAACATCTGCTCGGTCGGCATCGACGCGCGCATCGGCACGGAGGTACCAGTATCACGACAGCTACATTTTCTCCGCCGTGGCGAACCTCTTCAAGGGCATCGCCCAGCCGCTGACCGTGCGCGGCTGCGGCATGGAGTATTCCGGCGGCACGTCGCTCATCTGCGCGTGCAACGGCCGGTTCTACGGCGGCGGCTTCAACCCCATCCCCGACTCCATGCCCGACAACGGCAAGCTGGAGTTTCTCGTCGTGCGCGATGTCTCGCGCCTGACGTTCATCCGGCTCGTCGGCAAATACGCCAAGGGTCGCTACCGCGAACTGGAGCAGTACATCACGCACCTTGAGGGCGACCACCTCGAGATCGACAGCGAAAACGAGATCGTCGTCAACATCGACGGCGAGGCGCTCTACGGCAAGCACGTGAATTTCGACCTCATCCCCGGCGGCGTGAACTTCCTCGTGCCGGCGAATATGGCCTTCTTCCACCCCGAGACCGCAGGCGGCCACGAGACACGCGAATTTGTCCATACCTGACGAAAAACGCGGTCATAAAACGTTTACAAAAAAATTTCGCCAGGGGCTTGATAATCCGAAAAATTGTGGTATAGTATGATGCGTTAGCACTCCGAGGAATTGAGTGCTAACGCATCGCTTTTTTGTATTCAATATTAGGAGGCATATAGATTATGAAACTCAAACCGTTGGCAGACCGTGTGATCCTCAAGCAGTTCAAGGCCGAGGAAAAGACCAAGAGCGGCCTGATCCTGGCAGCATCCGCGCAGGAGAAGCCCGAGATGTTCGAGGTCGTCGAAGTCGGCCCGGGCGGCATGGTGGACGGCAACGAAGTGAAGATGACCGTCGCCGCCGGTGACCGCGTGATCGTCGGCAAGTACTCCGGCACCACCGTGAAGGTGGACGGCGAGGAGTATTCCATCGTGCGCCAGAGCGACATTCTGGCCGTCGTCGAGTAAGACACTACTGCTTGGATTCATTAGGAGGCTATCATTATGGCAAAACAGATCATTTATGGTGAAGAAGCACGCAAGGCGCTGCAGCGCGGCGTGGATCAGCTGGCTGATACCGTCAAGATCACCCTCGGCCCCAAGGGCCGCAACGTGGTGCTGGGCAAGAAGTTCGGCGCTCCGCTGATCACGAACGACGGTGTGACGATCGCAAAGGAGATCGAGCTTGAGGACGCGTTCGAGAACATGGGCGCGCAGCTCATCCGCGAAGTGAGCACCAAGACCAACGACGTCGCCGGCGACGGCACCACCTCCGCCACCGTGCTGGCGCAGGCGATGATCCGCGAGGGTCTGAAGAACCTCGCCGCCGGTGCAAACCCGATGGTCATGCGCCGCGGCATCCAGAAGGCGACCGAGGCGGCCGTCGATGCCATCCGCACCAACTCCCAGCCCGTGAGCGGCAGCGGCGACATCGCGCGTGTCGGCGCGATCTCGTCCGGTGACGAGCACATCGGCAAGCTCATTGCCGAGGCCATGGAGAAAGTCAGCCAGAACGGCGTCATCACCGTCGAGGAGAGCAAGACCGCCGAGACCTATTCCGAGGTCGTCGAGGGCATGCAGTTCGACCGCGGCTATGTCACCCCGTACATGGTCACCGACAACGACAAGATGGAGGCCGTCATCGACGACGCGCTCATCCTCATCACCGATAAGAAGATCTCGAACATTCAGGAGATCCTGCCGGTGCTCGAGGCCGTGCTGAATGCCGGCAAGAAGCTCGTCATCATCGCCGACGACATCGAGGGCGAGGCGCTGGCCACCATCATCCTCAACAAGCTGCGCGGCACGTTCACCTGCGTGTGCGTCAAGGCCCCCGGCTTCGGCGACCGCCGCAAGGAAATGCTGCAGGATATCGCCATCCTGACCGGCGGTCAGGTCATCTCGACCGACCTCGGCATGGAGCTCAAGGACACCACGCTGGCACAGCTTGGCCACGCGCGTCAGGTCAAGGTCACCAAGGAGACCACGACCATCGTCGAGGGTGCCGGCGCTAAGGACGACATCCAGAGCCGCATCGCACAGATCCGCGCCCAGATCGAGACGACCACCTCCGAGTATGACAAGGAGAAGCTGCAGGAGCGTCTGGCAAAGCTCTCCGGCGGTGTTGCGGTCATCAAGGTCGGCGCTGCGACCGAGACCGAGATGAAGGAAAAGAAGCTGCGCATCGAGGACGCGCTCAACGCGACCCGCGCGGCTGTTGAAGAGGGCGTTGTCGCCGGCGGCGGCACGGCATATGTCGTGGCCAGCAAGGCCGCACAGGCGACGGCTGCCAAGCTCTCCGGTGACGAGAAGACCGGTGCGAACATCATCGCTGCCGCGCTGCGCGCCCCGATCTGCCAGATCGCGGCCAACGCCGGTGTCGAGGGTGCGGTCATCCTCGACAAGGTCAGCAAGAGCAAGAGCGTCAATTACGGCTACGACGCCGCGCACGACACCTTCGGCGACATGATCGACAACGGCATCGTCGACCCGACCAAGGTCTGCCGCAGCGCACTCGAGAACGCCGCATCCGTCTCCTCCATGGTCCTGACCACCGAGTCCCTCGTGGCCGACCTGCCCGAGAAGGCCGCTCCGGCCGCTCCGGCTGCCCCGGACATGGGCGGCATGTACTAATCCCCCCCTGCCCCGCAAAACAACAGACAAAGCAAGATCCGGCGCCGGATTTTTTGCTGTCTGCTTTCTTCTCTATCCACGGTGCAGCAGGCTCGCCCGCTCACGCGCCGGGCCTGCGCCGGAAATGCCCGCCGCGTTCATTGCGGATCACATCGTCCAGCCGCTTGACCATGTCCCGCGGCATATACTCCGTCAGCGCCGCCCAGATGGACAGCCGATACTCAAAAATGATCCGGTCACGGCCGATTCGCAGCAGCTCCATGCCGTTTTTCGGCACATACTCCGCCTTGTTCAGCGAGAAGTATAGAACCGGTATTGACTTATACGAAAACGAATTTCCTCCGAATCCATATGTACGAATCTCATCCCACCGAAGCGTAAAGCGCCCCCAGCGCGGACTCCGGCAATGGATCCCTTCGGCATCAAAGCTGCAGCGCGTTAAAAATCGACTAAGTACCTGTGGCTTATACGCCAAAACAAGGAAAATGCATCCCGGAATATCCAGTACAAGCATAAGTGCGATCTTTTCCGAAACAACATCACATTCCCTATATATCCAAATGTTCAGCGCTGCCAACAAGGCATACATCAATGCAATCCCAACTAAAATATAGTAAGTCGTGTAATTGTCATAGAGCTTGTACCGCTTCCGCTTCATCGCATCTCCCCGCCCATCCGTTTCGGTCTCTGCGCCCATTCTACACACCCGCGCGCGGGCTGTCAAACCCGGGCAAAAAACAAAGCCTGACGCAAAGCGTCAGGCCTCGTAAGGTTGGCTCAGCCCCAGGCGGGCTGACAGCGCGCTACCGGTTAACAGCACACAAAAAAATCCATTACTTGTTCGGGCACATGGATCTGAACTTCTCGGCCATTTCGTGGTCCCAGACCCACTGATCATGCAGCCATCCGAGGAAGCAAAACGGGCAATCCCAATTCATGAATTTTACTCTCCTTTCGTGTTTTGGAACAATTTTTATCAGATCCGAAAATGTGTCCACTGTTCCCAAAATGCACCAGATGCACAAACGCCCGCCGGTTTCGCAGGGCGTTCGTAAGACAGTTAACGGAGCGCATCAGTGCGGATGCGCTCCGTTTCTT
>ERZ773169.670-NODE-670-length-39646-cov-10.874845_pt1 | contig 39646 bp, 36 predicted proteins | sample MGYA00580536_ERZ773169 | MGnify/ENA primary metagenome ERZ773169 (study PRJEB29015, sample SAMEA2737814) | human gut metagenome | biome: human gut; feature: human-associated habitat; material: faeces | place: China | collected 2012 ... | reverse complement strand
AAGCTTCTCCGAAAGGTTCGTATGATCTTATTTTTATGGATATCCAAATGCCTGTTATGAATGGTTATGAGGCAACAGCGGCAATCAGGAGCCTTCCGGGTGAAAAGGGAAAACTGCCTATTGTTGCCATGACTGCCAATGCTTTTGCAGAAGACGTACAGCTTGCCAAAAATACAGGTATGAATGGACATATCGCAAAACCTCTGGATATGAATAAGCTGAATGATGTCCTGAAAAACTGGCTGTAATTGATTCCCAAGTGTGTGGGAAAAATCCTGGAAAAGTAGAGAGAGATATAATAGCATCAATATTTTTGCATAATTTGAAAAGCTGTAATAGGATAATCGGCAAATCAGATGAAAATCTGAGATGGAATTATTAAATTAATGATTTTATCAGGAAAGAATGAGGAAAATACGAGTATGGAAAAGGCAAAACAATGTCTGATAGCAGTACTGTTAGGTGTATTTTTAACAACTACTGTTTTATCCGGCTGTGGACAGTCTAAAAAAGAAGTATCCCAAAAAGATAATCATCTTACCGTGTATCTATGGGAAAATCGTTTAATGAAAAATATTGCTCCATATATCCAGAAGCAGTTTCCAGATCAGGATATTGAGTTTATTACCGGTAACAATGATACCGATTTATACAGCTATTTTGAAGAACATGGGGAACTGCCGGATATCATAACGGTACGTCGATTTTCGGGGGCAGATGCACAGGATCTACAGCCGTATCTTATGGATTTTTGTTCATATGATGTTGTCTCTAAGTATTATTCCTATGCATTGCAGTATTATAAAAATTCAGAAGATGAGATTCAGTGGCTGCCTATCTGCGGGATCCCGCAGACGCTCATTGCCAACAAGACATTGTTTGATCAGTATGGAATCAAGATTCCGAAAAATTATAAGGAATATGCACAGGCTTGCCAGCAATTTTATGATAATGGTATAAAACCTTATATACTTGATCTTGCAGAAGACTGGTCTACTCAAGAAGTGATTCAGGCAGGAGCAATTGGTGAGTTCACAAGTCTTGATGGAATCAAATGGAGAAGCTCAGCAGAAAGTTCGGCAGATAATATAAAGTTTGATGCTGCATTGTGGAAACGTATCCTTTCACAAACCAGTACGTTTTTAAAAGACTCACATTTTACGAAAGATGACATCAGCGTTGATATTACTACTGCAACAGAAACATTTCTTGAGGGAAAAGCAGCAATGTTTCATGGATATCCGGCACTTATACAGGAATTCCAGAAACAGATGGATGCAGAATTGATCCGTATTCCTTTTTTCTCACAGACTTCAGATGAAGCTTTTATAAATATGACTCCGTCCTTAAACATTGCATTTAACAAAGATTTAGAAAAAAATCCTGAGAAATTAGATATAGCACTAGATGTACTGGACTGTATGATTTCAGAAGAAGGGCAAAAGCGTATTGCGGATGGAAGTGGTGTGATCTCATTGAATACTGATGTTCCGACAATGATGAAAGATGTGTCTGGACTGGAAAAGGAAATTCAAGATAATTCTGTTTATATCAGATATTCCGCTCAAAAGTCTTTTGCAGCCAGCCTGAAAGTTGTTCATGGATTGCTGTCAGGAGAAATGGATGAAGAAAAGGCTTATGATACTTTGTGTAGTGTAATGAATAGTAAAGCTACAGGAGAAAAAACGACTGTGAATTTTGAGCATGAGTATTCTATTTCACTGAATGATAAAAATGGTCGTGATGCGGCATCATCTATACTAACTACGGTTAGAAATGAGAATAATATACAGTTAGCTCTGGCACCATACTATTATTTCACTTCTTCTATTTATGAAGGCGAATGTAGCAGTAATCGTGTTGCTCTAATGACAGCAAAGAATTCGGATACGCCATTATACCTTGCAAAGATAAATGGTAAACAGGTATATGAACTTGTGGGAAATTATCTTGCGGATTTTGATTCGGATTTTTATGTAACTAATAAATATGAATTACCGATAGCATCTGGTATGAAAATTATTGTTAAAGATAAAGAAAATGGATTCTCATTAAAAAGCATAGCAGTTAATGAGAAAAAAATAGATAAAGAGAAGAAGTATTCCATTCTGCTTACGGATATTACTATGTCCATTTTGAAAAAATTATATCCAGAATGTGAGATTACCCAACTTAAGGATACAACGTTATCAAGTGCATGGGCTGCAGCTATGTCAAAAGGGCAGCAGCCGTCAGCACCGGAAGACTATATAAAGGTTGAAAAATAAAAGTGCAGATAAGACAAAAGGTAATAAAAAGAAAGAGAATTATAATACCAATGCTTATAATCCTGCTCATTTTTTCAAGCATATTATTTATGAAGCTTCTTTTGAACAGGATGAACAGGTATATTGATGAAAATGGAAAAAGCAGCATGGGAGCTGTTGTTGAACAGATACAGCAAACCTATGAGCTTCAGGTAAATGGATATTATAGCCAGTTACATCTAGTTGAAGATTATATTCTTAAGGAGAAAGAAGTATCGCCTGAAACAGATGCAAATCAAAACTTTTTTGAGGCATGGGAAAAAGAAGCTGGAAGCAGGCTAGTATTTCTTCAGGAAAATGGAAAAGCAATGACAGCAGATGGAACGAAGATGCGGATTGACATACCAGGTAAGCTTTTGCTGGCTTTAAGGAATGGCCATAATATTGCAAAGCTGGTTGCCTGGAATTATGAAGAAACACAAAGTGGAGGTTATCTGGTTGCAATTCCATGTCAGGAATATCATATGAATGGGGAAGTTTATACAGCAGTTGGAACCGTGTATGATCATTCAAAATTAGATTCCATGTTAAAACTGAAGAGCTATAATGAGAATGCGTATCTCTTTCTGTTAGATGAGGAAGAAAATATTACCTATACGAACCAAAGTGAAGATAAATTTTTTCGAAATTATTCATTGTTGAAGCATTTAAAGGTAGATAAGGCTATAACAGAAAAAGAGGCTGCTTTGCTCCAAAAAAAGATGGATAAAAAAGAACAGGGACTAGAGCTTCTTGGAAAAGATAAGCCTTTCTATCTGGGGTACTGTCCTATAGAAAGTAATAACTCCATGTTGATCTGTATTGTGAAAAAAAGTGTTGTTGATAATGTGATGAGAAATTACCAGAAAACAGTGCTTTTTACAACAATACTGATGGGAAGTTTTATCATTTTGCTCTTTGCCGGATTGTTTTACAGTATTTCAAAACTTAATATTGCAGACCAAAAAGCAGAATGTGAAAAAAGAAATAGTGAGCTTCAATTACAGACAATGAAGGAAATGGAAGCGGCAAATAAAAAACTGAAAAAAGCAAAGAATATTGCAACAGAAGCTCTGCAGACAGCTGAAAATGCAAATAAGGCGAAAACAGATTTTCTGTCGAATATGTCACATGATATTCGTACACCTATGAATGCAATCATTGGTATTACGTCACTGATCAGACATGATGCAGGTGATAAGGCGAAAGTAACAGAGTATGCAGATAAAATAGATACATCATCACAGCTTTTGTTAGGAATTATTAATGATGTTTTGGATATGAGCAAAATTGAAGCCGGGAAAACTGTTTTTAAATACACGGATTTTTCTATTCTGGATTTTATACAGGAAATTGATCATATGTTTAAGATACAGGCAGAAGAAAAAAATCAGACCCTTCAGTTTACAAAAGAAAACATCCTGCACGAGTGGGTGAATGGGGATCGGGTGCATCTGATGCAGATTTTCAGTAACTTGCTTTCTAATGCAGTGAAGTACACACAGAAGGGTGGAACAATTCAGTTTTTAGTAGAAGAATGTGAGTCAAATTCCTCCACCTATGCAAAGTATCGCTTCTTAGTCTGTGATAATGGTATGGGAATGTCGGCAGATTTTAAAGATACGATTTTTGATGCGTTTACCCGTGCAGAAGGTTCTCTTACAAACAAGATACAGGGAACCGGTCTTGGAATGGCTATCACCAAAAATCTGGTTGAGTCGATGGGCGGAACAATTGAAGTAGAAAGTGAACTGGGGCAGGGAAGTTGTTTTGAAGTTATTATGAATCTGAAAGTTGTAGAAAACCGATCAGTTTCTCTGGAGCCACAGGCAGAAAAAGAGGAGTTGGATGAAAATATCCTAAAAGGAATGCGATTCCTGTGTGCAGAAGATAATGAGCTGAATGCAGAAATTTTGATAGAACTATTAAAGATTGAGGGGGCTGAGTGTACTATCTGTGAAAATGGAGAAAGACTTCTTAATACATTTGAACAGTCTGCTCCAGGGGATTATGACATGATCTTAATGGATGTGCAGATGCCTGTCATGAACGGCTATGAGGCAACGAAAGCAATCCGCAGAAGTACACATAAACTGGCAAAGACGATTCCAATCGTTGCCATGACCGCCAATGCATTCTCAGAGGATATACAACATTCTTTGGCTGCCGGTATGGATGCACATATTTCAAAACCAGTGGAGATGAAGGTTTTAAAAAAGACAATAAGAAACATAAAATTTGGTGAAGGGGGGTATCGAAACGCAGGTCACTGAATAGTAATAAATAGGTTTGATGCGACAGATGCTGTTGAACGGATGAATGAAGTGGATGCTGACAGGTATGATCTGATTTTCATGGATATTCAGATGCCTAAAATGGATGGTTATATGACAACCAGAGAAATTCGTACTCTAAAGAACAACAAGAAGGCCAATATTCCAATCGTTGCCATGACTGCAAATGTGTTGAAGAATTAAATAATTTGCATAAAGAAGAACATTTTCTCTTTTTATCTATAAGAAATAATGTTATAATGTGCTTGGAAAACAAAAAGATAAAATGGAAAGAGGCAAATTATGAACATTGAAGAAAAGTTAGAGATTCATGACTGTCCATTATGTGACGGTGGTGCGTTATTAGAAGAAGAAGGCGGCTGTGGTTATTATGTAATGTGTTTAGAATGTGGATGCCAGTCCGTAACGATTGACTTCCATTCTGAAGAAGAGCGTCTCGAAGCAGCGAAAAAGACTGTAGATTTATGGAATGCCGGTAAGGTAATTTCATGTAATCCGGGAGAATGATATAAAGTACAATATCATAAGAACGTAAAAGGCATAAGCCGTACCGAAAAAATCCTGATAGTCTGGATACAGGCTATCAGGATTTTTTTATTTTAATTTTATTTCCAGAGGGGAAGTTGTATCTTTACCTATGGCAATCTTAATTCTTATCTATACCAAAATTGAAGTATCTCATATTTCCATCGATTTGGTGCTAACACAGGATATTTTCCAAAATAAATTTTAACAGTCTGAGATTTACCTGGTTTGATATTTACTTTGACGTTTTTCTTCTTTACTGGTTTCATATCGTCCCATGCATCATCAAAAAACAGCGTTGTTTTAAGCTGTACTTTTGTAATAGTGCGTTGGCTTTTGTTTGTAAATTTTATTTTTACATAGCATTTACCGCTGTAGCTGTCATAAATTAACCCGGCTTTTTTAGATTTTAGCTGGTCATAGGTAGGGGCTGGGCTTTTTACAGTTATTCGGATGCTTTGTTTTTTGCCGTTGATAACAGCACTTATAGTTGCTTTTCCTGGCTTTTTTGGAATTAATTTCTGACCAGATACTTTTATGATTTTTTTATTGCTGGACTTAATTTTTTTAATACTTGGTTCTTTTCCATGAACGGTTACAAAATCTCTCATGAAGTAGTGATAACCCATGAGCATTGTCCCCTTCTTTTTCTTTATAAAAGCAGTTGATTTTTTTACAGTAATATCAAGTTTTTTGACAATAGTTTTATACTGGATGGTTAGTGTTGCCTTTCCTGCTTTCATCGCCTCTATTTCAATACCGATATCCATATTTGGATGATAGTTGGCAAAATCAATATTATATTTGTCAATAACTTTTAGTACGGAAGGATTAGAAGATGTGGCAGATACTTTTGATGCAGGGATTTTTGAAAGGTCAGGATCACTAATTGTAGCGACAATAATGTTTGTGTGTCCTGGATAAACATTTTTTAAATCAGCAAGGCTTTTCGTATTTAACCACATATTTAAAAAGTAAGAGTCATCTGTCTGGGCGTGAACCTGTGTTGGAATAACGAAACTCAGGCACAGAAGTAAAAGTGGGATAAGTAGAAAGATTCGCCGAATCCGAAAGGCAAAGGATAATTGGTTCTTTAATTTCTGTTCTCTTTTTTTGTTTAACATTTTCATTTCCTCCTTTTATGAAATATTTAGATGAGAGTAAAAACTTCATTGTTGTGGTCTTATAGCAAAGAAAGATGGATTATATAAGTGTTATAACTGCCCATACTCTTATCAGAGCAAACAGAATAGCCAGTACGCCAATTCCAAAAAACAACAAACTAAGAAAATGGCTTCCTCCACCTGTTATCTCTTTCAAGGTTTCTGTCACATCTGCTGGATTTTTTGGATTATAATATCCAGGACATTCTTTTCCAATAGGATATTGATCTGTAGAACTTCCCAGGCGGGTATGATATTCATATTGCTGCCCATTTACCGTATATTCGTAGACCGGAGTATAAGAGGTAACAGAAATCCTGCTTTCTGGACCTTGTTCGTTGGAATTGGTTTCTTCCCATTCATTTTTTTCGACTTTGATTACACGCAAAGTAGTACGTCCGGTGTAACGTTGCTGATATTCCTCATTTTTTTTCGTTGCATTGTCCCATAATTTTTTCCCAAACCAAATAAATAGCAATCCCAAAAGCAGTGGGATTACTGCTAATGTAAAAGAATAAATATAAAAATGTTCCATAATTTTCCTCCGTTTTGCATCATGTACTCTGGAAATCAGTAAAAATAGTTGCCGTATGTAAATAGAGCGCTTTTAGAATACACCCTCGTTTAGATAATGCAGATCGTAAGAAGATGTATAGTTATAAATCATTTCATAGTAATTTGATAAAATAGTTCTTACACTTTTATTATATAAAAATTCACATAGAAAGATAGTGCCTTACAGTCACCATTTTGATTTAGAGTGTATTTAAATCCCCCACAAATTATAATGCACATCTTACAGAAAGCATTTTTTAAATACACTCTGGTGTTCTCTGTAAATAAATCTATAAGTTAACTTATAAATTAAATTTATGATTTGTGCCATAAATGAAGAAAATAGTGACTGTCGGATACTGGAAGAGATAAGTGCTTTTGTGATAAACTATATTTATTCAGGACTGTACGATTTTTATTCATCGCATGAGTTTGTGTTTGGATATAATAAGAGAAATAGAAAAGAATAGATACAGAAAAATAATGAAAATAAATTGAAAATAGATATAGAAAAGGAATAGGTCATGGATAGGAAAAGCGTATTGGAAGTAGGAAAAGTGCTGTATCACTCGGGTCTTCCCTTTCGAGTGAGATTATTTAATATACTGGCTTCACTTGGATTCATCATCAGTCTGTGTAATGGAGTTCTTTCTTATTGGAATAATGGAGATAGGAAACTACTGTTAATAAATACAGGGATTGCCTTGCTATCTTTGTCGCTCCTTTTTTACGCATACCACAGTAAAAAATATCAAAGATGCTACTTTATAACAATCGTTGTGATTTTTATGTTTTTATTTCCAATTATGTTTTTTAAGAGTGGCGGGTATAAAGGTGGAATGCCGTCTTTTTATATTTTTGGAATTTTATTTACTATTTTTATGCTGGAAGGCTGGTTAATGTTTTTTTGTGTATGGCTGGAACTGATAATCTATATATTCACGATTGGGATTGCCTATTATTATCCAGATACGGTAATCTGGTTTCAATCGGAAAAAGAGATTGTTGTGGATGTGCTGACGGGAGTTGTTGTATCGAGTGCTTCTCTTGGCGTTGCGATGTATCTACATTTTCGAATATATAAAAAGCAGCAGATTTTTCTCTCGCAGGCAAGGGAAGAAGCTATGGAAGCAAATCGTGCCAAGAGTACATTTCTTGCAAATATGAGTCATGAAATTCGAACCCCGATTAATGTGATGCTTGGAATGAATGAGATGATTTTACGGGAGTCTGAGTCAAGGGAAGTCGTTCAGTATGCAAAGAGTGTGGAAAGGGCGGGAAATTATCTGTTATCTCTTATTAATAATATATTGGACATTACGCGAATTGAATCGAAAAAGTTAGATATAATTGAGGAAAAGTTTTCATTAAGACAACTTGTACAGGAAGTCTGCCTGATTGGAGCAAAGCAGGCAGAAGCAAAAAATCTGGAGTTTGTAGTAGATGTAGAGGAAACTCTTCCGAAATATCTGGAAGGTGATGCATTGCATATCAAACAAGTTATCCTCAATTTAATTAATAATGCGGTAAAATATACAAAAAAAGGGAAGGTTTTTCTTGAAGTTTGTCAGGAGGAAAAGCAGATTTCTTTTTCTGTGAAGGATACAGGAATCGGGATTAAAAAAGAAGATATGGAAGCGCTTTTTGATATGTTTATGAGGGCAGATATCAAACGCCACAGAAATATTGAGGGAAGTGGACTGGGTCTTACAATAGCAAAAGAACTTTGTGAACAGATGGGAGGGCATATTCAGGCAGAAAGTATCTATGGAAAAGGAAGTAACTTTACAGTATATTTTCCATTAAAAGATGCAGGAACAGAGAAAATTGGACAGTGGAAAGTTGTGGAAGGGGAACCTGTGCAAGAAAAAAGGAAGAAGTTTTTTGCATCAGAAGCACAGATTTTACTGGTAGATGACAGTGAACAAAATATTCAGGTGATTACATCACTTTTGCGAAGAACAGGGGTACAGTTAGATACGGCGGCCAGTGGTTTTGAATGTATCGAAAAAGTTAGAAATAAAAAATACCATTTGATTTTTCTTGATTATATGATGCCGGAAATGGATGGAATTGAGACATTTCACAGATTGAAAAAAGAGGTAAATGGGCAGAGTGTTCCGGTGATTGCACTTACAGCGGATGTGTCCACGGGAATTCACCAGCATTTTCTTTCAGAAGGATTTTCTGATTATTTGTCCAAACCGGTAATGTGGGAGAAGTTAGAAGAATTGCTGTTACAATGGCTTCCAGCTGAGCTGGTCTCAATGAAGAACGGTGCGGGAGAAGACTGGAACATAACGGAAAAACAACTTTTAGATTTGAAGCAAAAATTAAAAAAATGGGATATTGAACTTTCCGAAGGGCTTCGTTTACTAAGCGGAAGTATTTCGCAATATAGAAAGCTGGCAGAACTGTTTGTAGAATATTATATGCCGAATAAAGAACAGTTGGCGAGGAGCTTTGAAAGACTGCAAAATACGCAAAAAGAAATAAAGAATATGACAGGATTGATTCATACTTTGAAAAGTAATGCCAGAGCTGTAGGAGCAATAGAACTTTATGAATTATCTTTTGTAATGGAGAAAAAAGGGAAGATTCAAGATGTAAATTATATAAATAAAGCAATCCCTCTTTTGTTCTTTGAGTGGGAGCGGGCAGTACAGGGAATATGCTTTTTTATCAAATATACAGAGCCATTTGTTTTAAAAAATAGTGAAAAGAATAGCCAAAAGCAGGTTGAAGGGGATTGCCTTGATGAAAGTTCTGAAAAAACATATAAAGAAGCAAAGAAAGAGCTTCTTTGTGCGATTGGAAGGTATCAGGGAAAATACGCAGAAGAACAGATAGAAACATTATTATCTTTAGAAAAGGATGCAGACCAAAAAAAACAATTGGAAAAGATACAGAAATCCGTTCGAAATCTAGAGTTTGATGAAGCGGAACAGCTTATGAAAGAATGGGAGAAAGACTATGATTAAAAAAAGTATATTGATTATAGACGATGATATTATTTTATTAAAAACTGCCGAAGAAATACTTTCTGATTTATACAGTGTCAGTGTAGCAAAAGGAGGAAAGCAAGGAATTGCTTTGCTAAAAAAAGGCATTATTCCTAATTTGATATTGCTTGATATTGCTATGCCGGAAATGGATGGATATATGACATTAGAAAAGATAAAAGGTATTCCAGAATGTGAAGAAGTACCGGTTATCTTTCTTACAGGATTTTCAGAATCGGATTATGAAGTAAAAGGGTTAAAAGCAGGGGCAACAGACTATATTGTGAAGCCTTTTGCCAAAGAGGTTCTTCTTGCGAGAGTAGAGATGCATCTTGCAAGAAGCGCACAAAATTCACGAAAGACTGTTATAGATACGCAAATTCAGGAAAATAGAAAGAGAATACAGGAAAAATTAACACCAGTTGAATGGAAAGTTGCTCTGGCCGTTGCACAGGGAATGGAAAATAAGGAGATTGCCGAGCAGATGAATTATTCCTATGGATATATTAAAAATGTGATTACCCGCATTTTTTTAAAACTGGACATAGAGAAGAGGAGAGAGCTACGGAAATTACTCATAGGATAATTTCTACTTGACAGGAAAACAAAAGGCTGTAAAATAATAGGAGTGCTACGCAAATAAAAAATCAGAAGAATATACCAGGAGAAATATATGAAAAAAGATGTTGCAAAAGATATAAAAATAGCCTTTTTTGATGTGGATGGAACTTTAGTTGACATGGAAAAGAAGATAATTTCTCCTAAGATGATAGAGACATTAAAGCGATTGAAAAAGAATGGAATTATTTTATGCATTGCGACAGGACGAGGTCCATACATGGTTCCGACTTTTCCGGGAATTGATTTTGATGTCTTTTTAGCTTTTAACGCGTCTTATTGTTATACAAAAGATGAAGTTATTTTTGAAAATCCAATATTAATTGAAGATGTGAGGAAAATTGTTGCAAATGCAGCCGCAATTAACCGTCCGATTTCTGTTGCAAACGTAGAAGGATGTGCTGCAAATGGCTGTGATAAAGATTTGGCGGATTACTTTGCTATCGGAAAGCAAAAGGTAAAGGTAGCGGATGATTTTGAAAGAATCATGAATGGGAAGGTATATCAGCTCATGGTTGGCTGTGGTAAGGAAGAATATGAAGCACTGTTAAAAGATGTAGATGGTGCAAGAATTACAGCCTGGTGGCCAAGAGCAGCAGATATTACACCGGCAAAAGGAAATAAAGGCGTTGGCGTAGAAAAAGTTTTAGAATATTATCACTTGAAAAAAGAGAATGCGATTGCATTTGGTGATGGAACAAACGATATTGAAATGTTAGAAGCTGTAGGCACTGGTGTTGCAATGGGCAATGCAACCGATGATGTAAAAGCAGTTGCCGGTGCAATCTGTGGGGATGTTGCAGAAGATGGAATTTATCATTATTGCAAAGAACAGGGATTGATTTAGGAAATAAATTTAATTAGGGATTACGTTAAAGATTACGATAAGGAGGAAAACATAAGTAACGGAATATATTGACTATTGTGATTAAATGTATTTAAATATACTCAAAGGAGAGCATTAAAATGAATACATCAAATATCACAAATTATAAACCAAAAGATTTTTCTGAACTTTTAGGTGTATCTGTCAAGACATTACAACGCTGGGACAGAGAAGGAACTTTAAAGGCAAACCGAACTCCAACTAATGAAGTTTAATACAATCATAGTGGTAGTAAACAATGAAGAACTCGTGCAGGATATTGTTTCAATACTCCATGTGCTCTCTTGCAGGCTGTATGGGCTTCGTAAGTATAAAAAACAAATAGAAAGGGATGAGGAAATTGCTAAAGAGCTTCAAAACGGAAATCAATCCGACAGAAGAACAGAAAGTCAGGATTCATAAAACAATAGGAACTTGTAGATTTATCTATAACTTCTATCTTGCTCATAATAAGGAACTTCACAAAAATGGGGAAAGGTTTATGAGTAGTAGCAAATTTAGAGTCTGGCTTAATAATGAGTATCTTCCGAACCATCCAGAATATTCTTGGATCAAGGAAGCTTATTCAAAAGCGGTAACACAGGCAGTAAATAATGGACAAACCGCATTTACAAGATTTTTTAATCACGAGAGCAACTTTCCGAATTTTAAAAAGAAAGGCAGATCCGATGTGAAGATGTATTTTGTAAAGAATAATCCGAAAGATTGCTGCTGCGAAAGACACAGGATTAAGATTCCATCACTTGGGTGGGTTCGTATCAAAGAAAAAGGATATATTCCAACTACCAAAGATGAATATGTAATTAAAAGCGGTCATGTTTCCATAAAGGCTGACAGATACTATGTTTCAGTTCTTGTAGAAATCCCAGATGACAAGATGGTAAATAATTCCAATGAAGGCATTGGCATAGACCTCGGATTAAAGGATCTTGCTATTATTTCTAATGGTAAAACTTATAAGAACATTAACAAATCTGCAAAATTAAAGAAACTTGAAAAACAACTTATCAGGGGACAGAGAAGTCTGTCTCGAAAATATGAAAATTCAAAGAAAGGAGAGTCCACTCAAAGAGCGAATATACAAAAACAAAAGCTCAAGGTACAGAAACTTCATCATAGGATAGATCATATCCGCACCGACTACATTAACAAAACAATCGCAGAGATAGTGAAAACCAAACCATCCTACATTACGATTGAAGATTTAAATGTAAAAGGCATGATGAAAAACAGACATCTTTCAAAAGCAGTTGCGTCACAGAAGTTTTATGAATTCAGAATAAAACTTCAAGCGAAATGCAATGAAAACGGAATTGAACTTCGTGTGGTAGATAGATGGTATCCATCATCTAAAACTTGTCATTGTTGCAAAAATATCAAAAAAGATCTAAGGCTTTCAGATAGAATTTTCAAATGTGACTGTGGTTATATCGAAGACAGAGATCTCAATGCTGCACTTAATTTGAGAGACGCTATGACTTACGAAGTTGCATAAATAAACGCAAACGTAGGTATGTACCGAAGGCTATTTCGGGAATTTACGACTATGGAGTGTACAAGAACTTGTGAGTAGATATGATTTCGGTCAATCCAAAGCATACACGATGAAATAGTAAGTAAAACTCGTGAGAGTTTACATTATCTCGATGTGAGTATATTTAATCACATTTTGAGTGGCAGAACAGATGAATATAAAATTAGTAGCCGTAGATATGGATGGAACTTTGCTTAACAGTAAAAAAGAAATGCCGGAAGAATTTATTCCGTGGGTAAAAAGCCATCCAGAGATAAAGACAGTCATTGCCAGCGGAAGACAGTACTATACATTAGAAAGAGACTTTCTTCCAATCAGAGATAACCTTGCATTTATCGCAGAAAATGGAGGACTTGTTTTCGAAAAAGGCGAGATTATTTTTAAAGATGAGATAGACAAGCAGGACATGTTAAAATGTCTTGATATCATAGATAAAGTACCGTATGCAACACCTGTTATCTGCGGTGCGAAGTCTGCTTACATAACAAAAAAAGATGTGGATGAGGAAATCTACTATAATGTAGAAATGTACTACGAGAGAAGACAGATTGTAGAAGATTTAAGAAAAGTGGCAGACAATGATACAATCGTAAAGGTCGCTATCTATTTTAAGAAAGAAAAAGCTGAAGAATCCATGAAATATTTTGAAAATATCGGTGAGAAACTTACAGCCGTATTATCCGGAGCAAGCTGGATTGACATTGCCAACAAAACAGAAAGCAAGGGGAACGCAATCAAAGCTATATGTGAAAAGTACGGCATTGCACATACAGAAGCTATGGGATTTGGTGACTATTTAAATGATATTTCTCTGTTAGAAAGCTGCGGCGAAAGCTACTGTATGAAAAACGGACATCCTACCTTAAAAGCATTAGCAAAATATGTAACAGAGAAGACCAACGATGAAAATGGTGTAATGGAAGTGTTGAAAACACTTTAATTTTTCTAAATAGACAGACGAACCTGAAAGAAGCTGCATATCGCAGATGTAATCTCAATTTTGTGAGAAAAGTATCTTATAAAAGTTTCTCCTTGCAAATATTGATTTTGACTCAGTTGTAAAAAACACAAAGTCGCAAAATCAATATTTGCAAGGAGAAACTTTTAACGATACTATGTTCGCGCAGAATTGAGATTACATCTGCAATATGCAGCTTCTTTTGGGTTCTGTTTCTTGGCTTTTCAAGAAAATTAAAGGTTTTCAGGGGGAACTCGAATCTCGACTCAGGTATTGATTTATCAAAAAACTTATTGACATTTTAGTGAGTTAAAACTAACATAAAATAGAAGAAGAATAAATATGTTAGTATAAACGCATAAGAGATGGGGGTACCTAACACAGGCTGTTTTGGACTAACATAAATTTATTTGAAATAGAGGAAAGAAAGTTAAGAGGAGAGTTTGAGTTTATGTTTTTGGAAATAAAACAGATTAAAAAGTCTTTTGGTATGGGTGACAGCCGGATTGAGGTGCTAAAAGGGATTGATTTGGAGATTGAGAGGGGAGAGTTTTGTGTTCTTCTTGGACCTTCTGGTTCTGGAAAGTCTACGTTGTTAAATATTATTGGTGGAATTGATGGAGCGGATTCAGGCAGTATTACCATTGATGGAGAGCGTATCGAAGATATGACAGAGAAGAAGCTGTCTTTATACCGAAGAAAGCATCTCGGTTATATTTTTCAGATGTATAATCTGATTCCGAATCTTACAGTGAGGGAAAATATTGAGGTTGGTGCATATTTGAGTGACAAGCCGCTTGATGTGGATGAACTGTTACATACACTTGGTATTTATGAGCATCAGCGCAAATTGCCGAACCAGCTTTCTGGTGGACAGCAGCAGAGAACAGCAATCGGAAGAGCAATTGTGAAGAATCCAGACATTTTGCTTTGTGATGAGCCAACAGGAGCGTTAGATTATAATACATCAAAAGATATTTTACGCCTTATTGAGACGGTCAATCAAAAGTATGGCAATACAATCGTTATGGTTACTCATAATGATGCGATAAAAGATATGGCAGACAGAGTTGTCAAGTTAAGAGACGGTATGATTCGAAAGAATTATACGAATGAACAGAAAGTTCCGGCGATGGAACTGGAGTGGTAGGAGGAGCGAGATATGAAAAATCCTTTAAGAAAAAGGCTTCTTCGGGAACTACGGCAGGAAATGGGAAAGTATCTTGTTGTATTTATTCTGATGGTAGCAACGATTGGGTTTGTTTCCGGCTTTTTAGTAGCAGATGGAAGTATGCTGACTGCCTATGATAACAGTTTTGAAAAATATAATATAGAGGATGGAAACTTTGCCACAGAAGAAAAAGTTTATAAAAATCAGCAGGAAACAATAGAAGGCTATGGCGTAAAACTTTATGAGAATTTTTATGTAGAGAAAGCTCTTTCTAATGGAAGTACTCTTCGTATTTTTAAAAACAGGGAAGAGATAAATAAAGTCTGTCTCATGAAGGGAAAAATGCCGAAAGAAATCGGAGAAATCGCCATTGACAGAATGTATGCAGATAATAATAAACTATCTGTTGGAGATACTTTAAAAAGTGGAAAGAAGACATGGAAAATTACTGGTCTTGTTGCCTTGTCTGATTACAGTGCCTTGTTCCAGAATAATAATGATACAATGTTTGATGCGATAAAGTTCGGTGTGGGCATTGTCACAAAGGAAGAATTTTCTTCTTTTAATGAAAGCCAGCTTACCTATGATTACGCATGGAAATATAATAAAAAGCCAAAGAACGAAAAGGAGGAGAAGAAAAGGTCAGAAGATTTCATGGAAGATATCGGAAAAGATATCACGTTAGAGAGTTTTATTCCACAGTATGTTAATCAGGCGATTCATTTTACAGGAGATGATATGGGAAGTGATGAAGCAATGATCATTGTACTTCTCTATATTGTCATGGTGATTATGGCATTTGTATTTGGAATCACAACAAGTAATACGATTCGAAAGGAAGCCGGAGTCATCGGAACACTCCGTGCATCTGGTTATACGAAAAATGAATTGATAAGGCATTATATGTCCATGCCAGTTCTTGTAACTCTTATCGGAGCGGTTGTCGGAAATATTTTAGGTTATACCATCTTTAAAAATGTTTGTGCAGGAATGTACTATGGAAGTTATAGCCTGCCAACCTATGTCACAGTCTGGAATGCGAAAGCCTTTTTACTTACAACGGTTGTCCCAGTACTGATTATGATTGTTGTCAATTACGGCATACTGCGCAGCAAGTTAAAGTTGCCGCCTCTTAAATTTTTACGAAGAGACTTAAGCAGGAAAAAGCAAAAAAGAGCATTGCGCTTAAGCTCGAGAATTAATATCTTTTCAAGATTCCGACTGCGTGTTATTTTCCAGAACTTTAGTAATTATATTGTATTGTTTGTCGGAATTGTTTTTGCAAATTTATTATTATTTTTTGGATTACTTTTGCCCTCTGTACTTGACCACTATCAGACAGACATTCAGAACAATATGTTGGCCAAATACCAGTACATGCTTTCTGTTCCGACCAGTGCAATGAGCGGCAATAAAATATCCAGTTTATTTTCTTTGCTGGAGTATTCGCTTGGAGCAAAAACAGAAAATGAAGATGCGGAAGAATTTTCTGCGTACTCCTTAAACACAATACCAAAAACCTTTAAAAGTGAAGAAGTCACTTTATATGGTGTGAAGACCGATAGTAAATACGTTAAAATTAATTTAAAAGATGAAAAAGCAGATTTACAGGCAGATAGTAAGGTCACAGCCGATGTGTATATTTCTTCTGCCTATGCAGATAAATTTTCCTTGCAGCCGGGAGATATAATCACTTTAAAAGAAAAATACGAAAAAGATAAGTATACCTTCCGGGTAAAAGGTATTTATGAGTATAATGGAGGCCTTTGTATTTTTATGAACCAGAATCAGTTAAACTGTATATTTGACCTAGGCTCTGACTATTACAGCGGCTACTTCTCTGATACCAAAATAACCGACATCAGTAGTAAATATATCGGCTCCGTCATCGACTTAGATGCCTTAACAAAAATTTCCCGCCAATTAGATGTATCCATGGGAAATATGATGGGACTGATTAATGGATTTGCCATCGCCATATTTTTAGTACTTATTTACCTGCTCTCAAAAATTATCATCGAAAAAAATGCCCAGTCTATCTCTATGGTAAAAATACTTGGTTACAGCAATGGGGAAATCAGCAGACTTTACATCCTGTCAACATCACTCGTTGTCGTGCTGTGCCTGCTCTTAAGCTTTCCAGTTGAAACCATATTGATGAAAGGCATCTTCCGGGAGATGATGCTTCAGAGCTTATCTGGATGGATTGCCCTATACATTGACCCAAAGATTTATGTCAAAATGTTTGTAATCGGACTGGTAACTTATGCGGTAGTCGCATTGCTTGAGTATCGGAAGATTCAGAAAGTACCGATGGATGAGGCATTGAAAAATGTAGAATAAAAACTTTTGATTTGTAGAGTTGGCAAAGCAGGCGCCGCTACAGAAAAGTGATGGTCGGATTGCTAGAAGAATTATGAAGAACCTCTAAAAGATTTATTGATTTTGTTCCGTTGTGCTAAATGCTCCATTTTGCCCAATAAAGCAGAAACTTGCTCTCAAAACCTCCACTGGAGCTTTTTTCGACCTGCTAAGGCAGCACAAAGTCACAAAATTCAATAAATTTTTTAGGGGTTCTTTTTCATATTTTTTGAGCAATCCGATAGAGTAGTATCTATAGCGGCTGTCTATCTTGAATTCTACAAATAAGTTAAAAAATTTGAGGGAGAGGACAGGAAAGACAGCTATGTCAGAGAATTAAATATCATAGGATTGACAATAATGCAAGGTCAGATATGTTAGAATCGGAATATACCGTAGTTTCTAATATCAACCGGCATGGTATTGCTCCAGTAGAGGCAGCGGCACATATTGTTGATCTTATTGAACGGATATTGAAAACAGGAAAAAGTGGAGTGGAACTCTGATAACAGACAAACAGACGCACCCCAAGAGAAAAACTACTCATGCAAAATCAGAATTCCAACTTTCTTTTGTCCCCATCTTCAAATTTTCTCAACTGATTTGTGGGATTGGAATACACAGAACCCTCATCTCCTGTAATATATAAAAATGCGCCTTTGAGCAAGTTCAAGTTGCGGATGAACAGCTTGGACGCAGGGAAACGAAGCATTTTTATATATTACAGGAGATGAGGGTTCGTCTGTTCCACAGCCTCACAAATCAAAATTTTTTGTGGTATTTTGTTTTTACATCGTATTTGTTAGTATAGGAAGTATCAATTTGATACGAAATTAGAAAATTACCTTTGCGAAAGGAGTTTTTTATGGACAGCAGGAAAATATTTGATGCCATCGATGCCTGCGATGATGTATTTATTAAGGAAGTCATTCAGGATATAGAAAGTAGACGAAAAAAGCAGAAGAGGTTGCGACGATTGTTCTTTAATAAGAATCAGCATTTGTCAGGCATTCGTATTGCGGCGGCAATTGTTCTTTTTATTGTAGTTCTGGGAGTTGGAGTAAAGACAACAGCACATATTTCTACGCTTTTTCATGATTGGATGGAGAACATTTTTACGAAAAATGATGTTATACAGATTATTCCAGATAGTACGACAGTGGATATGGGTAACGCTAAGATTTCCTTAAAGAATCATGTACAGATGACCGGGCAGAATGAAACATTTCTTTATGAGACGAGTTATGATGGAATAGAAGAAAAGGTAGAGAAGGTATTTTCGATTGAGGGGAGAAAACAAAAGGAGCTTTCAAAGAAAAAATTTGAGGGACATTATCAGCATTTGGACATTTCTTTTGAATATTCAACGATTGATAATGAAATTTTTGCCTACAACATGCATGGGGCGGTAGAGAAAGTTTTCCCAGTGATACAGCAAGATACAGTATATGCTGTTCTTGAAACTTCTGCGAAAGAATATACGCAAGATAGCGGACAAAATGGAAAACGTCTTATTGCGATTAATTTGAAGACCGATGAAATACAAAGTGAATTGGCTTCAAAAACAGGGATTGATTTTGTGATGGCACCGAATGGAAAATATGTGTTGGTAAGATATAATCTCATCCAGCCGGGTGGAAGTGTGAAGAGAAAGTGGACTTCTTTTAATTTACAGACAAAAGAAGAAATGAATTTAGAAAAGTTAGAAAATAAAAATCTGGAAATTGATACATCGAACTTTGTAGATGCTACGCATATTACAATCGGTGGAAAAATAGACAGCGAGGGAGAGTATAGAACTTTGTATTACACAGACATTTCTACAGGGAAGACAAAAGAATATAACGAGTATGGAAATGTAACACCAGAATGGAATTGCGAGTACAGTGCAAAAAAGAAAACGGCATTGTTTCAGAACATAGTTACAGGTGAAAAATTTCTGATAAGAGATATAGAGATAGAGCCATCTTATTTCACATCCATTTATAAAAATTATTTTCTTATATGGAATGAGGAAGATTTGCCTGCCTATCTTTGCAATATAAAAAGAAAAACAGCAGTGAAATTAAATCCACCGGAAGACATAAGGTATACGCTACAGGTGTATTTTTCACAAAAGGAAAATGCGTTGTTATTTACAAATGAAAAAGAAGTTTATCTGGTAAATCTTGAGAAGTAAAGGAGTGAAAATGATGACAGATAAAGAGATTATCGCTTTATATTTTAAGCGTTCGGAAAATGCTATTGAACAGACTGATGAAAAGTATGGGAGACTGTGTCATTCGATTTCCATCAATATTTTAAATGATACGAGGGACAGTGAGGAATGTGTGAATGACACCTATCTTACACTCTGGAATAAGATTCCTCCGAAAGAACCGAACCCATTTAAGGCGTACATATGTCGAATTATAAAAAATCTTTCCCTGAAAAAATACGAATTTAATCATGCCAAAAAGCGGAACAGTGCGTATGAAACGTCTCTCGATGAGCTGGCAGAATGTGTGAGTGATGGAACGGAAGCATCTGACAGCGTAGAATTTGAGGAATTGCGGACAGCAATTAATACATTCCTTTCCGAACTTCCGGAGAAAAAAAGAATTTTATTTTTACGCAGGTACTGGTTTTTACAGCCAGTGAAAGAAATTGCAAAAGACTATGGAATCACAGAAAAAACAGCATCTATGCGTTTAGCCAGACTTCGTGAAAAGTTGCAGCAATATTTGCAGGAAAAGGAGTTGATCTGATGGATAAAAAAGAACTGTTTCGTGCGATTGATGCCTGTGAGGATCGCTTTATTAGGGGAGCGGCAGAAGATATTCAAAAAAGAAAACCATCAATGATTCGAAGATTTTTCTTTGTAAATTCTTCAGAAAACACAGAAGAAAACTCGGAAAAAGATGTGAGAAAATTGTCTGGGTTAAGAGTTGCTGCCGCAATTGTAATCTGTGTTGTAGTGCTAAGTATTGGAGTACAGACTGCAGCCAGAGTTTCTACTGTTTTTCGTGATTGGATTGAGCAGACATTTCAGATAGGAAGTTCTTCTGGTGATCAACAAGGAAAAGAGAATCAGTATATAAATAATAATGGAAGTGGAAAAAACGGAAATAACAAGAAAGGTTATAATAACAATACCTCAAATATCGATTCATACGGTAAGAATGATAAGAAAAATTCTGCTGGGAAAGAAGTAAAAAATGGCAGAAGTAATGAGGAAGAAACAGGAAGAGTTCACCGAAGAAATAACAAAGCAGATGAAGGGCAAGACTCCATTTCACAAATTGAAAAAGTGCCAATGAAAGATAATCTGCAGATTGTGGGAACGAATGAAAGTTTTATTTATGAAAGTAAAACGGATGCAAACTCCGATGAAATCGTAGAGAAAGTCTATAGCATTAAAGATGGTAAACTTAGCAAATTGCCAATACAATCCTTTTCGGGCAGCTACAAGGCAAGTACATTCTCTTTCCAATATTCTATCATTGGGCGGGAGATTTTTAGCTATAATTATAGCAAAAATCTGGTACAGGTATTTGACCAGATAAATAAGCAGGGAGAAATTTACCTTTCTGCAGAAAATGCCAAAGAAAATGAACAAATTCTTTGCGTAAATTTAAAAAGTGGAGAATGTAGACAGGTCGTAAAACCTGGGGACGGAATGAATATGAGCATGTCTCCAGATGGAAAATATATCTTAATCAATCACAGCAAATCATATTGGACTGTTTTTGATACAGAAAAAGAAACAGAAAGAAAACTAGAAGGACTTTCTGGATACGCACTTTCCAATGAATATGATTTCATTAATGATGACCATATTGCCGCTGTTGGAGATGCATTTACCAAAAACAATACCGAATTCTATCGCCTGAATTATATTGACTTTCAAACAGGAAAAGTAAAAGTATATCCGGAATATGGAGATATCAAAGGCTGCTGGACGTATCGGTGTGATACGAAGAAAAAACAGTTGGAAATAGAGAATCTTATCACAAAACAAAAGCAGATGATTCCTTTAAAACAAGCAGAAGATGTTCATATAATGCAAGTCAATGGAGAGTATGTTTTATTAGGAACAGAGTCTGACGATGTATATTATCTTTATAATTTGCAGGAGGATATTTATCGAGAATTAGATATCCCAGAAGAAATCCGGGGAACACTGGAGATGTATATTGCGAAAAAGGAGAAGAAATTACTTTTCACAAATGAAAAAGAAGCGTATTTGGTAGATTTAAAAGAAAGATAAGATTATCTTGTTATACTGTTTTCTGAATGGTATACTAAAAACATAAAAAAGCCGTGTGAATTGAAAATTCGGTGTTCACACGGCTTTTTAAAAAAATGATGGTTAGATAGAACTAACATGTGCAAACACATTATTTTATATATAAATATGGAGGATGAAGGGATGCTATATTCAGAAGAAGTAAAAATTTTTAAAGAAACCCATACCTACATTCCGTTGCCGTAGCCCACTACGCCGCCCTTGTTCAGGCAAAATCTTCTACAAATTGTAACGCACATCTTGCAGAAAGTATTTTTCAAACACGCTCTAAGACAAAATGTTTTATTTATGAACAGCCTATTTGTCTAATCTTTTATTTTTTGAAATCAAGAATGAGTAAGATTGTAATGGATAAAATAAGAATAGGGAAAGTAGGAGCAATTTACTTATACTTTGTTTATACAATACAAAGTATAAACACATAACCTCAATTAGTTTTTTCTAATAAATGTACAATACATAAAACTTGCAATAGTTTTCTGATAAAAAATATCTTTTCTTGTAATTGTGTTAGCAATATTTCCGTGGTAGAATAGTATAAAAAGAGAAGGGGGATTATTCATGTATTCATTAGTAGATGCATCTTTAAACACACTGTATACTATCAAGTGGAATATCTGCAGTGACGAGAAGATGTCATTATTAGAAAAACTGGGGTTAGTACAGGGAGCAAAGGTAAGTGTGATTGCTTCCTATTTTGGAAATGTAATCGTATCGGTCAATGGAAAAAGAATCGCAATAGAAAAAGATACCGCAGAAAGAGTGAAGGTTTAAATTCTGAGTTGCCTGGAGAGGTGAGATTACAAATTTAATGCTAGAGCGTGTTTGCATTCCCCAATCTTTTAACGGATTTATAGGATTGGAGTAAACAGAGCCAGCGAACCTTGTAATATATAAAAATGCGTCTTAGAGCAAGTTCAAATTGCGGTTGAGCAGTTTGAACGCAGTGATACGAAGCATTTTTATATATTACAAGGTTCGCTGGCTCGTTTGTACTTTAGTATTCATAGTGTAGAAAAAAATATGCATTTTCTAACAGAATATTTTTCTGAAAATAGGTATCAAACACAGAGATTGTGTATTATAATGGGATTCGGTAAAAGAGAAAATACATTTGATTGGAGGATTTATATGAAGAAAGTACCAATAAAAGAATTGAGAGAAGATTTAAAAGAAGAACTCAAAGAGGAACTGGTTCCGGATTCAGAGATTCTTGATAAACAAAGGATGGGAGAGGAAATGTATCATAAGTTAGAGATTCGCAGAGATGTGAAGGATTCGATTGTGGTTATTATTGCCTCGATTTTGTATGCGATAAACGTTAATGTTTTCGTTAATGCGGGAAATCTGCTTCCAGGTGGAGCAACTGGAATTTCCCTGCTGTTACAGCATATTTGCAGGACATTTTTGCATATCAGTGTGCCATATTCATTATTCAGTATTCTTCTTAATGCGGTTCCGGCAACGATATGTTACCGGGTAGTTGGTAAAAAGTATACACTTCGTTCGGTTCTTTGCATTTTTGTAATGAGTATTGCTGTCGATATGATTCCATCTCATTTTATTACAGATGATTTATTATTAATTGCGATTTTTGGTGGAATTATTAATGGCGTTTTGATTGCACTGATTTTAAATAGCCATGCGACAAGCGGTGGAACGGATTTTATCAGTATGATCATTTCTAAGAAAAAGGGAATCAGTGTGTGGAATTATATTTTCATGGGAAATGTAGCCGTTCTTTTGATTGCAGGATGTATTTATGGTATGAATGTGGCATTATATTCTATTATTTTCCAGTATGCATCCACACAGATGATTAATATGATGTATAAACGATATGATAAAGATACTTTGTTTATTATTACGAAGAAGCCGGATGAAGTTTATAATATTATCTTGAAAAAGACGAATCATGATGCAACTTTATTTAAGGGCGTTGGATGTTATAAGAATGAAGAAAAAGCGATGCTTTATAGTGTGGTGAACTCAGATGCGACAAGAGTAGTTATCATGGATATTAAAAAGGAAGACCCGGATGCATTTATCAATTATTTTGGTTCGAAAGGAGTTCGTGGAAAGTTCTATTATCAGGAAGAGGAATAAAAAATAAAAAATCATATATTTCCTATTGACATAGTAGGATACTTCTGGTATGATAAGCCCATGAAACAAAGAAACACAAAACAAAGAGAGGTGGCAGACATGAATTTGGTAACTTCAAAGAGAAAATTCATACATAAGGACGATCGAATGTGTATGTGCTGCTGTTGTTGTAAAGAGAATATTTAATTAGAAATTTAAAGATTAAAATATAAAGAGTACATAATATATGGAGGATAAAAAATGGCAAAGAAAACATATAAGGATAGAGATTTTAAATTTGAAACATTACAGTTACACGTTGGACAGGAAAGTGCAGATCCTGTAACAGATGCGAGAGCAGTACCTATTTACCAGACCTCTTCTTTCGTATTCCACAATTCACAGCATGCAGCAGACCGTTTCGGTTTAAAAGATGCAGGTAATATTTACGGAAGATTAACAAATCCTACAGTAGATATTTTCGAGCAGAGAGTTGCAGCTCTTGAAGGTGGCGTTGCAGCATTAGCAACAGCTTCTGGAGCAGCAGCAGTAACATACGCAATTCAGAACGTAGCTTTAGCAGGTGACCACATCGTAGCAGCTAAGAACATTTACGGTGGAACATATAACTTACTTGCTCATACATTAGTAGATTACGGTGTAGAGACAACATTCGTTGACCCTTTAAAACCAGAAGAATTCGAAGCAGCAATTAAGGAAAACACAAAGGCTTTATACATCGAAGCACTTGGTAATCCAAACTCTGAAGTAACAGATATCGAAGCAGTAGCAGAAATCGCTCACAAACATAACATTCCATTATTAATTGATAATACATTCGGAACACCTTACCTTTTAAGACCATTAGAGCATGGTGCAGATATCGTTATCCATTCTGCAACTAAGTTCATTGGCGGACATGGAACAAGTATCGGTGGTGTTATCGTAGACGGTGGTAAGTTTGACTGGAAAGCATCCGGTAAGTTTCCACAGCTCACAGAACCAAACCCAAGCTACCACGGAATCAGCTTCGTAGATGCAGCAGGACCTGCCGCATTTGTTACAAGAATTCGTGCGATTCTTTTAAGAGATACCGGAGCAACACTTTCTCCACTTCATGCATTCATTTTCTTACAGGGATTAGAAACACTTTCCTTACGTGTAGAGCGTCATGTAGAGAATGCACTGAAAGTTGTAGAATACTTAAAGAATCAGCCATTGGTGGAGAAGATTAATCATCCTTCTGTATCTGAAGATCCTGAACAGCAGAGATTATATAAGAAATACTTCCCTAACGGTGCAGGTTCTATCTTCACATTTGAAATCAAAGGTGATGCAGAGACAGCAAGAAAGTTCATCGACAATCTGGAATTATTCTCCTTGCTCGCTAACGTAGCTGACGTTAAATCTCTTGTAATCCATCCGGCATCTACAACTCATGCAGAGCTTAATGAGCAGGAGCAGGCAGATCAGGGAATTAAACCAAACACAATCCGTTTATCTATCGGAACAGAGCATATCGACGATATCATTGAAGACTTAGATGAAGCTTTCAAAGCCGTAGCAGAATAATAGGGGGCGCTTATCATGGCAAAGGTTTATAAAGGAATTCAGGAATTAATTGGAAATACACCTTTAGTTGAGGCAGTAAATTTAGAGAAAAAGTTAGGATTAAAAGCAACATTATTATTAAAGCTTGAATATTTTAATCCAGCAGGAAGTGTAAAAGACCGTATCGCAAACGGAATGATCGAAGACGCAGAAAAGAAAGGTCTTTTAAAAGAAGGCGCAACGATTATCGAGCCTACTTCCGGTAACACAGGAATTGGTTTAGCAGCAATCGCAGCCGCAAAAGGTTACAAAGCTATCTTTACTATGCCAGAGACAATGAGTGTAGAAAGAAGAAATATTTTAAAAGCTTATGGAGCGGAAATCGTTCTGACTCCAGGAGAAAAGGGAATGTCCGGGGCTATCGCAAAGGCAGAGGAGCTTGCAAAAGAAATCCCAGGAAGCTTTATTCCAGGACAGTTTGTAAACCCAGCGAACCCTGCAACACATAAAGCAACAACCGGACCGGAAATCTGGAACGACACAGAAGGTAAAGTAGACATCTTCTTAGCAGGTGTTGGTACAGGTGGAACCGTTACAGGTATCGGAGAATATTTAAAAGAACAGAATCCAGATGTAAAAGTCATCGCAATTGAGCCAGCAACATCTCCTGTATTATCACAGGGACATGGCGGTGCACATAAGATTCAGGGAATTGGTGCAGGATTTGTTCCAGATGTATTAAATACAAAGATTTATGATGAAGTTTTCCCAGTAGAGAATGAAAAAGCATTCGAATACGGAAAAGAACTTGCAAAAGCAGAGGGAATCATTACAGGTATTTCTTCAGGAGCAGCATTATATGCAGCCGTAGAAGTTGCCAAACGTTCGGAGAATGAAGGAAAGACGATTGTAGTGCTTCTTCCAGATAATGGAGACAGATACTACTCCACAGCGTTATTTCAGTAAATCCTGATTTGCGCAGCAAAGGAGACGCTCCCAAAGAGAGACAATACCCTATATTTGTGACTTTAGTCGCTGCAGGTTGAATATTCGCTTAAAACGCTCACATCCAACCTTTGCTCCGAGGCCACAAATATAGGGTATTGTCTCTCTTTGGGAGCTGTCTTTGGCAGTTGTCGCAAATTCAGAATTTATTTTTGGAGAATTTGAGGAAGGCTCCAGATGGTTATGGCATTCCGAGGAGTTAAAGTTCTGAAGACCTGACGATTAAACCATTCGTAGAAAGCATTTTTCAATAGAATTTACTTTCCCGGATATTCTATATCTCCATTCTTCTTCCTCAAATCCTTCCAACTGATCTCCCTGAGTTCGTCCGTCTAGGCAAATCAGAAATTGTATGTTATAATATTTTTGAAGTAGAAAAATTAGCAAAGTAATAGGAGGCTACTATGGTTATTGAGAATAATCCCAAAGAACTTGCTGCTATGAAGAAATTTCATGAAGGAAACAGAGCAGAAGGATTAAAACTGCAGGAGGAGTTTGCTTCAGAGTTTCGTGAAGAATATAAAGATAAAGATCATTGTCCCTGTAAGAAAGCCTGTCGTTATCATGGAAATTGTAAGGAATGCGTGGCGATTCACAGGGCTCATCAGGAACATGTTCCAAACTGTATGCGGCCGATGTTGAATAGGAAGATTAAGATACTTTCTGAGTTGACGGAACATACTCTTGCTAATGAGATAGAACCTCCTAAAGAACATTTGAGAAAAGAGTTTCTCTAGAATGTGTTTGAAAAGTATTGTTTGCCAATCGCTTGATAAAAAAACTCAATTAGTGTATTTTAAAAGGAAAAGCAGTTGATGAAAGAGGGGGGTTAAACAATGAAAGAGAAGAAATATGTTGCTGAGAAAATAGAGAATTTCCAGACAGAGATTCCTGTAGAAGAATATATGAAAGAATGCGTGGATGTTGCAACATTCCTTGAATTTTGTAAAGAATGCTCGAACTATGGGAAACTATGGTGCTGCCCTCCGTATACATTTGATGTGGAAAAAGATTATTGGAACAAATATCGCAAAATTCAAATTATGGGGCGAAAATTATATTTGCCTAAAGAACTTACAAGCCAGTCCTATATTAAAAATGAACAATGGAAAGTAACAGAAGAGTTTCTTCTCCCTTATAAAGAAGAATTAGAACAGGAAATCTTAAAGTTAGAACAGGAATATCCTGGAAGTGTTTCTTTAAGTAGCGGAGCCTGTTTACATTGTAAAAATGCAGAGTGTACACGTTTGTCTGGTAAACCTTGCCGTTTTCAGGATAAAATGCGTTATTCAATAGAATCATTGGGAGGCAATGTTGGCAAAACGGTAACGAAGTATCTTAAGCAGGAATTACAGTGGGTGGAAGAAGGAAAACTCCCAGAATATTTTATGCTGATTTATGGACTGCTAATTCCGTAAATTCTGGTTTGCCACAGGCAAAATAGACGCACACCAAGAGAGAAGATATCCTATATTTGTGACTCTATCCCTGCGGGTTGAATGTTCGCTCTAAGGCTCACATTCAATCCTCGCTCTAAGGCCACAAATATAGGATATCTTCTCTCTTGGTGTGCTGTCTTTGGCTGTTGGAGTGAAACCAGAATCTATGTTAAAAGATTTTGAGATTCTCCAAATAGGTTGTGGTTTTCTGTGAAATGAGATATTAAAGATTGACACACAAACTATTGTTACAATATCGAAGCAATTTTACGATAATAAGTCAGGCCATAAATAACTAATATCAAAATCTGTATGGTAATGTAGCTAAAAATTAGCATTTTCTATTTTCTTGTTAATTCAAAGGGATTGATAAGTTGCTTCAAGTATCAATCAATTTGAAAAATAATCTATCAGAGTTCCTATCTCTCCTGTCCCAACCCTACAAATCAGCAGCTAACCAGCATATTCAGGGTTTGCTTCTCTTACATATTCAGCATAATTTCCTTTAAGGTGGTTAAATGCAGTCATAACTTCTTCTGGGATGTCTACATGTGCAATGTATCCAGTTCCCTTTGGGCCGTATCCATCTTTGTTATCGGAAAGTCGTGGGATTTCCCCCATTAAAAGAGTAAGATAGCGTTCTGGCTGCCACATTCCATGAATGGAAGAGGAGTAGGTGGGTGTTTCATCTTCGTTTAAAATGAGTTTCGCCTGATAGGAGGCATAATTAATAATAGTAGTATTATCAGATACATATTTGCGAAGCCCGGCTTCCATTCGATGCTGCATGGTGGCATCCTGGCATAAGATAATGCTGTTAAGAGGGAGATTCTTTTCTTTTATCAGATCAAGCAGGTAAGTGATATTGTTTCCGCAGTTTGTTGACTTGTTTTCAAGGTAATCTGCCTCTAATCTATAATTTTCTTTTAAATACTGATTAAAAATTTCTGCCTCAGTTAATCCCTCTGTTACGATGGAAGGATATTCGGTATGTACCTTCTCGCGTAAGGTCTGTGTAGTGTGACCAGCGCCGCCTACGATAATATAATGTTTGGCAATTTTATTCTGGATTGCTTGGGCAAGTACGTCACCGCCACAGATAATACTTCCTCCAAACAGGACAAAAATGTCCGCCTGTGGGATATTATATTTTTCTGTGAGGGTAGAAGAAGTAAGTTCTTCTATATCCCTCTTTCCACAAAAATTTCCAAGCGTATTGATTGCGTCTATTGTTTGTTGATTCATGTTTTCTTCCTTCGTTATGTTATTGCTGTGTGCTTTCCTGTAGCCAGCTTTGAACATCAATATTTTGAAAGTGAAAATGTTCACTGCTTCGTATTTGTAACAGGTTCATTTTATAATCAGATACCATAGGTTTTAAATCTTCGGTGACTTGAATCATATCTACTAAATTAGTTGGACTGTCCCATTCTTCTTCTCCATAGTATATGCATAAACCAATTACAGGATGCAATCGGACTGTTTTTGTCAGTCCGGATAAAAATTCACCGGAGGAGCTATAGCTCTTTTCTCTTTTATTTTTGGCAGATAATTCATTATATTCTTTGAGGTAAATTAATGCATCGGCTATCATGTGCCGGAGTGGCATGGAATAATGAATTTTTTCCTGATTCTCTAAACTCCAGATGATAAAGTCTGTTCCATTCGCTGTTTTTCTGACAACATCTAAGATTCGCTGCACAGTTTCTGCATGGTTGTTAAACTTTATTACAGAAGAAATATCGGTATCTGCTTCTTTATTATTATACTATAGGTGTTGCTATTTTACTATGACAAAATATATATTACCATATAAAAGATGAAAAGTAAATATATTCCATAAAAATCATTATTATTTTTTGTCAAGCGATTTTTCCTATATTATTCTACCAAAAGTGTCATATAATCGACCATTTTGGCAAAATGTATTGTAAATCGGTGAGAAAAATGATACGTTATTTTTAAATAAATGAAAAATGTACAAAAGATATTTCTGTAAGCTGTTTTACAAAGACCGATATTATCCGCTTTTTATGAGAAAGAATGTTGCATTAAGGAGGAGCTGCGAGAATGGTATGATGGATATTATACAGCGGCAAGAGAAAGAATATATAATCCGCGCTCTATAGTATGTGCTTTGTTCGATAACCAGCTTTCAAATTATTGGACAAGTTTCGGACCTTATGATGAGATTTTTTATTATGTCAGAAATGATATAAAAAATATTAGAAATGATTTGGCGTTGATGGTGATTGGAGAGAGGGTTAATGCGAAAATAGGAGATTTTGCGGCGGTATCAATGGAATTAAAAACAAAAAATCAGATTTATTCTGCAATGGTAATTTATGGATTGCTTACCTATAATAATGGACAGGTTTTTATTCCAAATAAAGAGCTTATGCTAAAGTATGACGAGTTACTTTTCAGGGAAAGTTAGAAGAACAGCCTAAATATACAGGACGAATTCTTGCGGTAGGGATAGGTTACGATAAACAGACAAAGGAACATAGTTGTAAAGTAGAGGTGCTAGAATGACAACAATTTTATGCTACGGGGATTCAAACACATACGGTTATAATCCGGTAAATGGTTTGCGTTATCCAAAAGATGTACGTTGGACAGGTGTATTACAAAAGCTGCTTGGTGAACAATATGCAGTCATAGAAGAAGGCTGTAATGGAAGAACAACAGTTTTTGAAGATATTGCCGAACCATGGAAAGCAGGACTTGGCTATTTAAAGCCTTGCCTAAATACGCATAAACCAATTGATTTTGTGATCATGATGCTTGGAAGTAATGATTTAAAAAGAATGTTTCACGCATCAGCAAAAGAGATTGCAGATGGAGCGGAGCAGTTAGTAAGTATTATAAAAGAATTTACAAAAGAAAAACAAGGTTTCATGCCGAAGGTAATTCTGGTATCACCGCCAGAGATTGGGGCAGATATTACAACTTCAGAATTTGCCCGGTCATTTGATGAGGATGCAATTGAACGTTCAAAGGAGCTTCCAGTTTTCTACGAGAAAATCGCTAAAAAATATGATTGTATTTTCTTTAATGCGGCAAAAGTGATAGAATCATCGAAGGTGGATTCGCTACATTTGATGCCAGAGGCACATAAAAAGTTGGCAGAAGAACTCTATAAATGTATTATGGAAAATGAATAAAGAAAAGAGGAAGATAAACTTGCTTTCAAAATTGGCACTCGTCCCTTGACATGGCTAATAATATCTGTATAATAAAATTAGGCAGAATAAAGAGCCTCGAAAGAAGGGATAACATGTTTTTTTGGAAAATAGATGATGAGACCATACGATGCCTTATTAATAAGGAAGAGATAGGGCAGATGGGCTTTGATTTAAAGGAACTTGGTGAAGATAATGAGCAGATGGAAGAATTTTTGAATGCCGTTATCGCAGATTCTAAGAATTATATTGAATGGAATACAGAGAATGGGGTGCAGAATTATATTGCCAGAGCACTGCCATCCGAACAGTTCCTGATTACAATTAGCTGTACTTTTCAGGATGTGGCGATAGACAGGGATTTAGACCAGATTAAGAAGATGACCACAGCATTGAGAGAACGGATTTCTGATGACAGAATCGACAGTATTTATTCTATGACAGGGGAAGAGAAGGAGCGGGAGTTTGAATCTTTAGCAAGAGATCTTCATGATGTGTGTATGGGGAATACTAGTGAAAGTGAAAAGGATACAGAAGAAGCAGCAAAGAATGTGCAAAATACATCTTCAGAAGTATCTTACCAGCAATCGGCACCAACTAAGCCATCTGGTTCCACAATGACAGACAAAGAAAAAAAACAGCAGGCAGTAAGACCACATATTCCGGCACAGAAGCTTATATTTGATAATTTTCATAATCTGATAGATTTCTGTTCTCTTTTGAATAAAGATTATTTTATTCCATCAAGCCTTTATAAGAAAGCGGATAAGTATATTTTACTGGTAGAGTTTCCAGTAGAGATGGATAATTCTCAGATTATCACGTTCATGATAACAGCAGAAGAATATGGGGCAGAATGTTCAAATCAGAGATTAGAAGGGTATTATTTGTCAGAACATGCGAAGTTAATTATTAAAGAAAAAGCGGTGGAGACACTTTTTCGCATGAATTAAGTTTACATATAACCAAAATGAAAGAAGTATGATATACTAACAGGGAACTGGTTAAAAACTGGTTCCCTGTTTTTTATAATAGGTAATTATTCAGAGAAGAGAATATTTTTGAAAATTTATTTTAAAATTCACATGGCGAAGTAAGCATGTGTAAAAATGTTAAAAATATAGTTTGGTAAACATGTTCTGAATAATTATTATAATTTTGCAGAATGCTTAAAAATAAAAGAAGGGATAGAATATATATATGGATTTATCAGATGTAAGAAAGAATATTGACCGTGTAGATGCAGAAATCCGCAAGCTTTTTGTGGAGCGTATGACATTAGCAGATCAGGTTGCCTGCATTAAGGCAGAGACAGAAGATAAGATTTACAAACCGGATAGAGAAGAGATTATCATTAAGAAGCAGACCGAGGGAATGAAGCCAGAATTAGTAAGAGAATATACTGCTCTTATCAAGCGAATTATGGAAGTAAGCCGTAAGTATCAATATGGCAGAACTTTAGAACTTCGTCAGTGCTTTCCGTTTGAATATAGTAAGATGCCGGCAGTCATTTTAAAACCGGCGATGGTAAAAGAGGAATTATACATCTGTGAAGATTTTTCAAAAGATAAGGTAATTACGGTGTCTTCTTATGAAGAGATTGGAAATTATATCAAAGAGGGCAAGGCAGATGCTGGAATTGGCATTATTGAGGAAGTGGGAATCGGTGTATCCGATGAACTTCATAATCTGCTTGCGGAGAAAGATTTATATATTACACACTGTAAAGTACAGGAAGATGGCGGTGTGCGCCGTAAAGTAGTAACATTTACAGACAAGATGGTTGTTCTCCCATCCCATAACCGAGTAAAAGTAATGTTTGAATGTCCAAACCATAGCGGCAGTATCAGTAGTATTTTATCAATGATTTCTGATTATGGCGTGAACCTTACAGAGATTCATTCACGGCCATTCTGGAAAGATAATAGTTGGAATTATAAGTTCTTTGTAGAAATGAATGCCAATATTGATACGAAAGAGATTCGTGCATTAATCTACCAGCTTTCTCAGGAGACAGCATATTTAAAGATTCTTGGAAGCTATGCCTGTGAGGGAGACTTTTAGAGATGGAATTTTTAGAAGAAAAAATATTTGACCGTGAGCAGTATGATATTTATATCCGCCGGATTCATTATGATGACCGGGATGCAGTGATGTATGAGAAAATGCTTCATTTTCTATTTCCATATATTGTAGAAGAACGTGGAATAGAAGATAAAGAAGGACTTATGGAAGAGTATATCCATTGGAATGGACAATTAATTGAGAAATGTCTGTATCATCTGCCTCATGATATCCCGTACATAAATATCTGCCGGGCATATCAGTCGGTTGTATTTCTTTTCGCAGGAAATATAAAAGAGGGAATGGAGCAGCTAAGAAGGATTGGAACAGAGAATTTTCAGTATGATGGCAAGGCTCCAAAGTCAATTATGACGCAGGATGGTAAAGTATATAAGCCAGTTTCTAAACTATTCCTTCTATATAATTATGCAAAGGTTCTTAAGCAAAAAGGAATGCAAGGAGAGCTAGAGGCATTTCAAAAGGAATACCCATATGCATTTACTATTTATGGTGATGAGGAACATAGGGAACATGACTTGTTTTACAAAGAACAGATGGGACAATACAAGGATGTAATATTTTATCCGGTATATCAGAGAGTTTATAAAATTGGGCGAGGCCCGCAGGACTTTTTTGTTTATTATGACGCAGCAAAGTCTGTGCCTGTTTCACAGGTGCCTGAATAATCTTAAATTATCAATTATGGATTGATATGGGGATAATTAAAGGATAATAACTTATTCAGAGTTTAATAGGGAAGAATACTTATAATACTGAATGGTTAAAATAATATTTATGGAGGAAAAACAAATGAAAGAGTATTCATTGGGAACAAAATGTGTACAGGGAGGTTATACACCAGGCAACGGAGAACCGAGACAGATTCCAATTGTACAGAGTACAACATTTAAGTATGAGACAAGCGAGGCAATGGGCCGCTTATTTGACTTAGAGGAAGAAGGATACTTTTATTCCAGATTACAGAATCCAACGAACGATACTGTAGCAAGAAAGATTTGTGAATTAGAAGGAGGAAGTGCTGCAATGCTTACTTCTTCTGGACAGGCAGCCTCTTTTTATGCTGTATTCAACATTGCTTCCTGCGGTGACCATATTGTATCATCATCTTCTATTTACGGAGGAACATATAACCTTTTTGCAGTAACAATGAAACGAATGGGAATTGATTTTACCTTTGTTTCCCCAGATTGTACAGAAGAAGAGCTAAATGCGGCATTTCAGCCAAATACGAAAGCTGTCTTCGGCGAGACAATCGCCAATCCGGCACTTACTGTATTAGATATTGAAAAGTTTGCAAAGGCAGCACATGCTCATGGCGTTCCATTAATTATAGATAACACATTTGCAACACCAATAAACTGCCGCCCGTTTGAGTGGGGAGCGGATATCATCACACATTCCACTACAAAATATATGGATGGACATGGTGCAGGATTGGGCGGCTGTATCGTGGACAGTGGAAACTTTGACTGGACAAAATATCCAGATAAATATCCAGGACTCTGCACGCCAGATGACAGCTATCACGGTGTCATTTATACAGAACGTTTTGGTATTGGCGGGGCATATATTACAAAAGCGACTGCACAGCTTATGAGAGATTTTGGTTCCATGCAGTCTCCGCAGAATGCATTTATTTTAAATCTTGGTTTAGAAAGCCTTGAAGTGCGTATGAAACGTCATTGTGATAATGGATTGGCAGTGGCACAGTTTTTACAGCAGCATGAAAAGGTAACGTATGTTAATTACTGTGGTCTTGAGGGAGATAAATATCACGCATTAGCAGAAAAATATCTGCCAAATGGCTCCTGTGGTGTTGTAAGTTTTGGAGTAAAAGGCGGAAGAAAAGCGGCTGAGAACTTTATGAAACATTTAAAGATTGCCGCAATCGAGACACATGTTGCAGATGCAAGAACCTGCTGTCTCCATCCGGCAAGCGCAACACATCGCCAGATGAATGATGAAGAGTTAGAAGCTTGTGGAGTAAAACCAGATTTAATCCGCTACTCCTGTGGCTTAGAGAATGCAGAAGACTTGATTGCAGATCTTGCACAGGCTTTAGATCAGATTTAATGTTGATAACGCTGTTATAGCGAATAAGATGAAATAAAATTCAAGTAATCCATTCAAAATCAGAAAGCAAAGAGAGAACAGAACCTATATCTGTGGCCTGGGAGTAAATGTTGGATGTGAGTGTTTAAGCGAACATTCAGCATGCCGCGACGAAAGTCACAGATATAGGTTCTGTTCTCTTTTTGCTTTCATTGGCTTTTTTATAGTTGCATGATATGTGTGGTATTAATTGGAATCAGAAAAAACAAAGAAGTCTCATTTTGTACACATTTTCATTGTATAATACATTTTGTAACAAGTTGTTAACAAATAATATATATTTGCTCAACATTTATTACGAGAGGAGTTTACAATTGAAACATAAAAAGACACTACTTACATTTTTGATGCTGTGTGGGCTGTTTATTTTAAGTAAACCAGTATCTGCAGCAAAAGTTCCAGTCATTAAAGCTGGAAAGTCTACGAACTTAAAAGGAACCATTATCAATGTCAAGTATAGCGGAGCGGCTGTGACGATGGCGAATAAGTCCGCGACACCATCTATTAAGATTGGTTCTGAGATTTATGTACCATGCAAGACACTTTTTGCTGATAATGGAATTCGTGCTTCTTATACAGCAAATGGTAACACTGTTACAGTAAAGAATGGAAAGCGCAAAGTTATTTTTTATGCAAATAAGAAATATGCAAAAGTCAATGGCAAGAAGATGACCTTAAAAGCTGCACCGTATTTTGTTACATATAAGAAAAGTAATATAAGAGATTTACTTGTTCCTGCAAAGCAGGCAGCAGCGTTCTTAGGTTTAAAATATACTTACAGCAGCCGTGCTAAGCTTGTGACTCTTGGGGTACGTAGTGGAATTGAGACTTCTGCAACACAGGTGAGCAAAGTAGCAAAGACAAGATTTATCAATAAGATGGGGCCGCTTGCAAGAGCAAACTATAAACGTACAGGCATCCTTGCCTCTGTAACAATGGCACAGGCGATTTTGGAAAGTGGCTGGGGACAATCAACATTAGCAGAGAATGGAAATAATCTTTTTGGAATGAAAATCAGTTTGTCTGGTAATAATTGGTCTGGTTCCGCCTGGGATGGTGTAAACTATTATGCAAAGCGTACTTATGAATACGGAAGCAGAGGCAGATATTCTATCACAGCAAAGTTCCGTAAATATTCCTGTGCAGAAGATTCTATCGAAGACCATTCAGCATACCTGTTAGGAGCGAAGAACGGAAGCAGGAAGAGATATGCAGGACTTACCAAGACAAAAAGTTATAAAAAGCAGCTTCAGATTATTAAAAAGGGCGGCTATGCAACATCTGGTTCTTATGTGAATGACTTGTGCAGGGTAATCCGTACATATAATCTTACAAAATGGGATAAATAAAACACAGATGCAAATGAGAATGTCAGATATTATTTTATGAATGGATTTTTGTTGTTACGAAAATATCTATAAAGACAGTATTTGACCCTATAGGCAAAGTGTATTATAGTAAAAGCAGGTTTTGGCCTGCTTTTTGTTTTTTGATAAGGAGGAAGACATTATGGAAAGAATGTTAGAAGGAATGGTTATTTTTGTAGCCAAAATACATAACTATATTTTGTCGCTAAATGATGCTTACGAGAAAAACTTTACAGACAAGCAGCTCCACTTTCTTGTAATAGGAATTTTGGGAATGCTTATTTTGATGGTGATTTATCCATTGTTTAAGCTGTTGAGTGAGAATCATATTCTGGCGATTGCATTTATCTATGTATTTACAGTAATCGTAGTTATTACTTTTGCTATTGAAATCGGTCAGAAGATTTCTGATAGCGGAACGATGGATTTTGCGGATATCGTATTTGGAATTGCAGGATTTTTGCTGATGTTTGTGATTTTTGCTGTTATAAGACAAATTTTTCTTGCAATTATCAATTTGTTCCGAAAAATAGGAAAACACTAGAGCGTGTTTGAAAAGTATTTGTAAAAGGTCTTTTTAATATACTCTACAGGAAGGGTACAGAGTGATAATAAGTAGATATAAGAAGTAAAAAAGAAATCTGTCACAGGATATATTATCGAGCCGTGGATAGATTTCTTTTTTTGATTTTGTTTTGAAAAAATGTTTAAAAATGAAAACAAAATAGCTTTTATTTTTTTGTTGTTCATACTTTTTCCGAAATTTTTTCATAGATTTTTCAGAAAATTAGTGTATGATATAGGAGAAAAGGAAAATAAGCAAGAATGAGGGAGGCTTTTTCATGGATAAATTAAAAATCATGGTCGTAGATGACGAGAGCAGAATGAGAAAACTGGTAAAAGATTTCCTTAAGAAAAAGGATTTTGAAGTCATAGAAGCCGCAGATGGCGAGGAGGCTCTTGATATTTTCTTTAAAGATAAAAGTATCAGTTTAATTATTTGTGACGTTATGATGCCGAAGATTAATGGATTTGATGTTGTAAAAGAGATTCGTCAGTACTCACAGGTGCCGATTATTATGCTGACGGCAAAAGGTGAGGAGAGTGACGAGTTGAACGGCTTTGATCTTGGAGTAGATGAGTATATATCGAAACCGTTTAGTCCAAAGATTCTTGTAGCCAGAGTAGAGGCAATTTTAAGAAGGAGTAATAATCTTTCTACCGGAGAAGTTCTTAAAGCCGGTGGTATTGAACTTGACATCGCCGCGCATGAAGTAAGGATTGACGGAAAAGAGATTACGTTAAGTTTCAAGGAGTTTGAACTTCTGAATTATTTTGTAGTAAACCAGGGGGTAGCACTTTCAAGAGAAAAGATTCTTAATAATGTATGGAATTATGATTATTTTGGAGATGCCAGAACAATTGATACCCATGTTAAAAAGCTTCGAAGCAAGTTGGGAGAAAAAGGCGAGTACATCAAGACAATCTGGGGAATGGGTTATAAATTCGAAGTAGATTGATTAGGAGCATAGCATGAGAAATTCAATACGATTTAAGATGACCTCTATCTTAATTTTAATTGTCGGATGGGTGATTGTATTTACATGGTTCCTGAATAATACATTTTCTGAGAAATATTATGTGTCTTCTGAAAAGGCATCGATAGTAAAGACATTTGATAAAGTTAAGAATATTTTAAAAAATGAAGAAGATCAGGATACCATTGATGAGGAAATGGAACAGATATCCAATAAGACAAACATCAAGATGATGATTGCACAGTCAAGTAATTATTATTACAGCCAGAATGTAATATTTAGTAATCTGATAGACGGAAGTAAGACCTACGAAGAGATTCTTGGTTATTTAGATCAGATTCGGAGTCAGGTTATACTTGGTAATGATAAAGGAAACTTTAAAAGTAATTCTGGAAGAAGCATTTTCCCGTGGGAGAACAGTGCAGAGAATAATCTGTCCACATTAATAAATAAGGGATATTTTGTCACACAGTTAAAAGATCAGGCAAGTGGGCAGAACGGCATTTATCTATTCGGATTTACAGATAATGATTATCTGATTGCCATGAGAGTGTCTATTGAGGGAATAAAGGCAAGCGCCGACATCAGCAGTCGGTTTATGGCATATATTGGAATGATAGGTATCATACTTGGAAGTTTAGTTATCTTTATCTTTTCATCAAATTTTACAAGGCCAATTAAAAATATGGCAGCGGTAGCAAACCGCATGGCGAATCTTGATTTTGATGCAAAAGTTACTGTCACACAGGATGACGAACTTGGCGAACTTGGGTATTCGATGAACCAGTTATCGGAAAAGCTGGAATCGACGATAGCCGATTTGAAGTTGGCGAACCTGGAGCTTAAGAAAGATATCGAGAAGAAGGAAAAGATTGACGATATGCGAAAAGAATTTCTCTCCCATGTTAGTCATGAATTAAAAACTCCAATCGCCCTGATTCAAGGCTATGCAGAAGGCCTTAAGGAAAATATCACAGATGATGAAGAAAGTAAAGATTTTTACTGTGAAGTTATCGCAGACGAAGCGAAGAAAATGAATGCAATGGTAAAAAAACTTCTCACACTTAACCAGATTGAGTTTGGAAATAATCAGCTTAGTATGCAGCGATTTGATGTATGCCAGATGATTCAGAATAAAATCAATTCTTCACAGATACTCTTTAAAAAGAAAAACACTACAGTTATATTTGAAGAAGAAGCGCCGGTTTATGTATGGGCAGATGAACTGATGATAGAAGAAGTCTTCAGTAATTATTTGTCGAATGCTTTAAATCATGTTTATGAAAATGGTACGATTCGTATCTGGTTTGAACGTATGGACAGCAACCTTCGCATTCATGTTTATAACGATGGTAAATGTATCCCGGAAGAAGAACTTAATAAATTATGGATTAAGTTTTATAAAGTAGATAAGGCACGAACCAGAGAGTACGGTGGTAACGGTATCGGACTTTCTATTGTAGCGGCAACGATGAAAGCACATGGAAAGGATTTTGGTGTGGCGAATAAAGAGAATGGAGTAGATTTTTACTTTGACCTTGATGCAAAGATTAAGTCTTAAATTCTGAGTTGCCGCAGGCAAAATGGTATGCTCCCTTTTAGGTAGACAGTTAAAAAAATAAAACTGTTTATCTGAAAG
>ERZ773169.640-NODE-640-length-41376-cov-18.465429_pt1 | contig 41376 bp, 42 predicted proteins | sample MGYA00580536_ERZ773169 | MGnify/ENA primary metagenome ERZ773169 (study PRJEB29015, sample SAMEA2737814) | human gut metagenome | biome: human gut; feature: human-associated habitat; material: faeces | place: China | collected 2012 ... | reverse complement strand
GGGATGGTTAAGAAACCGGGAAGATAGTATTTTATCTTCCCACACAAACTGATTTATGGTCACCGACAGAAAAGAAATGTTTAGGTGTGATGGTGTGGAGAGTACAGATAAGTCAGCTTATGTGAGGAGATAAAGTGCGCACAGTATCAAATCAATATTATTTATAAGGAGATTTTAAGATGGAAAGAGCAATTATATATTATGCAAAAACAGGATTAGAGGCTACAGATCATTTTGTGCCGAAGTTGCTTGAAAAGTATTGTCAGGATAATGGCTATGAAATTGTAGCTATGCTTTCAGAGCCTGCTTCTACAGAAGGAGTTTCATTTCCGATGAAATATGCCATTATCGGTTTAAATATGGAAGAAGATGTTAATACAATCATAACACTTTCAAAGGATATGATTGGTGCAACAGATGAGACCGTTATTGATACACTTGGAAAACTCAGCGAATATGATATCTATGTGGAGGATATTAATGGAGAACTTGAAGAGTGTTATGAGATGATGTACAAAGAGCCTGTTCAGGAAAGTGATATAAGAGGGCTGGTGCTTGATACGGTATCAAAGTTCTATCATAACATCAGGGACGGCAGATAGGAGGCAATATGCAGGATTCCAAAGAAAAGCAGTGTCTGATATTTGTAAGGAATAATGCAAATGATACAGCTGACCGTATCGAGGCATATGCAAAAAAGTCCGGCATGGAAGTTGTTGAGACAATTTTTAATACAGATAAAAAAGCGGTTGAACGATTAAGATATTATATTGAAAGAGATGCCATTATCTGTGTGCTGGTAAGAGATGTGGTAGACATTTCAATGGAACTTAATGAGATTAAAGCTGTAATGACACTTGCAGCGGAACATGGAATCAGTATTAATGCAGAGAGCAGGGGCTATGAACCTGCTCTCATTTCTTTTGAATGATATGACAGAAGAAAATAGAAAATTAAAACTGATTATATTTCCGGGCGAAACAGTAGTGATTGATGAATATGGGAAACGGATTGTTGCCTGTCCGACAGAGGATGAGGCAGAAGAATATATCAGGGAACAGGAGGAATGACATAGATGAAACTGAACAGGGGCGATATTGTTATTGCAAATCTGGAGTCAGTAAGTAAAGGGAGCATTCAGAAGTATACAAGACCTTATATTATTATCTCAAATAACAAGGCAAATCAGTATTCACCGGTTGTCACAGCAGTAGCCATGTCCACAAAAACATGGAAAAAGAAATATCTGCCAACCCACTGTCCAATACCGGCTGCAAAGGTAAAGGTTACTGACACAGATTTTGAGGTATTTGACAGTATGGCATTATGTGAGCAGATTGTATCCATTGATGTAAATGTCCAGATTGAGAGGGTAGTTGCTTCAATTTCAGATACGGAACTACTTGATAAGATTACTGAATGTGTAAAAATCCAGATTGGGGCATATGAAAAGTACAATTAAATATTACCGGGGCATTTGCTCCGGGTTACATAGCCACCTGTATTTTATGGGTGGCATTTTTACTGAAAGGGGGATAGATTTTATGACAGCAGAAGAATACAGAGCACTATTAGATGTGGATTTTAACAATGTAAAAATAGAAGATCTGACTGATATTAGAAAAATTAAAATAGATAAAAATCAGCCACAGAGTAAGAGGCAGGCACAGTTCTTAAAACAGGTGGGAAATCCATATATGCTGCGTCGTGGAAGTATGATGATTAAGGTAAGCTTTGCGAATAATGGACTGTCGATGGAACAGGCATTTGAAAATCTGCTTTTGAATGTCTGAAAATTTGTGGTGGAATTTCAAAGTGATATGTGCTATGATGTTTTTGGTATAAAAATTCTAAATTAGTGCATATCACCTTATTGAAAAGTTATCTTCTAACTTAAACAACAATAGGAGGATGTGCATATGAGTCAGATAAGTCAGATCAAAAAGATCTATCATGCAGCCATCTATGTTCGTTTATCGAAGGAAGATGGCGCTGTTGCTTCACATGAAAAAACTGAGAGTAACAGTATCGCAAATCAGAAATCACTGATTAGAGATTTTCTCGAAAACAAAAATGATATTGAGGTTGTGCAGGAGTATGTTGATGATGGTTTCAGCGGCTCTAATTTTGAGCGACCGGCATTCCAGATGATGCTTGAAGATATTAAGAAAGGCAAAATTGATTGCGTTGTCACTAAGGATCTGAGCAGATTCGGAAGAGAATATATAGATTCAGGTATGTATATTGAGCGATTATTCCCTGCTATGGGAGTAAGATTTATTGCAATCAATGATGGTATTGATTCCGGAGAGGCAAAGTCGCAGTCAGATGAGATTATTATTCCATTCAAAAATCTTATTAATGATGCTTACTGTCGTGATATTTCAATTAAGATACGTTCACATCTTGAAATTAAGAGAAAGCAGGGAGATGTAATCACGGCATTTGTGCCATATGGATACAAAAAGAATGATAAAGATAAGCACAAACTGGAAATTGATGTATATGCAGCAAATGTTGTGAAAGATATTTTCAGAATGAAGTTGCATGGAAAAAGTCAGGATGCAATTGCATGTGAACTTAATTCATCAGGAATACTTCCACCGGCTGAGTATAAAGCAAGCACAGGAAGCAATTATCAGACATGCTTTAAGACAAAAGAAAAGTCGGAGTGGACTTCAGTCATGGTAAGGAGAATCCTTACAAATGAGGTTTATATAGGTAATCTCGTACAGGGAAAACAGACAACACCGAATCACAAGGTCAAAAAGACCATAATCAAAGAAAAATGCGAATGGATAAGGATTGAAAAGAACCATGAGCCGGTTATCACGGACAGGGATTTTGAAGTAGTACAGAGATTGCTTGCAATGGATACAAGAACATCACCGGACAGAGAGGAAGTTTATCCGCTGTCAGGGGTAGTTACCTGTGGCGGCTGTGGGATTCCCATGGTAAGAAAAACTTCAAAAGTGGGTGGCAAAACTTATGCCTATTATCTGTGTGCAACCCATAAGGATTCAAAGCAGTGCAGTTCCCACAGAATTTCCACGGATAAGTTGGAAGAAGTGGTGCTAGAGCTTTTACAGACACACATTGATAACATGATTGACCTTAAAAGAATTCTTTCTTTTATCGGCAACGTGCCGTTTCAGCAGCTTGATATGAAAAAGCTTGAGGAAAGGCGTGAAAAGAAACAGGCAGAGGTAGACAGATGTGCAGACCTCAGAGGAATGCTTTATGAGGATATGAAGGATGGCATTATCTCAAAGGAAGATTACAAAGAGCTTCATACAGCATATGAGCAGAGGAAAAAGAGTGCCGAGATTGCCATTCACCAGATTGAATTGGAAATGGAAGATGTGCTGAATCGTAAGAGCAAAGGCTTTGTATGGCTTGATTATTTTACGGAACATAAAAATATCGAGAAGCTTACAAGGGAAGTGGTTGTATCTCTTATCCGTGAAATAAAGGTATTTGATAAAACCCACATTGAAGTAGTGTTTGACTTTGATGACTGCTACAAAGAATGTCTTAATGTTATTGCAAGTCAGGGGCATTCGGTTGAGGTGGACAGTACAGGAAAACTGAATATCAGATTAAAGGAGGCTGTGTAGTATGGCAAGAAAGAGCAGAAAAAATATGCCGGTTGCAGTTGCAGAGCCGACTGACAATCTGACGGCAAAAGCAGTTTTAAGCATGGATAAGGAGGCAAAACCATATCAGGTTGGAATCTATGCGAGACTTTCATTTGAATCAGAGGCGAATAAGGAAAGAGATACTGTAGACACACAGATAGCATATATCAGGGAATTTATTAATTCGCAGGATGATATGGTAGAGGTTGAGGTCTATGCCGATATATCGGTGACAGGAACTACTTTTGAAAGACCAGAATTTGACCGGATGATTCAGGATATAAGGGCTGGCAGGATTAATACTGTTATTACCCGTGACCTTAGCAGACTTGGGAGAAATTATGTGGAAGCAGGCAACTACATTGAGAGGGTATTTCCTTTTCTTGATGTGAGATATATTGCTATCACAGATGATTTTGATACTGCAAGACCGGGAACTGATTTATCCGTACCGCTTAAGAATATTGTGAACGAATATTATTCCAAAGACCTTTCAAAGAAAGTAGAGACCGGAAAGCATAGTATTTGGGCACAGGGCGGCTTCAGCGAGGGAACGCCACCATATGGATATTACAGGGCTACAGATGGTTCAAGAAAGCTTTTGATTGATGAAGAGGTATCTGACAATGTAGTTAGAATTTTTAATATATTTTTGGATGGGAAGGGATATGCTGGTATTGCAAAGACTTTGCAAAACGAAGGAATTCTTTCACCTCCGAAATACAGATTCTATAAGTCAGGAAAGATTGAACTTGCTGAAAAAGCAAGAGAATGGCACTATTCGCATGTAAAAGAGATACTCCAAGGGGAATATTACATTGGAAATATTGTTCATGGAAAGCAAAGGAAGGCTCTTGATACCGGGAGAAAGAATGTTAAAACAGATGCATCAACATGGCAGCGAATAGAAAATGTTCATGAACCAATAATTGATAAGGACACTTTCTACAAAACAAGGGAGAGAATGGAGCATATCAAAAAGAAGCATTTAGAAGCATCAAAACCTAAAGCTGATGTTCCAAATAAGCCGGATAATATTCTGGTATATAAAACAAAATGCGCCTGTTGTGGAGGCAGTGTATTGATTGGCAGGCATCACACTTATTCAGAAAAGTTCTATTATAAGTGTAAGAACCGTAGAAAATTAGCTAGGCTATGTGAAAATAAGTACTCTTATGATTATTCTGAGGTTATGGATAGTGTTTTTTCTGTTATCCGTCAGCATATGAGTTTGTGTGTTGAGAAAACAAAGTTTGTTCAGAAGATGAACAGCAGAAAAGAGAATGTTCTTCAATATGATATTTATACCAAGCAGATAGCAAAACTTCAAAATGATGTAAGAAGAATTACCGCTAACAAAAGTGGTTTGTATGAAGATTATAGGGAACAGTTAATCACTGCGGAAGAACTGTGCCAGTATCAGAGAGAATATGAAAGCAGAGTAAATGAGATTGAAGCGCAGATTACTGAATTGCTTCATCGAAGAAGTCTGTATGAAAAAGAATTTCATATTGATGAAGGATGGGAAGAAACTGTCAATAAATATATGGCTAAAAGAAAACTTACAAAGGAGCTTGTGGATGCTTTTGTATCGGAAATTGTTTTTTATGATGGCAATATAGAAGTTAAGCTCTTGTATGATGATTTCCTAAAGGAGCTGCTTAAAGTGGCAGAAGAAAGAGAGGTGAGCAGCAATGGATAAGACGATAGCTCTCTATATGAGATTATCAGATGAAGATGACAACTTGGCTGCTCATGAGGAAAGTAACAGTATTTCCCATCAGCGAAAGTTAATGCTTGATCATATCCAGAAACTGCCTGAACTAAAGGACTGCAACATAATGGAATTTTCAGATGATGGATATTCCGGAGCAGACTTTAGCAGACCTAATTTTGTAAAAATGATGGATCTGGTAAAGGCTGGTAAGATTCAGGTTATTGTGACGAAGGACTACAGCAGACTCGGACGAGATTATCTTGAAGTTGGTAACTATATGGAATGTATATTTCCGGTTCTTCAGGTAAGATATATCAGCGTGAATGATAATTACGATTCTGCTAACAGCTTTGGTTCAACCGGAGGTATGAGTGTTGCACTGAAAAATCTTGTGAATGCATTGTATTGTAAGGATGCATCAAAAAAGGTAAGAGCCGCTAAGGCAGTGTTGGCTAAGCAGGGAAAGTACATTGCTGCATTTGCTCCTTTTGGATACCAGAAAAGTGAAGATGATAAGCATATGTTAGTGCCTGACCCAGTAACAGCACCTGTTGTCCAGCTGATATTTGAACTGGCTATTAAAGGCATGAAATACACCGAGATTGCAAATTATCTGAATAATAATGGATATGATAGCATATTTGAGTATTACCAAAAGATTGGAGTTAAGAGATGTTATGAAAGGGATATTGGTGAGCACATGTGGAGTGCCAGTACAGTAATGGAGATTTTATATAATGAAGTCTATATTGGTTCTGTAATCAATAACAAGACGGCTGATAATATTGATACCGGTCATCAGGTTGTGCAGAGAGATAAAGAGGACTGGATAATTGTTGAAAACTGTCATGAACCATTAGTTTCTGTGGAAGACTTCAAGCTTGCTCACAAGATGATAGCAAGACGAGAAGTGACGAAGAGAAAACCAAATGGAAAGTGGCGTAAATCGTATATTCGCTGTGGAATATGTGGTAAGGGACTTTATAAATACGGAAATAAATCCTCATACAGATGCCACAACGGTCATGTGTCACGTATTAGAGGTGAAGAACTTGAGGCGACACTTCTAGACATTGCTAGAAATATGGCATTGGCTCAGTTGCAGGAATTTGAGTTGAAAACTGATGGCGGTAATTGTCCAGATAATCTTGAAAGGGAAATCGAATCACTTAAAAAGTCAAAGGCACACTATGCAAAGCTAAAGTTTGAGATATACGATGATTATACAAAAACAAATATCACTCGTGATCAGATGGCAAAAAAGACTGCAGAAGTTAAGCAGAAAATCGCAGAGATAGAAAGTCTGATTACAGAGAAGCAGGAAACACTTGATATGCAAAAGGATCTCTTTCTTGATGCAAAGCAGGAACAGCTAACAAAGCTTAGTAAGTTGGATGAGTTTGATGAAGAAGTAATCAGATATCTCATTGATTATGTGTTGGTGTATGATAATGAGCATATTGAAATCAGATGGAACTTTGATGACTTTCAGGCTGGATGATGGTATAATCAGTAGTAATAGCGAGAAAACAAAATTATAAAGAAGTAACATGGGGAATCTTGCTAAAGGTTCCCCATTGATAAAAAAAATTAATTTTTTTTTGTTTCTTACTTGACACGAGCAGAATGCCAGTATGTAACTGAGAGTATATCTACTGGAAATATTCTTCTTAAAGCAGTGCTTACTTACCGTAAATTTGGCGGCATTTGCACAATGGCATTCCAGAATTTTGCACGTGTTGTAATGAGTGAAGATTTAAGAGATATGCTTGCCAACTGCGGATATAAGATGTTTTTCAAACAGGAAGGCACTGATGCTGGTGCGTTATCAAAGATACAGAGTTTAACGGATATAGAGTATGAAGCATTATCTAACGATACTAAAGGCAGAAGCGTTATGGTGTGGAATGGGAAGGTAATACTCCTTGATGCCTTTATGAAAAATACTAATCCGCTGTACGAGTCGTTTTCAACAAATTTTCATGAAAAGGCTGCAAATAAACTTAATAATGCAGGACAGAAAGAGTAATATATATGGCTGTAAAGTTATCAAGAAAAAGTATTGGTCTTAGCAATAAAGGCATAGGAAGAAGAAAGAATTATATCGAAAATCCAGTAGATGATGTAATAAAAGCTTCAGGAATAAGAATTAAAAGCTACGACGGCAGGCAGATAGCTTTAAGAAGGTATATATCAAGGGAAGATGAGCTGCTCTTTAATGAACTGCCGGAAACACAAAGAAGAAAGCTTTTAGAGGAATTTGTTCAGACAAAAGAGTATTCAGAGCTTGCGAGCGTGGCAGAGCAGTATAGAAAAGAAAATGATTTTGTATATGACAGCATTACGTCTGATCATAATATAAAAAAGAAAAATGGCGCTGGCTATATGTATTCATATGACAGCATATCGTTAAGTGGAGACAGTCATTTATCATTATCACAGGAAGAAATATCGCAGGAGACATTATCAGAAGCCGGTAGTTATTATAATGATGAAGTATATCAGGAAGTCACAGATGTTTCATATAAGAAGTCCGATGTATCTGAACCGCAGTATACAGGAAGCGGGGCAGTACGGGAAGGACAGACAGTTAAAGCAGAGGATACTAATGCAGGCACAGCAGTTCCGGAAGATAAAAAGCGTATAAGCAGGATAAAATTATCAGAAGAACCTGAAGACGATAATAAGCCAGCAGCCAGAAAAAACTCTGGCTTTAGTGGCAATATTACAATGGCAGATGATACAGCTGCAAAAGCTGCATCTGAACAAACAGACAAACTTACAGAAGCTTCCATTACAGCTTCTTGTGGCGGAACATCTGAAATAGTAAAAGCTGCAGGACAGGCAGCTAAAAAATATGCAGATATGATTAAGCAGGCAACAGGAGATGACGGGCCAGGTGAAAGTGCTGCAGTAACTAATACTTCAGGTGAAACTAATTTCCATCCTGAAGAAAAGGGATTTATTAAAAGTGCGGCTGCAATAATTATGACAGCAGCTACAGCGGTTCTTACATATCTTGGCTCTGCACTTATGCCTGTGATAGCATTGATACTATGTGTAGTTGTTATAGCGACAGTTCTGGTGTCGGTAATAAGTTCAGTTGCAGGCGTTATAACTAATACAGTTAATAAAGTGTCCTCAGGAATCAGGACATACCTTCTCTCAGAAAATACTATAAGCTATTCAGATGATCTAAGGGAAGCTGCAACTGATAATGAGATACTTAATTATGTGAATTACTTAATAGCAATAATGGAAGTCGAGTCACACGGTAATGGCAATGACCCAATGCAGTCAAGCGAATCTGCAGGTCTGCCACCGGGAAGTTTTACAGACCCTAAAGATTCAATCCGGCAGGGAGCTTATTATTTTGCAGGCTGTCTTAGTCTTGCAAATGAGAATGGATGTGACCTGATGACAGCAGTTCAGGCTTACAATTATGGACAGGGCTTTATTAATTATGTAGCAGATAATGGCGGACGGTATACACTGGAATTAGCTATCAGTTTTGCAGAAAAATATAGTGGCGGAATTCAAGTGGATTATAGTAATTCTATAGCAGTGGATTACAATGGCGGCTGGAGATACGCATACGGAAATATGTTTTATGCACAGCTTGTTAACCAATATATATACAGTTATAAAGATGAAGCTGTACAGAAAATAGTTGATGAAGCAATGAAGTATTATGGCTGGGAATATACCTGGGGCGGCAGTAACCCGGAAGAAGGCTTTGACTGTTCAGGGCTTGTGCAGTGGTGTTATGGCACAGCAGGAATTGAACTTCCAAGAACATCAAGAGAGCAGTTTGATTGGTGTGAGGAAATATCAGTTGATGAATTGAAAGCCGGTGATCTGCTGTTCTATCAGAATGAATCATCTGTTGGAGAGATTGGACATGTTGCAATTTATATAGGTGATGGTAAAGTGTACGAAGCTGGCGATCCGATTGGCGTATATGACAATAACGATAACTGGCATCAGGATAATTTACTTTATGCAGGACGCATAATTCATTTTGAACCGGAAGAAAACACAGAATAAAAATTATATTTTATGCTACTAAATTAGATAAATAAGAAATATAAAATACAGAATTTAATAAAGAAAAAATGTGACGGATTCCGTCACACAGCAAAATAATTTAACTGGAAGGAAAAATAAAATGATGGATTTGGTTTTAGAAAAGATTGATTTTGAATATGAGCTTTATTTTATGGATATGATGAAGAGTGCAAAAGAAAATATTTTTGCAAAGAGCAGAGAGATTGAATTGAAGAAAGCAATTGTGATTTTTTTAAAGGATAATGTACATAACAATAACAATATCAAGCTCATAAAAATGACAACAGCAGACAACCTTATAGATGAATTTTATAGATATGTAAGCGATCACGAGGATTTAGGAAGAGAAGAAGCTATGAATAAATATCTTGAAAATTATATAAAATGATGAAATTATTTTACAGAAAATCAGGAAATTATTTTTTAAGAGCCTCTTATAAAAAGATACAAAATATAGAAAGTAAATTACAAAAATCAAAAAAGCTCCACCGGCAGATTTTAAAATCCTGCGGGTGGATTTTTTAATGAAGGGCGGTGAAGATTTAATGAATTTAGAAATTGTAACAGGAAATTATAAGTTTGAAAAATGTAAATGTCTGTGTGCTGTTTTTGAAAAAAGGGGTATTAGGGAACTCCCTAACAAGTCCGCAAGCCACTTTTTAAGTGGTGATTTTGTATTACAAAATGCGTATCTTGCAAATACATAACAGAAGGAATAGAAGAAAAAGTGCATCACAGGACAAAAAGTGCATCATAACTGCCACAAGCAGTTAAATACTGATGATGCACAATGATGCAGAGTGCATCACATATAAAAGGGGATGTGATGCAAGATGCACTTTTGCATCACTAAAAATGAAGAATATGCCTCATAGTGATGCACATTAAAAAATATCAAAATAAGAATAGGAGTGTGATGAAAAGTGTCATTGACAGTACGAATATCTGATGAGATAGGCGAAGAAATCAAAATGATAAAACCAGATGATATGAGTTTTAGCAAAGCGGCAGAAACAATTCTACGTCTTGCGGTTAAAGCGTTATATGCAGACGAAAATGATAGTGTTGATAATGCTTCATCAGATAATAGCAATGAAAGTTTTCAGGAAAGGTTAAAGAGAATTTCTGAATTTATATTGTCAAAAATGGATGAGAAAGATTATCAAAATGATATTGCGAAAGATGAACAAAAAGATTTTGAAAATCTGAAAGATGAGAATTCAAAAATACATATCCAGAAATTAGAAAATGAAATCCTGAATTTGAAAAATTCAGAAGAGCATTTCCAAAAAATTGAAAATGCACTTTCTGAAATTTCAAAAATGATTTTGGAAAACCAGAAAGAGGTTCTTGAAAATTTAAAATCCCGTGATGATGATTTCCCCGGCGCAGATGTAGACTATACAACATTAGTCACAGCGCAGAAAGAAGAATATTATGTGATTTCAGCTGACAGGATAGAGTATCCCCTGATTCTTAGGGATGATATAACACCTTGGCGATGGATGAAATGGAGAATTAAGGATGACTGTAAAACCGCAACACTGGAATTCACTTCTAATATTATGGCAGTAGCAGATTTTCTTCATCAAAAAATTATGATTGTAAATCCTATGGAGATGCAGGTGTGGTATCAACAACAAGCAGATAGTCTTGAAAGACTTATGCTGATATGTGAAAGAAGAGTGCTTAAAACTTTTAGAGGTGAACTGCCGCTGTGGCTACAGAATGGAATACAGCGTACGCACGATGTGAATTACAATGAAAGATTATATGCTGAACAGAAAAGAATAAATGCAGAGAGAAAGAAGAGAGGTTTATATGAGTTTGACTGTTTCAGATTTTGATTTAAAAATAGGTAAACTGGAAAAAGAAATTGATATATTGAATGAGAAGATTAACAAAAAGAAGAAAGAGATTGCCGTCCTGAAAAAGCAAAGACACGCACAGGAGATTAAAGAACGTACAAAAAGAAATGAAGAAATAATATCAGCTCTTGAAGAAAAACTTGGAAGTGGAATTTCGCAGGATATGATTAATAAATTTATAGAGTTTCAGAAGCTGAATTGTGAAACTATGAATTTAAGTAACAGTAAATCTGATGAAGCTGGTATAGGAAATGAAAATATTATAAGTTCCAATAATGAGAATTGTGAAGCTGGAAATTCCAATTCTTATAACCAGCATAGTGGAAATACAGAGAATTCTTATTGCTAAGGCGGTGATCGAGTGAAAAGAAATAAGAGTCCTGATGGATACAGAAACAAAATACTGCAGGTCAGACTTACAGAAGTTGAGAATGCAGCATTTCAAATATTATATGAAAAAGCAAAAATAAATAATGAGGGACTGCTGGTGAGTGATTTCATTCGCCAGCAGCTTTTATATGAAAGTAATGATAAAAGACTTAAAGAGATTTTTAATGAAATAAGAAAAATGCGTACAGAGTTTCACCAGTCACTCGTTGCTTTAAGATGTCTGGAAGATAATGCTTCAAAAGAATATTTCAATGAAGTGATAACTGGTATTGAAAATAAGGTTGATAATCTGAAAAGTGAAATGGAGATGATGAGCAGTGGCAACAACAATTTTAAAGAATCTGAAGGAAGCTAAAAACAGAAAGCCCTCACAGCATTTACAAAACGCAATAAGCTATATTATGAACCCTGAAAAAACAGAAAATGGACTCTGGGTAGGAAGCAACTGCGGTATAACTGCGCAGGAAATATATTCATCAATGATGACGACAAAAAATGAATTTCATAAAACCTGGGGAAGGCAGGGATATCATTTTGTAATATCTTTCCGTCCCGGAGAAGCCGATGAGCGCACCTGCTACAATGTAGGTAAAGAGTTCTGCGAAAAATATTTAGGTGAGGGATACGAATATGTCTATGCTGTACATAACGATCACGCACATATGCACTGTCATATCGTATTTAATTCTGTTGGCAGATATGATGGTACTAAATACAGGTATGTCAATGGTGACTGGGAGAAATATATACAACCAGTGACAGATGAAATCACTGAAAAGTATGGCTTATCACGGTTAGAATATGATAAGAGTGATAAGCGTGTCGGCCGTTCATATGCAGAACACACTGCAATAAAATCGAATAGATTTACCTGGAAGAATATTATACGTCTTGATATTGATATGGCAGTTTCTAATTCTGAAAATATTGTGGAGTATTTTGCAGAAATGGAGAGAATGGGATATAAGATAAGATTAGGGCAGTCTGCCAAACACGGAGCATATGCAGCATACCACCACCCGGCAATGAAAGTGCTGCAGGGAAGAACCTCGAAAGCTGCAAGACGTGATTATATTTTAGGTGAGGATTACACTATAGCAGGTATTAAGAAGCGGCTTGCTGAAAAGAAAGAAAAAGATTATTACATACCGCCTGATAAAATATATGTAAAGCAGTCACTTAATGCAATCAGTGAACATAAGCAACAGTCACGTTTTCAGGCTTGTGCCGTAGTACGATACCAGCACGCAAGGCAGTACCATTATTTTAACTTACAGCTTAAAGACCAGATACAGGTAAGAAAAGATTTATTAGAGATAGATAAGTTAAGAGATGAATGTAACTATATTCTTGATAACAATATAACAGATCCTGATATTGCAAAGCAGAGGCTTGAAGAAATTGCTAAAGAGATAAGAGAGATTAAAGCAGCGGCTGATGATAGTTTGTTAGCAGATAACATATATACAGCTGAAGAATTAAAGGCGAGAGAAGAATATTTTGCACTTTATAACAAACTTATGTCAGCCGGAAGTGATATGACAGATGAAGAATATGAACAGCTATCTGATGAACTTGAATTATATGAAGAAAATTATAAGTCTGCCCTGGCCGTACCGCAGAGGCAGACATATTCACAGTATCAGGACCAGCTCGATGCGTTATATGAAGAAAAAAGAATATTGAAACGTATTTTGAAAGATAAAGATGTATATGAAAATGTGACGGAATCCGTCACGTTTAAAGTGAAAAATGCACCAGAAGAAAAAATTAAGAAAGATGATGTAAAAAGCAAATAAAGACAAGAGAGGTATAACATATGGAACAGATATTAATAGTTAGTGATGATACAGATGTTAATGTAGCAGATGAGAGACAGGAAGAGGATACAGATAGTAAAAGCTCTTTTGACAGTAAATATGTAAAAGAGATAATGGACTATTTGTGTAAATTATATGGAATTGACAGGATAGATATAGACAGCATTATTAACAGCAGCCTTGATAATTCTATTACAGCAAGATATGTAATAACCGCAGTAACAACGTTAAGAAACAGCACCAACATTAAAGAAGCTTTTAAAGCACCGGAGAATAATATGGCAGATTCCCTGGCAAATGCTGTGATGAATGTATATGCAGATAATGATGAACTAAACCAGAAGATTAATGATGCCAGCAACAAAGTGGAAAAATTAAAAGATACCAATGATGATATAAAGCGGATGTTTGAGAAAGAGATTAAAGCTGCCTTTGAAAGAGAAAAGGCAGCTAATAAATCTCTTATTGAACAGTATAAGATTTCGTTAGAGGCTAAAGACAAGACATATACGCTTATTATGCGTAACAATAATGATTTAAAGAAAGAGAATAAGGAGCTGAAAGAGCAGGCTGATGAATTAAAACTTAAGAATGATGAACTTAAAGCTATGCTTGCCTTACAGAACAATAAAGATAATGCTGCAAGGGCTGTAAGAGCTAGTGAATCTAATACGTTTTGCATAAACTTTTTTGATTATTTCAGCAAAAAAAACAGCAAAAAAGCCGCTAATAATATGTTAGATACATTTATTAATGATATATTATCGAATAAACATTTTTCAGAGGTGCAGAAAGATTATCTAATGGATTGCATTGAAAGTGATATGTCTTATGAAGAGATTAAAAGAATTGCAAAGCCAGAAATTGATGTTGAGATGATGAAGCGTCTTGTGCGATATTACAATAAAGAAAATAGTAAGTAGTATATACTTCCGTAATTAAATGTACTATAATTATATTAAAAATAAACAAGGAGCTTTTATATAGAAATGGATACAAGAAATAATGGAAAAGCAACATCAGCCACAAGGGCTAAAAATAAGTACAGAGATAAAACATATGACAGAATGGAATTAGCACTACCAAAAGGGATGAAAGCACAGATTATAGAATTGGTAAAACAAGGAAAAGCGGTTTCTAATAATGCCTATGTAATAGCTGCTATTAAAGAAAAGATGGAACGTGAAAGCCAGTAAAAAAACGGGAAATACAATGATTTATAGTTGACAATATACTTACGGAAGTATATAATATAATTGTAACAAGGGAATATAAACAGCAGGAGTTAAAATGGATAAGAGAGGAGAAAAACCATATGCAAGAAATAAAAGTTGTTGATTATAAAGGAAAAGAATTTTCAGGCGTATGGAATGAAAAGACTTATATGTCAAGAATTTCTGACAAACCAGAATTAAGACGTATATATGTTAATAATGAGGAAATTCATATTACAAAAGAAGAGTATGAAAAGTTATTGGGAGATTCTATTGCTGTAAAACAGCTAATAAATTTTGAAAACAAAAATCATATTAAACAGTGTATTGATAAGCTTTCTGTTAAAGATAAGTTAGAAATATTAGAATATTTAATGAACGATAAAAAAATTAAAGAATTATGTTATACAGATAGGGAGATAAAAGATAACAGGGATAATATTATGTGTTTTTTAAATATAATACATAGAGAGGAAGAATTTTTTGAAATAAATGGACCTGATGAGAAAATTAAAGCAAGAAAATTAATTGCTCGTGCAAATATGCCAGATGAATATAAAGCTACTATTAATGGTGAACTTATATCATCTAAAGATGAAAAAGCTATTGAAGAATTATGTAATAAGGTATTACATAAAACATATGATCAGTATCAGTGTTTTATTGGATATTAATATATTGTTAGATTAAAAATATGAAGCAGTAAAAAGGAGAAATAAAAATATGGTACATATATCGGAAAAATTTTTACAAGAAATAGAATTAATGCTTATAATAAATAGCAGCTATAGGGAAATGGAGTGGCAAATTTCTTTTAAAGATTTGCCGGATATTGAATGTGATGATTGGGGAGACGAAGTACCAGATGTTTATGATAGAAGTGAAAATGTTATCAATTTTGAATTAGAGTTAAAAAATTATGATAAAGAGAATATGCATATTGCAAGATATGAACCTATCTCAATTGATAATGTGTATTATGATAACAACGGTTTTATAAAACCACCGTATCTTTTAAGATTTAGATTAAATGGAACTATATTTAATTCGTTGTATAATACAATAGAAAATAAGCAGTTTAAACATTATTTTGAACAATTTCATCCAGAGTTGGAAATTGATGATGAAACAGATTATGAAGAGTATGTATCACAAGAACAGTCTAATGAAATTTATTTTAAGTCATATCTTGATACAGTTAAGAAAATTGCAGAACTAATGGTTGAAAGTATAAAGCTGCTGTATAAAACAGAAGATAAGATTATAAAGATATATACGGATGAAGAGCTGTTAATTAAAAGTGATGAAAAAAGTGAAAGAAATGTAACCAACAGAGAAATCGAAATGGCTATATTAAATTCAATGTATTTTTATGTTCCATATAAGTATGCAAAAACATTAAATAAAGCGATAAATAAAAATGACATAAGTATTTTAAAAGAAGATAGCTGGTGGAAAAATATGAGTAAATATATAGATATTAAAAATTTATAGTTATATAAAAATTAAATATTGTTAAAACAGATATGTAAGGAGCTAATATGTATATATATGAAGTTGGACAGGTTATAGATAAATTTATTTGTCATCCAGAAGGAGCAAAATTTGATATTTCAGATACTGGAGCTGTTCTTCAGATATTTTTTGATAATCCAACAGAAAATGAAATAGCACAGTTCAAAAAAGATAAGAATATTGAAATAAGGTTTGTGGAATTGCGAGATGTTATAATGATCACAACCAAAATAGGAAATTTGAATTGGATGGATGCACCATATACACCTCACTTAAGCCAAGAATTGACAACATTTCAAATTCCTAATAATAATCAAGGGTTAGGTTTAACAATAATGTTGATAGATACTCAAACAGGAAAAATAAAATCATTGAGACTTGTGGGGTTATCAGAAAAGTTTACAAAAAAATTATTTGGAACGGTTATAGAATTGAAGGTAAAACCATTTGATAAATTAGAATACATACAGGCAGTTAAATATATATACTCAACATATCAGACAAATAAATTAGTAAAGTTGAGCAATGACTATTGCAGAATAAATTAATACAATATAAAGAATGTTTAAAAAATATAAAATTGGCACTAGATGGCAGTGATTATATGTGCTATAATAAACTTGCGTGAAAAGGATTTGAGGCAGATGTAACAATCTGTTTCAAGTCCTTTTTTTGTACCCTGAAATAATAAATGTGACGGAATTCGTCACACATATAAGGAGGATCTATTAATGGTAAAGAAAAATGAAGTAAGACGATTATTTGAGACAGGAGCAGTAAAAGGGTATCTTCCGTCCGATATGGCAGCGATGGAAATTCATATTAATAATATGGGCAATTACACTGGGGCAGTATTTATTGACCCAATTAAAAAGGAAACAGGCAAGCCTATGCCAGTGCTTAATCTTGATGCTTTATATGAAAGTGTAAAAAATTCTGAGGATATTATTGAGGCAGGTGTAAGGTCAGCAGGCATAGTACAGGATTTTCTTAAAAATACATATGTACCTAATATTGACTTTTCAAGGCTGCCTGAGCTGATGAAGGATTTTGATAAGATAAGCGACAGATTATATCTTTCAGCAGTATCACCATCATATAATAATGAAAACACAGCAATGTTTGAAGTACAGGGAATGCGTTTTGTCCCAAAGCTGCTGTTAGCCCAGGAAGGCAGTGACAGCATGGTAGCACCGCTTCCTAGAAGCGCAGTTAAAGATATGGGATTGACAGAACAGGAATTTTTTACAAAGGTGTCTGAAAATACTAAAAATGTACTGAAACCTGAAATCAGAAACATATCTGATATTTTTAAAGATATACAGCCGGATATTGCTTCAGAAGCTATGGATATGTCGATGCTTGTAGTAACATCGCAAAATAAAATAAAAGGCGCAGCTTCACTTATACTTGATGATACAGTGTTAAGTCAGGTCGCAGCAAGATATAATAATGCTAATTATTTTATAATTCCTTCATCAATAAGCGAAGTAATAGCAATGCCTGTAAATGAATTCACTCCTGAGACAGCGGAAAGTATCGCTATGCTTACCCAGATGGTCGAAGAGGTTAATGATACACAGGTAGCTAAAGATGAAATACTGTCATATGATGTATATCATTATGATGCACAGAAGCATAAGCTAGATAAAGCTACAGATTATTGTATAAATAAGCAGTTAGATGAAGCACATCAGGCTCTTCCAAGAGCTGATGAAGAGCTTAATGAACAGATTGAAAAAAATGATAATATAAAAATGTAAAGTGGTATTTTCCTGAAGGAGAGTATCACTTTTTATTATGTGACGGAATCCGTCACGCTGAAAGGAGACACAATGACCATTAACAGTAATAATTATGGAAATCTCATTGAAAAATTAAGAACCATACATAATATATCGCAGGATACGCTTGCAAACATTCTTCTTATTAATACAGATACATTACAAGCTGTTGAGAAAGGAACAGCACAGCTGTCAGACAGTCAGCTAAATATGTGTGCTAACATATTTGATGTCTCAAAATTCGCTCTGGAAAATGGAGAAATAAAACCAAGAATAAAGCGTGCAGAATTACAGTTCAATCTTGATAAGCTGCTTGAACAGTATAATGAGGCAGTTAAAAGCCAGTCATATATGTTAGAGGCAATACAGCAGGCTGTGCCGCCAGAAAGATATGAAGCAAAGTATTCTGAATTGCAGGAGTATTACATACAGGGATATTTTGTCTATGATACATTGACTGATGATTTTGTCAGAGATAAAGACAAATTTCCTATAAAATATGACACTGCAAAAGAAGCATTGGATGCTGCTAGACAGATGGATGAATTATACAAAAATGCTGCGCTGGATAAAAGTTTGTCAGCAGATAATGAAAATAAAGATGTAAATGTGACGGAATCCGTCACACAGCAGGAAATCGCCTCAACAATAAATAACCTTGAATATGATGACGAGGGGTATCTTCATTTTACAGTTGAAGCTGATGGATACGAACTGGAAGGATTATTCCGGATAAATGATCCACAGAATGGCAAGAGTATGAAGCTTGTAAGCATAGATTATGGCTATTTCCACCCTGAAATCTCTAAGCAGTGGAATCAGATAGAAGAGCATTTGAAAAAAGAGGCAATGCAGCATCTGGAAAGACAGAATGTAGAAAACAATATAAATGAAGATTATGCTGAAACAGCTTTTAAAATGTAACAATTAGTGACGAATTCCGTCATATCCAAAATAATAATGAAAGGGTGATTACATGAATACAACTGATGGAATGTATGCAGATTTCAGGAAGATCGAGCAGGGAATGAGGCTGTATATGAAGATATCACAGCCTGTTGCATATGCAACATTTAAGCTTATACAGTTCCTTGCAAGAGGCGTCAAAGAGAAATTCTTTGATAAAGATGCCGTTGAAAATTTTTCAAAATTCCTGAAATCAAGTAATGGTGAATACAGTATATACAGAATGCCTTACAAAGCAGAATTATCAAGAGAACAGGCTATAGATAGAGCGAAGAATTATCTTGATAAGGCAGGAATAAAATACTGCGTTATGGATTCGGTAAATGATAAAGATAATGCACTTCATATAAGTGTCGTAAGAAAAGATGAACAGAAATTCAATGTTATGTTCACGGATTACCTTAAAGAACAGCTGTCTGGCGGAGAAAAAACAGCAGAAGACCTGATTAATCTGACAGATGGAAAGACAACAATAATATCTATTCCGGATGCTTCGCTGGAAATAATGAAAAATGCACTTACAGAAGTTAATGTTAATTTCGCTGAGCTTGCAGACCTTGTGCCAGATGACGGAGAGAAGCAGTTAAGAATAGCAAGTGTTGATTTAAACACTGCTAAACAGTGCTATGAAGCCTACAGACATTCCCTGATGAAGAATAAGCCGGAAGAAGCAGCTGCTGAAATGAAAGTGTTCAGTGAAGATGATTATATTGATACTGCAAGAGAGACTACAGAACAGTATATGCAGAATGCAATGTCAGATGAAATGAAAGAAAGATTTAAGCAGTATGAAGGACTTGATGCGGCCGAGATGGAAAAAGAAATAATGAAATGGGACTGTGTTATAAAGGATTCCAAAGGATTTGAATGTCAGGCTTTAAGAGCAAATATGGCATATTCCGAGCTGTCAATTGACAAAGCAACACTTGTAGATGGGAATTCTATCAACAGCCAGCTCGCAAGAAAATTTCCTAACTATTTTTTTGCTACAATACCTGGAACGTCAGGAAAACAGATAGTTATGCTTCCTAAAAATCAGGTGTTTGAGGTAGATGGTGAAGCTAAAGACAGATATATTGCATTTGTCAATAATCAGAAAAAAGTCCGCATATACAATGTTGATGGTAGCAAACTGGATTTCGATATTGGTGAAACTTACCCGACAGGCAAAGATCTGTTTAAAAAGTTCGATACACACAAAAAGAATAGTATGTATAAAGATATGACAAAGTCTGCTGTGCAGGAATTTGAACATATAGTTCCTAAAGCAGCACCAGTTAAATAATCAACAATACAAATATAAAGTTAGGAGCATACTTATGAATAAATGTATTTTCACAGGAAGATTGGTTAATGATCCTGAAATGAGTTTTTACGAAAAAGAAGGTCAGACTCAAAGTATTGCTAAATATAGATTAGCAATTAATAAAAGAAATTATGAAGAAGCAGATTTTATATCAGTAACATCTTTTGGCAGCAATGCGTTATTTGCTGAAAAATACCTTAAAATGGGAATGAAAATTATTCTTTGCGCCCACGTTGTTACAGACAGCTATATAAACAAAAATGGACAAAAGATTTATACTGTGGATTTTATCGCTGAATCTCAGGAATTTACAGAGTCTAAAAATACTGTAGAAGAAAGGCAAAAGGCAAACATTAACCAGGAGGAGCCTCCATTTAAATAATAAGGTAGTGTCAATACACTCCAGTTGAGTAGTCAAGCTACAGGAAAAAATCAAAAGTCCATAGTATCTGAATTGTATTGAACCACGATATTAAAAGAAAGGAAAGTGTGGTAATTAACTTCCTAATTATCATACAAGATAAATATGAATAGATATAATATTAATTCAAAATTATTTTATGGAAAAGTAGGCTCAGGAAAGACAACAAGTATTATTAATGATTTAAGAAAATTAATAACAAAATATCCTGATATTAAAATCTTTATAAATGAAGACATTTATGAAATAAAAAATCATATCCCTATAAATAATATTTCTACTACTTTAAATGATGATATTGATTTAATTGTAATAGGAGATTATTTAGAGCAGAATATACCGATATCTTTATTAAAGCCTTATATTTATACTAAACCTATATGGTTTGAATTAAGGACTGAAAAAGAAGTAGAAGTTATAAAACATAAATATGAAGAAGAAATAAATAGAGCAATAAATTAGAAGTTTAAGAGGAAAAACAATTGAGCATAGTAATGAAAATAAAAATTGTATTAGCAATAATTCTGGGATTTATATATGGTGTTCCTTTTACTCCTGTAGTGTGCTTATTTAGAATATTGTTAGTAGTTCCATTCACAAAGGGGAAAATGCTTGATAAAGCAATTAAGCAGGGACATATTGTAGAAGCAAGATTAATAAGGCAGCATGATGCCGCAGGAAAAGATGGATTCAGTAATTCTAGCAGACAAGTAGGAGTATATCAATATGAATACAATAATAAAATATATAAAACAGAAAGAAGTAGTACATTAGAATTACCAGATTCAATAACTTTGTATTTTATAAAAAATCCCAAAAGAGCAGTAGATCAAGAAGAATTAGGGACATATGAAAGCCCTTTGTTGAAATGTTATTTTGTCTCAGTTTTGATTATGTGTGTTGTCATGATATATATAGGAGTTAAATATGGGTTTGGACTTGAGTGGTAAAAATGAATTTGCACCCACGTTGTTACAGGCAGCTATATAAACAAAAATGGACAAAAGATTTATACTGTGGATTTTATCGCTGAATCTCAGGAATTTACAGAGTCTAAAAATACTGTAGAAGAAAGGCAAAAGGCAAACATTAATCAGGAGGAGCCTCCATTTAAATAATTATAAATACAAAATTAAAATGTTATATGACATAATTAAATTATTATTATAAGAATGTGACGGATTCCGTCACATAAGACAGGACAGATACCATATAGTGTCTGTCCTTTTATAATGTGGGATATTAATAAAATCATCAGCCCGGGATTATTTGGAAAGTATTCAGAAAGGAGTATTGCTTGAAATGGATAAGGAAATAGAATTAAAGGATTTGAAAAACCTGATAAACAATATGAAAGATACAGCAATCGTAAACGTTGATTTAAGAGCATTAATATCAGATGAAAATGTGACGGAATCCGTCACACAAAAAAGAGGTGACAATAATGGCAGAGATTAATCATTATTTTTCAGATGAAGAGGCTTTTCAGCTTGATACTGTAGCAGTAAGACTTGTAAAGACCAGAGAGCCCCTGACATCAGATGAGCCGCTTACAACGCCAGAAGCAGTTGTAAGGGCACTTGCACAGGAAATGTCATTTTATGACAGGGAAGTAATAGGTGTAATTAATTTCGACACAAAGATGAGACCCATAAATGTGAATTTTGTATCATCAGGAACACTTAATTCATCATTAGCCCACCCAAGGGAAATTATGAAATCAGCAATACTGTCAAATGCAGCTTCTATGATGATGATACATAACCACCCAAGCCAGGATATTACACCAAGCAGAGAAGATATTGAGATAACAGGAAGAATGGCACAGATATGCGCTCTTATGAATATTCCACTGCTAGATCATATAATTGTCGGTGATTATGGAAAAGAATATTTCAGTTTTGCAGATGAGAATATGATGCCAAAACTAGACTTCAGAAGCGGTTATCAGGATATGTATTTTACAAAGGTTGCAGAAGTATCTGTAAGCGAAAAAAAGCGTGAATATAAAAATAAAGATACTAAGAATAATGTAAATGAGATAACAAAAAAGCTTTCTGAGGGTGTGAAGGAAATATTTGAAGGTGATAATTATAAGAAATATCTTAATACTTTGTCTAAGTTCCACAACTACAGCACTAATAATACTATACTGATAGCAAGACAGAATCCGGAAGCTACCCTTGTGGCAGGTTTTAAATCATGGGAAAATAATTTTAACAGACACGTCAAAAGAGGGGAAAAAGGAATAAAAATAATTGCACCATCTCCATATAAGAAGAAAGTAATGGTTGAGAAGGTTGACCCTGTATCAATGGAAATAAAGCTTGATATGAATGGCAATCCGGTAAAAGAGGAAACGGAAATAAAAATGACTGCTTACAGAATAGTATCAGTGTTTGATGTAAGCCAGACAGAAGGAGAGCCGCTTCCACAGATAGCTGTAGAACTGACGGATAATGTAAATGGATATGAAGCATTTATACAGGCAATCAGACAGAGCACACCGATACCGATAGAATTTGAGGATATATCAAATTCGGCTGCAAAGGGGTATTTTGATAATGCTGCACAGAAAATTGTAATCAGAAAGGGAATGAGTGAGAGCCAGAGTGTTAAAACGGCTATACATGAACTTGCACATTCAATATTGCACAATACTGATACAAATGCTGAGGGAGCAGGTAAAGACAGGCAGACTAAAGAGGTAGAAGCTGAAAGTGTTGCTTATACAGTATGCAGTCATTTTGGAATAGATACGTCAGATTATTCTTTTGGATATATAGCTGGCTGGAGTTCTGGAAGAGAAGTCGATGAACTAAAGCAGTCATTAGAGACAATACAGACAACAGCCTCTGGAATAATTAATGATATAGAGTATTTAATGCCACAGCTAAAAAAAGATGTAAAGCCTGATAAAAATGTGACGGAATCCGTCACGCAGGAAAATAAAAAAGCCGAACATAGTGATGATATGACAGTCAAGGAAGCTATAGAAAGCAGGAAGCATACATATTATGGTGCATATGCAGATATAGGAACTGTACTTGATAACTTCACAACAGATGAATTAATAGAACATCTTAAAAATAATGAACTGGGTGGAGAAAGTTCATTAAGAAATTATGTTGAAAGCCAGATAACAAGTGCGCAGATTAACAGGGAACGTTATCAGTCAGAAAATGAAAATGTGACGGAATCCGTCACACCTGATAATGAAGAGCTGGAAGTAGAAGCGGCAGAAATGAGAATGTAAAACTTAAAAGAAAGGGGGAAATAGTCAATGTTAAAAAATAGAAAGATATCTTATAAGGTATATCTTATCCTGCTTGCTGTTGTTATGTTATTCAGTCTGTTTTTTGCTGGAATATTCAGTTATGAAGATACTAATATATTTAATATTTCGGATAAATTGACAGAACTAGCTGGACATTTCTGGCAGTTTAATAGATATTTCAATGCATACACAATTCAGTGTCTCGGCTGGGGATTTCTTGTCTGGATTTTTTTATGTTATGTAATAATGGACAAAATGCGTAACTGGCAGTCCTATATCGCTTATGGTTCTGAAGACTGGGGTAATGCCGAAGATGTAACAAAAAGACGAGCTAATAAAGATGAAAGCTGTAACAGAATTATATCTAAGAATTTAAGAATAGATACACAGGGTGCTGTTAAGGCTTCAAACAATAATATGGTGGTTGTTGCCTCTTCCGGTAAGTTTAAGACAACATCGGTAGTCGTACCCAATCTTTTAGCTGGTGGTGCAAATAAGATTGTGCTTGACGTAAAAGGTGAACTGATGCGTAATTATGGATTATATCTGAAAGAAAAAGGATATACGATAAGATGTCTTGATCTTAAATATCCTGAGCAGTCAGACAGATATAATCCATTTGCATATATTCAGACAGAAGAAGATATTATCAAGCTGATTGCAAACATTCAGAAATCACTTACACCACCAGATGCGATGAAAGGCGAACCATTTTGGGACGAGGGCGTTGCATTATATCTGCAGGCGGTATTTTACTACGAGTGGTGGTATGCAAAGAAAGAGGGAAGAACAGGAACATTTAATAATGTGTTGAAATTAGTAAATGACGAAGCTAAAAAAGATACTTCAAAGCCAGTTAAAAAAGGTAAACAGCCACCTACATTGTTACAAATTAAAATGGATCAACTAGCAGAAGAAGATAGTCCCGATAATCCAGCTGTAAGGGACTATAGAAAGTTAAAAGATGGTGCAGCTGAAACTGTTCGTTCGATTATAATTATAACAAATGCCAAATTGAAATTGTGCGAAACAAAAGCACTCAAGCGTATTTTTGAAGATGATGATATGCATCTGACAGAATATGCTACTGGTGTAGGCGGTACACTTGATAAGCCTAATAAAAATAAACTTATAACATTCTTATGCGTAGATGATTCGGACCAGTCATACAATTTTGTATGCTCAATGCTTTATTCACAAGCGTTAACTATCCTTATGAGAATGGCAGATAATAATCTGGGTGGTTCATTGCCAATACCATTAGAATTATGGCTTGATGAATTTTACGCAGGAGCAAGACCAGCTGACTGTGCGCAGCTCATGGGCGTTATCAGATCGCGAAATATAAGTATGATACCAATATTGCAATCTGTAAGTCAGCTAAAAGATCTGTACCAGGGTGAAAAGGCAGAGATTATACACGATAACTGCCCTGTATTCTGGTTTGGCGGCTGCGGACAGGGCGCTATAGAAACACAGAAAGCTATATCAGAATTGCTTGGTAAAGCAACGGTAGACATTGCTTCTGATGGTAGCAATGGCAATAATAAAAGCACCAATTACCAAAAGACAGGCAGGGAGCTTATGACTCCAGCAGAAATCAAAAATATGGATAAGCATTACTGCATAGTCTTTCTTGAAGATGAACGACCAATATATGACAGGAAGTCACTTCCTTGGGAGGATAATCCTTTATATAAGCAGGCAATGCAGCTTAATGAAGAATCGGGTGTGGGAGGTTATATTGTAGAACCTAAGTCGATGGTAGACCCACATACAGGCGAGTATGTAACAATACAGAATTCCATAAATATAGAAGAAACTGATGAACTTCCTGAAGGAGTAACACCTATAGATATTTATGATGATAAATTCCTTCATATGAATTTTGCTTCAAAAGAACCTTCTGATGATGAAGTGAATGAGGAACTGAAACGTTTATATGCACTTAAAAAGAGCCTTACACAAAAAGAAAATAAAAGAAAAGCCACAGAAAAAAGCAGGAAAGCTGTTTCATCAGACGTGACGGATTCCGTCACAAATGATAAAAGGAACATCAGGACAGATAAGATGGATAGCAGCATATCAGATAATGTGCCAGCCAGTATTGAAGATGGAATTATGCAGTATTTTGGTACTATGGATAGCGGACAGCGCAAGTTAATCCAGATGGCCATAGAAAATAATATGCCGGAATTACTAATAAGGAAAATGTTCGTAATGCAGTATGATACAATGAAACAGTTTTATGATTCATATTTCAACTGATTATATAAGATGATATGTATTATATGAATATAGATATATAATCAATATTATGTAGTTATACATAGCAGTTATCACTGTTATATATTAGTGATAACTGCTGTTTTTTTAGATTATATGTATTATGGTATATATGTATTAAATAATACATATATTGACACAAACCGACAACTGTAATAATATGAATTATATAAAATTTACATATTATGTTTATAACCATCATAAAAAGAGGGGTGATATTATGAAGGGTTATAGCCAGTTGAATTACCGGAAACGTATTCGTCTTGAAACACTATTCAGTCTTAAATTATCTAAATTTGAGATTGCTGCTAAAATGAATGTCTGCTTAAAAACAGTGTACAATGAGTGGAACAAGGGCAGATATTTACATACTAATTCAGACCTGACAACTGAGTGGAGATATTCTGCGGATAAAGCGCAGGGCATTACAGATAAAAATGTATCAAACAGAGGGACTATGCCGAAGCTTCTTAAAGACAGGAAGCTTGCAAAAGAAATAGAAAATAATATATGTAATAATGGCTACAGTGTTGAAGTTACTGTTAATGTTATGAAGCAGTCCGGCAGAATGGATAAATATGAACAGTCTGTATGTACAAGGACAGTATATAATGCTATAGATAAAGGATATTTCACACACATAACTAATAAAGACCTGCCAATCAGACGAAACAAAAAAATGCACAAGAAAAATGCTGTAAGAGTACAGAAAAGAGACATCGCAGGTACAAGCATAGATGACAGACCTGAAGATATACTGACACGAGAGGAATTTGGCCACTGGGAAATGGATTCTGTTATAGGTGCAAGGGGAAAATCTAAAAACACACTGCTTACACTTTTTGAGCGAAAGACAAGACAGCCTATAATTTATAAGCAGTCAGATAAGTCATCTGCAAGTGTCGTAGCTGCACTTGATGCTCTTGAAAAAAAGATGGGTGATAAATTTTATGCTGTATTTAAGTCTATCACTGTGGATAACGGAACTGAATTTGCAGATTGCGAAGGAATAGAACGCAGCTGCATATACCCTGATAAGAAAAGAACACAGGTGTATTACTGTCATCCTTACTGCTCTAGCGAGAGAGGTTCTAACGAAAATGGCAACAGAATGATAAGAAGACAAATCCCTAAAGGGACTAATTTTGATAATAAGACAGAAAAAGAGATAGCAGATGTGCAGAAATGGCTGGAAAATTATCCACGCCGTATGTTTGGCTATAAATCATCCAAACAATTGTATCTCGAGGAAATGAAGCTGTTAATCTGAATAAATGCAATTGAATAATAATTTTTAAAAGACTGACAAATGCCAGTCTTTTTGTGCTACAATTAAATGTAAATTTTACTACAATATCAGTAAAATACAGGCTTCAAGATACATAATATACCGCATTTATAGTATACTAAAATGCGGTAAAAATACTGTGAAAATATTGTAAAAAAAGCTTGACATTTACAAATTTAAAAATATTAAAATAAAAGGGTTGACATATTACATATTAACGTGTATTATATCACTTGTGTTCACGAGAAATAAATCGAAACACACAATACAATATGCGCGAGTGGCTCAGTGGTGGAGCACCTCCTTGCCAAGGAGGGGGTCGCGGGTTCGATCCCCGTCTCGCGCTCTGTAAGACAACAAAAAGGACTTCCGAATGGGAAGTCCTTTTTTGTCATCCGGGAAGTGCGGGGCACTTCTCGAAACCCAACTGCTTCACAGTTTGGCTTCGATTTCTCGGAACGCTAAAGCGTCCCTCGGTCGTGTCAGAACAGAGGTCCACCGGACCTCTTGACTTCTCGGAACGCTAAAGCGCCCCTCGGTCGTGTCAGAACAGAAGTCCACCGGACCTCTTGACTTCTCGGGACGCTAAAGCATCCCTCGGTCGTGTCAGAACAGAGGTCCACCGGACCTCTTGACTTCTCGGGACGCTAAAGCATCCCTCGGTCGTGTCAGAACAGAGGTCCACCGGACCTCTTGACACCCATCTCGCATAACACACGGGGGTGACTATTATTTATTTCTGTATTAGCAACATTTTTGACTGGTTTATGAATTTTGTTCGTGACTATTTTTTATTTATATTATATAATGAATTTTATATGGGTTGTGTATTATTAGTTAATAGCAGATAACCTGATTTCATTGATTTATTATAATAGAAAAGGAACTTATTAATTTATGAAAGAAAGAGAACAATTTGGTTCAAGAATAGGTTTTATTCTTGTATCAGCAGGCTGTGCTATCGGCCTTGGTAATGTATGGAAGTTTCCATACATATGTGGAATGTACGGAGGGGCAGCTTTTATAGTTATGTACCTTATATTTTTAGCACTTCTTGGACTCCCTATTCTTATATGTGAATTCTCAGTTGGACGAGCAAGCCGCAAAGGTATGGGAAAAGCATTTGATGTACTTGAACAGAAAGGCACGAAATGGCATCGTCTTAAATGGATGAGCATAATTGGTTCGTATCTTCTTATGATGTTCTATACTATGGTTGGAGGCTGGATGATTTATTATGCATTTCTTGAATTATCTGGTAAGCTTTCTGGTCTTGATAGTGCAGAAATCACAGCTACATTTAATGGTCTGTTATCACAGCCTGGAATAATGTTTATATTTTCATTTATCGCCATTATTTTATCATTTGGCGTATGTGCACTTGGACTTAAAAATGGTGTTGAACGAATTACAAAGGTTATGATGTCGCTTCTTTTAGGACTTATGGTAATTCTTGCAGTTCATTCATTTGTTCTTCCTAATGCTTCTGTTGGTATTAAGTTCTATCTTGTACCTAATATAAGCTTAGTTAATCAGTCAGGTATTGGCGAAGCCATATTTGCTGCTATGACACACGCATTTTTCACTTTAAGTATAGGTATCGGTGCTATGGAGATTTTCGGCAGTTACCTTGATAAGAAGCGTTCACTTACAGGTGAGGCGGTAAGCATTGTACTTCTAGATACATTTGTTGCTTTAATGGCTGGATTTATAATTATCCCTGCCTGCTTTGCATACGGAGTAAACCCTGACAGTGGTCCTTCATTATTATTTATAACTCTTCCTAATGTATTTAATAATATGACTGGCGGAAGAATATGGGGCTTTATGTTCTTTTTATTTATGTCATTTGCAGCTTTATCTACAATTATCGCTGTGTTTGAAGAAATCGTAGCTATGTGGATGGATATAACAGAATGTAAGCGAACCAAAGCCGTAGGTATTAATATTATAGCTATTACTGTATTATCAATTCCTGCAATTCTTGGATATAACCTGCTTTCAGGTATACAGCCTATAGGTGCAGGTACAACAATTATGGATCTGGAAGATTTCCTTGTATCCTACAACCTTCTTCCTTTAGGAAGTCTTGTTATAGTTCTTTTCTGTACAAGAAAAAACGGATGGGGATTTGATAACTTTGCTAAAGAAGCTAATACTGGAGATGGAATAAAGCTTCCATTATGGTTTCGAAAATATATGTCATATATCTTACCTTTGATAATTACAATTGTTTATATTAAAGGCTACTATGATACTTTCTGCAAACAGCCTTTAGGCATATTCATCGGCTGGATGTGTTTTTCTGTGTTACTTGTTGTTATAATATATCTTATAGCACTGCTTACAGGACACAAATCAAAACAACAGTAGAACATACAACAACTTAATTTCAATTTGATATTGGATATTACTTATAAAAAAACGGAGGTCTATTATGAAATTATTAGAAGATCGTATAAGAAAAGATGGAATTATAAGAGAAGGAAATGTACTTAAGGTTGACAGCTTTATTAACCACCAGATGGATATTAAACTTTTTGAGGAAATGGCTAAAGAATGGAAAAGATTATTTGCTGATAAGAAGATTAATAAAATCCTTACAATTGAGGCAAGTGGTATTGGTATTGCCGCTATCGTTGCAAGAGAATTTAATGTACCTGTTGTATTTGCCAAGAAGTCTAAAAGCATTAACCTTGATGATAATAACTTCAGCACTAAAATCCAGTCATTTACACATAGTAAAATATACGATGTGATTGTTTCAAAAAAGTTCTTATCACCAGAGGATCATATTCTTATTATTGATGATTTCCTTGCAAATGGATGTGCATTACTTGGTCTTACTGACCTTGTTGAAAGTGCTGGTGCAACTGTTGAAGGTATCGGTATTGCGATTGAAAAGGGTTTCCAGCAGGGTGGAAAGATTATAAGGGAAAAAGGTTATCAGCTTGAATCACTTGCAATCGTTGAAAGTATGAATGCTGCTGATAACACAATTACATTCAGATAGGAGATATATTAATGAACGAACTTACAGAATACATTCCGGCATTGTATGCTACTTTCTGGTCATTAGTACCACCTCTGGTAGCCATTATACTTGCTCTTATTACTAAGGAAGTATATAGTTCACTTTTTATAGGTATTGTAATTGGCGGACTATTCTATGGCGGATTGTTTACTGCACATTTTAGCTTTGAAACTTCTGTTACACATATATTTAATGATGGACTTGTAGGTGTGTTATCTGATCCTGCTAACATTGGAATACTTATATTTCTTGTAATTCTTGGAATAATGGTATGTATGATGAACAGAGCAGGAGGTTCAAGTGCATTTGGCGAATGGGCTTCCAAAAGAATAAAGACAAGAACGGGTGCTCAGTTAGTATCTATTCTTCTTGGTGCACTTATATTTATTGACGACTATTTTAACTGTCTTACAGTTGGAAGTGTTATGCGCCCTGTAACTGACAGCCACCAGATTTCAAGAGCAAAGCTTGCTTATATTATAGATGCAACAGCAGCACCTATATGTATAATAGCACCTATTTCATCATGGGCTGCCGCTGTAACAGGCTTTGTTGAAAGTGAGGACGGATTTTCTGTATTTATGAAATCTATTCCTTATAATTATTATGCATTGCTTACAATATTCGCATTACTTATGTTTGTAATATTAAAAGTGGATTTTGGTCCTATGAAGCTTCACGAAGATAATGCTGCTAAGGGTGACTTGTATACAACACCTGACAGGCCATATGCTAATGCTAATCCTGATGTAATAAAAGGCAACGGCAAGGTTATTGACCTTGTATTTCCTATTGTTTCATTAATTATATGCTGTGTTATAGGTATGATATATACAGGCGGTTTCTTTAGCGGAACGCCATTTATAGAAGCATTTTCTGATTGCGATGCTCCTGTAGGACTAATGCTTGGAAGCTTCTTTGCAATGGTAATTACTGTATTCTTCTATGCTGTAAGAAAAGTTCTTCCATTTAAAGAATCATTTGCCTGCATACCAGAAGGCTTTAAAGCTATGGTTCCAGCAATCCTTATCCTTACTTTTGCATGGACACTCAAGAGTATGACAGACAGCTTAGGTGCTAAAGAATATGTAGCAGGTCTTGTAAATGGTGCTTCTGGAAGCCTGCTTAATTTCCTTCCAGCCATTATATTCCTTGTAGCGATATTCCTTGCATTTGCAACCGGAACAAGCTGGGGTACATTCGGTATTCTTATACCTATTGTTGTTAATACGTTTTCTGGAACTGATAATACTATGATGATTATATCTATATCTGCTTGTATGGCAGGTGCTGTATGCGGCGACCACTGTTCACCTATATCAGATACAACTATTATGGCATCGGCTGGTGCACAGTGTAACCATATGAACCATGTATCGACACAACTTCCTTATGTAGTTGTTGTTGCCGCAGTATCATTTATAACATATATAATTGCTGGTTTCATACACAATCCTGTAGTTCCTTTAATTATAGGTATTGTGCTTATGACTCTTACAATTATTCTTATCAAATATATTGTAAATCAAAAACAATCTAATTCATAACAATATACGTTAGTGCCGGATTTACTTTTGGCACTAACTTTACTTTATAATTGATCAAATTAAAGCTATTAATACATTAGGAGTGCATATGAGTGAAACTAAAGTAATAATAATAATAGTGCTTTTATTTATAATTGCAGTACTTCCATTTCCAACCGGACTGCTCATTTATAAATTTAAATCAGAAAAACTTAAAAAACAGTATGCAGATGAAGCTAAAAAAGCAGACGAATCAGAAAAATCAGAAGACAGCAATAAATCTGTCAAATAAACGTAATGATAATAATCATTTAACAAATAATTAGCTCCCTTCTAAAAAGGTAAGTTAAATACTTAAAACTTGCTATTTAGGAGAGAGCATCTCAATAATTTTATTCTATGACCTGTTGTTTACTATCGTCAACGTTATGAGCAAATTGTGGTATCTGTGCAATAATGACCGCTGTGAATACTAATATACAGCCGGTAAGTTCCCTTGTGCTTAAATGTTCACCTAATAAAATCCAGCCTGCAAGTGCAGCAAATACCGACTCAAGGCTCAATACAATGGCAGTCACTGATGGCTTGGCATATTTCTGCCCAATAATCTGAAAAGTGTAAGCAATTCCACTTGACATAACACCTGCATATAATATTGGTATTATTGCTTTCATAATGCTGTTAATGTCTGCTTTATCAAATATAAGCATTAATATTCCTGACAATATTCCACTTGTTAAGAATTGTATACAGGATAATTTAACACCATCTGCTTTATCATATTTATCTACCGTAAACATATGTATTGTAAATGCAACAGCACACATTAACTCTAATATATCCGCAACATATATTTCGTTAATTCCACCCGCAATACACAAAAGATACATTCCCGCAATACACACAAATGCAGCTATTATGGTAAGCTTATGAAGCTTTTGTCCCATAAATACTGAAACAATCGCAATCATAACAACATAAGTCGCTGTAAGAAATCCAGCTCTCCCTGATACAGCAACTCCATCAGGATATGTATTAATCCCTATCTGCTGCAAATTCATCGCTATGCAAAGTAGAATTCCGCATATAACACCTTCTTTTATAGGCCATTTATTCGCATCAGTTAAATAATCTTTCTTATTAATAATGTAGTTCTTCTTATATATATTGTAATTATTCTCACTTGGATTATCATATCTATCAGAATATTTTCTCATATCTAATATTGCAATAACAATAAATAAAAATAATGCCCCGATAATATTCCTACAGGCATTAAATGTAAACGCTCCAATATTATCACCAGCACTTGTCTGTGCAACAAATGCTGTACCCCATATAAATGCGGCAAGCAATAATATAAAAGTTCCTTTTAAATTCTTCATAAATTAATAACGCTCCATTTAAACAATAATCAATGTTTCCATAATAATTAATAATTTTCACACCATATAATAGTATATTAATCAAATATATTATGCAAGGTATTGAGAATTTTTCTTTTTAAGCTTAAAATATATACACTTGTTTAAACAAATAAAAGATATTAAATCAGGAGGCATATGATAATGAAAGTATTAATGTTAAACGGTAGTTCACATATCAATGGAACTACATTTACAGCACTTAATGAGATTGGAAAAGCTCTTAATAATGAAGGAATTGACTATGAAATATTCCAGATTGGTGCAGATGCAGTAAGAGATTGTATTGGCTGTAACCAATGTACACCTGATGGTTGTGCATATACTAAGGACAATGTTAATGAATTCATTGCCAAGGCAAAAGAAGCTGATGCGTTTGTATTTGGAACACCTGTATATTATGCCCACCCAAGTGGAAGAATTCTCTCTTTCTTAGACAGAGTATTTTATTCAAGTTCTAAGACCTTTGCTTTTAAACCAGCCGCAAGCGTAGCTGTTGCAAGACGTGGTGGAACAGTTGCTTCATTTGACGTATTAAATAAATATTATGGAATATCACAGATGCCAGTAGTAAGCTCTACATACTGGAATAACGTCTATGGCCGCAATGAGAACGAAGCCGTTATGGATTTAGAAGGCTTACAGACAATGCGCAACGTAGCTCATAATATGGCTTGGATGTTAAAGTGTATTGAAGCTGGTAAAAATGCAGGTGTCGCACTCCCGGCTACTGAAAGAGAGGCTAAGACTAACTTCATAAAGTAATAATTATTGCATTTTACCCTATAATCCTGTAGAATTATAGGGTAATTTATTTATAACATAACATTAGTAATATTTAATTATTCTATAATTTACACTGGAGGTCATTATGAAAGATTATTCTATTAATACTAAGTGTGTTCAGGCTGGTTATACACCATCGAATGGTGAGCCTCGTCAAATTCCTATTATCCAATCTACAACTTTTAAATATGATACAAGCGAAGATATGGGTAAGCTATTTGACCTGGAAGCATCAGGATATTTCTATACAAGACTACAGAATCCTACCAATGATCACGTTGCTGCCAAAATAGCAGCCCTTGAAGGTGGAACAGCCGCAATGCTTACATCATCTGGACAGGCTGCTAACTTCTTTGCTCTTTTTAATATATGTGAATGTGGCAGTCATATCGTTGCATCATCATCAATATATGGTGGAACTTTCAATCTTATTTCAGTTACTTTCAAGAAAATGGGAATAGACGTTACATTTGTTTCACCTGACGCATCAGAAGAAGAACTTAATGCAGCATTTAAACACAATACCAGAGCTATGTTTGGTGAGACAATTGCCAATCCAGCTCTTACAGTTCTTGATATAGAGAAATTTGCAAAGGCTGCACACGCACATAATGTCCCTCTTATTGTAGATAATACATTTCCAACCCCTATTAATTGCAGACCAATCGAATGGGGTGCTGATATTGTCACTCACTCAACAACTAAATATATGGATGGTCATGGAGCTGCTGTCGGAGGTGCAATAGTTGATTCTGGTAATTTTGACTGGATGGCACATGCAGATATGTATCCAGGACTATGCACACCAGATGAAAGTTACCATGGAATTACTTACGCAGAGAAATTCGGAAAAGAGGGTGCATTTATCACAAAGTGTACATCACAGCTTATGAGAGATTTAGGATGTATACAATCCCCACAAAATGCCTTTATCCTTAATCTTGGACTTGAATCTCTTCATGTAAGAATGCCACGCCACGTTGAAAATGGACAGGCAGTAGCTGAATTTCTTGAAAATCATCCTAAAGTTGAATATGTCAGCTATCCTGGTCTTAAAAGTAATAAATATTATGAAACAGCCAAAAAATATATGCCTAAAGGTGGCTGTGGTGTAGTATCTTTTGAAATCAAAGGTGGAAAAGAAGCAGCCGAAAAGTTCTTAAAGAACCTTAAGCTTGCTGCAATAGAAACACACGTTGCTGATGCAAGAACATGCTGTCTTAATCCTGCAACATCCACACACAGACAGCTTAATGATGAACAATTAAAAGAAGCTGGTGTTCCAGCAGGACTTATAAGAATTTCCTGCGGACTTGAAGATAAAAATGACTTGATTGCTGATATATCTGCAGCACTTGATACAATTTAAATAAATATTCATTATCAGCTTTAGCATATTAAGCTTACAAAGGCTCCGGACATTACTATAACAATAATGTCCAGAGCCTTTATTAATTTTATGAGATTTTTATATGATTTTTAAAATTATGAAGCTTGTATGTCCTAATATCTAGTGATATAATTAACTGTCAAATTATAGTAAATGGAGATTGAATATGAGTACAATTCTGCGTATTTTTATAAAAGATTTGCGTGGCATATGCCGCAATATATTTGCACTTATTATTGCCATAGGATTATGTATTATTCCATCATTATATGCGTGGTTTAATATTTATTCTAACTGGGATCCCTATGCTAATACTGCTTCAATTAAGATTGCTGTATACTCTGAGGATACTGGTTTTGATATGGATGGCGAATATCAGAATATGGGTAATAGTATTATTGATAACCTCAAAGAAAATGACAAACTCGGCTGGACATTTACAAAAGATATGGAAAGCACAATTGACGGAGTTAAAAGCGGCAAGTACTACGCCGCAATAGTAATCGGCGATAATTTCAGCCGTTCAATGATTAATTTCCTTAATGATAATATGGAAACTCCTTCTGTTACATATTATGAGAATGCCAAGAAGAACGCTATTGCCAGCAAGATTACACAATCTGGAAAGTCTACTTTACAGGAAACTATTAATGAAACATTTATTGAAACAGTTGTAGTTACAATTCTTAATTCAACTGATGCTGCTTCTCTTACAAAGACCAATGTATTATCTGACATATCAGATAAATTAACGGATATAAGCAATAACTTATCTGAATACAACGCTTCAATCAGTATGTTTAATGCAAGTAATGACAACCTTTCAGATACTCTTAAAAAGACAGATGCACTTGTATCTGATATGCAGAGTAATATGTCAGAAGAGAATATTGAGGCTTCAAAGAATACAGCTAACAATGCAATTGATGCTTATACTGCCAATATCAGTGCATCTCTTACCAGATTAACTGATATTAACACTAAGCTCACCGGCAAAATTGAAACATTACGCGGAAAGATTTCAGACTATAAGAATAATCACACACTTGTTACCAAGCTTGATATTATCAAACAGCTTGGCGAACTTAACAGTTTAATGAATGAAGTTATTAATGCTAATAATGAGTTTAATAACAGCCTTAAACCAATACTTGAACATTTCAAAGATATTGATAATGATAACGGCGGTAATAACCAGTTCTTATATGACAGTCTTATAAGTTCACTTGACCTTATGCCTGCACTTCTTAAGACAGCCGCACAGAATATGACAACATTTACACAGTGGTATACAGACTCTAAGGCTGACCCTGCTAACATATTTACATATATGGATGATGCACTTGTACAGTGTGAGAACTCTATTAATTCACTTAATAGCATACTTACATCAAGTATTAACGATTCAGTTGGCAAATCTGGTGAATTATTTAAGACTTCCATCAACTCTATCTACGACTCACTTGTATCTGCTTCAGACAGCCTTTCTGCCATAAGTACTATTATTAATGGCGTAGACAGTACACTTTCTAGTGTTAATTTCACATTAGATACTATGGGGGAACTTATCGGCAATGTACAGAATACTTTAGATAAAGCCAATACAGAGCTTGCTGCATTAAAAGACGATGGAAAGTATGAGCTTATGCAGAAGCTTCTTGACAAGGATTCATCTGAATACGGCGAATTCTTCTCATCACCTGTTAAGGTTACAACTGAAAATGTATACGAAGCTGTTAATTACGGAACAGCAGTAGCACCTTTCTATACAACTCTTGCTTTATGGGTTGGAGGTCTTCTCCTTACAGCACTTATCAAGACATCTCCTGATGACAGGGAAGAATTTAAAAATGCTACATTAACACAGAAATATTTCGGACGATATTTAATATTCTGGCTTATGGGACAGATTCAGGCAGTTATAACAGTTCTTGGTGATATATATTTACTTAAAATATACTGTGTGCACCCAGGAATATTTATGCTTACCGCATCAATTGTAAGCTTTGCATTTACATTGCTTATATATACACTTACACTTTCGTTTGGTGATGTCGGTAAAGCTTTAGCCGTTGTTCTCGTAGTTATTCAGATTGCTGGTTCAAGTGGTACATACCCTATTGAACTGTTACCATCATTCTTTAGAAATGTATATATATATTTCCCATTCCCTTATGCTATCAATGCCATAAGAGAATGTGTAAGTGGTTTCTACAGATATGATTACTTCATACTTATGGGACAGCTTATGCTATTTGTTATAGGTACTTTATTCCTTGGTCTTTTCCTAAGAAAGCCATTTATGAAGCTCAATCATTATATGCATCACCGTATGCACGATACTAAACTTATGTAGATTAATTGATGAATGAGGAGGAGTTTATGCCTGATATTAAAGATGAAATATCTGTAAATATAGATACTGCTGCGAAATCAGTAGATATGATTAAAGACTATTACTATAGAGAACACAAACGTAACAAAGACAGAATTAAATACGGAATAATAGCAATGTTAGTAATTCCCATTATATTCCTTACCCTTTTATTTGTTGTAAACAGCTCTAAAGTTATATTTCTTGTAATGTGGATTGCTTCTTTATTTATTATAAGCGGCTATCTTATTGCCATTGAATATAAAGATTATAATATGACCGAAAATCTTAAAGATATTGTTGGTAATGAGTATGATGACTCACTTATTGATACAGCGAAAGCCATATCAGATATTACTAAGAATTATATCAAGAATGGAGGTTCAGAAGAATAATATGAAAAATATATTTCGAGTATTTGCTAACGACTGGAAAAGAATTGGGCGAAATGTTGTAGCTTTAGTCGTTGTAATGGGACTCTCTGTTCTTCCATCATTATATGCCTGGTTTAACATTTTATCCAACTGGGACCCTTATGGTTCTGACTCAACATCTAACATAAAGGTCGCTGTAGCATATGATGATACCGGAATTGATATTTCAGGTATGAATGTAAATATAAGCACCAATATTATAGAAGCACTTAAGACCAATGACACTATCGGCTGGGTATTTACTGATACGTCAGAAGAAGCCATTGAGGGTGTATGGGCAGGAGATTACTATGCAGCATTGATAATGCCTGAAGATTTCTCTCGTGATATGGTAAGCTTCTTAGCTGATAATATGACACATCCGGAGATTATCTATTATACTAACCAGAAGAAAAATGCCATTGCCCCTAAGATAACAGACAAAGCCAAGACAGCAGTACAACAACAGGTTAATGCTACATTTATAAGCTCACTTACAGAAGCTATAATGAAATCTGCCGATATTGCTGATAATATAGGTGCAATTAAAGACTCTGATGGTAATAATATTAATAAGGAAAATGTAAGCGGCAACTCAATATTAGATATATTAATAGCCAAATTACAGGTTGTTAATACACAGGTGTCTACATTTGACAGCGTGCTTACTGCCGTTTCCAATATAATAAGCACAGCACAGTCAACATCTGATACTGCAGCAGCTATATCGCCAGATTTATCAGTGAAATTTGACAGTGAAAAAGCAATTCTTAATGAATTGAATAATACTATAGGAAAGAGTAATCTTATAGACTCAACAATATTTGCTAATATTGCCAATGATATTAATACAATTCAGGGATATATGAATTCTGTCTCTGAAATATATGATGATATGGGATACAATGTTGCAGATTTTGATAATTCAATAAGCCAGATGGGCAGTTCTATTGCTAATACATTAGAGCTTGTACATAACCTTGAGAGCCAGTTATCAGACTCAATAACCAAGCTTGTTGATTTTAAGAGCAGTGGTACATATTCATTATTACAGACTGCCGTCGCATTTAATACAGAAGAACTTGCATCTTTCATATCTGCTCCTGTTACTATCGGAACAGTTGACTTGTATCCAATTGAGAATTATGGCTCAGCTATGTCACCATTCTACTCAGTATTATCAATATGGGTTGGTGCATTAATATTAGTTGCCATTATCCATGTAAAGGTTCATCCTTTTGGCGGATACAATATTACCTCTGTTCAGGCTTTCTTTGGAAGATATTTAACATTTTTCCTTATAGGACAGGCACAGGCATTACTTATAACACTTGGTGATTTATTCTTTATTGGAATACAATGCCTTCACCCATTTAAGTTCTGGTTAGCGGCATCATTTACTTCATTCGTATTTACAATGATTACATATTCACTTACAGTTGCCTTTGAAAATGTCGGTGAAGCCGTTGCTGTAGTTATTATGGTTATTCAGGTTGCCGGTGCTGGTGGTACATTCCCAATACAATGTCTTCCAACTGTATATCAGGCAATATACAAATACCTCCCATTCACCTATGCTATGGACGCCCTCAGAGAATGTGTCGGTGGAACATATAGCTGGTATTACTGGAAATGTATTATTGCATTATTGATATATGTAGGTATATGCTTATTTATCGGACTTGTCGTTGCCATACCTTGCAGAAAACTTAATGCTACAGTTAACAAGAGCAAGGAGAAATCGGGAGTAATGATATAAAATAATATAATATTAGATACAGAAATAGAAAAACTAATTTCGTATAATAAATATGAATTAGTTTTTCTATTTTTATTGATTTCAGCTTTAATTAATGACTAATTAACTTATTGCTGTCATATAATATGTCTTATAATAAACAAAATGCAACATTTTATATTAAAATGTTGCATTAAAATTTATAATTCTATTCTTATTTACATTCTATATATCGTCACCAATTTAAAATACTTTACCCTGTTTACTAATTTAATTTAATATAAATTATCATTAATATTATAGATTAATATTCAAAAATACAGAGTCTTTATCATCCTGCTTAATTCCTAAATATCTCCTTGTTATTTCATAAGAAGAGTGATTGTATATATCCATTAATATTGCTGGTGGTGTACCACATTTCCAGGCATAATACCCAAAAGTCTTTCTCATAGAATGACAGCTTATCCCGCTTTCCATATGAAGTTCATTAGCTGCTTTCTTAATAATTCTAAAAGCCTGTGAACGGCTCAGTGGCTTACCTTTTTTCTGCCCATTAAATATATAATCACATTTTTTTATATTATATAAGCTATCCATATACATACCAAGTCCCTGCTTTATATTGTCATTAATTGCAATTCTGGTCTCTTTATTAGTCTTTTTTTCTATTATTATTATATGTTTAAGAAAATGTTCATTTTTAAAATCATACACATCTTCCCATCTTAACTGCAAAACATCACTAATTCTCAACGCAGAATTCAACCCAATACATATCAATGCATAGTTTCTGACATTCGGTCTATTGTTCAAATAAAATTCCTTAAACAAATTTAATTCATCATTACTTCTTATAGGTTGTGCTGTACTCAATAATCAATACCTCCAATATATAAATGCAACATTTTAATATAAAATGTTGCATCAACAAGGAAGTAAATGTGAATAGTCCAATCCTCTGCGACTATTCATAGACAAGGAGGTTAATGTGTTAAAACTAACAATCAAACCCGGCGAGTACATCAACATTGGTGATGACGTAAGGGTTATCTATTCGGGAGGCTCAGAAGGGAACATTCATCTTTTAATAGATGCCCCAAGGGAACTCAACATTGTAAGAAGCAAGGTTC
>ERZ773169.635-NODE-635-length-41524-cov-6.185922_pt1 | contig 41524 bp, 32 predicted proteins | sample MGYA00580536_ERZ773169 | MGnify/ENA primary metagenome ERZ773169 (study PRJEB29015, sample SAMEA2737814) | human gut metagenome | biome: human gut; feature: human-associated habitat; material: faeces | place: China | collected 2012 ... | reverse complement strand
TCCACGCAAAAACTGTTGTTGTATTGTATCGGGTAATTTTGAGGGAATTCCTCAGGTCGGCGAAGCTGCCGGTAGCTTCCACAGAAAGAATTTCTGTAAGTGGGATTATCATAACATACTTACTAATTAGAAGCAATGATCTTTTATCTATTCAATTTTCACCATTAAAAAATATCAGAGTAGCTTAATGGCGAAAGGGAAGCAAAGAAAATCCCCTTTTGAATTGTCGAAATGCACAAAAAATATGATTTAAAATAGAAAAAGTATACAAAAATTATATTTTGTGTAAATAAAATATACCTGAAAAATGTAAAGGTGTTATAATGAATATGATTATGCTCGGTGTTTTGTGAAAAACATAGATTATGTCTAAATCACCGTAACAAAGATTAAAAAGGAGAAAGTGTATGAAAAAGAAAGTAGTGAGCTGTTTGTTGGCAGCGGCTATGGTCGTAAGCAGCGGAGCGGCTGTTCCGGGATTTTTCTTTACGCCTGAAAAGGTACAGGCTGAGGAAAATGATACGAAAGCGGAAAAAGAAAATCTTGCGTTAAAAGGTACAGCTGCGGCAAGCGAAGCAGAGGCTGATTCCACATCGGCGGCTAAGGCGATTGATGGAAATAAAGGTACGCATTGGGGCACATCACAGAACAAAGTGACAAACGAGTGGATAGAAGTGACACTTGAAAAGCCGACGAAAGTAAGCGAAATCAAGGTGTTTTGGGAGAGAACGGGAGCAGCCGGAAATCATCAGAATAACATCAAGCAGTGGAAAGTTGATGTGAAGACGATGAGCGGCGAGTACAAAAATATTTATCAAAAGACGGATGAAGATACATATGCGCCGTCAGAGCAGACGATCACAGTGGCAGAGGACGCGCAGGAAGTTGTGACTGCAGTTAAGATCACAGTGAACAAGGCGGATAGAGGACCGGATGATTTCTGGAGCAATATCGGACTTAGCGAAATAGAAATTTACGGAGAGGAGTCCGATATCGAAGCGGCAGAGAATAAGAATCATGTGAATGCAGCAGGCGTTACGGCGGAAGCGTCTACGACAGAGGCATCTTCGCTTCCGGTTTCTAATATTAAAGACGGCAACAACCAGACGCGCTGGGCTTCGGACTATTCGGAAGCAAGTAAGCAGACGGTAACGGTAACATTTCCGAAGGTGACGCTTGTAAAAGAGCTGGATTTTGATCTTCATACTCGAGACGTGGCGCCGATGCCGTCTAATGTGAAGTCCTTTGATCTTGTTTATGCAGATGCGGCAGGAACAGAGCATACGGTTAAGATCAGCAACGCGAAATCGACAGAAAGCGGCAAGACAGGCTATGTGACAAATGTACAGCACATTTTTGAGACGCCTGTTTATATGAAGAGCTTCAAGATGACGAACTTTGATCTTCAGATTGACATTGAAGGACAGAACGGATATAACAACATCAGTATTCTGGAAGTGAGAGCATATTCCAATGATCAGTCTGAGACGCCGCAGGGTCAGACACTTGACGAGGTTGTTGCTTCAATCAAAGGCACTAAGATTGCAAAAGATGTAAATGAATTTACACTGCCGAATGTACCGGACGGATTTACGATCGAGTCGAACGGAGCTGATTTTGAGCAGATCATCGGAGAGGCGGATAAAGAGACAGGAAAACTTCCTGTTGTTCATCCGATGACGGACAAAGAAGTGCAGATTTCTTTCAATGTAACTGAGACAAAAACAGGAAATGTGAAAAATACCGGAGATCTTGCATTTACGGTAGAAGGTACGAAAGATACTACAAAGGCGAAAAATGCGAAACCTTCGGTTATTCCGGAGATACAGGAGTGGTTTTCGGAATCCGATCAGAAAGTGTCGGTTGATACACTTACGGAAGTAACATACAGTGATGATTCATTAAAAGCGATTGTAGATGAATTTGTATCGGATTATAAGGATTTTACAGGCAAAGAGTTAAAAGCAGGCAAGAGCAGCGAAGGAAAGGCAAATGCCTTTAACTTTAAGAAAGCCGCGCCTGATGAGCTTCTTGGCGACGAAGGTTATACGATGGATATCAAATCCGACAGGATCGACGTACAGTCTGTCTCTGTGACAGGTAATATGTACGGTATGCAGACGATCCTTCAGATGTATAAGGGAAGTGAAGACGGCGGATATAGTATCGGTACGATGCGCGACTATCCGAGATACGAGACGAGAGGATTTCTTTTAGACGTTGCCCGCAAGCCGGTTTCTCTTGAGATGATGAAAGAGATCACAAGGACGATGCGTTATTATAAGATGAATGATTTTCAGGCGCATTTGTCGGATAACTATATCTGGCTTGGCGAATACGGAAAAAATGGAACGGAAAACAATGCGTTTAGTGCGTACGAGGCATTTCGTCTTGAATCCGGATTGACAAACGAAGCAGGAGAAAGTCCTACTGCGAAAGATTACTCGATTACAAAAGAACAGTTCAAGAAATTTATCGCAGACGAACGCGCGGTAGGAATGAATATTGTTCCGGAGATCGACGTTCCGGCGCATGCATTGTCATTTACAAAGATCTGGCCGGAATTGAAAGTGAGCAATAAGCTTCATAACAACAACCCGCTGATCGATCATTTTGATCTGACAAACGACGCTGCGGTTACGAAGATCAAGGAAATTTTTGACGATTATACAAAGGGAACGAATCCGACTTTCGATGCAGATACGGTTGTTCACATCGGAGCGGATGAGTTTATGGCGGATGCAAAATCATACAGAGAGTTTGTCAACGAGATCATACCATATGTAGACAAAACGAATACCGTTCGTATGTGGGGCGGCTTGACGCAGATCAAAGACAATCCGCCGACAGAGATCAACAAAGACGCTATTGATGGCGTTCAGATCAATCTTTGGTCAAAAGACTGGGCAGACGGAATCGATATGTACAATATGGGATATGATCTGATCAATACGATCGACGATCACGGATATCTCGTTCCGGACGGAAGTCTCACAAGAAAAAATGCTTACGGAGATTTGCTGGACATAGGCCGTATTTTTAAAGACTTTAAAGTAAATAATGTAAGAACGAAAAACGGAGCTTATAAAGCGGTTCCTTCAGGAGACGATCAGATGCTCGGCGCGGCATTTGCCCTGTGGAGCGACAACATTGACAGAAAAGCTTCGGGACTTTCCGAGTCTGATCTGTATTGGAGATTCTTCGATGCGATGCCGTTCTACGCAGAGAAAACCTGGGCGGCAACAGGACAGGAAAAAGGAACTTCGGCAAAGCTGACAGCTCTTGCAGAGAAGATGGGAACAGGTCCGAATACGAATCCGTATTATCAGGAGGAGAAAAAAGGCGAAGAGTATGAGAAATATGAGTTCGCTGATATGAAAGACAGTTCAGAGAATAAACGAGATCTGAAAGAAGGAAAAGGCGCGGAAGTCAAAGATGGCGTATTGAATCTTGGCGATGAAGAAAGTTATGTCACAACTCCGATCGAGCAGCTTGGAAACGGCAATGCTATTTCCTTTGATCTTGAACTGAACAAGCCTTCCAAACCGGGAGATATTCTGTTTGAGGCAGATCCGGCGTACGGAACGCACGATATCCGGGTGATGGAAAACGGAAAATTAGGATTTACAAGAGAGCTTTACGATTATTATTTCGATTATGAACTTCCGGTAGGAAAGAAAGTCAATCTGAAAATTGTTTCTACACAGCAAAAGACAGAATTATTTGCAGACGGTCGATCCGTAGGAACGGCTGTCGGAAAATTCGTGCATAACGGTCAGGTGAAGAAAGAAGGAATTAAAAACGCTACGTTTGCGCTTCCGATTGAGCGAATCGGATCTAAGACAAATGCGCTTGCAGGAAAGATCGACAATGTTGTTGTATCGGCAGTGAATACAGAAGATAAGTATAATAAAAAAGATTGGACTATTACTACAGACTCAGAATATTCCAACAATTCTGCGACAGAAGGTGAAGTTACAAAGGCGTTTGACGGAAAAGCGGATACAAAGTGGCACTCAGAGTGGCAGGCGGGAGCAGGAGAGACAAACGGAAGACTTCATGACGGAGCGCCGACAGGTCAGGGTACGGTAGATACGATATTCGCACAGGCAAAGTTTGACAAAGGTTATGAGATCGACAGGATCGCATTTACACCGAGACAAGATCAGCCAAGCGGATATGTAACAAAGGCAGACTTATATATTCAGACAGAGAAAGACGGAGAAATGAAGAAAGTTGTCACAGACGCACAATTTGCGGCAGATAAGACGCAGAAAGTATTCCGTTTTAATAAGCAGACTGTATATGGATTCAAGTTTGTTGCGAAAGCGTCCAATGACGGATGGGTAGCAGTGTCTGAATTCAATGTAGGCGATGAGATTCAAGTTGTCGAATCCGGAAAGAATACAATTTTCGTAAATGCAGAAAAAGGCGGAAAAGCCGAGATTGTCGGAGCAGAAGCAGGAAAACCGTTTGAGGTGGATAAAGGAGCGAAAGTAACGGTAAAAGCAACTCCTGATAAAGATTATCATTTTGTAGGATGGTATCATTCATCTAATGCAGAAACTCCGGTTTCTACAGATGCAGAGTACGAATTTACGGTATCGGGAAATTATGCGCTGACAGCGAAATTTGAAAAAGATAATGTAACGCCGCCGGTTGAAACAAAAGATGTTACATCTATCGACAAACCGGAAAAAGTAACGGTAGAAGAAGGAACAACATTTGAAGATCTTAAGAAAGACCTTCCGAAGACAGTGACCGTACATTTCGGAGAAGGCGAGAAAGCAGAGACGGCAGACGTAGAAGTGACATGGGAAAAGGGAGAATATAAAGGAGAAGCAGAAAAGACATATACGTTAAGCGGAACACTTGGAAAACTTCCTGAAAATGTTACGAATACGAAGAATCTGAAAGCTGAGATCGAAGTTGAAGTGACAAAGAAAGAGGTAACGCCGCCGGTTGAGACAAAAGATGTTATATCCGTTGAAAAACCGGAAAAAGTGACGGTAGAAGAAGGAACAACATTTGAAGATCTTAAGAAAGACCTTCCGAAGATAGTGACCGTACATTTCGGAGAAGGCGAGAAAGCAGAGACGGCAGACGTAGAAGTGACATGGGAAAAGGGAGAATATAAAGGAGAAGCAGAAAAGACATATACGTTAAGCGGAACACTTGGAAAACTTCCTGAAAATGTTACGAATACGAAGAATCTGAAAGCTGAAATCAAAGTTGAAGTGACAAAGAAAGAGGTAACGCCGCCGGTGGAAAAAGAAGAGTACACGATTACAGTCAGTGTAAACGATTCGAAGATGGGAACTGTGAAGCTTAATCCGGAAAAAGACAGCTATAAAGAAGGAGACGTTGTAACTGCAACGGCAGCGGCAAAAGAAGGATACAAATTCGTGAACTGGACGGTAGACGGAAAAGCAGTTTCAGATAAAGCGGAGTTTACGTTTAAAGTTGACAGAACGCTGACTTTGAAAGCGAACTTTGAAAAAGCAGCGGAAAATCCGAATCAGGAAGATCCGAAGGATGATGATAAAGCAGTGCAGACAGGAGACACGGCAGGATCACCGATCGTTCCGATCGCAGGACTGGCGTTGGCAGCAGGCGCTGTTATGGCAGCTGTTAGAAAGAAAGAAGACTGATGCTGTGCAAGTGATTGGTTATCGCTGATATAATAAGATTTAAAAGAAAGACATAATAAAAATTCCGTATCAAGATCGGTAAGATCGAGATACGGAATTTTTATATGCTCATTTATATTCGATATAGGTATAAGATGTATTATTTTTCCTCGGTGAAAGCTGTCTGTGCGGCGCTTTCAGAGGAAGAAAGTTCGCTTTTGTTGTCAGCATCATGTTTTTCTGGAAGATACATACGAACAGATTCTACCCGGTTTTTATCAAGCGCCTCCACGATAAGGCGAATTCCGTTATCGGTACATACTTCATCTCCGACTTCAGGGAGGCGATCCAGATGTTCGATGATAAATCCGCCGAGGGAATCGTAATCTTCGGATACAAGATCCGTTTCCAGACGGTCGTTTATATCGTCCAGATTCATAGATCCTTCGATGATATATTCTTGTTCGGAAATCTGTCGGAACATATCGTCCTCTTTTTCGTCGTATTCGTCATGAATCTCGCCTACGATTTCTTCCAGAATATCTTCCAGTGTGATCAGTCCTGCCATTTCGCCATATTCGTCAAGGACAATGGCGATGTTAAAAGTAGAATCCCGCATTTCCACAAGAAGTTCGGAAATATCTTTGTATTCATATGTGAAATGCGGCTCGCGCATAATATCACGAATGTTGAACGTCTCTGTCTTTTTGTTATAGAGCAGAAGATCTTTCATATTAATAATACCGACGATATTGTCCGGAGTATCTTCATAAACAGGAAGACGTGTGAACTTATCTTCGCGGAAAATGGCGATCAACTCTTCGTAAGTATTATTTACTTCTGCGAATGTAACGTGAACGCGGGGAACCATAATATCTTTTGCGTTGGCATCGCCGAGATCGAACACGTTGTAGATCATCTCTTTTTCGTCTGATTCGATTACTCCGTCTTCGTGACTTACATCGACGATCGTACGAAGCTCGTCCTCTGTCATTGCGGTTGAAGCTGCGTTCGGATCGATACGGAGCAGAAACATAAATGCGCGCGAAAAAAGGTTGATGATGAAAATAAACGGAGTCAAAACGATCATAAAGAATCGGATGATCGGTATAAATTTTAGAGTTAATTTTTCCGTGTTCATTGTAGCGTAATTTTTAGGGGTAATCTCTCCGAAGACAAGGATCATAACCGTTAAAACAGCAGTGGCAATGCTGACCATATAACCGCCGAATGAATAGGCGAGAGAGGTAGCGATTGCCGATGCGGAAAGGTTGACGATATTGTTTCCGATCAGAATGGCGCTCAGCATTTTGGAAGTTTTATTCTCCACAATATCAAGAGCCAGGGCGGCCCGCTTGTTGCCTGATTCGGCAAGGGAACGCAGCCGTATTTTATTTACGGACATGAGCGCTGTCTCGCTTGATGAAAAAAATGCTGAAAGCACTAAAAGAATTATAAGTATAATTAGTTGAAAACTGTCACCAGAATCCACAGTTCTAAATTCACTCCTTTTTAATAAAAAATAAAATAAGCCATTTTATGGCATGCAAAAATATAGATACCTCATCAGTATACACTCTTTTGGAGAAATTTGCAAGAATCGGATAATAATGACAAGGAGCGGATAATAATGACAAGGAACGGAGAAGAGAATCCGATAATATCAGTAAAATCGGATATGCGGCGGTAATCGGTGACGTTTCGCTTTACTTTGCATTAGGCGTGAATTATAATGTATCATTATAATGAAGATAATTAATATATAAAAAACAGAAATATGGAGATATTTATGGAGTTGTATAAAGCATTATGTGAAATATCAGGAGAAGGTAATGTATTAAAAGACGAACCGATGAAGATGCATACGACATTTCGCATTGGCGGACCGGCAGATTATTTTATTCAGCCGTCGAAGATAGAAGAGATCCGCCGGATCGTTGCTGTGTGCCGGGAGTGCTCTACCCCATATTATATTATGGGAAACGGGAGTAATCTGCTTGTAGGTGACAAAGGATTTCGGGGAGTGATCGTACAGGTTTTTAAGCAGATGAGCGATGTGTATGCAGACGGAGAGCGCGTTTATGCACAGGCGGGAGCTCTTTTATCAAAAACGGCTGCTGTTGCGTGCGAGGCGTCGCTTACAGGGATGGAATTTGCATCGGGCATTCCGGGAACGCTCGGCGGCGCGCTTCGTATGAATGCGGGAGCATACGGCGGAGAGATGAAACAGATCGTCGAAAGTGCGGAAGTGCTTACGTCTGAAGGCGAAGTTTTAAATTTGACGAATGAAGAACTTGGTATGGGATATAGAACAAGTGTTATTGCGAAAAATGATTATGTGGCTCTGTCTGCGGTTTTGAAACTGGAGAAAGGAGATCGGCAGGAGATCCGTGCATATATGGAAGATTTAAAGGAACGACGCGTTACAAAGCAGCCGCTTGAATTTGGAAGCGCCGGCAGTACGTTTAAGCGCCCGGAAGGGTATTTTGCGGGAAAACTGATACAGGATTCCGGTATGCAGGGATATAGAGTCGGAGACGCTCAAGTGTCTGAAAAACACTGCGGATTTGTTATCAACAGAGGAAATGCTACGGCAGCGGAAGTCATGCAGTTGATGAAAGATGTTGCGGATAGAGTGGAAGAGAAGTTCGGGGTACGGTTAGAACCGGAAGTAAGAAGGATAGGAGAGTTTTAACAATGCGTTTTGTTATCGTGACGGGAATGTCAGGGGCAGGAAAATCGACAGCGCTTAAAATGTTGGAGGATATGGGGTATTTTTGTGTAGACAATCTGCCGATCCCGCTTCTTCCGCGTTTTGTGGAGATGTTCAGCGAACCGGACGAAGAAGTGAAAAAGATTGCGCTCGGGATTGATATCAGAGGAGGACAGGATTTCGGAGGACTGAAAGATGTTCTTGATGAGATGGATGTCAAAGAGATCGAGTACGAGATTCTTTTTCTTGACGCGCAGGACGATGTGCTTATTAAACGGTATAAAGAGACAAGACGTCAGCATCCGTTGAGCGGTTCCGGGCGTGTTGATACAGGGATTGCAAAAGAACGAGAAAAGATCATGTTCTTGAAGATGAGAGCGACTTATATATTGGATACAAGTAAGATGCTTACGAGAGAATTGAAACTGGAACTTGAGAAGATTTTTGTGAAGGGACAAAACTTTTGTAATCTTTATATTACAGTTATGTCATTTGGTTTCAAGTATGGGATTCCAAGCGATTCGGATCTCGTATTTGACGTGCGTTTTTTGCCCAATCCTTATTATATAGACGGACTTCGGGAGAAGACGGGAAATGATCCGGAAGTTCAGGATTATGTAATGGGAAATGAAAAGGCGGAACAGTTTTTGGACAAATTAAAGGACATGACAGAATTTCTGATTCCGAACTATATTCTGGAAGGTAAAAACCAGCTTGTTATTTCGATCGGCTGTACGGGAGGAAAACATCGTTCCGTAACGTTGGCGAACGCGTTGTATAAAGTTTTGGAAAAACAGGAAAATTACGGGGTGCGTATTGAACACCGCGATATTGAGAAAGATACAATTACAAAAAGGAAGTGAGACGATGTCTTTTTCGGGAAAAGTCAGAGAAGAACTTTCTGAGAACATCAGTCAGGCGAGACATTGCCGGATCGCAGAACTAGCTGCGTTTATCGGCATGTGCGGAACAGTATCGATTGACAGTTTTGACAGATATCATATTAAGATTCATTCGGAAAATATCGTTGTTGCAAGAAAAGTCTTTACATTGTTAAAAAAAACATTTAATATAAGAACTGATATCTCTGTAAAGAGAAATGTAAAAAGAGAGAGTGTATCATATCTTGTCGTGATAAAAAGTCACGAGGATGCGCTCAGAGTCCTTCAGGCAACGAAGATGATCGGAGAACAGCAGGTGGGAACGGATGCGATTTGCGGATTTAATCCTCTTATAATCCGTCAGGTCTGCTGCAGAAGAGCATTTCTGCGAGGCGTATTTCAGGCGGCAGGCTCTATGAGTGATCCGAATAAATCATACCATTTTGAAATTGTATGCACGATTTCGGAGATTGCCGAGCAGATCAGGTCGGTTATATGCAGTTTTGGTCTTGACGCTAAGATTGTACGCAGAAAAAAGTCTTATGTTGTTTATTTGAAGGAAGGATCTCAGATAGTAGATATATTGAATGTAATGGAAGCGCATGTAGCTCTTATGGAATTGGAGAATGTAAGGATTCTGAAAGAGATGCGTAATTCCGTAAACAGGAAGGTGAACTGCGAGACTGCCAATATTAATAAGACGGTGTCCGCGGCGGTAAAACAAGTCGAGGATATTACATATCTCAGAGATATGATCGGTTTTGAAAATATGCCGGATAATCTGGTTGAAGCGGCATATGCAAGGCTGGATCATCCCGACGCTACGTTAAAAGAACTGGGAGAGAGTCTTACTCCTCCTGTCGGGAAGTCGGGGATCAATCACAGGCTGAGAAAACTGAGCGAAATGGCAGAGAGTCTCAGGCAGAAACAAGGAGGATTATTATGATTAAGACACCTGTTGTAGTAAAGACGGAAGAAGATTTTGATGGACGTCCGATCGCATTGCTTGTTCAGGAAGCAAGTCAGTACGCAAGTACGATTTATATTCAGGTCGGAGAGAAACACATTAATGCAAAAAGTATTATGGGTATGATGAGTCTGAGTCTTGCCGATGGGGAAGAGATCACTGTTGTGACAGATGGAGAAGACGAGCAGCGAGCGGCTGAAGGTATAAAAACATTTTTTGCAAAAGGCAGAAAATAGAGTGGATGGATAAAACGAATAAAAGGAGGAGGGCTGTACATCTGTGTGCAGTCCTCTCTTTTCACGAGATGGAAATAACAAAGTATAGGGGCGGTGACGCAGTATGAAAAAAATGTTATTTATCTATAATCCGAATGCCGGTACGGGAAAATTAAAACCTAAACTTGCGGATGTTTTGGATATTTTTACGAAGAGCGGATATGAAGTGACTGTTTATCCGACACAGAAAAGATATGATGCGGCTGAAAAAATACAAGAAAGCGGGAGTCAGTATGATCTGATCGTATGCAGCGGCGGAGACGGTACTTTAGATGAGGCGGTTACAGGAATGCAGCTTTGTAACTGTAAAGTTCCGCTGGGATATATCCCGGCGGGGACGACGAATGATTTTGCGACAAGTCTCGGCATCCCGAAAGATATTCTTGAGGCGGCGGAGACGGCGGTAAACGGAACGGTCTTCCCGTGTGATGTAGGGATGTTCGGGGAAGATTATTTTGCATACATCGCAGCGTTCGGACTGTTTACGGACGTGTCTTATGCCACGGATCAGAATGTGAAAAATGTTCTTGGGCATATGGCGTATATTTTGGAAGGCGCGAAAAGAGTGTTTAATATTCCGTCTTATAAGATTAAGATCACGCATGACGGCGAAGTGATAGAGGATGAGTTTATATTCGGAATGGTGACAAATTCCCGATCTGTCGGTGGATTCAAGGGGATTATCGGTCCGGAGATCGTATTTGACGACGGAGTATTTGAAGTTACGCTGATCAAGACACCGAAAAACGCAATAGAATTGAATGAACTTCTCGGCGCGATCGTGATGAAACAGTTAGATTCAAAACGGATGTATTCGTTTAAGACGGGAGAAATTAAGTTTGAGTCAGAGGAAGAAATCCCGTGGACGTTAGACGGAGAATTTGGCGGGGCGCACAAAGAAATTACCGTTAAAGATAAGAAGCAAGCCGTGCAGATCAAAGTTGACTCAGAGGTGGCGGCAGGTTTATCAGTGGATTCCGAAAAAGTAAAAAAGTAAAATGTAAAAAATAAATCAAAAAAATTAAAAAAATACTTGCATATAGTAAAAACATATGTTATATTTATATTCGCTGTGAGGAACACCAAACAGCGAATATAAATAAGGCTCCGTGGTCAAGCGGTCAAGACGCTAGCCTCTCACGCTGGAATCAGGGGTTCGATTCCCCTCGGAGTCATTTGGAAAGTCCGTATTTACGGACTTTTTTTATTTTGCCAAATGGATTCCCGCGACTGTTCCGTCTGCGACTGCCGTTGATACTTGACGTACTTGTTTTACTCGGATATCTCCGACTGCATAAACTCCTGCTATGTTTGTTTCCATATTTTCATCAACCGGGATAAATCCGTTATCTAATTCTAATTCTGAATATAACTCTGTATTCGGTGTCGTTCCGGCGTAGACAAAGATACCGCATCCGCAGTCTGCGATCTTTTCGACAGAACCTGTCTTTTCATCGGAAATTTCCAACGCTTCTACCTGTTCTGCTCCATATACGGCGTGAAGTCTTGATCCTAAACGCAGTTTTATGTTTGGAGTTTGTTCTGCTTTGTTTTTAAACTCCTCAATGCAGCCGAGTGTATCTTCAAAATGAATGATCGTAACTTGTTTCGCAAATTTTGATAAATACAGAGCTTCCTTTACAGCTCCGTCCGCGCCTCCTACGACGTAAATGTTTTTGTCTGTATATTTTCTTCCGTCTCTTTGAGCGTTCATTCCCATCCCTTTGCCGGTAAGTTCTGCTTCTCCGGGGATGTTGAGTTTTCTGGGGGTTGTACCGTTTGCCAGAACGATTTTTTTTGCATCATAGGCGCCGTCTTTTGTGAACACTTTTTTAATGCTGCCCTGCAGCTCAACTTGCGTCACTTCTTCGTATATGATATCAATACCTGTATTTTCTGCCTGGATTTTCAGTCTCTTGGCAAAAGAACTTCCGGTTTCTTCTGTCATAATTCCCGCATAATGGGTAACGGTAGATACTTTTCCGATCAATCCTCCCACGGTGTTTTTTTCTGTGATCAACACTTTTTTTCCTCTGCTTGCCGCATAAATTCCCGCGCTGATCCCTGCCGGTCCTGCTCCGATGATCACTACGTCATACATCATAACTTCATCCTCTTTTCTTTCATAAATTGCATTTTAAAGTGTTCCCTTAATTCATACTATACACTTGGATAGTTATTTTGTAAAATTATAATAAACTATATATTCATAAATATTTATTATGATAATAGGCATTATATAAAGAGCGGATTATGGATATTTTCAAAATATAATATGAAGAAAACAGTATTGTAAAATCGTTATGAGAGCGTTATTTGAAATTTCATTCGTGACGTCTGTAATATAAATCGAATTTTGATTGTCTTTTTTTAAGAGATAAGCTATAATGAACGCAGAGCTTAAATTAACATTTTCGGTCAGATGCAGCTTGCTTATGAGATGTATCTGCGCGGAGAAGAGAATTGGAGGAAAACAATATGTTAGTATCAGCAACAGAAATGCTTCAAAAAGCAAAAGCAGGACATTATGCAGTAGGACAGTTCAATATCAACAACCTTGAGTGGACAAAAGCAATTCTTCTTACAGCACAGGAGTGCAACTCTCCGGTAATCCTCGGTGTATCTGAAGGAGCCGGAAAATATATGACAGGATATAAGACAGTTGTAGGCATGGTAAACGGAATGCTGGAAGAACTCGGAATCACAGTTCCGGTTGCTCTGCATCTTGATCACGGCAGCTACGAAGGATGTATGAAGTGTATCGAAGCAGGATTCTCATCTATCATGTTCGATGGATCACATTATCCGATCGAGGAGAACGTAGAGAAGACAAAAGAGCTCGTTAAGATCGCTCATGAGAAGAACATGTCCATCGAGGCAGAAGTCGGTTCTATCGGCGGAGAGGAAGACGGAGTAATCGGAAAAGGCGAGTGTGCCGATCCGCAGGAGTGTAAGATGGTTTCCGATCTCGGAATCGATTTCCTTGCAGCAGGTATCGGAAATATCCACGGAAAATATCCGGAGAACTGGGAAGGATTAAGTTTTGAGACTCTGGATGCGATCCAGCAGCTTACAGGCGATATGCCGCTCGTTCTTCACGGAGGCACAGGTATTCCGGAAGATATGATCAAAAAGGCAATCAGCCTCGGCGTTGCTAAGATTAATGTAAATACAGAGTGTCAGCTTGCGTTTGCGGCAGCTACACGCGAGTATGTTGAAGCAGGAAAAGACCTTGAAGGAAAAGGATTTGACCCGCGTAAACTTCTTAAACCGGGTACAGACGCAATCATGGCTACTGTAAAAGAGAAAATGGAATTATTCGGTTCTATCGGACAAGCTTAAGCAGCGGCGCAGCATATCTGACGTCTGCTTTCGGCGGCTGAATTTTTCAAAAAAATACTTGCCTTTTTTAGTTGGCGGAGTTATACTGACTGACAGAGACATGAACAGGGGCGTTCCAGCATAGCATGGAGTGCCCTTTTTGTAATAGCAACGAGCTAAAGCACGGGAGTGCCAGAGATCTTGGCGGCTGCTTACGATCCCGGAATGTTCTCTTCGGTGCTTCCGGTGATTTATGGTATGCCATAATCTTTTTTGTATTATATTGTAAAAGCAGTAATACATAGAGTAGTCTGATACAAAAAAGCGTTCATGCAGTCTTGTTAAAAGGTAGGAAGGAAAGGTGAATTATGAGTACAGAAGCAATCAATGTAGCTGAAATTTTTGGACAGAATGTTTTTGACGATACAGTGATGCAAGAGCGTCTGCCGAAAAAGATTTACAAAAATCTGAAGCACACGATCGAAGAGGGCAGGGAACTTGATCTGGAGACGGCCGATGTCATAGCTCATGAGATGAAAGAGTGGGCGATTGAAAAAGGCGCGACGCATTACACACACTGGTTCCTGCCTTTAACAGGCGTTACGGCAGAAAAGCATGATTCATTTATATCGGCTCCCCAGCCAAGTGGAAAAGTTCTTATGAGTTTTTCGGGAAAAGAATTGATCAAAGGAGAACCGGATGCTTCCTCGTTTCCGTCAGGAGGATTAAGAGCTACGTTTGAGGCAAGAGGGTATACAGTGTGGGATTGTACTTCTCCGGCATTTATAAGAGAAGACGCGGCAGGCGCGATCCTGTGCATCCCTACTGCATTTTGTTCTTATACCGGAGAGGCGCTTGATCAGAAAACACCGCTTCTTCGTTCGATGGAAGCGCTCGATACGCAGGCAATGCGTCTGCTTCGCTTATTCGGAAATACAACTTCAAAGAAAGTGACGCCGTCTGTCGGTGCGGAACAGGAATATTTCCTTGTAGATTCAGAAAAGTTTCTTCAGAGAAAAGACCTGATCTATACAGGAAGGACGCTGTTTGGCGCGATGCCTCCGAAAGGTCAGGAGATGGACGATCACTATTTCGGAACGATCAGACAGAGAATCGCATCGTTTATGAAAGATGTAAACGAAGAACTTTGGAAGGTAGGCGTTACGGCGAAAACTCAGCATAACGAGGCTGCGCCGGCTCAGCATGAGCTTGCTCCGATCTATGCAAAAGCGAATATTGCGGTAGACCATAATCAGATCGTGATGCAGACTTTGAAACGGGTGGCAAGCAGGCACGGAATGAAATGTCTGCTCCATGAGAAACCGTTTGCAGGGGTGAATGGATCGGGAAAACATAATAACTGGTCGCTGATAACAGACGATGGCATCAATATGCTCGAACCGGGAAAGACACCGCATGAGAATATTCAGTTCCTTCTTGTTCTGACATGTGTTTTGAAAGCGGTCAACAGACACGCGGAACTTCTCAGAGAATCTGCGGCTGATCCGGGAAATGATCACCGGCTTGGGGCAAATGAAGCGCCTCCGGCAATTATTTCCGTTTTCCTTGGAGAGCAGCTCGAGGATGTGATCGATCAGCTTGTAAGTACAGGGGAGGCGACACATAGTTTGAAAGGCGGAAAGCTGGAGACGAGTGTGCGTACTCTTCCTGATCTGATGAAAGATGCGACAGACCGGAACAGAACTTCTCCGTTTGCATTTACGGGAAATAAATTTGAATTCCGTATGGTAGGTTCGAGAGACTCGATCGCATCTGCCAATATTGTGCTCAATACGATCGTGGCGGAAGCGTTTTCGGAAGCATGTGATGTTATGGAACAGGCGGATGACGTTCAAAAAGCGATCCATGACCTGATCAAGGAATATGCGATCGAGAACCAGAAGATCATTTTTAACGGAGACGGATATTCACAGGCATGGGTAGAAGAAGCGCAAAGAAGAGGACTTCCAAACATTAAGTCTATGGTTGAGTCGATCCCGGCGCTTGTATCTGATAAGTCGGTAGAACTTTTTGAGAAATTCGGAGTATTTACACGCACAGAGCTTGAATCCCGCGCGGAAATTCGCTATGAAAATTATTCAAAGGCGCTCAATATCGAGGCTCGTACGATGATCGATATGGGAAGAAAACAGTTTATTCCGGCGATCATTAAATATACAAAGACGCTGGCGGATACGGTTAATTCGGTAAAAGCCGCAGGTGTGGATGCCAGTGTTCAGCTTGCGACGCTTGATGAGATTACCGTGCTGCTCAAAGAAGCAAGCCGCGCTCAGGCACAGCTTGAGAAAGTGACGGAGACGGCTTCTTCCATGGACGACGGTCCTGATAAAGCGGCTTATTATTATGAGACAGTGTGCCCTGCAATGGAGGATCTGCGTGCGCCGATCGACAAGCTGGAGATGATCGTTGATAAAGAGGCATGGCCGATGCCGTCTTATGGAGATCTGATATTTGAAGTATAATTAGAAACAATGTTCTTGCGAACGATGTTTCGATAAAGTGGAAACAGAGACTTTTTGAGATATGATTCCGAAAGCCTCTGTTTCTTTTTATAATTGACATCTGAAAAATCTCGGGGCATACTTATTGCAGAAAGAAGAGCTGGAGACTGTATTATTACCGGAATGCGGCAAAAACACACATTGTCCGAAATGAAAACAGGAGGTTGTACTATGATAGGAGGACACTTATTACACGGTGGAGACTATAATCCGGAACAATGGATCGAATATCCGGAGATATTGGAAGAAGATTTAAAGTTGATGAATAAGGCAAATGTAAACTGTGTGACGCTCGGAGTGTTTTCTTGGGCGGAGTTAGAGCCTAAGGAGGACGTTTATACGTTTGAATGGCTGGAGGAAATTATAGATAAACTCCGAGAGAGGAAGATACAGGTAGTTTTGGCGACTCCGTCGGGAGGAATGCCGCACTGGCTTACACAAAAGTATCCCGAGACGCTTCAGGTGCAGGCGGACGGTACGGTAAACCTGCCGGGGAAGCGCCATAACTTCTGCTATTCCTCTCCGGTCATGAGGCGGAAGGTAAAGCAGATAGACCGGGCTCTTGCGCAGCGATTCGGAAAGAAAGAAAATGTGATCCTCTGGCATATTTCCAATGAGTTCGGAGGAAACTTCAAAGATTCCACATGTCATTGTGAAAAATGTCAGAAAAAGTTTCGGGAATGGCTGAAAAACAAGTACGGAACACTGGATAAGCTTAATGCGTCGTGGTGGACGGGATTTTGGAGTCACAAATATACAGATTGGGATCAGATCCACAGCCCTTCTCCGCAGGGCGAATGTCTGACGACAGCGTTGACTTTAGATTGGAAGAGATTTTCTTCCGAGCAGATTACAGATTTTTGCAAAATGGAAGCCGATGCATTGAGAGAATTTTCCGATCTTCCGACAACGACGAATATGATGGGATTTTTCAAAGGAGTTGATTACAATACTCTGAAAAATGCAGTTGATATCATATCATGGGATAATTATCCGTTTTGGCATGAGAGAAAAGATGAAGTGCCGGAGGCGGTATATACATCTGCGGGTAATGCTCTTATGAGAAGTCTGAAAAGAGAGCCGTTTCTTTTAATGGAAAGCACGCCCTCTTCTGTGAGCTGGCGTTCTCACAATCCGCTGAAAAGACCGGGGATGCACATGCTTTCTTCTATGCAGGCAGTTGCGCACGGAGCAGATTCGGTTCAGTATTTTCAGTGGAGAAAGAGCAGGGGCGGCTATGAGAAATTTCACGGAGCAGTCGTAGATCATAAGAACGGTTCTGATACGAGAACATTTCGAGAAGTGACGGAAGTAGGAAAGCGGCTGGAGCACTTAAGCGGCGGGATCAAAACTTTTTTAAACAGGGCGAAAGCGGCCATTGTTTTTGACTGGGAAAACTGGTGGGCTGTAGAAGACACGAGCGGACCGCGTCAGGATCTTGATTATGTGAAATGTGTGACGGATCACTACCGTGCGTTTTGGGAGTGTGGCTTGGACGTTGATTTTGTAAGTATGGACGATGATTTTTCGGGATATCGGCTTCTGGCGGCGCCACTTAATTATATGTATAAAAAGGGATATTCCGAAAAGGTCAGAGCGTTCGTGGAAGCGGGCGGAACTTATGTGACAACGTATTTCAGCGGGATTGTAAATGAAACCGATCTTTGTTTTATAGGACGGCATCCGTTGGAAGATGTACTCGGGGTGGTTTCTGAAGAAATGGACGCGCCGTCAAAGGAGTTTGAGAATTGTTTTGATTATAACGGAAAAGAATATCCGGCGTATACGATGTGTGATATCGTTCATGCAAAAGCTAAGACGGAAATTTACTCTGTTTATAAAAAAGACTTTTATAAAGGATGTCCGGTAGTAACTGAAAATGCATATGGAAGCGGAAGGGCGTATTATCTTTCGGCAGAATCGGATCAGAGGTTTCTAAGTGCATTTTATAAAGATGTGTTTATAAAGGCGGGATTGTTGAAAGAAGCATCATCTGCCGACCGCATATTAAAACGACTTCCCCATGGCGTGACGGCTGCAAAAAGAGAGGATGAGACAGGAAGAAAAGGTCTTGTTTTTGTGATGAATTTTAATGACAGGCAGGTTCGTTTGGAAGGCATTGGAAAGCAGATTGATGCAGAAAGTGGAGAAGTATATGAAAATGTGTTGGAAATGGCCCCGTTTTCATGTACGATTTTAAAGTTGAAGTAAAGCGTCAGTATGAATATTGTCAGGCAGTGAAATCAGAACATTAAGATAACGGCAGACAGAGTAAAAGAACGTAAAACGTAAGCCGATGCGCGGCGCGGGAAAATAGTGGAAGAAAGGAATCGAGAAAATGCAGTCAGCAGCAGATTTGAGAAGTTTATTGAACAGGATCGATCATCGTGGATATCCTGCTTATAAAGATACGAAAGGAACATATCGGTTTCCGGGATATGTGTTGTCTATAGATCATGTACAGGGAGATCCGTTTGCGTCTCCGTCAAAGGTGAGCATACATGTAGAAGGAAAGGCAGCGGCATTTCCGAGTGATCTTTACTGTGGGAAAGATCAGCGGATCGCGCTTCAGGATGAATTGACGCGTCAGTTTGCAAAAAAGGCGGATCAGTTTGCTTTTCAGGCAAAAGGTTCGGGAAAAAGTGGGATGATCGCTGTAAGCCGCTGCGGGCAGGAAGTTTTGGAACGTACGGCCTGCAGACTTGATCCGAACAGTGGAGATATCATTTTGCGGATGGAAATCGGTTTTCCCGCAAACGGAAGAACGATCAATGCGCGGGAGCTTGAGAAGATCCTGTTTCAGTTTGTGCCGGAATGTGTAAAGGCCTCTTTGTTTTATAAAAATGCAGATGCGGCCCGTCTGCGTAAAATTATAGATCTTGCGGAAGATCAGAGGTATATAAGAGATCAGCTTCCGAAACTCGGACTTTGCGCTTTTGTGGCAAACGGAAGCATTCTTCCGAGAGAGTCCGGCGTTTCGGCTAAGCCGATGCGCGGCGCAGTAAAGTTTCAGTCTCCAAAGGAGCAGGAAGTGACGATTACACTTCCGCATGCGGGAGTCATAAGCGGAATGGGGATCAAAAGAGGGATCACGCTTATTGTGGGCGGGGGATACCACGGAAAATCTACGCTGTTAAAGGCGTTGGAAACAGGAGTTTATCCGCATGTTGCAGGTGACGGACGGGAGTATGTGATCACCGACGATACGGCGGTAAAGATTCGCGCCGAGGACGGGCGGAGTATTAAAAAGACGGATATTTCTATGTTTATCAACGATCTTCCAAATGGAAAGGACACGGTTTTATTTTGTACGGAAGATGCCAGTGGAAGTACGTCTCAGGCGGCAAATGTAATCGAAAGCATGGAAGCCGGAACTTCTCTTTTTTTGATCGATGAGGACACAAGCGCTACGAATTTTATGATACGGGATGAACTGATGCAAAGAGTGATTCATCGGGAGATGGAGCCGATCACGCCGTTTATCGAGCGGATAAGAGAATTGTATGAAAAACAGGGGATTTCCACCGTGATCGTAGCGGGAAGTTCAGGAGCTTATTTCCATATTGCAGATACGATCCTTCAGATGGATCGATACGAGCCGAAAGATATTACCGGATATGCGAAAAAGGAAGCGGAAGCATTTCCTGCGATCAGTCTTTCTCAAGAGCCGGCGCGGCAGCCTGATTTTAAGAGATGTCCGATCGCAAATGCAGATTTAAAGGGGAATGACCGGATCAAGATGAAGACGATGGGAAAAGAAGCTGTCATGATCAACAAAGAAATGATCGATCTTCGCTATGTGGAACAGATTGTTGACAGCGAACAGGTGACAGCGCTCGGATATTGTATGCGATATGCTCAAAAACATCTTATGAACGGAAAGAAAGATCTTCGTCAAGTGATCGCAGAGATGGAAAAAGTTATAGAAAAAGAGTCGCTTGATGCGCTCTGTGAGAGCAGATCAAGTATCGCATGTATGGCGATGCCAAGAGCGCAGGAAATTTTTGCCTGCTTTGACAGATACAGAAAACTGAAACTTTAATAAGCGTGTTTTCGCAGAAAAAGAAAACGATCAGGATGAAGCGGAAAGGAACAGTAAAATGAAATTTATACATTTATCGGATCTGCATATCGGAAAACATCTTTATCATTACAATATGAAAGAAGATCAGGAACACATTTTGGAGGAAGTGATCGGATATACAGAGAAGCTTCGGCCGGATGCGGTTGTGATCGCGGGAGATATTTATGATAAATCTGTTCCGTCGGCAGAGGCGGTCGCAGTGTTTGACGATTTTCTGACACGGCTTTCATCGGTAAGCCCTCAGGTGTCGATTTTGATCATCGCGGGGAATCATGATTCGGCGCAAAGACTTGATTATGCCAGCCGTCTGCTTGGAAGCCGCGGCATCTATATTGCGGGGAAAGCGCCTGAGACGGAAAAAGAACATTTGAAAAAAGTTGTATTAAAAGATGAGTATGGTCCGGTGAATTTTTATCTGCTTCCTTTTTTGAAGCCGGGATATGTAAGGTTGTTGTGTGAAAACGAGACGCCGGGCAGTTATACAGAGGCTGTCGATGCGGTTTTAAGGAGAGAGGATATCGACTTTTCGGAGCGAAACGTACTTGTATCTCATCAGTTTTATACAGGAAACGGCGAGACTCCGGAAACGTGTGATTCAGAACTTTTCAGTGTCGGCGGAATTGATAATGTAGACATTTCCGCAATCAGCCGATTTGATTATGCGGCGCTTGGACATTTGCACAAGGCACAGAGAGTGGGGGCGGAACATATTCGATATTGCGGGACGCTTTTGAAATATTCGGTCAGTGAAGCGGACTTAGAAAAGTCTCTTCATCTTGTGACGATAGGGCAGAAAAAAGAGGCGGTCACAATCGAAAAATTTCCGCTTCATCCGCTGCGGGACGTACAGAAAGTGCGGGGATGTCTTTCTGGAATCTTAAGTTCGGCAGATCCGAAAAAGCGGGATGATTATGTGAGCGTGACGCTTACAGACGAAATCGATCCTTATAGACCGAAAGAACAGTTGGAAAAAGTGTACAGCCGTATTTTAGAAGTGCGGACGGATAATGAACGGACGCGTAAAAAACTTGAGTTTAAGGATGAGGATATCCGCATGGAAAATCCACTGGAAACATTTTCGGATTTCTATGAAGAAATGCATGGAAGAAAGATGTCTTTAGAAGAGGCGGAAATGATGACGCAGATTTTTGATGATGTGAAAGGAGAAGAAAGATGAGACCGATCAAACTTACGATGTCTGCGTTTGGTTCTTATTCCGGTATGGAAACGATTGACTTTACGAAAATTCAAGGCGGGCTGTTTCTCGTTACCGGCGATACCGGAGCCGGAAAAACAACGATCTTCGATGCGGTGACATATGCTCTTTACGACAGGACAAGCGGCGGACGGCGCGACGGAAATATGATGAGAAGCCAGTATGCCGACGACGAGGCGGAAACATTCGTGGAATATACGTTTGCATATCGGGACGGGCAGTATACGATCCGAAGAAACCCGGAATATATGCGCGCGGGAAAGCGGAAAAATGCAGACGGAAAGATCCGCCTTGTAAAGGAAACGTCAAAAGTCAGCCTGATCATGCCCGACGGGAAGGAGTTTCAGGGGAAAAAGCGTGAAGTTGATCAGAAAATAGAGCAGATCATCGGATTAGACGCCGGGCAGTTTACGCAGATCGCTATGATAGCGCAGGGAGACTTCCTGCGGCTGCTGCATGCGGAATCAAAAGAGCGAAAGAAGATATTTTCCAAGATTTTTCAGACGCAGATATACAGAGACGTCCAGGAACAATTAAAAGAGCAAGGAAAAGCATTGTATATACAGTTAAAAGAAAATGAAGCCGATATTCGGCGTGAGATGGAGCGCGTCGATGCAGACGGATCGAAGGTGCAAAAGGTGTGGGGAGATTTGATTTCCCAGGAAATGCCCTCGGCAGAGGCTGTAACAGAAACGCTCGGCCGGATATTAAAAGAAGGAAAAGAAGCGTACGAAACGATGGAAGCCGAAGAAACGGCGCTTCGGAAAGAATCGGAGCAGCTCCATCTTATGATCGGGAAGAAAGAGGAGATCAACAGGATCTTCGGTCTGTTAGAGCGAACAGAATCGGAATATAAAAGACTGCAGGAACAAAGCGCGGAATATGAGCTTTTGAAAAATCACGCGCTGTTGGGAGAACGTTCGGAACAGGCGAGAAGATTGGAAGTGCAGGCGCTTCGTACAAAGGAAGATGCACGGAGGATCAAAGAAGAAATCGTTACTCTGAATGAGTGGATGGAAGAGCACAGTAAGCGGGAGAACAGGCTGAAAGAAGATGCGGAGCAGGCGGAGAGTGAGATGGATCGGATCGAACCGAAGCTTCGAGAACAGATCGTGCGTTTGCGTGAGATTCTTCCCAGATATGCAAAAGTACGGAAATTAAAAGCAGAGTATGAGAAACAGACAGTTCAGATGACACGCTGCATAGATCAGTGTAAAGCGGCGTCGGAAGATTATGAAGAAAAATACAGAATCTTTTTCGGCGAACAGGCGGGGATTCTTGCACAAGAACTTAAGGAAGGTTCTCCGTGTCCTGTGTGCGGGTCGGTGCATCATCCGCATAAGGCGAAAATTTCCGAAGGCGGAGTCGATGAAAAGACAGTAGAAGAGGCGAAAAAGATCCGTGATGAAGCGGAGCGAAAGAGAGCGGCGGCACAGGAAAAATATCAGGAAGTTCGCGCACAATTTGAAACAGAAGAAAAAGCGCTTTTTGGAGAAAGGTATTCTCGGGAAGATGAAAAACAGGCGGAAGACCGGCTTGCAGAATATGAGAGCCTGCTTGCGCAAAAAAGATCGAATTTGAAAAAGCTTCAGGACGCATACAGAAAAACTGCAGAAGAAAACCAACGTCAGGCAGGGCGGGCGGAAAATCTGGTTTTACAGAAAACGGAACTGGAAGAGCGGTTCGAGCAGGAACAGGAAATGTTTCGTCAGGAGATACGAAAGCAGCGGTTTGCGGATCAGGAGGAATACCGGGAGGCGAAAAAATGGATCGAAGGCTGGAGGCAGATGAACGATCAAGTAAAGACGTATGAAAGTCTGGTCGTTCAAAAGAAAAGCAGTGTTGAGACATTGAAAGGTCAGTTAAACGGTAAAAGGCGGCAGGAGACGGAAAGTGACGTCAGAAAGAAAAATGAGACAGATATGCTTTTGAAAGAAAAGAATGTGCGAAAACTGGAGATTCACGGGAAAAATATTACCCATCAAAGCGCCTGTGACAGCCTTAAAAAGTATTTTGCGGCAGAGGAGGAACTTCGGGAAAAGTATGAAGTTGTCGGTAATCTGAGCAGGACGGCGAACGGAAGTTTGACAGGCAGTGTGAAGCTTGATTTTGAGACGTATGTTCAGAGAAAGTATTTCCGGCAGATCATACAAGCGGCGAACCGAAGGCTTGCCAAAATGACTTCCGGAGGATTTATCCTGCAGTGTCGGGAATTGAAAGATTTAAGCAGTCAGGGGCAGGCCGGATTAGATCTGGATGTGTACGATCTGGTGACAGATTCTGTCCGCGACGTAAAATCTCTGTCAGGCGGAGAATCATTTATGGCGGCGTTGTCAATGGCGTTAGGACTTGCGGATATCATTCAGAACACAGCCGGAGCGGTGAGTTTGGAGACGATGTTCGTAGACGAAGGATTCGGTTCTTTGGATGATCAGTCGCGGGAGAGGGCGATCCGTATCTTGAAAGAACTTGCAGGAGAAAAAGGACTTGTAGGTATCATTTCTCATGTCAATGAATTGAAAGAGCAGATCGACTGGAAGCTGACTGTGACAAAAAGCGGCCATGGAAGCCATGCCCGCTGGATCATATAAGACTTTTATAAAGCTCTTTTTAAATACCGGATGCTGTATGCGGGCAGGACGAGCTGTCCGTTAAGTTCCTGTACGGAAGTGTCCTTGCCGCTTGTGATCGTTTCGTTTTCAAAGGAAAGGATCTGTTCATATGTGCCGTTTAACTCATGGTGTCCGGCTGTGAATTCACAGTCGGATGCGTTGACGGCAACAAGGAATTGCTCTTTTTCTGTTTTGCGCTCGAAAATAAGCTGATGATTTGTAATAACGATATTTCGATAAGAACCGCTGCACAGCGCATCGCTTTCTCTGCGAAGAGCGATCAGGCGGCGGATCAGATCGGTGAGATCGTTTGGCTTAGGCGCATCAAAACAAGGCCTTAAGGCATAATCATTATCAGGTGATTTCGTTCCTTCCTCTCCCCATTCGCTTCCGTAATAAATACAGGGAATACCCGGCATACCGAACAAAAGTCCGTAAGCAAGGGGGATATGCCGCTTGTTTGTCAATATGGAAGCAAGCCGCGTGACGTCATGGTTATCTGCAAAAGTCATGAGATGCTTTCCTCTGTAAATGCACCACTGCTCCGGTCCGTATTGGCGGTTTAATGAGTGGGCGATCTCGAACAAGTTCATGCTGTTAAAGCTGGAATATAATCCTTTGTAACATTCGTAGTTCGTGCAGCTGTGAAGCATTTCGTTGTTGACGATCAGGTTGTAGTCTCCGAATAAAACTTCTCCTACAAGAGCGAATCCCGGCTTAATCTCTTCGCAGAAAGAGCGGAGGCGGCGCATGAAGTTATGATCGAGAGAATAAGCGACATCAAGGCGCAGTCCGTCAATGCCGAAAGTTTCGATCCACATTTTTATGCAGCTAAGCAGATGGTCTGTGACGGCAGGATTTTGCAGGTTTAACTTCACAAGTTCGTAGTGTCCTTCCCAGCCTTCATACCAGAAGCCGTCGTTATATGCGCTGTTGCCGTCAAAATTAATATAAAACCAGTCTTTATACGGAGAATCCCATTTCTTCTCTAACACATCCTGAAATGCCCAAAAACCTCTGCCGACGTGATTGAATACCCCGTCGAGCATGATCTTGATATTGTGCGAATGAAGCGTTTCACATACTGTTTGGAAATCTTCGTTCGTTCCGAGGCGACAGTCGATCTTCGTAAGATCTCTTGTGTCATAGCCGTGATTATCTGATTCAAAAATCGGATTTAGAATGATCGATCCGATCCCGAGCTCTTCGAGATATCCGGCCCAGTCTGCAATTTTCAAAATCCGGTGCATTGTCACGCCGTCATTGTGCGTCGGCGCGCCGCAGAAGCCGATCGGATAAATCTGATAAAAAGTTTCATTGTAAGCCCACATAATTTCAGTCCTTTCAGTTATTATATTTTTGCTGTGATCAGATATATGTTTCCTCGTAAACGGACATCTGTACAGCCAACTGTTGATAGGTAGATTGTAACATATCAAGGCAGAATTGACATTAAAAAGTGTAGTAGATATACTGAATAAAGGCACAAAAACAAAGATAAAGGAAGTAAAAACGGTAAAAAATGAGTTTGATGGAAAGGATCCCCAAAGATTTTTATAAATTATTTTCAAGTAAATATACGGATTACTATATGCTGTTTCTCACGGCAATCTATGAGGAAATGAGTCTGTCTTATTCCGTGCTTGGATTGACGGAAAAAGAGTGCAGGGCAGTTATGAATGAAAAGATCGCGGCAGCGGCTCTTCTGTGGGATGAGGAAAATTATGATGAAGAGGGAGAGTTTCTTACACGTTCTAATATGGCGTCCGTGTGTCTGAAACATTTTCAGGAGTGGGGATGGCTGAAACAGGACTATGACGAGGCTTTGAACAGTTACGTTGTGACATTTCCTGAATATAGTCAGATGTATGTGGAGTTGTTTAGGAGTCTGCTTGATGAACAAGAGAGCGAAGAGCGGGAAAGCGTTATGACGATATACAGCCATCTGTATACATATAGTTCCGATAAAGAAAAAAATAATGAGATTTTAAAAAGCGCCCTTCGTGTTTCCAAAAAGCTTGTGCAGATGCTTGTAAATATGCAGGACGGTATGAGAGGGTATTTTGATGAACTGTCCCGTCAGAAAGATTTTCGGGGAATACAGGACGTCCTTGTAAAGGAGATCAATAACAGTGACAGCCGAAAATATGCGATCTTGACGACAACGGACAGTTTTTATCGATATAAAGAAGCTGTTAAAGAACTGCTTGACAGAAATTTACAGGAAAATGATATGAGCAGGCTGAAACTGTTGCGGGAACTGGAAGAGGTCCGTCAAAAGAAGATGAAAGACGAAGAAAACGCGGGAAAAGTTAAAGATCCGAAAAAAACAGATGAGGCGGAGAAAATAAAAGAACTGCGGCTGGAACGGGCGGCGGCAATGTGCGAGGAAGCGGCAGATACGCTGATACGAATCGAAAGGCAGTTTGATGCGATCGAAAGAAGATATAATAAACTGATCGAACAGAAGACGATTTTTGCGTCCAGGGCGGCTGCGAGAATACGGTACGTTCTTCAGGAAGGAGCAGAAGAAGACCGTACGGTTGCGCTTGTAGATCTGTTGAATAAAAGCAGGAGAAAAGAAGAAATATCGGAAAAACTGGCGGAGCGTATCCGCCTTAGCAGACCTCACAGAGCGTTGACGGATGAAAGTCTGTACAAACGGAAAGAAAAAGGGAGAGAAGCGTTTGTTCCGGCTACTGTTTCGGAAGGCGGACAGGCGGAAGAAAATTTGGAGTCGTTTGTCTTAAAACCGCTTTATACAAGGAAAGAGCTGCAGGAGTTCAAAGAAAGAAACAGTGTCGGAAACGTATTTAGAACTACGCGGCAGACGGTTCGGTCGGCTGAAGATTTGGAAAAATTGTTTTTTATATGGCAGGAAGCGACGGAAAATGCGTTTGGCAGTGGGGAGATCACCGTAGGAGAGGAAGAAGAAACCGAACAGGGAATGCGTTTTTCAACGCTGGAAATAAGAGAGGACTAAGTCATGTTTGAGTATTTGGAAAGTATTTCTATCACAGAAGGGGAACAGATAAAAAAGACGATACAGGCGTTGTTTCGCCAGACATGTATTTTGCAGGTGAAATATGATCCGGCAACACTTGTGCCGAAAGATAATGTACAGTATGAAATCTGTGTCCGGCACAGACATTTTATAGAAGACTATCTTTCGGTACTTGGATGTGAGCTTACGCATGATGCACAAGAGCATATTTTCTGTTTGACAGGCGACGGAGCTGCAAGGGAAAAACTGAATATGACAGAAACGGTGATCCTTCTTATCATAAAACTGATCTATAAAGATAAAATTATGGGAGAAGGGTTAAACGCTCCTGTGACAACGCTGAAAGAAATGCGCGAATACGGAAAGAATACGAACCTGATCGTAAGAAAATTGAAGGCAGATGAATGGAAAGCTTCTCTTTATCTGATGCGGCTTCATCAGATCATCGACGTGCCGGGAGCGGTGAGGGACGTAGAAGACGATACGCCGATCTATATTTACAGTACGATCAATCTGTATGTGACGGCGAAAGATATGAATGATTTGATTGAAGAATATAGAGAGGAGGCAGACGGATATGAAACAGCCGAAGAAAATTTTTACAAGAATGCTGATCAATAACTGGGGCGGCATCAGCCATAAAATGTTGGAATTCCACGAGTATGTGAATCTTTTCAGCGGAAAGAGCGGATCGGGGAAATCGACGGTTATGGATGCGATACAGGTTGTTCTGTATGGGAGTGTGTCTGCTAATTTTCTGAATAAAGCGGCAGATGATTCTAAAAACAAGAGAAGCGTTTTAAGCTATCTTAGAGGAGCGCAAAAAGACGGAACGGCAAACAGGGGAGACGTTGATTTTTGTTCACAGATTGTTCTTGAGATTGAAGATACCGCCACTCATATTGTGACTTGTGTCGGGGCGGCGTTCGAGGTGGCAAAAGGGGATACGGATCTGAAAAAATATACTTATTTCAGTCATTCGGGAAGAATTCCAAAGGATGAATATTTGGAAAATAACGTACCTTATTCGATCGCACAGATTAGAAAACTTACGGAAGAAAGAAGCAGAAGCGCCGATAACAGAGGCCGGGGTGAAGTAAATAAAGTGTATCCGTCGAAAGAAGCTTATCTTTATACGCTGTACGGGGAAATCTTCGGTCAGGTAGAACAAGGTCGTATGATCACGATGGAAAAAAGCGCCATTGCTCTGAAAATGACGAGTGGAACAGGTCAGTTTATAAGAGATTATATGTTTCCGAAAACGAAAGAAGATACGGTGGCGACGATCAGTGAACAGCTTGGCGCGTACAGAGAGATCAAAGAACGGGTGGAAGATCTGGAAAAACGGATCGAAATGCTGGATAAGATCCAAGTATATGACAGAGAACTGACGAATGTGCGTGCGGAGAAAGTACGAACGGAAACAGTGCTCAAATGCATTGATATCGAGGAAAATATAATTCGACTCAAAGGACGGGAAAGTGAGTTGGAATCCGTTGAAAAAGAAGCGGACGAGGCGAAAAAAGAACAGAAGATACTTCAGGACGAACTGCAGACGATACGGGATGAAAGAGCCCGGGTACAGGCAGAATTAAATAACAGCGATTATGGAAAGAAAGAACAGGAACTAAAAGATTTAGAATACAGAATTGCTCTTCTGGCGGATAATTCGGCACAGTGGCGGCAGATCGTGAAAGGATTGAAACGATGGGAAGAAGAGGATGTTGTCACTGATTATGTGAGCAACAGAGCTCTTCAGCTTATTCAGGAAATACGAGGCGGAGCGCTTACGGAAAAGTTATGTAAAGAACTGAGGACACATCTTGACTTGGCCCTTGATAATATTACAAATGAATTGTCGGAACTTCGTATTTCGATCCATGAAACGGAAAAAGACATCAAAGAAAAACAAGATGCTGTCGAAGATCTCCAAAACGACAGAAAACCGTATCCGTTGGAATTGAAAAAGGCGAGACAGGAACTGCAGCGTGCGTTGAGCGACAGGTACGGAAGGAAAATCGAAGTTCATATTTTCGCGGATTTGTTTGATATTACGGATGAAAAATGGAAAAATGCGATCGAAGGACGGCTTGGCAGGATTAAAAAAAGTATGATTACAGAACCGGCATACGCTCTTGATGCAGCGAAAATATTTCGCAGGATGCAGCAGTTTGAAGAAGTTGATCTGATCAATAGTGAGGCGGTTCAAAAGGATTCTCCGGAAGCGGACGAAAACTCGCTATATGAAGCGGTACACGCAGAAAGCGGATATGTTGACCGGTGCTTGAAACGTTATCTTGGAAGAATACAAAAATGTGAGACGGTGGAAGAGTTAAGTACGGTAAAAGACGGAGTCACACCGGATTGTTATTCGTACAGCGGATATATGTTCCGCCATCTGCGCAGGAAGGATTATACGAAAAATGCATGTATCGGTACAAAAGTATCGAAGGCAAAGCTAAGAGAGCTGCAGGAGGAAATTATAGATCTTCAAAGTTCGCTGATCGCAGATCGTCAGACGGAAGAGTCGTTGAAAGAAGCCCGGCAATTTGAACGGTTCGGTCAGGAACCGGAACATTTGATGCGTCTTGCGGGTGCGGCAGACGAACTGGCCGATCATTACCGCCGCCAAGACCGGCTCAAAGAAGAAATCAAAGAACTGAAAAACGGAACTTTGGCAGCAGAACTGCAGGCTAAAACGAAAGAACTTACAAGCCGGATTGAAGAAAAAGAACAGGCGGCAGGAAGATTAAGAGAAAAAGAAATCGAAACAGGGAAGAAAAAGGGCAAACTGGAAGAGAAAATTAAAGCGCTGAAAGAAAGACTCGATTTTTTGATGAAGGGATATGTTCCGAATGATGAGATATTTGCCGAAGTGAGGTCGGCTTTGGAAACGAAGAGCGAAGCGGCTTATAAAAAAGAGATGACAGTGATGGCGGAGAGGCTTTTTGAGAAAGAAACAAAACTTCAGGATGAGCGGATAAAATCAAGAAATGCATTTAACAATACATATCCCGCATATGGATTTTCAGGTGTAGAACATGACAATGAAGTTTACGACAAAGTTTTGGAGCGATGCAGAAAAGATTTTGAGCCGAAATATAAAGAAGAATTTGAAAAACAATACGAGCTCGTGTACCATTCTCTGCGCGATAACGTGATCGCAACGATACACGGGGAAATCAAGTCGGCATACAGACATCGGCGTCAGATCAATAAAATGCTGTCGCAGATCCGTTTTTCGGACAGCATTTATCAGATTGATATCTCTCCGGCAAAAAATGAAAACGGACAGTTTTATGAGATGCTTATGGCAGAAGAACTGGACAGCAAAGTAATAGATCATAGTGGGTTTGACGGTCAGATGAGTTTGATGGAAGATGAATTTTTCAGAAAATATGAAAGGAAGATCGGACTTCTTACCGAGAAATTCATGCCGTCCAGAGAGGAAGACGGGGCAGGGCGTGAAAAGCACAAAAATGAAATGGAACGCTTTGCTGACTACAGAAACTATTTGGACTTTAATATGTATGAACAATCTATCGATGAAAACGGGATCGAGAAGAAAAATTATGTGGACGACATGGCGGGCGTCGATTCCGGAGGAGAGGGACAGAACCCGAAATATGTGGCGCTTCTTGCAGGATTCGCAATGCTCTATATGCAGCAGAGTAATCGGGATTCAAAGATTCGCCTTGTTCTTCTTGATGAGGCATTTTCAAAAATGGATAAGGAGCGAAGCGAAGTCTGCTTAAAATACGCAAGAGAATTGGAACTTCAGTTGATTGTCTGCGTGCCGGATGAAAGACTTCAGTCTCTGATCCGAAATGTGGACAGCGTATACGGCTTCCGCAGGTTTAGAAATCAGGTTACGATGATGCATATTGACAAAGGAAATTATCTCGATATGATCGCAGGGGAAAGCAGATCGGAAGAGGTGTAGAAATGTTTTTGGATGATGGAGCAATAGTTAAAAGTTGATAAAAAGGAAGGAAAATGTTGAATCGCATATGAGCGGCAATTTGTTGGCAAAGTGGATTATTGGGAAAGCGGAAAAAAGTGAAGCTTATCGGGCGGGAACGCTGACAGGCATGAAACATCCGAAACCGGACAGAGAAATGATCAAGGCAGCAGGTGGCTTGCCTGAGCTGATCAGACAGGCTGATGAGTTGGAGAAAAGCGGATATATCCGGACAGAAAAAAGCAATCTGGGCGCGGATATGAAAAAAATCTATTATTCCATAGATGTCATTCCAAAGCTGTGCGAAAAAGAAGGAATTGAAGATCCAAGAAAGCAGCAGCTTCGTTATATAAAACAAATAGAACAACTGCGCGCTGAGGTACAAGGCAGTTTTTTGGAAGGTTATTATGATGAGATCATAAGACGGTTGGAACTTGGGGAGATCGTAAAATCACCCGATATGGAGGACGTTGATTTTTTCCGATGTTTGAATGCAGTTGTGAATTTGAAAAAATCTCTGTGGATGCGCGTATTCAGTGCTGCTGTGCTTAATGACTCTAAGCGTTTTAAAAAAGATTATGAGAAAAAAGTGGTGAAAGTACTGGTCAGATCACCTTTGTATGAAGAGGGGATGACTGACGATGAGATATTAAGCGTTCATGGAATTCTCAGTTATGCACAGGTGATGGAATGGAAAGGTCCGCTTCTGTATAAATTAAAGGGCGGACAGGAGTATATAGAAGATAAGGCGAGGGAAAAGGAATATGAAATAGATACATCTCAAAATCAATACGGAACAGTGATTAATTCGCAGACATTGGAACGTGCCTTTCCCGTTTCTATAAAAGGAGTCCAAAGAATTGTAACGATTGAAAATAAGGCAAATTATGAAGAAATGAAATACAGAGAGGATACGCTTTATCTGTTCTGTCATGGATTTTATTCTCCGAAAGAACGGATTTTTTTGAAAAGATTAATGGAAGTGGCGGAAGGAGAGATACAGTATTTTCATTGGGGAGATATGGATATGGGAGGCATTCGTATTTTCCGGTTTAATAAGAAAAATATTTTTCCGAAATTGAAGCCGTATAAAATGGATCGAGAAGCATTTCAAGAAGCGCTTGAAAGAGGAGCGGGCATTCCTCTGGAAGAGAAAAAGAAAGAAAAATTGGAAAAGCTTAATGCGGGAGAATTAGAAGAGCTTAAAAAGTGTATTTTGGAAAAAGGAGTAGAAATCGAACAGGAAATTTTATTGGCGGAAAATGCGATAGCGGAAAATTGAAAAAAGTGCTGAGAAATGCAGGGGAAACGATAAGATTTGTAAATAGTATGATAGATTTTGTGAAAATAAGGAAAGAGGTTTTATAAAATAAGGGAAGAGGTTTTACAAAAAAGCTTGACATGTGTGAGAGCAGGGATTATAATATTACAGCATGACTAAAGGAGAAACAGTATACGCCATAGCCCCGGAGTGTGCTGATTTCACATATACAGGCAAGTAAATGTTATCTGATGATTTTATAGGAGGAACACCCATGAAAACTTATATGGCTAACCCTGACAAGATTGAAAGAAAATGGTATGTGGTTGACGCTGAGGGATGTACACTCGGACGTCTCGCATCTGAGGTTGCTAAAGTGCTCAGAGGAAAAAATAAACCGGAGTACACACCGCACATTGATACAGGAGATTATGTGATCGTTGTCAATGCAGCGAAAGTAAAAGTAACAGGAAAGAAACTTCAGCAGAAGATCTACTACAATCACTCTGATTATGTAGGCGGAATGAGAGAGACTACGCTGGCAGAGATGATGGCTAAGAAACCTGAGAAAGTGATCGAGCTGGCTGTTAAAGGAATGCTTCCGAAAGGACCTATGGGAAGAGACATGATCAAGAAGCTTCATGTTTATGCCGGAGCAGAACATGCAAATCAGGCTCAGAAGCCGGAAGTTCTGACATTTTAGGTAAAGGTTGAAAGGAGGATATAACAGTGGCTAACGCAAAATATTACGGAACAGGAAGAAGAAAAAAATCAATCGCAAGAGTATATCTTGTACCGGGAACAGGTAAAATCACGATCAACAAAAGAGATATCGACGAGTATCTTGGTCTTGAAACATTGAAAGTTGTTGTTCGCCAGCCGCTCGTGGCAACAGGAACAGCAGATAAATTCGATGTGATTGTTAATGTATGCGGCGGTGGTTATACAGGACAGGCAGGAGCAATCCGTCATGGAATTTCAAGAGCACTCCTTGAGGCTGACGCTGATTACAGACCGGTGCTTAAGAGCGCAGGTTACTTAACTCGTGATCCGAGAATGAAAGAACGTAAGAAATACGGTCTTAAAGCAGCTCGTAGAGCTCCGCAGTTCTCCAAACGTTAATCATACGTTTCGGGACGTACAATTTCAAAAAGATTTTACAAACCTCTCAGGGAATGCTCCTTGGGAGGTTTATATTTTTTAAAAATTATAGAATTATATTGATTTTTTAGGGAGAATTGCATATACTTATTATAGACAAAGAATTGTCTTAGGTGAGTTTCTACCATAAAGTGGAAACCTAAAAAAGCAGGTGAGTCTCCACCATAAAGAGAGAACCTAAAAAAGCGGTGAGTCTCCACCATAAAGAGAGAACCTGAAAAAGAGGCGAGTGAAGTCGTCTCTTTTTTTGACAGATGAGGAAAAATGAAATTTTATAATATCAAAGATGAATACATTAATTATTTGAAAAAATATGATGCAAAAGTTGTAGATAATAAAAAGGGAAAGCGGCCGTATGTAGGCGTGGTGCTTGAGATTGATGGAATAAAATATTATACACCATTTACATCGCCCAAAGAAAAGCATCGTAAAATGAAGAACACAAAAGATTTTAGGAAAATTAATCAGGGAATATATGGTGCAATCAACTTTAATAATATGATACCGGTTGTGGAATCGGCATTACTTCTTATTGATATTGATGCAATGGAAGATTCAAAATATCAGCGTTTGCTTCAAAATCAATATAAGTGTATTAAAGCTGATCGGGAACAAATTCAGTTGACAGCAAAAAGATTAAGAGATACTCTTTTTAAGAAAGATGAAGAATTGAATGGCAATGACAAGAAAATAAAGGAAAGATGTTGTGATTTGCCATTGCTGGAGGAGGTTGTGAAACATTATGGCAACCATTAGTAAAAAAGAAGTACATAAATTTTTAGATAAACACCCAGATATACCTTTCTCGGCAGCTAAATTTGAATATAGTTCATATCTTGAGTCTGAAGCTGTTGAATATGCCAATGCGATTTCAGCGAAAGCCTTTATCAGGAGGGAACTGAAGCAGATTAAGAGGAAAATTATTGGAATACGAAATAGTGCTGATGACATGGATAAAAGAAAAAACTATGAAAAACGGGCAGGATATCTTTAGAGAAAATACGCTTTATTTTTTCTTGTACTGTGAAGAAAACTGTTGCAATTGGCTTATGAAAGAATACTCTAATATTCGGAATGAATATTTCAAATCTATGTTGTGCTTAGTAATTGGATTTCGAGGAGATGTAGAAATGCTTTCTTTTTTGACGAAAGAAACAGAACGTCTGGAAAGAATGTATCTCCAAGAAACATATGCACAAGGTCCAATACTTGCTATTCAGGAACTTGCTGTCAGATTTCTTAATTGAAGTCTATGAGGTGCTCTGAGGAGTAATGAGAAGCCCTGCGTTTGTAACGTGTTTGCAACACCACATTCCAAGAACCCAGTAAAATCAAGCGTTCCCAGTTACCTAAACGTTAATCATACGTTTTTGGAACGTACAATTTCAAAAGAATTTACAACTCCTCAGGACTCCGGTTCTGGGGAGTTTTTAAAAATGAGTTATTATTAAGGAAAATTATAAATAAAATCTTCGATTTTATTCTCGTCTTTGATATAATACATATATGGTAGCACGCTGATAACTAAGGCGCAGTGAATCATCATATTTCAAAGGAGCACGACAAGTTATGAGAATACAGGAGACGGTGAGGAAGCCGATGACGGAAGCAAAATATCTGAATGTGGATAATACAGACAGGTATCGTCCGATCATGCGGCTTTTTTATTTGAAATATGAAAAGCTGAAGTATTGGCTGTATCAGGAAGAGGTATATGAAGAATTAAAGGAAGATGCATACTTTAGAGAATATACGCCTGAGCAGTGTCAGCAGGACTTGGCGGCTTTGACTGCATGGGGGAATCTGGTAACAATTCAGGATACGAGAAAGGTTGCGACTATCGAGGAGTTTAAGAATAAAAAGTTCCGGTATCAGTTGTCTGAAGCTACGGTAGAAATTGAGCGAATGGTTATCCGGGTAGAGAATCTGTTTATTGAAAGTTCTTCGTTGGAACCTACATTATTGGAGAGACTTCGCATCAATCTGCGCAAGATTTCTGAGATTACAGAAGCAGATCAGGAGCATATCTATGCATGGTGGAATGATTTGAATAATGATTTTATACGATTGAATCAGAATTATCAGGATTATATGCGGGAGTTGAACAGTGTAAAAGCGGAAGAAATGATGAAAACGACAGAGTTTCTTGTGTTCAAAGACCGTTTGATCGAGTATTTGAGAAGTTTCGTGAGGAGTCTGCAGGTCAATGCCGCATTTATAGAACAATGTCTGAAGAATACGGACAGGCAGGTTTTGAGGTGTTTGCTGGAAAAAATTATACAGTATGAATTGTTGATTCCGAGAATCGATGTGGAAGTGAAGGAAGATTTGATTGCAGATAAAGTATATGGCCGTTGGCAGAGTCTGGAGGAATGGTTTACCGGAACAGACGGAAAGGATTCTGAGGCGGCAAAGGTATTTGACACAACGAATGAGATCATACGAAAGATTACAAGGTATGCGGCAAGAATCAGTGAAATGAGCAATGCGGGGGCGAATCGGCGGGAAGAGTATCATAAGGTTGCGGTGATGTTTTCAAAATGTAAGAATATTTTTGAGGCGCGCAGATTGGCCGCTGTTGTATTTGGCATTGAAAAGCCGCTGCATTTAAAAGGGCTTCCGTGGCGTCAGACCGAGAGTATCAACAGCGGCGTGTTCGAGGAAGAACCGTATATCGTGACTGTGACGCCGAGGATTCGTACATATAAAGAAAAAGCAAAACGAAGCGGGATTGTTGACCGCTCGAAAGAAAAAGAAGAAATGCGGCTTGCTACGATTCAGCGATTAGAGGAAGAACGCAGGATCTTGAAAAGTTATATTCAGGATAATCGTCTGGAGTTTGCAAAGCTTCCCGAGATAGAGCCGCATGTAAGAGATGTATTTCTGACATGGCTTTCCAAAGCATTGGAGAATAAAAGTCTTCAGGGGAAAACAGAGGATGGGCAGGTTTATCGTGTGGAAAAGTCGGATACAGAGGAAATCTGCATTTTGAAATCATCGGACGGTAATCTGCAAATGCCGGCATATGTGATTGTATTCGAGAAAAATGAGTGAAGGGAATTTAAAAAGAAGTCATGAGAGCATTGGAAATTCTGCTGGAACGGCGTTGGATTTTGAAGAGTCGGGAAAAAGAATTATATTATCAGATAAAGGATGAATTAGGAACGGTTAAGAAATTCTTGATGGAAAAGCTGGGGTATCAGGTAATCGTGAATCCTTATCTTGTAAAAGTGGAAAAGATGCCGGCGACACCGGAGAACTGGATGGGAATTCAAGAATTTACCCGGAAAATAGAATATGTTTTTTTCTGTATGATTTTAATGTTTCTGGAAGAAAAAGAAGCCGAAGAGCAATTTGTACTTTCAGAGCTGACAGAATATATACAGGGGCAGTACAGGGAGGAGCAGATTGACTGGACAGTATATCAGTATCGAAGACATTTGATCAAGGTGATCAAGTATTGTGTGAACTGTGGAATCCTGAATTTGAATGATGGAAGTGAAGAGAATTTTGCGAGGGATGATACGAGTGAAGTACTCTATGAAAATACAGGTGTCTCCAGATATTTTATGAAAAATTTCACACAGGATATTATGGGATATACGACGCCGGAAGATCAGGCGGAAAAGGAATCATTGTCTGACAGCGATACGGTCAAATTAAAGCAGAGGGAAGTTGAAATTAAAAGTCAACTAGAAGGATTAAAAAAGAATATTACAGGAAAACAGAGGCAGGAAGAGGAGAAAAAAGAAAAATATCAGGAAACAGAGCAGAAAATACAACTTCAATTTCAGAAAAATGAAATGCTTTGGGAAGAAATTGAAAACAGTCTGGAGTATATGGAAGAAGAGATGGCGGGGGTTCCTTTCGATGAATTTGCATTTATGAAGAAAGAGCTGACAGAGCAGAAAGGAGAGCAGTATTCTTTTCAGGCTCATTCAGAATTATTAAAGGATTATATGACAAAGGTCCGTCTTGGAAAAACGACGCTGGAAGAAGAAAAGGGTTGTCAGGAAAGATACAGTAGATTTTTGCAGGAATTGGATTCCTATCAGGAAGAAAAGAACAAAGCGGAACGAGAAGTCCTTCAATATGAAAATCAGTTTCATGAAGTAAAACAGGAGACAATAGAATCGGTATATCGTTGGGAAAAGGACGTTTCCCAAACAAAAGGATATTAAGGAATAACCTGTGTTTACCTGCTTGTGAAGAAAAGAATATTGTTATTGAATTAAGAGGTACTACATAAATGTGTTTTGGTATCTCTTTTTTTATTGATGTGAAACAGCAGACTATTTCATTTCTGCTTGATTACTCTAAACTTATCGGGCTATGGTTTGTCAAGGGCTTGTTGTGTAAGCAATGCTGAATAGCACCCTTTACAAATCATAGACGGATAAGTAACTTTTCATAAGCAGAAAAGAAATGACAATCTTTCATATAAAATAAAATTTCCTATATCTATTGACACGAGTATGAAATCATACTATAATACAAGTATGATTTCATACTTAAAGGAGAGATAGCATGCAATTTAAACAAAATAAAACTTTACAAGAATTTGACCGTCTAAATCGGTTAGTAAATGAACTGTATCACGAAATTGCTGTCAAACAAGGTATATCCGATAGTGCGTATTCTATATTACAAGCAATGCTTATTTTAGGAAACGGTAATACACAAACAGATATTTGTAAATATACTTGTTTGAACAAGCAAACGGTCAACTCCTCCGTAAAAAAATTAAAACAAAATGGGTTGATTGAATTTCATCAAGGAAATGGCAGAGAAATGAAAATCTATTTAACTTCTAAAGGTCAAGATTTTATAAATGAAAATATTTTGCCTATTGAACGAGCAGAAAATGAAGTTTTTGATGAAATGACTATACAAGAACAACGAGAAATTTTACGCTTAATTGAAAATTATTTAAGTTCTTTCCGTCATAAAATCGACAAATTACAAGGAGGGAAATAATGATACACAAGATACTCAGCACTTTTGGGTTAGGCATTCTTGGTATTGACCCCATAACAGCAGTTTATCTTTTATCTATGGGATTACGCAACGAAAAGAAAACAAAAATCACTTTATTCTTTTTGTCTTTTGCAGGTTTCAGCATTTTTGTTGGTGTAGGACTTGCGACGATTTTAGGTGTAGCCGCAGTAGATTTTTTAAAGAGTGTAACGCCAAGTGATGATAGTCCCCTATGGGCAGTTTTAGAATTTGCCATCTCTATTTTTATTCTGATATGGATTTCAAAAAAATTGTTCGTGGATAAAAAGCAAACTGAAAATCAGATAAAAGAAACCGTTAATGGAAATGCTTTAAAACATATTATTACGGGTTTTGTATTTGCAATCAGTTCTTTTACAGACCCTACATTTTATGCGGTGGTGCTTATAAGTGGCGAAACAGATAATATTTTTATCTCCATTCTGCTCTTAACCATTTGGTTTTTAGTCAGTCAGTGCTTGGCAGTGATTGTATATATTGCAAATCAATGCAATCTTCTGAATAAGCTGATTTATCAGGTTGATAGATTCAAAAACAGAAATCTAAAAGGGGGTAAAAATGTTTTTTATATCATTCTGATTGTCATTGCCATCTTGTTAATTGTTGATACGGGATTTTATTTATTCAATGGTAAATACCTGTTCTAAGTGATATAATAAATGTAAAGATAAATCGTAATTGATAAAGGGAGTTATAGTATGGAAATAGTTTGGATTATTATTTTGTCCGTATTGATATATTTAGTAATCATTTTTATGATTTCGTGTATGAGAGCGTTATTCTCACTTAAAGGTGGGAAAGATAATGTTAAAAAGAAGTTTTCAGATACTTTTTGGCATTTCTTTATAGAATTGTTGAACCCATTTAATTGGGTGTGATGCTATTGTTACGAATCCTAGTTTATGCAGTAGATAAGTTCAAAATCTCTCAGACAGACGGAGTGATCCAGACGTGGTGGCGGTCGAAGACATCAAGCCATGACAGCGAAGCTGTCAAACGTCTGGTTCACTTTGTCTGTGAGCGAGCCTTTGGCGAGCGATTATTCAGCCCCCGTTATCTAACAAGGGGGGCACAAGAAATTAGAAACCTTATATCCTGCAAGGCAGAAAATGCTGTATTGATAAGGCAAAAACGCATTTTGTAAAGTGTGAAATAAAAAGTATCTATTTCACATAGGAAAAATTGAATAGGAAAAAGGAATGACAGTTGATTTCATGATGAAGTTAATTGTCTTTTTCTTTTACGGAAATTTATGATGAGGCAATTATCAATATTACGGTAGTTGCCTTTTTTGATTGGAGGAATGAAAGAATGAAGAATGAAACTTTTATCAAAGAACTAAGAGAAAAGCGTGAGCAATACGGCGTATCACAGACACGGTTTGCCGTTGCCTGTGGTATCAGCCGTGAGTATTACAATCGCATTGAAAAAGGAAAGCACCCGTTGAATGATGAATTGAAAGAAGTTATGGCAGTACAGATTGAGCGTTTCAACCCACAAGAACCGTTATTCCTGTTGATTGATTACTTTCGTGTTCGCTTTCCTACTACTGACGCATTGGCGGTTATTCGCAATGTATTACAGCTCAATCCCGATTACATGCTTTATGAAGATTTTGGGAAATACGGTTATGAAAGCAAATATGTGATTGGCGACATCAATATCATGTGTTCCATGCAGGAGCACTTGGGAGTTTTATTAGAATTAAAGGGCAAGGGCTGTCGGCAAATGGAAAGTTATCTGTTGGCACAGGAACGCTCATGGTTTGACTTTATGCTGGACTGCATGACGGCTGGCGGAGTGATGAAACGGCTTGACTTGGCTATCAATGACAGAGCAGGTATCTTGGACATTCCCAAATTAAAGGCAAAATATAAAGCAGGTGAATGTGTTTCCTGCTTTCGTATGCAGAAAGATTATGGCGGTACGGAAAAATGTGGCAGTGATACCCCGAAGAACACAGGCGAAACCTTATATCTAGGCTCAACGAGCAGCGAACTGTATATGTGTGCCTATCAGAAGAATTATGAGCAGTATGTCAAAAATGGCACAGAAGTTGAAGATACAGACATTAAGAACCGTTTTGAAATACGCATGAAGAATGAGCGAGCCTATTATGCGGTCGTCGATTTATTGACCTATCGTGACGCAGAACGCACCGCTTTTTCTATCATCAATCATTATATCCGTTTTGTTGACAGAGAAGATAACAAGCCTAAAAGCAAATGGAAAATGAGCGAAGAATGGAAATGGTTCATTGGAGAACACAGAGAGCCTATCCGCTTAACAACAAAGCCTGAACCCTATACTTTACAAAGGGCTTTGCATTGGCTACAAAGACAGGTCGCACCTACCATTAAAATGGTGCAGGAGTTAGACAGAGAAAATCATACAACGATACTGAAAGATATGATTGAGCAGGCAGAATTGAAAGATAAGCATAAGCACTTATTACGGTTAGAGAAATCAAGCATTGAAGAACGCATTGATACCGCTGTTCCACAGGAGAATGACGGTATTTTTTAATTTCTTTAGAAATCATGCAACAAAACAGTTACTTGTGTACAGATATGGTGCGAGAAAAGAAAATCCAGCCTTTTTTGAATGGAACTCATTAAATATGGTTTTTGCGTACAGATATGGAGCGTAAGAAGAAATTTTTTAGATATTGGAAGCAAAGCGACTGTTTGTGTACAGATATGAAGTGAAGAAAGAAAAGACTTTGTTCCAAAGTTGGCAGAACAACGAAAGCATGGGTAGTTAGGGTGTGGAAAGGAAGTCAAATTTCTTAAAAATCCACTTAGCAGAATGATAAATTCAGTCCCTATGTGATGTGAAAAGGAAAGATTTTCTTCTTTCATGTTCTTTGACAACTGAATAAAGCAATTCAATACGTTTGA
>ERZ773169.632-NODE-632-length-41664-cov-12.346656_pt1 | contig 41664 bp, 29 predicted proteins | sample MGYA00580536_ERZ773169 | MGnify/ENA primary metagenome ERZ773169 (study PRJEB29015, sample SAMEA2737814) | human gut metagenome | biome: human gut; feature: human-associated habitat; material: faeces | place: China | collected 2012 ... | reverse complement strand
AAGAGGTGGAGCACGCCGAGGAAGAGGGCATCATCTTCAAGACCCTGTGCAACCCCGTGGAGATCCACGCCAACGACGAAGGCTTCGTCAGCTCCATCACCTGCGTGGAGATGGAGCTGGGCGAGCCCGATGCTTCCGGCCGCCGCCGTCCCATCGAGAAGAAGGGCAGCGAGTTTGAGCTGGACGTGGACACCGTGATCATGAGCCTGGGCACCAGCCCCAACCCGCTAATCCGCTCCACCACCCCGGGTCTGGAGACCAACAAGCACGGCTGCATCGTCACCGACGGCGACGACGGCAAGACCAGCCGTGACGGCGTGTACGCCGGCGGCGATGCCGTGACCGGTGCCGCTACCGTCATCAAGGCCATGGGTGCCGGCAAGGCTGCCGCCAAGGCCATCCACGAGTACATCCAGAACAAGTAATTGCTGCCGCAAGGCAGTCCCCTCCCCTGTTTCCTCCGGGAAACGGGGGATTTTTTATTTTTCTTTGCAAACGCAAATCTGGGGCGATTCATTTACTTTTGTGATGGTTTTATGATATAATGAACTTAACTTTATAAGGTGCTGCACCGCCTGCGGGCTGCGGCACCGCTTTTGGAGGGAACTGCCCATGCACCCGCTGCTCATTCTGGTACTGGTCTTTGATCTGCTCATCGCCGTGTCCTCGGTGTTGAACCTTGTGAACATGATGCGCGTCAACCTGATGGTGGAGGAGCGCAGGGCCGAGGCGCTGACCGTGCAGCGGGTACGGGTGCAGAAGGCCGCCGCCGGGAAGGGCGGCATCCTGGCTTCCTGGTACGGCGTGTACGCCTGCCCGGCCAAGGACGGCACCGGCGAGTTCACCTCTTCAAATCCCTATGGCAGCGAGGCCGCCGTGCCCGCTTCCACCACCGTGGTGCCCCTCAAGTCCTCCGGGGTGCTGGAACACTGCGATATCGGAGCTCACCTGGGCCGTCGTCTGGTGCCGCTGTGGCTTACGGCAGGAGGCTTTTCTCTGCTGCTGGCAGCGTTTATCCGCCTGTAAGGCATTTTCTCTGGACTTTTCGGCGTAGTGCCGACGGCCTGCCTGCTGACCCACAGGCGGACCGCCAGCACAGCGCCGGGAAAATATAAGTATAAAGGAAGGCAATTATGGAACTACTGAAACTACTTGGCATTGTCATCGTCATCGCTGGCTTTGCACTGAAGCTGGACTCCATTCTGGTCATTCTGGTGGCAGCCGTTGTGACTGCACTGGTTGGCGGTCTGGGCCCGGTCACTCTGCTGGAAACGCTGGGCAGCACCTTTGTGGCAAACCGCAGCATGGCCATCTTCATCATCGTGATGCTGGTCACCGGCACGCTGGAGCGCAACGGCCTGCGTGAAGCAGCCGCTGCCCTGATCGGCAAGTTCAAGGGTGCCACCTCCGGCCTGGTCATCGGCATCTACGGCGTGATGCGCTCGGTCTTTGCAGCCTTCAACGTGGGCTTTGGCGGCGTGGCCGGTTTCGTGCGCCCCGTCATCATGCCCATGGCCGAAGGTGCCATTGTGGCACAGGGCTATGAGCCCAATGAGGAGCATGTCGAGGAGCTGAAGGGTATGGCTTCCGGCATGGAGAACATCACCTGGTTCTTCGGTCAGGTCCTGTTCGTGGGCGGTTCCGGCGGCCTGCTGGTGCAGAGCACTTTGGCCGGCCTGGGCATCGAGGTGGAGCTGGCCCAGCTGGCTGCCATCGAGATCCCCGTGTGCATCATTGCCACTGTGGTCGCCATCGTATTCTATGTGATCAAGGATCGCAAGATGATCCAGAAGTACTATAAGTAAGGGAGGACAGAAGAATGAGCTTTTTTATGAGTGCTGATTACAGCCTGTCCACCAAGGTGATGGAGATCATCTACTTTATCATCGGCCTGCTGTGCATCTACTGCGGTGTGAAGAACCTGAAGGATAAGGAGAACCCGGAACCCGTGGGCACCTTTATCTTCTGGGCCGTGCTGGGCGTCGTGCTTGCCCTGGGCCGCTGGCTGCCCTCTCTGGTGAGCGGCATCCTGGTGGTGGTGATGTGCATCCCCGCCATCCTCAAGAAGGTCAAGAAGGGCGCTGTCTCTGCTGCCACCAAGGCCGAGACCGAGGCTACCTATGAGAAGATCGGCATGAAGATCTTTGTCCCCACCCTGAGCATCGGCATGCTGGCCGTCATCTGCGCCATCACCGGCCTGGGCATCGGCCTGTCCGCCCTGAACGGCGTGGCTCTGGGCGTTCTCGTGGCCATCATCCTGCTGATGATCATGAACCGCGACAACAAGCCCTCCACCTTCCTGAACGATTCCGAGCGCATGCTGTCCACCGTGGGCCCCCTGTCCATGCTGCCCATGCTGCTGGCCTGCCTTGGCTCCGTCTTCACCGCTGCCGGTGTCGGCGATGTGATCTCTGACCTGGTCAGCCACATCATCCCCGAGGGCAACGTGAACGCCGGTATCGTGGTGTACGCCATCGGCATGATGCTGTTCACCATGATCATGGGCAACGCCTACGCCGCCATCACCGTGATGACCGTGGGCATCGGCTACCCGTTCGTGCTGGCCCACGGCGCAAACCCGGTGGTCATCGGCATGCTGGCTTTGACCTGCGGCTTCTGCGGCACCCTGTGCACCCCCATGGCTGCAAACTTCAACACCGTGCCCGTGGCACTGCTGGATATGAAGAAGCCCATGGGCGTCATCAAGAATCAGGTTCCTGTCGCCATCATCATGATGGTGGTCCAGATCGTGATGATGATTCTCCTGAAGTGATTTTTTTGTTAGATCGAGTGATTCAATGGAACAAGCAATTCAGCACGGAGCCGATATCATTATTCGCGACTGGGTCCGGCTCCGTGCAGGCGAACGCATCTTGATCGTATCCAGCCAGAAGTACGCTGTCGAGGTGGCAGCCATGCAGCAAGCCGCACAGGCGGTGGGCAGCGTGGCGGATGTGTTGATGCTGGACGACCTGCACGAGCAGGTGGGCCAGTATTTCGATGACCGCGAGGACGCCTTTGACCCCTACAACGCCGTGATCGGTGCTGCCGAGTATTCCCTCATCACCACACGGGCCGTCAAGCGGGTCATCGCCCGCCGCAACCGGTTTTTGTCGCTGCCGCTGAGCACCAGCAACGGGCAGTCACTGCTGAGCTACGACTTCCTGAACATGAGCCTGCCCAAAAGCAGGATCATGGCCAGCATCATCATGGCCTGCTACCAGAACGCCAGCCACATCCATGTGACCACGGAGCTTGGCACGAACCTGGATTTCAACATCGAAGGGCGTGTGCCCGGCTTCTTCAACGGCTGCTGCCACGACGGCAAGGGCCTTTCCTCTGCCAGCGTGGAAGTGTATGTGGCACCGGTGGAGAGCGACACCAACGGCACCCTGATCCTGGACGGCTCCATGGGCTATATCGGCATCGTGGACAGCCCCGTGCGGGTGGAGCTGCGCGGCGGCCGCATCGTGGAGATCGAGGACAATGCCAGCGGCAGGCGGCTCAAGCAGTTTCTGGCCCGCTTCCACGACCCGGAGAACATGGTGGTGGCGGCGGAGTTCGGCATCGGGCTCAACACCCACTCCCGCTGTGCAGGCAACTGCTACATCGAGGACGAATCCACCTATGGCACCTTCCACATCGGGTTCGGGCGCAACATCGCGCTGGGCGGTGTGCAGGATGCTTCCGGCCATTACGATCTGGTCACCCACGCTCCCTGCATCTATGTGGACAACCGCATGATCATGGATCACGGACAGCTCACCGTTCTGGAGCCGTCCATTTATATCTGAGAATCGAGGCTTTTTACTATGAAAATTCTGCTCACTGGTTTCGACCCCTTTGGCGGCGAGGCCGTCAACCCCGCTTTTGAGGCGGTGAAGCTGTTGCCCGACACCATCGCCGGTGCCGAGATCGTCAAGCAGGAAGTGCCCACCGAGTTCATCCGTGCCGGTGAGGTGCTGGAAGCTGCCATTCAGGCAAACCAGCCCGATGTGGTCATCTGCATCGGTCAGGCCGGCGGCCGCTCCGCCATTACCCCGGAAAAGGTGGCCATCAACCTGATGGACGGCCGCATCGCCGACAACGCCGGTTATCAGCCCATCGACGTGACCATCCAGGAGGACGGCGAGACCGCCTACTTCACTTCCCTGCCCGTGAAGGCCATGGTGCAGAGCATCAAGGACGCAGGCATCCCCTCCGCCCTGTCCTACACTGCAGGCTCCTATGTGTGCAACTACCTGATGTACACCCTGCTGTACCTCATCGACAAGAAGTACCCCAACATCCGGGGCGGCTTCATCCATGTGCCTTACGCCATGGAGCAGGTGGTCAACAAGCCCCTGGGCACCCCCAGCATGGACCTGCACCAGATCGCCCGCGGCCTGGAGAAGGCCGTGGAGGCCGTTGTGAAGAACGACGCCGACCTGGCTGTGGACATGGGCACCACCCACTGAGCACCCCCGCAGAGCCCTTCAAGGCACCCGCTGTGCATCCGCATGGCGGGTGCTTTTTTGTGGACGCTGGCGCGACAGTTCCCTGTACGCTTGCGGGAAACCGGAACAGGACGATTTAAAATGGCTCCGCGTGCGCTGCGCCATAATTAGAGGAAATATTATTTTTTATTGCAACTCCGGAAAATCTGCGGATTTTCCGGAGTTGCCTTTTCACCAGAGGGGTCATGGCGGGGAGTGGCATCTGATACCGGAATGACATCGCACCGGGAGGGACGTCACGAGATTCCTTTCCGCAAAACGCGAGTTCTCCTTCTGCGCTTTGGCCGCAGGCCAACAGCAGCCGATGCCACTTCCCGTAACGACCCTTCCCGTGAGATGCAGTTCCCCGTAACGCCCTCTCCCGTGAAAAAGCAAATCCGGCGGGGCCGCAGCCCTGCCGGATTTGCAAAATCTAAAATAATTTTTCTGCTATTTATGCCCAGAGCAAAGCGGAGGGCATTCTAAATCGTTTGCCTTCCAGAGAACAGGCCACTTTCCTTAACGTCCATCCGTGAAAAAACAATCCCGGAAAATCCGCAGATTTTCCGGGATTGCATATCTTTAAAAATAATTTTCCGCTGATATTGCCAGAGCAAAGCGGAGGCAATTCCAAATCGTCCTGCTTACTCCGTGATCCGCCCTGCCGCGCTGGTCTCCAAGACCGGGTAACCGGTGCGGGTGCAGCGCACGGCGCAGCGGGCGCGGCCGTCGGTGGTGCAGGTGAACAGGGTCAGGTCCCAGGCGTCCTCGTCGCTGGCCGTGATCATTTTTTCGATATCCGTAGGCTGGATGGTCTCCACGTTGGACACCTCATAGCTCCAGCGCTGGCCGTCCATGTCGGTAAAGTACACCTCGCTGCCCAGGGCCAGCCACTTGATGGGGCTGAAGTGCTTGGCGTAGTTGTGGGCGCAGACCACCATGTTGTCGGCGTAGGTGGAGCCGGAGTAGCGGCCCGGGGCCACCTTGAGGCCCGCATAGCTCCACTCGCTCATCACGGGCAGTTCCAGCCCGATGGACGGGATGGACAGGTAGCCGATGTAGCCCCAGCCGTCGATGTCGGTGACGGTCATTTCCTGCTCCGGGTCCAGCTCCGGCTGGACCACCGGCTCTTCGTCCTTCGTCTTGTCCTCCATGGTCTCGGTCAGGGTCTCTTCCAGCTTGCCCAGGGCGTCCTGCGAAGCCTTGTCGGCGCGGTTGGCGTCCCACTGGTTATAGCCCAGCAGGGCCAGCGCGCCCAGAATGAGCAGGATGCCCACGATCATGCAGGCGCGGCCGATCTTCTGCTTTGTGTTCATGCCAGCGTCTCCTTTCGGTCCAGCACCCAGCCGACGGCAAACAGCAGCACGCCGCTGCAGGCCATGAACGGGATGGGCCAGTTCAGCTGGCCGCTCTGGGGCAGTGCATTGCCGTCCGGGCGGCCCGGCGCCACCGGGTTGTCCGGGTTGCCGGGGGCCACGGGGTTGTCCGGGTTGCCGGGGTTCACCGGGTTATCCGGCGTACCGGGCGACACCGGGCGGTTGGGGTCGTTGGGGTCCACCGGCATGTCCGGGTTGTCCGGCTCATCCGGGGTGCCGGGCTGGGTGGGCTTGTCCGGCTCCGAGGGCTTCTCCGGCTCGGACGGTTTGTCCGGTTCCGAAGGCTTGCTGGGAGTTTCCGGTTCGGGCGGGGTCACCTCCTGCGTGGGCGCACCCACCTTGGGGGTGGCGTCCACGGTGTAGAGCCAGCCGCTTTCGTCCGCCATGGGCAGCGACACCAGGAAGGAATTGATGGCCTCGTAGCCCTTGGAGTTCTCGGTCTGCACCACGAGGTACAGGCCCAGCGGCAGCGCGTCAAAGGAGACGATGCCCTGCTCGCTGATCTTATGGGTGGTGCCGGCGGCGCGGGCGGGCAGCTTGGCTTCCAGCCTGGAAGCCAGCGTGCTGTCGGTCAGGTCGCCCAGCGCGATGCCGCAGCCCGTAAAGTCGGCGGTGTACACAAAGTGCAGGTCGCCGTTGGTGCGGGCCACGTCCGCCACCTTGTACACGGTGAGTGCGCCGCCCCGCAGGGGGACGTCGTTCTGGTGGTCGTACAGGGTCACGTCCATGCTGCCGGTGCGGCTCAGGTCGATGTTGGCGCTGGCCGCGGGGGCTGCCAGCGCGGGCAGTGCACAGCACACGGCCATGCACAGCGCCAGCAGAAGAGCGGCAAACCGGTTGTTTTTGTTTTGTTTCATGGCTGCTCACTCCTCCTCGTTCTGTTTCCGTTTGCGGACCAGCAGCAGGGCTGCTGCAGCGGCCAGTGCGCCGCCCAGCACCCCGAAGGGTGCCATGCCCATGCCGCCGGTGGACGGCAGCTCGTAGCCGGTGTAAACATAGTTCTGCACCGTGATATTGCCGGTCTGCACGCCGTTGTTGGAGATGTACACGTTCCAGTTGCCGGTGGTCGTTTCCTCCACCAGGTAGTGGTACGCATTGCCCTGCGCATCCGTCAGCGGGAGCTTGTCCCCCGACTCGGACCAGGTCCAGTTGTTATCTGCGGTCAGGTCGGCTTCGGCAAACAACGTTTTTTTCTCGGCATTGTCGGTGTACTGCCAGACCTTGATGTGGATGCTGTTCACCGCCGGTTCCACCGGCTGGCGGGTGTCGGCATCCAGCCAGAGCTTGCTGACGGTCAGGTTGCTGTAGCGGTTGGTATACTGGGCCGTGGTGGTCTGGGCGGCACTGCCCACCTGGACATCATCAAACTGGATGGTCTTTCCCTCATCCATTGCCGTCCCCTTGCCCGTAGCGGTATCAAAGGCCGTCTGGGGGGTCTCGTTGCTCTTGTGGAACAGCACATAGTGGGGGGTATCGTCCTTCTGGTAGTTCTGGGGTGCTTTGGTCTCCACGATCTTATACAGCAGGTCCGGCTTCAGGGTCTGTTCGCTGCCGTTTTCCAGCACCGTCAGGCTCACCTGGCCTTTTTCGTTGGTGGTGACGGTGCCGTTTACGCCGCCGCTCCAGGGCTGCCATGTCTGGGTTTTCGGATCATACTGCCAGATGGTAAACTCTGCTCCCTGCAATGCCACGCCGGAGTAATCGTCCACCTTGTGGAGCAAGAACTGTCCGGTGGAGGCTGTGGCGGCAGATGCATAGGTAAACTTGATGGAATCCGATTCGGTGGAGTCCCCATTGCCCAGCTTGACGGTGTTGTCCACGTTGTAATCCTCAGCAGCACTGCCCTGCTTTACATCACATTGGTACACCAGAATCATGGCGGTCTGGTTGGGGATCACCATGTGGAGCCAGCCCTCGTCATCTGCCGGCAGCACCTGGTACAGGTTGCGAGGCACTTCATCCCCTCGGGTCACGGCGTTGTTGGCTTCGTCATACTGGAAGTAATACAGCTTTACAGACGCCGGGTCTCCCCGGACAATGGCACCGTTCTGGGCTTTTACGTCGTCCCACAGCTCAATGGTCGGGGCCTTGTTGGCTTCCACCGACAGGTCCTTCCGGGCCGGGTTCACCACCACCTGGTACTCGATGCGGTCGGTTTTGCCATCCACCAGCTGTCCGGTCTTTTTCAGGGGGTCCACAGTCTTTTCCACCGTGGTGTGGAGGGTCTCGGTCAGCTCGCCCCACTGGGCCGTGTTGGTGTAGATCACCTGGCCCACCGAGGGGTTCTTCCAGCGGGGATCGTCGTCCACGCTCACCTTGTACAGAATGCGGAACTTGTGTTGTTTGTTCTTGCTCAGGTTGTAGTCGCGGATGGTAATGGTCAGCTGCCGGGTGGTTTTCTCGTAGGCCACAGTGGCAGCGGCACCCTTCAACTTGTCAGCCTTATCCGGGGTGCCCTCGTCCATGCCGATCGTTACCCAGTCGGTCTTGAACTCGGTGTTTTCCGGCAGGGTATCGGTGATAACGATGTCAGCATCATCCTCGGCAGCGGTCTGCACCACCAGCTGATAGTGGAGGTTTTTGCCGTCGAGTTTACTGTACTGGTAGGTCTGGTCTCCGCTTTGGTAACCAGATTCGTCCTGATCGCTGTTCGCCGACACCCGTTTTTCAAAGCTCTTGTAACTGTGGTAGGTGTCCTCTGCCGTAGCCCTCTGAGAGCTGCCTTGGATGCTGACGCTGTTTTTGTAAGTCCATTTCTCTCCGGTGGGCACATTGCGCTGATCCTCGTGGGTAGGGAGGTCCTTTACCTCCACACGCCGCACCGGGTTGTCATCTGCCTTGTTTATCTGGATGGTAAAGCTCCGCACCCAGGTGGAGGGGTCGTTGGCAGTCACCGTGCCGCCGGTGCCGTTGACACCGCTGTAGTAGGTGACGGCAATGACCCCGGCGGCCTTAGCATCAGCATAGTTCATGGTGCCGCCGTCGTGGAGGGTCAGGGTCAGGCCGTTTTCCAAAGCCTTCTCCAGCTCTGCGGCGTAGGCGTAGTGGGTGTCCAGCTGGGTCTGGCCGCTTTCGTTCACAGCGTCCTGGAGGGTCTCCACCAGGGTAAAGCTGCTTTCGCCAGCTGCATTGGCGGCAGAGATATTCCATTTGGCCAGGCCCTTGCTGCTGCTGGACAGCTCCTTGCTCAGGGTCCAAGCCCCCTGCCCGATGTTCACGGTAGCCGAGGCCTCAAAGGTATGGTCGCTCTTGGTCAGGATCTGTGCCACGTTTTTCACCGAGCCGCCGCCCAGGGGGGTAGTGGTCTCAAAGGTGATGGTCAGCTCCGTCCCCGTGAAACTCTCCGGGATGGTATAGCCATTTTGCTGGAATTTCTCTGCCGATATCGTGGTGTTGCCTACTTTTACATCTCCTACGATCTTCACACCGTCCGGCAGGCTATCCGTGATCTTGCAGCCCTGCAGCATATAGGACCCCAGGAAAGAATGGGGTACCTTTACAGTGATCGTCCACTGGATGTGGCCTGTTTTGGGGTCGTACTGGCCGTTCTTCTCAATGCGAGGGGTTTTACATGTGTACTTTGCGTCAGCCTTTTCCTCCTTGCCCCCTGCCTGCGCTGTTGCCGTATTGTAGATCATACCGACACCGTCGGGCATTTCGTCAAAGTCCGCATAGTTCCGCTGAACGTCATAGTACCAGATGTACTTTTCTTCGATCCCCAATGCTTCCAGGTCCTTAATGACCACCTGGGGGTTGCCGTTGCTGTCCTCCTGGATCGTGTATTTGGGGAACGGCAGGATCTGCGTTTGTGTACCCGATGCATCCACCTTGTAAAGTTTAAAGGAGCTTTCCAGGTATTTGCCGCCCTTCAGGTAATCACCAGCACTGATTCCACTCTGATTCGTGTTCAGGGTATCCGTAAGGGTCACCGGGTCTTTGGTACCGTTGGTGGTCTCCACCGTCACCATATAATGGTTTATGAAGGTGCCACTTTCCGGATGATTTTCAAAGGCACTCCAATAGCCGGTGTACCCTTTACTGATCTTTATATCCGCTGTTTTCCGCTTGATGGTCAGAGTAAAGCCATTTTCAAAGGTGATGGTTTTGTTATTCTCAAAATCATCTGCCCATACTTTCTGGGAGAACTGGAAGGTTCCGGTAAACTCCCGGTTGCCGTTGGCATCCAAACCGGTGAACTTATCACTTTTGTCAAAGGTCAGCTTTGCCAGGCCGTTGGTGTCGATGGTATAGGTGCCAATGACCTTGTTGTTGTCGGTCTCGTCCTTGATATTGCCGGAGGTGGGCTGCTTGGGCTTCATGGCATCCGGCAGCTGGTAGCACAGGGTCCGCCGGTCCGGCGTCAAGGTGCCCGGAAGCAGCTTGTAGGTCACGGTGACCTGCACGTTGGTACCGCTTTCCACTTCATTCCCCATCAGGGTCTCCCAGGAGCCATTGACCTTCTGCTCGAACGCTATCTTAGTGATCCAGGTGGGGTCCAGCATCACCTCCGTATCGGCAGTTTCTGCCAGCAGGGCCGGGGCATCGGGGTCCTGCTGCCGGGCCTCGCCGACCCATTCCACGGTGGCCCCAAAGCCATCCTCATCTTCCAGCAGCGCATAGCTGCCGTCCAGCTCCTCCTGGGAGCCTGCCGGGTCCTCCGGGGCCACAGCGGTGGTCTCGGCGGCATAGGCGCCGGTCACCGAGATGACACTGGTCACGTCGGACATGGCAGCGGGCACCTCGGCCACCTTGCCGTCCACGTTGCCGGAGATCACGGTCAGGGTCCCGGCGTCGGGGTCCACGGCGGACACGACGCCCACCGTCTCGGTGGTCACGGTGCGGGTGTCCACCTGCGGCTCGGAAGCCGTGAGCTGGGCGGCGGTGTCGGGGTCCTCGTCCAGGTCCAGCAGGGCGATGCCATAGGAGCTCTCGTCCACGGCCACCTGCTCGGTGGTGAGGGTGTTGTAGATGACGATATCGCCGGGCCTTGCGGTGGAGCCGTCGGCGTCGGTGAGCCACTGGGAGCCGCGCAGGTCACTGTGCAGGGCCATCACGCCCGCACGCTGGGGCACCACCGTCTGGGGCACACCCGCAAAGTGCAGGCAGTAGGACAGGAACATCACGTCCCAGGCGCCGTAGGGGTTGCCGTACCAGGCACCATAGCGGGAGTAGCCGCGCAGCACCTGCTGGTCCTCCACATCCAGCTTGAAGTTCTTGTCGCTCTGCTGGTAGTCCAGCTGGGACTTTGCCACGGTGAGCAGGTCCTCGGCCCAGTTGCCGTTCAGGGCCACGTTGGCCGCGGCCTGCCATTCCTCGGCAGTCTCCACGTCGGCCTGGGTATCGGCCAGGCACTCCACGGTGTGGTGGTGCTCCGGGATGGTGCACACCAGCTCCTCGGTGTAGCAGGCGTCGGTGTGGTGATGCAGCACCGGCTCGTCCGGGGTGGTCTCGGCCGGCTCAGGGGGCAGGTCCACCACGGGGCGGCTGGCAGGCATTTCCTGATAGGCGGGGTTGGGCTCCTCCACCAGTTCGCCTTCGTCCAGGCCGCACACCAGCTCATACTCGGTGGTGTAGCAGCTGTCGTCGTGGATATGCTCGAACTCGCCGCAGATGAGCGCACCGTACTCGTCAAAGCAGTCGTCGGTGTGCTCGTGCTCTTCCTGATAGCAGGTCAGCACCCGGTGCTCCTCGTAGCAGGCATCGGTGTGCTCATGGGGCACCCAGATGGTCTCCGGCTCGGTCTGCACCGGCTCTTCCGGCTCTTCCGCGCTGTAGGCGGACACCAGATCGGCGCTGCTGTCCGAAGAGGTGACGGGCGTTTCCGGCTCGCCCTCCTCGTAACCGCAGGTGAGCACTTTTTCGTAGCAGGCCGCCGTGTGCTGGTGCTCCTCGTAGCCGCAGTGGTAGTCGGCAGTCATGGAGATGCCCACCCCATGGAGCTGCCAGTTGACGAACAGGGTGGTGAGCAGGGCCAGCACCAGCATCATGGCCACATAGCGCCGGGCCTGTACATGCTGCCTGCGGAACCGCTCGATCAACCCGTTGATGATATCCTTCATAGTAACACGTCCTCTTGGTTCGCTCTGTGCCCTGGCAGCCGCACACCGCTGCAGGCCCACAGAAGGGTCCGTTCATCATTTGTGCAACAAAAGCGTCACAAAATTGTTCGATACACTGTCATTATACCATTTTAGGGCGTTCGTTTCAACTCAGGGGCGTGCTTTTCCGGCAATAGAATGCACACGATGCGCACCATGCAAGGGGTCAGGGGCAGCCACAGCACCGTGCAGCCCAGATTGAACAAGGTGTGGGCGTTGGCGATCTGCCGGGCCAGCACGGCGCTCTCCGGCCCGTGGGGCGAGACCAGCCGCACCAGCGCGGTGAACTGGGGCAGCAGCAGCCAGCACACCGCTGCCCCGGACAGGTTGAACAGGGCGTGGGCCGCCGCCAGACGTTTGGCGTCCCGGCTCTGCCCCACCGATGCCAGCACCGCCGTGACGGTGGTGCCGATGTTGTCCCCCAACAGCACCGGGATGGCTCCCGCAAGGCCCAGCAGGCACCCGCCGTCCGGCCCGGGGCGGGCGGCCGCCTGCTGCAGCACCGCAATGGTGGCGGAGCTGCTCTGCACGGCAAGGGTCATGCCCAGCCCTGCCAGCAGGCCCAGGCCGGGGCGGTGCCGCACCTGGGCCATCCACTGCCGGAACACCGGCCCCGCTGCCAATGGCTCCATGGCCTCGGCCATGACCGCGATGCCCTCAAACAGCAGGCCGAACGCAAACAGCGCCTGCCCGGCTGCGTGCAGACGCCCGCGCCCCGCAAACCAGAGCAGCAGCCCCGCCACCAGCAGCAGATACCGGGCATCCTCCAGCCGGAAGGCCAGCAATTGCGCGGTGACCGTGGTGCCGATGTTGGCCCCAAACACCACCGGCACGGCCCGCTGCAGGGTCAGCAGCCCGGCCCCCACAAGGCCCAGCACCAGCACCGTGACCGCCGAGCTGCTCTGCACCACCGCCGTGACCGCCGCCCCCGTGAGCACCCCGGCCAGCGGGTGGGCCGTGAGCCGGGCAAGGGCCTGCCGCAGGGTGTCCCCCGCCGCCTGCTGCAAAGCGTCCGTGAGGGTGTCCATACTGTATAAGAAAAGTGCCGCCCCGCCGAACAATTGCAGGATCATCCACAAACGCTGTTCCATGCCCGATGCCCCCTTTGCTTTATGTGTATGCGGGACACAAACGTTTGTGAACTTTTGTGAAACAATCCCTGCAGGGGGTTGCAATCCGGCCTGCAAAAGACTATTATTATCAAGCGTTAACAGTTAACAGCTGTTAAGTAATTTTTGAGAGGAGGGATCGCGTGTCTGAGGAATCCACGTTGAGTTTCCGTGGGCTTTGCCGCTACATCCACCGGCTGAGCAAAGCATCCAAGGCCGGCATGAAGGCCGCTCTGGCCGACTGCCCCAAGCGCCACTTCCCCATGCTGGAAGGGCTGCTGGGCTGCATTCGTCTCCATGGACAGGACGGTGCCGTTTATATCTCCGATCTTGTTCAGGAGCTTCATCAACCGCTTCCTGCCATTTCCCGCACGGTGCGGCAGATGGAGCAGGACGGCCTTGTGGAACGCTTTGCCGACCCTGCCGACCGCCGCAAGACGCTGGTGCGTTTCACGCCCAAGGGATACGAGGCCTGCCGACAGTGCGAGGCTGCTCTTGGGGACTACTTTTCCAGTGTCATGGCCCGGCTGGAGCCGGAACAGCTGGCCCAGATGGAAGCGCTGCGCGGCGCGCTGATGGAAGCCATTCTTGCGGAAAATGCTGCGCGTACCACCAAACCGAAGGGAGAACCAAACCATGACAAAGATCTTTAAGCAGTTGGCCCGTCACTGGGCCGTCTGCCTCGTGGTGTTCGCACTGCTGTTCGTGCAGGCGTACTGCGATCTGTCGCTGCCGGACTACACCAGCAAGATCGTGGACACCGGCATCCAGCAGGGCGGCATCGAAAGCCCCCTGCCCGACACCGTGCGGCAGAGCACGCTGGATGCCCTCTCGCTGCTGATGCGCGAGGAGGACGCCGCTGCCTTCCAGAACGCCTACACCGCCGACGGCGATGTGCTGCGCCTGCGCACCGACCTGACCGCCGACGAGCGCACTGCGCTGGAAGATGCTGTGACCACGCCGGATATCGTGCTGTATCTGGCGGCCACCCAGGCAGCCAACACCCCCGCCGGGCAGACCGGCATGGGCATGACCGGCCTTGCGGACCTGCAGGCCTCCGGTGCCGACCGCAATCCCGACACGGAAACCGAGACTGTGGCCCCCACGGCCGAGGACCTGGACACCGTGTGCGGCCAGTTTGCCGCCATGAGCCAGATGCCCGGCTTCAGCCGGGACGCCGTGCAGCAGCAGCTGACCGGTGCCATCGGCCAGCTGGACGACACCGTGGTGGAGAACCTGAAGAGCCAGGCTCTGCTGCTGGTGGGGCTGGAATACGAGGCCCAGGGCATTGCCCACGACGTGCAGATGCACTATTTATATAAGGTAGGCGGCCAGATGCTGGCGCTGACCCTGCTGATGGTGGCCGTGTCCATCGCGGTGGGCTTCCTGGCCTCCCGGGTGTCCGCCGCCATCGGCCGCGACCTGCGCCGCGAGACCTTCTCCAGCGTCATCCACTTCTCCAATGCGGAGATTGAGAACTTCTCCACCGCGTCCCTCATCACCCGCACCACCAACGACATCCAGCAGGTGCAGTTCGTCTGCGTCATGCTGCTGCGCATGGTGGCCTATGCGCCCATTCTGGGCATCGGCGGTGTGCTGCACGTCATCGGCAGCTCTTCGGGCCTGTCCTGGATCGTGGTGCTGGACGTGGCTTTGCTGCTGCTGCTCATCCTCTTCCTGATGAGCGTGGCCATGCCCAAGTTCAAGATCATGCAGACGCTGGTGGACCGGCTGAACCTCGTCAGCCGCGAGCTCCTCACCGGCATCATGCCGGTGCGTGCCTTCAGCCGGGAAGCCTTTGAGGAGGCTCGTTTCGACAAGGCCAACAAGGACCTGATGGGCACCCAGCTGTTCACCAACCGCGCCATGGTGGCCATGATGCCCTTTATGACCCTGATCATGAACGGCACCAGCCTGCTCATCGTCTGGTTCGGCGGCAAGGCCATGGACAACGGCACCATGCAGGTGGGCGAGATGATTGCCTTCATCACCTACACCATGCAGATCGTCATGTCCTTCCTGATGCTGGCCATGGTGGCCGTCATGCTGCCCCGTGCCGGTGTGGCCGCAGACCGCATCGACGAGGTCATCCGCACCAAGGCCACCATCCACGACCCGGACGAAGCCGACGCCAAAGCCGCAAAGGAGCACAAGAACTGGCAGGGCATGGTGGAGTTCCACGACGTGAGCTTCCGCTTCCCCGGTGCCGACAGCGACGCGCTGGAGCACATCAGCTTTACCGCAAAGCCCGGCGAGACCACTGCCATCATCGGCTCCACCGGCTGCGGCAAGTCCACCCTGCTCAACCTGATCCCCCGCTTCTACGACGTGACCGGCGGCAGCGTGACCGTGGACGGCATCGACGTGCGCCAGATGCCCCAGGCACAGCTGCACGACCTGCTGGGCTATGTGCCCCAGAAGGGGGTGCTGTTCAGCGGCACCATCGACAGCAACCTGAAGTTCGGCGGGGACCACATCACCGACGCCGCCGTGAAAAAGGCCGCTGCCATCGCACAGGCCACCGAGTTCATCGACGCAAAGCCGGAGGGCTACGCAAGCCCCATCGCACAGGGCGGTTCCAACGTGTCCGGCGGCCAGAAACAGCGCCTGTCCATTGCCCGTGCCATTGCCAAGGACCCCAAAATTTATCTGTTCGACGACAGTTTCTCGGCCCTGGACTACAAGACCGACGTGGCCCTGCGCCGCGCCCTGAAGGCCCAGACCGACAACGCCACCGTCATCATCGTGGCACAGCGCATCTCCACCGTGCTGCACGCAAACCAGATCCTGGTGCTGGACGAGGGCCGTCTGGTGGGCAAGGGCACCCATGCCCAGCTCATGGCCAGCTGCCCGGAGTATCAGGAGATCGCCCGCAGCCAGCTGAGCCAGAAAGAGCTTGACCTGGGCATTCTGAATACGGAAAAGGAGGGTGTGTGATATGCCAAGACCCGGACGCATGACCACCGAGCGCGCCAAGGACTTCAAGGGCACGCTGCGGCAGCTTCTCCAGACCATGAGCCACTACAAACTGCCGCTCATCACGGCCATTGTCTTTGCCATTCTGTCCACCATCTTCAACATTGCCGGCCCCAAGGTGCTGGCCAAAGCCACCACGGCCCTTGCCACCGGCTGGATCGCCAAGCTGCGCGGCACCGGCAGCATCGACTTTGTGTATATCGGCCGGGTGCTGCTGTTTTTGCTGGGCATGTACCTGCTGAGCAGCGCCTTCAGCTTTATCCAGGGCTGGCTGATGACCGGCCTTTCCCAGAAAGTCTGCTACGACTTCCGCCGCCAGATCAGCCAGAAGATCGACCGCCTGCCCCTGGCCTACTTTGAAAAGCGCACCGTGGGCGAGGTGCTGTCCCGCATCACCAACGATGTGGACACCCTGGGCCAGAGCCTGAACCAGAGCATCACCCAGCTCATCACCAGCGTGACCACCATGATCGGCGTGCTGATCATGATGCTGTCCATCAGCCCCCGCATGACCCTGATCGCCATCCTGATTTTGCCGGTCTCCCTGGCCTTGGTGCTGCTGGTGGTCAGGTTCAGCCAGAAGTACTTCAAGGCCCAGCAGGCCACCCTGGGCGTGGTGAACGGCCAGGTGGAAGAGGTCTACTCCGGCCACAACGTGGTCAAGGCCTTCAACCGCGAGGCCGTGGTGCTGAACGACTTCAACGCTGCCAACGACAAGCTGTACGAATCCGCCTGGAAGAGCCAGTTCCTCTCGGGCCTGATGATGCCCATCATGAACTTTGTGGGCAACCTGGGCTATGTGGCGGTGGCCATCGTGGGCAGCATCTTTGCCGCCAACGGCACCATCACCATCGGCGACATCCAGGCCTTCATCCAGTACGTCAAGAACTTCACCCAGCCCATCCAGCAGCTGTCGCAGGTGTCCAACATGCTGCAGAGCATGGCCGCTGCTGCCGAGCGGGTGTTCGAGTTCCTGAACGAGCCGGAAGAGGACCAGACCGCCGACCCGGCCCGCCGGGCAGACCCCGCCTGCATCGACGGTCAGGTGACCTTCGACCACGTCAAATTCGGCTACACCCCGGACAAGACCATCATCCACGACTTCAGCTGTACGGTGAAGCCCGGCCAGAAGGTGGCCATCGTCGGCCCCACCGGCGCGGGCAAGACCACCATGGTCAAGCTGCTCATGCGCTTCTACGATGTGGACGCCGGCTCCATCACCCTGAACGGCCACGACGTGCGCGACTTTGACCGCAGCGCTCTGCGCGAGGGCTTCGGCATGGTGCTGCAGGACACCTGGCTGTTCAAGGGCACTATTATGGAGAACATCCGTTACGGCCGTCTGGACGCCACCGACGAGGAGGTCATTGCCGCCGCAAAGGCTGCCAACGCCGACCACTTCATCCGCACCCTGCCCGGCGGCTACCAGATGGAGCTGAACGAGGACGCTTCCAACGTGAGTCAGGGCCAGAAGCAGCTGCTCACCATTGCCCGCACCATTCTGGCCGACAACCGCATCCTGATTTTGGACGAGGCCACCAGCAGCGTGGATACCCGCACCGAGCAGCGCATCCAGACCGCCATGGACCGCCTGATGGAGGGCCGCACCAGCTTTGTCATCGCCCACCGCCTGTCCACCATCAAGGACGCCGACCTCATCCTTGTGATGCGGGACGGCGACATCGTGGAGCAGGGCACCCACGACCAGCTGCTGGCCGCCGGCGGCTTCTACGCCGACCTGTACAACAGCCAGTTCGAGGACGTGGTGGAGTAAACACCGATATTTTAAAAACCGGGAGCATCTGCGGATGTTCCCGGTTTTTTCACACCTCTATTTTTTCCAGCTCCACCCCGAACAGCGGGCCGGTCAGCGCCGGAAAGGCCTGCTGCAACGCCTGCACATAGCCCCGCACCACCGGGTCGTCTGCTTTTTGCCCCGCCACGATGCCAAAGCGGTGGCCCTTGTTCCAGTCCAGCAGGCGCGCAAAGCGCAGGTCCGGGCGGCGGTAGTACAGCAGGGGCACCATCTTCAGCGAGGGGCCGCCGTAAGGAGCGCTCCGGAGGGTGCCCGGCGGGATGATGCCGGCCCCGCGGCGCGCGCCCTCCTGCAGCAGTTCGGTCTCATAGAGGGTCTGGTACATCTCCCGGATGGGCAGCCACCGGTAGGGCAGCACCTGTGCAAGGCGCAGCGGCCCCTGCGGGATCTCTTCTTCTGCATAAAAGAAGATGCAGACCTCCGGCACATAGCACAGCGGGAAGAACCGCAGCCCCTGGGCGTAGATCTCGGCGCTGTCCAGCTGGAAGGACAGGTCCGTCTCCCCTTTTTTCAGGCTGCGCCACAGCTCACTGCGGGTGGCACAGCCGTGCAGGATGGGCGAATAGGTCAGGCTCAGCTCCCGCGTCAGGGCCAGCAGATCGTAGCCGAACATCCGCATGGCGTCGTGGTGGTAGGCGATCTCCAGATGCCGGGACGGAGGGTCGGCCCTGTGCTGTACGGCCCGCGCATGGCGCACGGCATCGTTGTACAGGGCCACCAGCTGCTTTGCCTTGGGGTAAAAATCCTGTCCCGCCGGGGTCAGCAGCACCCTGCGGGGCACATGCTGGAACAGCTCCACCCCCAGCTGGCCTTCCAGCGTGCGGATCTGCTGCGACAGGGCCGACTGCGACAGATACAGCGCCTCGGCCGCCGCCGAATAGCTGTTGAGCTCCACAATTTTGACAAAACCTTCCAATGCGCTTTGGTTCATTCCGGTCATCCTCCACCCATACATTAGCTTCGCCTAAATTATAATATAAGAAAGATGAATTGTAAACCGGGTCTGTTCGCGCTATAATCTTTTCGACTCGACAAAAAAACGTCGATTTCCGTCGAAGATAAGAAGATAAGAAGAAACATCACGAGAAGAAAGAGAGTTCCGCTATGAACAAGATCTCCCGTAAAGGCTTTCTGAAGATCGCCGCTGCCGCCGCCATGAGCGGTGTCACCGCCGGTGCCCTGTCCGCCTGCAACGCTGCTTCCGGCTCCACCGCCTCCAGCGGTGCTTCCAGCGAGGCTGCCAGCACCGCTGCTGCCCTCACCTACACCCCCGGCACCTACGAGGCTACCGCCAAGGGCATCGAGTCCGACGTCAAGGTCAGCGTGACCTTCAGCAAGGACAAGATCGAGGACATCGTCATCGACGTGTCCGGCGAGACCAAGGGCATCGGTGCCGACATCGGCGACAAGATGAAGGAGAACATCCTGAGCGCCCAGACCTGCAGCGTGGACGGCGTGTCCGGTGCCACCATCACCTCCAATGCCGTCAAGACCGCTGTGGCCGACTGCATGTCCCAGGCTTCCGGCACCACCGTGACCGTGTCTGTGGACGTGGAGGCCAACGAGGAGCCCGACGTGATCACCGTCACCTCTCAGGAAGATGCCGACGCTGTGGTCGTGGGCTGCGGCGCTGCCGGCATCATGGCCGCTCTGGAGCTGCAGGCTGCCGGTGTCAAGACCATCCTGCTGGAAAAGGGCAGCTCCTGCGGCGTGTCCAACGGCTCTGTGGCCGGTGGTCCCGCTCTGGCCGAGACCCGCGTGCAGGCTGCCGAGAACGCCACCGTCTCCGTGGAGACCCTGTTCAACTGCGAGTACGGCTTCTCCAAGGGCACTGTGAACGGCGCTCTGCTGCACAAGTGCGTCAGCGCCGGTGAGCGCGTGGTGTCCAACTTCATGGACAACGGCGTCAACATGGGCCTGCGCCGCGACGCTTACGGCATGGGCTTCCGCGCACGCCACAACTTTGCCGACCTGCAGGGCACTCAGGTCAAGGGCACCGACCGCTTCCAGCCGCTGGTGGACAAGTTCACCGCCGACGGCGGCGTGTTCGAGGTCTGCCGCGAGGCCGTCAAGCCCGTGATGGACGGCGACAAGGTGGTGGGCGTCATCGCAAAGGACACCGAGAACAAGACCTACATCCAGTACAACGCCAAGGCTGTGCTGATCGCCACCGGCGGCTATGCCGGCAACCAGGACCGCCTGCACGAGCACTTTGGCAACATCAACGTCTGGCCCCTGTGCAACGAGCTGTCGGACGGCAAGGGCTACGACATCGTCATCGAGGCCGGCGGCATCGCCGACCGCAACTGGGCCCTGTGCTGCAACGAGTTTGGCGGCGTGAACGGCAAGATGGAAGAGCGCGGCCGCTCCATGGTGCGCTCCAACGACACCCTGCGCTTTGCCATCTACGGCGGCCTGATGGTGGACCCCAACGGCGACCGCTTCATGAACGAGCAGTACCTGGCCGACCGTCCGCTGGCTCTGGGCGGTGAGATGTCCCTGCGCGTGGGCAAGTACTACGCCGTGGTGGACCAGACCATGTACGAGGAGTGCCGCGACAAGGGCGTTCTGGCCTACTTCGGCAACCCGGCCGACTGGTACGTCGGTTCCACCGGCTACACCGAGGAGCTGCTGCCCAACCTGGACGAGCACATGGACATTGCCATCCAGCGCGGCTGGGCCGTCAAGGGCAGCCTGGCCGACTGCGCCAAGGCTTTCGGCCTGACCGACCTGGAGCAGACCGTGGCCGACTACAACGCCGCCTGCGCCGCCGGTAAGGACGAGCAGTTCTACAAGAACAGCTACCTGCTGCGTGAGCTGACCGGCGACACCTTCTACGTCATCGAGTACGAGCCCTCCATCTGGGGCACCTTCGGCGGCGTCAAGACCGACTCCTACGCCCGTGCCGTCAACGCCGAGCAGCAGCCCATCCAGGGCCTGTATGTGGCCGGTGTGGACAACGGCTCCATCTACGCTTCTCCCTACTACGAGAACGAGGGTGCCGCTCTGGGCACTGCCTACACCAGCGGCATCGTGGCTGCTGACTGCATGATCAGCGACCTGAAGAACGCCTGATAAGGCGCAGTTCTCCCGCATAGATCCAACATTTCTTCTTTTCTTCTTTTTCATGTGAAGAGGGGCGGTCCCGGTCGGGGCTGCCCCTCTTTGCTGTTTTGCCCCGCACGCCCCCTACACAAATGCCCGCGATTGTGCTATGATAGGGCTGAGCAGCCGGTTTGCTGCAAGCAACCGGCAAAGCATCGAGGTGTATTGTACAATGTCTGAACTTCTTGAGACGCTGCGGCAGGAGGGCGTGGACCCGGCCCTGCTTTCTGCGGTAGCGGAATATCGTGCCGCCCATCCGCTGGACGCTGCGCTGCGGCCCCGCATCCCGGCCCCGGCCTTTACCTACTACGGCAAAGAGGTGTGGGAGCAGGCGCTGGCCGCCCTGCTCTGCGGCGAAAACCTGCTGCTGGCGGGCGGCAAGGCCACCGGCAAGAACGTGCTGGCCGAGAACCTCTCCGCCGCCTTCGGCCGCCCCGCGTGGGACATCTCGTTCCATGTGAACATGGACGCGGCCTCCCTCATCGGCATGGACACCTTTGTCGACGGGCGGGTGGAGTTCCGCCCCGGGCCGGTGTACCGCTGCGCCCAGTGCGGCGGCTTTGGCGTGCTGGACGAGATCAACATGGCCAAGAACGAAGCGCTGGCCGTGCTGCACGCAGTGCTGGACTTCCGCCGCGCCATTGACGTGCCCGGCTACGACCGCATCCCGCTGGCCGAGGAGACCCGCTTCATCGCCACCATGAACTACGGCTACGCCGGTACCCGGGAGCTGAACGAGGCCCTGACCTCCCGCTTCGTGGTCATCCAGATGCCCACCATCACCCAGGACAACCTGGAAAAGCTGCTGCGGGCACAGTTCCCGGATCTTGCCGCGAAGTACGCCCACCAGTTCGCCCTGCTGTTCCTCGACTTGCAGAAAAAGTGCGACAGTGCGGAAATTTCCACCAAGGCACTGGACCTGCGCGGCATGCTGGACGCGCTGCGCCTGATCCGCCGCGGCATCCCCGCAGGGGCCGCGCTGGACATGGGCATCACCAACAAGGCCTTTGACAGCTACGAGCAGGGCCTGATCCGCGACGTGATCGCGGCCCGCATCCCGGCCAAACTGGATGCGGCCAAGCTGTTTGCCTGATGGAAGCCCAGAGCTACACCGCACAGGAGCGGCGGGCGGCCAATCAGGTCTGGGCGGCTGCGGGCGCCTATGGCTTTGAGCCGCTGTTTCTGGCCCACAACACCGACGGCACGGTGGATTTTTACATGAACACCATCGTGGGCCTTGTGCACAAATATTACGGTGACAAGTTGATAAACAGCATCTTCGACCGCTGGGCGGGCGATCTGCGGCAGGCCATGCTGGACGATCTGGCGTGGCTGTACCTCGAAAACGCGGCCTACCGGCTGGAGCTGCCCCGCCGCCCGGTGCTGGAAGCGCTGCGCTCTTCTCACGCCGACTACTTTTTTGCCATCCAGTACAAACTTTCCCGGCAGGAGTGGATGGCCAGGAACCAGCTGGTGTACACCATGCAGGCGGCCCGCTGGCGCAGCGTGCTGGGGCGCAATCTGCCCGTGATGACCCCCTACGAGAGCGGGTTGTTCCGGGCGCTGGCCCCGGACACCGCCCCGCAGCCGGACCAATTGCAGGACGCCCTGCTGGCCGTGTACGCAGCGTTTGACCTCTTCGACGGCACCGTGCATCCGAAAGCGGCGCTGCACCTGCATCTGGACGGCCTGCTGGCCACCCTTGCCACCAAGGCCCTGCCCACCCAGATGATCAAGACCGACCGCGTGACCGTGGAGCACTCCAACGCCGTGGACGCCGCCGGCAGCGGCCCCAGCGTGGACAAACGGCAGGCCCACATCACCCTGAAGCAGAACGCCGCGCAGGACCGCGCCTACATCGAGAGCTGCTTCGGCCGCTCCCTCTACCCGCCGGAGCGGCTGCGCAAGGCCGAACAGGAGCTGTGCACCGGGGTGCATCTGGGGTGCCATTTGTGGTTCAGCGCGGGCGTGCCCAGCCCGGAACAGGCCCCCACCCCGGAGGCCCGGCATCTGGCCGAACAGGCCGAGCTGCAGGCCGACCGCAACCGCGCCTACTACGCCAAAAATCAGGAACTGCACCGCAGCGTGGTGCTGCGGCTCACCGAGCAGATCCGCAACTGCATTCTGGTGCATCAGCAGCCCAACGCGCGGGTGGCCCGCAGCGGCAATGTGGACCCCGGGCGGGTATGGCGCGCCCCGCTTTTGAACGATGACCGGGTGTTTTTGTGCGCCGAAGAGGAAAATCACCCCGCCTTTACGGTGGACCTGCTGCTGGACGCTTCCGCCTCCCGCCTGCACTGTCAGGAGGTCATCGCGGCGCAGGGGTCCATCCTGGCCGAGAGCCTAGCCAACTGCGGCATCCCGGTGCGGGTGAGTGCCTTCAGCAGCCTGCGGGGCTACACCGTGCTGCGGGTGCTCAAGGACTTTGCCGACAAGAACCGCCAGAACATCAACCGGTATTTTGCCTCCGGCTGGAACCGCGACGGCCTGGCCCTGCTGGCGGCGGGCGATCTGCTGGACTTTGCCCCCGGCCCCGCCCCGCGGCACCTGCTCATCCTGCTGACCGACGCTTCCCCCAACGACAGCCGCCGCATCCCGCCCAGCCCGGAAAACCCGCTGGGCTGCGGCTACGAGGACGCCGCCGGTGTGGCCGACGCGGCCGCCCAGGTGCGCGTGCTGCAGCGCAAGGGCATCCGGGTGTCGGCAGTGTTCATGGGCGAGGACCGCTCCGCCGCCGACGCTGCCCGCATCTATGGTAAAAATATGGCCCGCATCCGCGGCATGGATCAGCTGGCCCGCGCCGCCGGCCGCCTGATCCAGAACGAGATCCGGGAGCTGGGAGATTGAGCATTCTTCCCGGCTGACGGCCTCGCCCTCTCCGTCCGCTCCCGTTGGTCGCATCCACCTCTCCCAAAGGGAGAGGCAAGAGCCTGACGGTTACGTTCTTGGCTCTCCCTTTGGGAGAGCTGTCACCGCAGGTGACTGAGAGGGCGAGCACACTGACCACTACAAGACAAGCGACTGTTGCAAAATAAAAATGCGATAGCAACTTGCACAAAGGAATCGTGCAAAATCAGAAACCCGGAACCCTTTTTTGAGCCGTTTTGGCCCTGAAAAGGTTCCGGGTTTTGTGCATGTTTTTTCAGAGAGCTATTTTGCAACAGCCCTTTTTTTGTTGTCCGGCACACAACCGCTTCGGGTATTTTACAACCAACCGTCGCGTTGTATCTTGGAGCAGTTCCGGGGTGTTCGCAAAAATCTGGTTGTTTTTGCAAACTTTTAGTTGTTTTTTGTCGCAGTTTATGCTATACTATGTTCAGACGAACCACAGGAACACGCGATGTCCCCGCAGTGCACGGCGGCGGCCCGCGTTGGAAGTCCTTTGAATACAACACTTTGCTGTCAGCCGAACCATTCAGGGAGGAACGTATCATGGATGCCAACCGCTACTTTACCGCCATGCACAACGCCATGTCATCCCGTCTGCCGGGGGCGCAGCTTCTGGCCGCTGTGCGCCTGCAGGATCTCTGCGGCAACGACGCTTACCTGGAAGTCCGGCGGATGCCCGGGGAGCACTGCGCCACCGTGTGTTACTCCACGATGGGCCGCAGAGGACTGAACTTCCAGCTGTTCCGCAAGGGGTGGATGCTCTGCCACAACGAGAGCGGCCAGCTCACCGGGCAGTTCCCCGCCAAGGCCGAGAGCCTGCTGGAGGACACCGACTTCCACGCCTGCTGCCGCGAGGACCGGCTGGACGCTGCCCGCACCGACCGCATGGTGCAGGAGCTGGAAACGCTGGCGGGCACGGACTGCGATCTGCCCCTGCCCCGTGACGCCCGCACCGGGGCCGTCATCACGGTGGACAGCTTTGTGGGCCGGGGTGCCCACTGGAGCTACAGCACCCTGAGCAAGGCCCCCTGCCTGCCGGTGGCCGCCATCCTGTACTGGCTGGCCGACAGTCTGGCCGGAGCCGAGCGCCGCACCCTGCAGGCCGACCCGGAGGCCGCCCAGCTGGCCGCACAGTGGCAGAGCGGCACGGTGGAGATGTTCTTCCACCCGGCCGTACCGGCTGCCGCCCAGCTGCAGACGCAGCCCCAGACCCCGCCGGTGAGCCGTCCGGCACGCCCGGCCCCCACCTGCGCCCGCACCAAAAGCTGGCAGAGCATTCTGGCCGTGATGGCAAGCATGTAAAAAGGCTCCCCCTTGCGGGAGAGCCTTTCTATGATAAATTCTTATTCCAGATAGGGGTCCAGCAGCTTGTCCACGGTCTGGTTGCGCTTGGGCGCGGGCTTTTTCACCACGCGGCCCCGGCAGGCCACCAGCTCCAGATGCTGCAGTGCCCGCAGGTCCTCCAGCGGGTTCTGACGGGTGACGATGAGGTCCTCGCTCTTGCCCACTTCCAGCGAGCCGGTCACGTCCCCTACCCCGGCCAGCCGGGCGTTGCGCAGGGTGGCGGTGTACAGGGCAAACTGGTTGCTCACGCCGCAATACTTGTGGAAATAGCACAGCTCCCGCCAGAAGTCGTACTGGGTGATGTAAGGGCAGCCCACGTCGTTGCCAAGGCCCACCGGGATGCCGTTGGCCAGCGCCGTTTTGGCGCTTTCCACGATGCCGTCAAACACGATCCTGCCGTTGTACTGGTCTTTTTCCGACGCACCGGACACCGCCGTGTCAAACAGCGCATACGGCAGCGCCGGGGAAATGGTGGTGCACAGGAACGCGCCGTGCTCTTTGTACAGTTTTACCGTTTCTTCGTCCATTTTTGCGCCGTGTTCGATGGAATCCACGCCGTTTTCCAGCGCCACCTTCACCCCTTCGGGCGATTCGGTGTGGGCCGCCACGGGATAGCCCATGGCGTGGGCCTGATCGCACACGGCCTTTACCATCTCCGGCGGCATCTTCAGCTCGCCGGGGGTGCCCTTTTCGGCGGCATCCAGCACGCCGCCGGTGATCATCAGTTTGACAAGGTCCACCCGCTGGGTGCTGACCTTGGTGAGCTGGGTCAGGGCCTCGCCGTTGTTGTGGGCCGCCACGGCCACCGAGCCTGCCATGTGGCCGCCCGGCACCGAGATGCCCTCGTTGGCGGCCAGAATGCGCGGGGCCAGGATCTTCCCGGCCTGGGCATCGTCCCGGCAGCGGGTGTCAAAATCCGCGATGCCGCCCACGGTGCGGATGGTGGTCACGCCGCCCAGCAGCTCCAGCTTTGCATAGCTGCACACCATGCGGTAGGCCACCGCACGGGTCAGGCCGTTGCTCAGAATTTTACGCACCAGCGCCGCATTATCCCGCGGCTTTGCGCTGGGCTTGCCGTTGCCGGCCAGATGCACATGCAGGTTGATGAGGCCCGGCATCGCATAGCCGCCGTGGAGGTCGATGACCTCATAGCCGTCCAGGTCGGTGCCCTCGTCCGCAACGGCGGTGATGACGCCGTCCTCGCACAGCAGCACCTTGTGTGCCTGCGGCTCCATCTGCTGGGTGCCGTCCAGCAGAATGCCATTGATATATGCCCGCTTCATGGTCGTTTCCTCGCTTTTGTACAACCTTGGTTGTTTTTTGTTCCAGTATAGCACGTTCCGGCGGGCGGTGCAACGAAAAAGGCAGGAAAGGTCCTGCCCTCTCCTGCCCGGTTGATGCAATGATGCTTTCCTGTGCTGCGGCTTCGCCGGAAGCAGCCTCGGAAGAAGCGGCCTCGCTGGATGCGTCAGCGGCGGCGTTTGCGGCGGGGCAGCGCGAAATAGTAGCCGAAGGCCGTGCCGCACAGCCCGCCCACGATGTGCATGAAGTTGGCCACGTTGTCGTGCACGAGGATGATGTCGTACACCTGCTGGCCGAAGTACAGCGCCGCTACCAGCAGCATGGTGACCGGGATGCCGCCGGAAAAGCCCGCCAGCGACGACAGCATGATGAGCATGAACACGATGCCCGACGCCCCCAGCAGCCCGGTGCGGGGGAACAGCACGCATTGCAGCACGCCGGTGACCAGCGCCGTGAACACGATGCCGCCCAGCAGGGCCTTGCTGCCGTATTTTTCCTCCATGGGCGGGCCCACCACCAGCAGCAGCAGCATGTTGTTCAGGAAGTGCTCCCACCCGGCGTGGCCCAGCACATGGCCGAACAGCCGGATGTAGAACAGCGGGTCCTTGAGCGACGAGCGGTAGACGCAGAACAGATGCATGGTGGTCCAGCCGCCGGTCCACTGGTCGAGGAACAGCACCAGAAGCGACAGCAGAAAAAAGGTGAGGATCACCGGGGAGTTGTATTGAAGCTCCAGCTTGAATCTTGCCTTTTTCGTAACGATACGATCCTTTCTCTCTTATATTGTAGGGGGTCAGCCGCGGGTCTGCAGCCAGTAGGCCCCCATGCTCTGGCCGGGCTGGCCGGTGACTTCCTGGTCCAAGTAGGCCCCCAGGCCCAAGGCGGCGGGCTGCCAGGCGTTGGCGGCCTCCACGGTGGGGTACTCCACCTCCGCATACCAGAACGCGGTGGGCTGGCCTGCGTCCACATGGTTCACTTCCAGCGCGCTGCCGTCCGGCAGGCGGTAGGTGCGGCGGGTCTTGGGGATGAGGGGCTTGCCGATGATCTTGTGTTCCAACTCCTCAAACAGTTCTTTGTCGATGCTGCGCTCGATCTCCTCCCGGGCAAGGCCGCCCTCGCTCTTGAAGCAGAGCACATAGTCGGTCTTGCCGCCCGCAAGGGCTTCCTCCCGAATGCGCACCGTGGGCCGCACACTGATGTAGCCCTGCCGCATGGCAAATTCTTCCTCCATGGGCAGGCCCTCCGGCCAGCCGGTCACCATCCATTTGCGTTCGATCTCCATTGCAGGTCCCCTCTTTCCGGTCTTTTTTGGAAATTTCTTATTTATAATACCATGGATCTATGGTATTATAAAGGGGTGAATTTGAAAAGAGCAACCAAGGAGATCTCCATGAAAGAACGCGCTTATCCTGTATACACCGTCAACAAACACGCCGAGGGCCTGCTGGTGGGCGGCCACCCCTGGGTGTACGAAAACGACATCCTCCACGCCCCGGACACCGAACCCGAAAACGGCGCCCTGGCCGATGTGGTCAGCCCCAAGGGGGCGTACCTGGGCACCGGCTTCGTGTCGCTGCACAGCAAGATCCGGGTGCGGCTCATCAGCCGCAACGCCAACGACACCTTTGACGCCGCTTTCTGGCGCCGCCGGGTGGAGTACGCCTGGGCCTACCGCAAGACCGTGCTGGAGCCCGCCGACCTGACCGCCTGCCGGGTGATCTTTGGCGAGGCCGACCAGTTTCCCGGCCTGACCGTGGACCGCTTCCAGGATATCCTGGTCACCCAGACCCTCAGCGTGGGCATGGAAAAGCTCAAGCCGGTGCTGTTCCCCCTGCTGGCCGAGGTGCTGCGGGCCGACGGCCAGACCATTGCCGGCATCTACGAGCGCAACGACGAGGCCCTGCGCGCCAAGGAAGGGCTGGAGCAGAACAAGGGCTGGTTCGACCTGCCCGGCGAGACCCACCCCGCCAGCACCCAGACCGAGATCTGCGAGAACGGCGTGTTCTACCATGTGGACTTTGAGAACGGCCAGAAAACCGGCTTTTTCCTGGACCAGAAGTACAACCGCCGGGCTGTGGCACGCCTTGCCGCAGGCCACACCGTGCTGGACTGCTTCACCCATACCGGCAGCTTTGCGCTGAACGCTGCCAAGGGCGGGGCCGCCCGGGTCACCGCTGCCGACATCAGCGCCGACGCCATCGCCATGGCCAAGCGCAACGCCGAACGCAACGGCCTTGACAACATGGACTTTTTGTGCGAGGACACCTTCGCGCTGCTGCCCCGGCTGGAAAAAGAGGGCCACCCCTATGACTTTATCATCCTGGACCCGCCCGCCTTTACCAAGGCACGCCGCACGGTGGACAACGCCATGCGCGGGTACAAGGAGATCAACTACCGGGCCATGAAGCTGCTGCCCCGGGGCGGATATCTGGCCACGGCCAGCTGCTCCCACTTTGCCACCGAGGAGCTGTTCATCAAGATGCTGAAAGCAGCGGCGAAGGACGCCCACCGCCAGCTGCGGCAGATCGAGGTGAAGCAGCAGGCCCCGGACCACCCCATCCTGTGGGGCGTGCCGGAGACAAATTACCTCAAGTTCTTTTTGTTCCAGGTGATCTGACGTTCAAAAGTCATACCAAGCTCAGTTGTGCCAAAATTCGCAGAGAGCGTTTGTGCAGAATCGTCAGATTTGTCAATTGCCTTTTTGACCCGCCGGGGCTATAATCAAACCATAGACAGCAACGGCGCTGTGGGTCACCTCCTGACTCGCAGCGCCGTTTTTGTTAAGCATAAGGGAAAGCCAACTGAGACATGTAAGGAGTAGGATTTATGGCAGCAAATGTTATGGAGATCTACGGCAGCAAGGTCTTTAACGAGCATGTGATGAAGGAGCGCCTGCCGAGCGCTACGTATAAGAGCCTCAAGAACACCCTGCACAAGGGTGCTCCGCTGGACATCGAGGTGGCCAACGTCGTGGCCAGCGTCATGAAGCGCTGGGCCATGGAGCTGGGTGCCACCCACTACACCCACTGGTTCCAGCCGCTGACCGGCATCACCAGTGAGAAGCACGATGGCTTTGTTTCCCCTGTGGGCGACGGCACCGCCATCATGGAGTTCTCCGGCAAGGAGCTGGTGCGCGGCGAGCCCGACGCTTCCTCCTTCCCCTCCGGCGGCCTGCGCGCCACCTGCGAGGCCCGCGGCTACACCGCATGGGACCCCACCAGCTACGCCTTCGTCAAGGATGACGTGCTGTGCATCCCCACCGCCTTTGTCAGCTACACCGGCGAGGCACTGGACAAAAAGACCCCCCTGCTGCGCTCCATGAACGCCCTGTCCGGCCAGGCTATCCGCATCCTGAAGCTGTTTGGCAAGGATGTGGACTACGTTTCCACCACCGTCGGCCCGGAGCAGGAGTACTTCCTTGTTAAGAAGGAGGACTACGAGGCCCGTCAGGACCTGATCCTTACCGGCCGCACCCTGTTCGGTGCTCCCTCTGCCAAGGGTCAGGAACTGGAAGAGCACTACTTCGGCGTCATCCGCCCCGAGGTGTCTGCGTTCATGAAGGATCTGGACGAGGAGCTGTGGAAGCTGGGCGTACCTGCCAAGACCAAGCACAACGAGGTAGCCCCCTGCCAGCATGAGCTGGCCCCCATCTACGACACCACCAACGTGGCCATCGACCACAACCTGCTGACCATGGAGATGATGAAGAAGATCGCTCCCAAGTACGGTCTGGTCTGCCTGCAGCACGAGAAGCCCTTTGAGGGGGTCAACGGCTCCGGCAAGCACAACAACTGGTCCCTGTCCACCACCGAGGAGAACCTGCTGGATCCCGGTGACACCCCCATGGAGAACCTGCAGTTCCTGGTGTTCCTGGCCGCAGTCATCAAGGCTGTGGACGAGTACGCCGACCTGCTGCGGACCTCTGTGGCCACTCCCGGCAACGATCACCGTCTGGGTGCCAACGAGGCACCTCCGGCCATCATCTCCATCTTCGTGGGCGAAGAGCTGGAGGCCGTCATCGACGCCATCGCGTCCGATTCTCCCTACGCAGGCCCCGTCAAGATGAAGATGGACCTGGGCGTGGACGTGCTGCCCAAGTTCAGCAAGGACACCACCGACCGCAACCGCACCTCCCCCTTCGCCTTCACCGGCAACAAGTTCGAGTTCCGGATGCCCGGTTCTTCTCAGAACCTCAGCGACTGCGATACCATCCTGAACACCGCTGTGGCCAAGGAGCTGAAGGGCTACGCCGACGAGCTGGAAGGTGCTGAGGACTTTACCAGTGCCGCCATCGCCCTGGTCAAGCGCACCATCCGGGACCACCGCCGGGTCATCTTCAACGGCAACGGCTACACCGCCGAGTGGGAGGCCGAGGCTGCCAAGCGTGGCCTGCCCAACATGAAGAACACTCCTGCTGCCCTGCCGGCCCTCATCGACCCCAAGAACATCGCCCTGATGGAAGAGTTCGGGGTGCTGACCAAGGTGGAGATGCACAGCCGCTACGAGGTGGAGCTGGAGCACTACTCCAAGGTCATCAACATCGAGGCCCTGACCATGCTGGAGATGGCCCGCAAGCAGCTGCTGCCCGCCGTCAACGCCTACATGAGCGAAGTGGCCAACACCGCCGCTTCCAAGCTGGCCGTCAGCGAGAGCATCAGCGTGCGCAGCGAGACCAAGACCCTGGGCCGTCTGTCCGCCGACGCCGACGCCATGAGCGACGCCATCGACACCCTGCAGGATGCCGTGGATGCCGCCAAGGCTCTGCCCTCCGAGAGCGAGAAGGCCGTTGCGTTCCACGACAACGTGCTGCCCGCCATGGACGCCCTGCGTGCCGCCGCCGACGACGCCGAGACCCTGTGCGGCGAGGACTACTGGCCGCTGCCCAGCTACAGCAAGATGCTCTACTACGTCTGATCGCATCGCGTAAAACAGCATCATCCGTAGGCTGCGGACAATTATTCTGACATTCTCCTTTTCCTATTTCTTACACCAGCCTGAAGACCTGCTTCCGCAAGGGGGCAGGCCTTTGGGCGTTTTATTTGAAAGGAGATCTTTATGCGTTATTCGACCCAACAGGACGTGCTGGACTTCGTGGAGGACAACAACGTCAAATTCGTGCGCTTTGCCTTCTGCGATATCTTTGGCACCCAGAAGAACATCGCCGTGCTGGCCAGCGACCTGCCCAAGGCCCTGGAGGACGGCGTGTGCTTCGACGGCAGCTCCATTGCCGGTTTCATGAAGGTGGAGGAAAGCGACCTGGTATTGCGCCCCGACCTGCCCACCGTGACCATCCTGCCCTGGCGGCCCACCGAGGGCCGGGTGATGCAGTTCTTCTGCGACGTGGAAAAGCCGGACGGCGCCCCCTTTGGCGGCAACTGCCGGGGCTTTCTGCGGGAGATGAACCGCCGCTTCCGCAAGCTGGGCCTTACCTGCAACGTGGGTGCCGAGTGCGAGTTCTATCTGTTCGAGAACGACGACCGGGGCCGCCCCACCCGCGTCCCCATCGACTTTGGCGGCTACTTCGACGTGGCCCCGCTGGACGCGGGCGAGAACCTGCGCCGGGACATCTGCCTGACCATGGAGCAGATGGGGCTGGCCCCCCAGCACAGCCACCACGAGAGCGGCCACGGCCAGAACGAGATCGACTGCCACCATGCAGGCCCCCTCAAGACCGCCGACAACGTGATGATGTTCAAGCAGATCGTGCGGGCCATTGCCATGCGCAGCGGCATCCACGCCAGTTTCCTGCCCAAGCCCCTGCCGGACCAGGCGGGCAGCGGGCTGCACATCAACCTGTCGCTGTACCTGGACGGCAAGAACCTGTTTGAGGGCGACATTGCCCCGGACAGCACCGCAGGCAGCTTTATGGCGGGCGTGCTGGCCCACAGCCGGGAGCTGACCGTGTTCACCAATCCCCTGCCCAACAGCTACCAGCGCTTTGGCTGCGACGAGGCCCCCCGCTATGTGAGCTGGAGCCGCCAGAACCGCAGCCAGCTGGTGCGCATCCCCCAGGTGAAGGGCGACAACTGCCGCATGGAGCTGCGCAGCCCGGACCCCGCCTGCAACCCGTATCTGGCCATCGGTCTGGTGCTGGCCGCCGGTCTGGACGGCATCGAACACCGCATGGTGCTGCAGCCGCCGGTCAACAAGAACCTGTTCCGCCCCGGCGAGGCCGAGGGCCTTGGGCTGGAAATGCTGCCCGCCACGCTGGAAGAGGCCGTGGCCATCGCCGAGGAAAGCGACTTTTTGCACAAGGTGCTGCCGGAGGAGCTGAGCCGCCGCTACTTTGCCGAGGAGCGTGCCCGGTGCGAGGCCCTGCGCGCCGCCGCCGACCCGGCAGAGTACGAGCGCATCCACTACTTCAACGCCATCTGACCCCTGCAGGAACATGCGTAGGAGAAAGGAGCGGAACGTATGGGACGCGCACTCATTGTAAGCGCCGGTGCCAGCTCCAACGAGTACATCGCCGCCCGGCTGGCCGAGATGGGCTATGCCCGGCCGGTGATCCTGCCCAGCGGGGCCGAGGCCCGGCGCAGGATGCCGGACGCCGACTTTGACCTGATCGTGGTCAACGCCCCCCTGCCCGACGAGTTCGGGCACGAGCTGTGCATGGACGCCGTGGCCAGCACCGACGCGGGCGTGGTGTTTCTGGTCAAGGCCGCACAGGCCGAACAGCTGCTGGCCCCCCTGAACGAGCAGGGGGTGCTGCTGCTGAGCAAACCCTTCAGCAACACCTTATTTGTGCAGGCCATGCACATGGCCGCCGCCAGCAACCACCGCCTGCAGCGCCTGCGGCAGGAGAACGCCCGCCTGCAGGACAAAATTTCCCAGATCCGTCTGGTGAGCCGGGCCAAGTGCTGCCTGGTGGAGCACGCGCACCTCACCGAGGCCGAGGCCCACCGCCGCATTGAAAAGCTGGCCATGGACACCCGCCGCGACCGCACCGAGATCGCGCAGGAAATCCTTGATTCTTATGAGGATGTGGGTGTATAATACTGGATTGGGAAAACGTATTCTGAATCTTATTTCGTCTGGAATCAATAGAGGAGGAAACCTATTTATGGCAGAAAAGCAAACCAAGTATATCTTCGTCACCGGCGGTGTCGTGTCCGGCCTGGGCAAGGGCATCACCGCCGCCTCGCTGGGCCGCCTGCTCAAGTGCCGCGGCCTGAAGGTGGCCAGCCAGAAGCTGGACCCCTACGTCAACGTGGACCCCGGCACCATGAGCCCCCTGCAGCACGGTGAGGTGTTCGTCACCGACGACGGCACCGAGACCGACCTGGATCTGGGCCACTACGAGCGCTTCATCGACGAGAACCTGAACAAGTACTCCAACCTGACCACCGGCAAGGTGTACTGGAACGTGCTGAACAAGGAGCGTCAGGGTGCCTATCTGGGCCAGACCGTCCAGATCATCCCCCACATCACCAACGAGATCAAGAGCTACATCTACAACATGGCTTCCTCCACCGAGGCCGATGTGGTCATCACTGAGATCGGCGGCACCACCGGCGACATCGAGAGCCAGCCCTTCCTGGAGGCCATCCGGCAGGTGGGCCTGGAGCAGGGCCGCGACAACTGCTGCTTCATCCATGTGGTGCTGGTGCCCTACATCTCCGGCTCCAACGAGTACAAGTCCAAGCCTGCCCAGCACTCGGTCAAGGAGCTGCAGGGCATGGGCGTCAACCCGGACATCATCATCCTGCGCGCCGACGGCAGCGTGGGCACCGACATCCGCCGCAAGATCAGCACCTTCTGCAACGTCAAGCCGGAGTGCGTCATCGAGAACCTGACCATGCCCAGCCTGTACCAGTGCCCGCTGATGCTGCACACCAATGGTCTGGACGACGTGGTGGTGGAAAAGCTCAAGCTGGACGTGCCCCCCGCCGACCTGACCGAGTGGAAGCAGGTGGTGAGCCGCATCGCCACCCGCAGCAAGACCTGCACCATCGCGCTGGTGGGCAAGTACGTCAAGCTCCACGACGCCTACCTGTCGGTGATGGAGAGCCTGTACCACGCAGGCTTCGAGAACGACAGCCAGGTGGAGATCAAGTGGGTGGAAAGCGAGGACCTGACCGACCAGAACGCCTGCAAGGAGCTCTTTGCGGACGTGGACGGCATCATCGTGCCCGGCGGCTTCGGTGACCGCGGCATCGAGGGCATGATCCAGGCCGCCCAGTACGCCCGCGAGAACAACGTGCCCTACTTTGGCATCTGCCTGGGTATGCAGATCATGGTGATGGAGTTTGCCCGGGGCGTGCTGGGCTACGCCGACGCCAATTCCAGCGAGTTCACCCCGGACGGCAAGCACAACGTCATCGCCCTCATGGCCGACCAGCAGGGCAACATCCCCAAGGGCGGCACCATGCGTCTGGGCAAGTACCCCTGCACCGTGGCTCCCGGCACCAAGATGGCCGAGTGCTACGGCCAGACCGAGATCTGGGAGCGTCACCGCCACCGCTACGAGTTCAACAACGAGTTCCGGCAGGAGATGCAGGACGCCGGTCTGGTCATCTCCGGCACCAGCCCGGACGGCCGTCTGGTGGAGACGGTGGAGCTGCCCGGCCGCGCCTTCCATCTGGGTGCCCAGTTCCACCCGGAGTTCAAGAGCCGCCCCAACCGCGCCCATCCCCTGTTCAAGGGCTTCATCGCGGCGGCGCTCAAGTTCCGCACCAGTGCCCAGCGCAGCCTGATGCACCTGTAAGCCAATCATAAACGAGCCAGTGCGAGTTTTTTCGCACTGGCTTTTTTGTTGGCCTGTTCCGGGCAGGGCGGACGATTTAGAATGCCCTCCGCGTTGCTCTGGGCATATTTAGCGGAAATAAAATTTTTATATTGGCAGTTCAGAAACGCCTGCGGGCGTTTCTGAACTGCATTTTCACGGGAGGGGCCGTTACGGTAAATTGCATCTGACGCTGAAGTTGCATCTCACCGGGAGGGGCCGTTACGGGCAGCCACCATCTCACGGAACCCGCTCCCCCGCTTTCCCACCCTCCGTATCTTCTTTTTCTGCAATTTTTTGCGTGATTTTCGGTTGATTTTTCGTTGGAAAGCAGTTGTTGACAGCGTCTAGTTCCGTGTTATACTAAATATAACAACAAAACGTTTTGATGTCGCAAGCTGGCACGCTGAAATGCTGCGATTTGGCCGCAGGCCAACAGCAGCGGATGCAGCTTCCCGGAACGACCCCTCCCGTGAAAAAGCAACTCTGGAAAATCCGCAGATTTTCCAGAGTTGCAAATTTAAAAATAATTCTTCCGCTGCGATTGCCAGAGCAAAGCGGAGGCAATTTCAAATCGTTCACCCAACCAACGAAAGGAGCCTGACCACCCTTGAATCAACCACCCCTTGACCGCGCAGACTTCCTGCGCACCCTGCGGCGCTGCCATACCGAAGAGCAGCTGTTCAGCCGCCTGACCTTTGCCTGTCTGGCCCAGTACGACGAAGCCCAGCGCCCGGAGCTGCTGGACGATGTGCGGGGCGCCGCCTACAGCCTGCGTCTGCCCGCCGTGGAGTACAAGACCGACCAGTGGCTCCACCGGTGTCAGGACGCCATCGACACCGACCGCGACGCCTTTCTGGCCGCCGCCAACGCCGAGGCCAGGCGCGAAAACGACAAGATGCGGGCCGAGCAGACCCCCGTCGGGCCGGGCGTACTGGCCGACGTGCCCCTGCAAAACGTGGACTGGCTGGTCCCGGACCTGCTGCCCCGGGGCGAACTTTCCCTGCTGGGTGCCGACGGCGGCACCGGCAAAGGCCTCTGGCAGGCGCAGTTGATCGCCTGCGTCACCACGGGCAAAACCAGCGGGTTCTTTCCCGTGCCGCCTGCCCAGACCGGCAAGGTGCTCATCCTTGCGGGCGAGGACGACCCCGGCAAGGTGCTCAAGGCCCGCCTGCTGGCCGCCGGAGCCGACATGAACCGGGTGCTCTGCCTCACCGCCGACGACTACTTCCAGCGCACCGGCCAGCCCCTGACCCTCAAGGACGAGGCACTGGCCAAATTTGCCGCCAAGGCCGGGCCGCTGCTGCTCATCGTGGACCCGCTGCAGAGCTTTCTGCCCGCCGGGGTGGAAATGGCCAGCCGCAACCAGATGCGCAGCATCCTGCTGCCCCTCAAGGCCATTGCCGCCGCCCAGCGGTGCGCGGTGCTGCTGGTGATGCACTCCAACAAAAAGCAGGGCGTGTCCGGTCGGACACGTCTGGCCGACAGCTCCGACATCTGGGACATGGCCCGCAGCGTGCTGATGATGGGCCGCAGCAACAGCGACGGCAAAATTTACCTCAGCCACGAAAAGAGCAGCTACAGCCGCCCCCAGCAGACCGTGCTGCTGCACATCGAGGACGTGGAGCTGGACGGCGTACGGACGGCGCAGGCCGTGTTTAACGGCTACACCGACAAGAAAGACGCCGACTTCATCAAGGAGCCGCGGGTGCGGCAGGCCCAGACCAAGGAGGACACGCGGGACGCCATCCTCAACGTGCTGGCCGAGAGCCGGTTGGGCAGCATGGCAAGCCCGCAGCTGAAAAGCGAGGTGATGCGGGAGATCGGATGCAGCGAGGGGACCTATAACCGTGCCTACGGTGAACTTGTGAAATCGCACACGATCGCAAAATACCAGTTGAATCAGAAAGGCGGCGTGCGCGGATGGTTCACACGCCTTCCCTACCGGAGTGAAACTGATGATAAAGTGACATATATTTAATTTATTATCGTTTAAAATCGTCTGTTTCTCTATTTGCGAAAGTGACCGCCTTGATAAAGTGAGGTCACTTTATCAGGTCTCCGTCAGTTTATCAAGCTGCCAAAGTGAGTTTTTTATCGCTGTTCCGTCAAAAAGTAGTCACTTTATCAGATCGTGCCGCTCTCCCCCCGCGTTGCACAGGGACAAAAAAAGACCGCCTGCGTGCGGTACGCGGGCGGCCCTTCTCGGTTCCGGTTTACTTTTTCTCCTGCTGTTCCTGCTCCTTGCGCAGCTCCCGGATGCGCTTTTTCTCGCTCTTGACGTGGGGCCACGGCCAGCTAAAACCTTCATTGGCCTTGCACCAGCGGGTGAGCGGATAGAACGCGAACGCAAAGCCGAACACATACAGCAGCAGATACAGCAGCGCGTCCAGCGTGACCAGCGCATCCAGTGCGCCGATGACCGCCATCACGCAGCCTGCCTTGAGGAAGAACAGCCCGTTCTGGCGGCCGTATTCTTCAAAATGTTCGGGCTTGACGGCGCGGCGGCCCTGGTCGCCCCACACGCGGGGGTTTTTCATGACCGAGTAACCGTAGAACACCATCATCAGGCCGCAAGTGAGCTGAAATCCAAAAAACATGGCTTGTACCTCGTTGTTCTCAGTCCTCAAACAGGGGCTTCATCAGGGGCAGGAAGTCCAGCGTTGCAAAGTAGTCGCGGGGGGTCTCGGCGCGGCGGATGAGCCGGTGGGAGCCGTCCTCGCACAGCAGCACTTCGGCGCTGCGCAGCTTGCCGTTGTAGTTGTAGCCCATGGCCGAGCCGTGGGCACCGGTATCGTGGATGTAGAGCACGTCCCCGATGTCGATCTTGGGCAGCATCCGGTCGATGGCGAACTTGTCGTTGTTCTCGCACAGGCCGCCCACCACGTCGTACATGTGGTCGCAGGGTTCATTTTCCTTGCCCAGCACGGTGATGTGATGATAGGCCCCGTACATGGCCGGGCGCATCAGGTTGGCCGCGCAGGCGTCCAGACCGATGTACTCCTTGTAGATGTGCTTTTCGTGGATGGCGGTTGCCACCAGGGCGCCGTAGGGGCCGGTGGTGAAGCGGCCCATCTCGGTAAAGATGGCCACGTCGCCCATGCCGGCCGGCACCAGGATCTCCTCAAACTTCTTGCGCACGCCCTCGCCGATGGCCAGGATGTCGTTCTCGGTCTGCTCCGGGCGGTAGGGGATGCCCACGCCGCCGGACAGGTTGATGTAGCCGATGTGGGCACCGGTGGCCTCGTGCACCCGCACCGCCAGCCGGAACAGGATGGCGGCCAGCTCCGGGTAATAGGCATCCGAGATGGTGTTGGACGCCAGGAAGGCGTGGATGCCGAAGTGCTTGGCGCCCTTGGCCATCAGCTTTTTGTAGCTGTCGATCATCTGCTCTTCGGTCATGCCGTACTTGGCATCGCCGGGCTTGTCCATCACCTGGAAGCCCTCTTCGCTCTCGCCCAGGCTGAAGGTGCCGCCCGGATTGTAGCGGCAGAACACCGTCTCCGGCACACCGGCCACCCGGTCCAGGAAGTCCACCATGGTGGCATCGTCCAGGTTGATGTAGGCACCCAGCTCATAGGCCTTTTTCATGTCCTCCACGGGGGTCTGGTTGGACGAGAACATGATATCGCTGCCGGTAAAGCCGCACACCTCGCTGAGCATCAGCTCGGTCAGGGACGAGCAGTCCACGCCGCAGCCCTCTTCCTGCAGAATTTGCAGGATGACGGGGTTGGGCAGGGCCTTGACGGCAAAATACTCCTTGAAGCCCTTGTTCCAGCTGAACGCCTTGTTGATGCGGCGGGCATTTTCCCGGATGCCCTTTTCGTCGTAAACGTGGAAGGGCGTGGGCACATCCTGAATGATCTCCTGTGCCATAGCCTCGGTCAGGAACGGTTTCTTTTCCATAGTTACATCCCTCTCATTTATTATGCACGCGGCCCATTGCCGCAGTTGCCAACTTGCTGTCTTTCCCTTACAGCTTCAGGTTCTCGCGGGTGGGGGTAAAGGTGGGGATCATGGCGGCAAGCTGCTTCACCACGCCCTCGTCGTTGTGGGCGGCGGCGGCTTCCAGCGCCTGCAGCTGCTCGTAGAACTGCGCCAGGTCGATGGTGCGGGGGCTTGCCACAAAAATTTTGTTGTGCTGGGTGCGGCGCATCTTGTCCTGCTCCTCGTCCATCATCAGCTCTTCGTAGAGCTTCTCGCCGGGGCGCAGGCCCACCACCTTGATCTCCATGTTCACGCCCGGCTCGTAGCCGTAAAAGCGGATGAGCTGCTTGGCAAGGTCCATGATCTTGACCGGCTCTCCCATGTCCAGCACATAGATGTTGCCGCTTTCGGCCAGGGCACCGGCCTGCAGCACCAGCTGGGCCGCCTCCGGGATGGTCATGAAGTAGCGCTCGATGTTCTCATCGGTCAGGGTGACCGGGCCGCCCTTTTTGATCTGGGCTTCAAACAGCGGGATGACGCTGCCGTGGCTGCCCAGCACGTTGCCGAACCGCACCGCCACACACTTCATGTCGGTGTTGCCCGCAAAGGTCTGGATGAGCATCTCGCAGATGCGCTTGGTGCAGCCCATGACGCTGGTGGGGTTGACGGCCTTGTCGGTGGACAGCTGCACGAACCGCTCCACCTCGTGCTCGCTGGCGCTCACCAGCAGGTTCTTGGTGCCCAGCACGTTGTTCTTGACCGCCTCGGCGGGGCTGACCTCCATCAGCGGCACATGCTTGTGGGCCGCCGCGTGGAACACCACCGTGGGGTGGTAGGTCTCAAACACTTCGTCCAGCCGCTTTTTGTCCCGGATGGAGCCGATGAGCACGGTCACCGGGATATCGCGGCCATACTTCTGCTGCAGTTCCATCTGCAGCTCGTAGGCGCAGTTCTCGTAGATGTCAAAGATGAGCAGCTTGCCCGGGTGGAAGCGCATCACCTGCCGGCACAGCTCCGAGCCGATGGAGCCGCCGCCGCCCGTCACCAGCACCGTTTTGCCGGTGAGGTAGCCGGAGATCTTCTCCATGTCCAGCGTCACCTCGTCGCGGGACAAAAAGTCCGCCGGGTTCAGCTCCCGGAAAGCCCCCTGCTGGGGTGCACCGCTGCCCACCAGCTGGGGGTCACTGAGCATCTGCACCGCGCAGTGGGTGCTCACGCACAGGTCGATGACGTGGTTCAGGCGGCTGCCCTTCAGGGTGGGGATGGCCACCAGGATGGTGTGGATGCCGTAGCGCTTGCACAGCTCCGGGATCTGCTCCAGCGTGCCCTTGACCGGCACGCCGTGGATGGTCTGGTGGAGCTTGGCGGGGTCATCGTCCACGGCCAGCACCGGGCGGCCATACTGCTTGTTGGTCTTGCACACGTTGATGGCCCAGGCCCCGGCCTCGCCCGCGCCCACGATCATCACGGGGCGGTTGGGGTCGCGGCTGGCCGCGCCGCGCAGGCGCTCGCCCAGCGGGTGGTTCAAAAACAGCCGCCATGCCAGACGGCTGCCGCCCACCAGCAGCAGGATGAGCACCGCCGCCATGCAGTTGGCCGAGTTGAACAGCACACCATGGATGCACCGGCGGTTGACCACATACACGATGCCGGTGGGCACCGCCACCATGACCGCAAGGCGCAGCAGGTCGCGCTCGCCCGCGTACTTCCACAGCACCGAGTACAGCCCGCCCAGCAAAAAGCTGGCCACATACACAGCCACGATCCAGGGCAGGTTACGGTACAGGATGGCAAGGTTGTGGGGCCACCAGGCGGCTTCCACCGCACCGTCGGCCCGCAGCAGGAGCGCAAAATAAAAACTGAACGCCACGATGGCGGCATCCAGTGCCGCCAGCACAGCGCGGCGCAGGTAGACCCGCGCTCTGGTCTCTTTGGGTTTCTCGTTCACGAAAGGTTCCTCTTTTGTTCCGGGGAGCGGGCAGTGCCCGCCGCCATTTTACAGGCCGCGGCAGTCCCGGCGGCCTTATCCTATATATTATACACAGAATGCGGTGCTCTGTCCAGAAATTTGTGGTTTGATGCTGCTTCCCACGCAGAGGGCGGCCGCGTAGGGCAGGTTGCAGGGCTTTTGCAGGGTGCATCGCCGCCGGGGTCGCTCCGCTGGGCCAGAGGGTGAGAGGGGTGTTTCGACTCCCCCCTCTCTCCCTCTGGACACCCCTCTCCCCGCAACGAGAAAGGGGCTGCTCGCCCCTTTCAGACCCCAAAGGGGTAGGCTCCAACCGAAAATACTGAAGATTCACGCCATTCGGCGTGAAGATCTTTTTACCGTATTTTCGGCTTCCGCCGATTTGAAAGGCCCCTCAGTCGCTGCGCGACAGCTCCCCGCAGGGGAGCGGGTTCCGTAAAAGCACCTATTCCCGCTGCGCATTGGCCGCAGGCCAACAGCAGCAAATGCAGCTGCCCGGAACAGCCCCTCCCGTGAAAAAGCAACTCTGGAAAATCCGCAGATTTTCCAGAGTTGCAAA